>Ga0209979_1001403_pt1 | contig 26536 bp, 25 predicted proteins | sample AnhtaG_FD_183114 | JGI IMG/M metagenome (GOLD analysis project Ga0209979, IMG submission 183114) | Deep subsurface microbial communities from Anholt, Denmark to uncover new lineages of life (NeLLi) - Anholt_01485 metaG (SPAdes) (version 2) | ecosystem: Environmental > Aquatic > Marine > Oceanic...
ATCTTAAGTGACTTAGCTAATTACCTGAAAATTGACAAAAAAGAACTTACAAACAAATTATTTGAAAAGTGATAGGGGAAAATGAAGAAAGACTTATCTTCCTCTCCCGCGTGATTGAACTTGCCCCCCAATCAGAGTTCGCGCAGGAAGCAGAAAAAAAATTAAGGAAAATAAATAAGGATTAGTTTGCCAGTTACCCGGTTAACCAGTTACCTAGTTTAGTAATTGGCCAAACGTAGGACAGGCGTCTCGCCTGTCTATTAGTTCGATAGTATTTAATGAACTAGTCAATCAGTTTGCCAGTTCACCAAGTGGAATTATTGAGGAATGAAAAGAATATGTTTGATAAATTTAATGATATAAAAAAAATATTCGCAGAAGAAAAAAATATCTTATTAACTTATATTTTTGGGTCGCAGGTAACGGGCAAAACAGGCCCACTGAGTGATTATGATTTTGCAGTTTTTCTGTCCCGAAAGCCATCCTTTCAATTTAAATATAGATTAAAAAATAAATTGGTTAATGTTTTAAATACTGAACAAGTAGATCTGGTTATTCTTAATGATGCTCCCATAGAATTGAAGTATAAAGTTATTGCTACAGGAAAAATTATTTTTAAGAAAAATTCTGCTACAAAGGTCGAGTTTGAAGCCGATACCTTAAGTAAATATTTTGATTATCTGCCTGTTTTGCGAGCACAAAAAAAAGAAATACTTAAGTTTAAACCCAAAGGAGAGAAATATGGAGACAGAATTCAGCGGTATAGAGCAACGCTTAGAAAGACTGAAGAAATGCTTAATAAAATTAGAGCCACATGATTTTGCTCAAAAATTTGCAAAAACTAAATCAATTCTATAAGTTTATGGATTATATTAAAAAATGGTTATCTCAAAAAAAATAAAGTCTGTCAAATGACCGTCCCCTGACAGCTTTATTTGCATTATCAAACAAATAAAAAAATTTGCAAAAAATTTTCCCAAAAAGAAGGATTTTTTACCCCCTATGTCGAACATAAAATTCAGTACATATATTGTCATTGCGAAGTGAAACGACGAAGCAATCTCAAAAGACAGTGTATAGTGGGTAGGGGCGTATTGCAATACGCCCACAGATGCAAAATACAAAAAGGGATAGAATGAAAATAGACATTGCAGAAAGTGGGAGAAAGGAGGATTAATATACAAGTCTTGAAGACTAAACAAAAACTTGAAGAGATAATTAGTCTACTTCCAGAGAGCAAGTTGAAGGAAATAATTGACTTTGCTACCTATTTAAGGGAGAAAGAAGAAGCTGAGGAACTTTTAAGAATTCAGATGAGTTCGAAAGCTTATATGGATTGGCTGGGTCCTAAAAATGACATTTACGATGAGGTCTTTAAAAATGAAGCTAAGAAGAAGTAATATTGTCCTTTGCAAAGTTCCAATGCCTCTAGAAGGAGTGAGGAAGTTTAAACTAAGACCTGGCTTGATTGTGTCAAAGGATTTAAACAACAAAAAACTTGATGATGTAATTATAGCTATTTGTACATCTAATATTTCTAGAAGTCAAGAACCAACACAATATCTTATTGAAGGAGATGAGATTGTTCTAGCAGGAATAAAAGTTACCTCAGTTGTTAAATGTGAGTCTTTATTTACCATAAATAAGTTAATGATCCTCAATGTCCTGGGGGTGCTTTCTATGAATGGGGTTTGTAAAGTTAACGAGTGTTTAAAGAACGCTCTTGAATTAAAGTAAGACTTTTTAAGTATATTTGCACTTTGTAAAAAAAGTAATTATATTTAAATATAAATTGTTGCTAATCTTATAGTTGACACAGAGGAGGAGGACATGATTAAAAAGACAGCAGATTTGAAAGCAAAGGAGACCCTCGAGGCAATAAAAGAGATTATTAAGGATAAGGATTTCCTTGAGAGTATCATGAAAGGTGACAAAGATTTTAAGATAGGATATTTTAAAAAATGGTCTGAAGTTAGAGAAAATGTATCGATAAATTAGTGAATATTATATAGTGAACGGAATAGAAGCCAGGAGCCAGAATTCAGGAGTCAGAATAATAGATAGCACGTAGCGTATAGCGGGTAGGGGTTGGATTTATCCAACCCATCTCGGACGTAGGACAGGCGTCTCGCCTGTCTACAATATAATTCGGGTCGGATAAATCTGATTGTTAGAATAGATATATAATTAAAAGATGAAAATAAATATAAAAAGGAACGAAAAATGAAGAAAAAAGAACACTTCGAAGTTATATTAGAAGATATAAATTCTAAATTAGATTTAGTATTTGAGAATTTTCAGAGCCTTGGAGACAAGATAGACCAAAATAAAATAGATTCAGATAAACGAACCGAAGAAACTAATAAATTACTAAAATTTGCTTATGATGATTTAGATAAAAAAATTCAAGGAAACGGGTTAAAGATTGAACAGAACAGCAATTTAATTAAAGAGAATAGGACTTTGATTAAGGAAAACAGTGCTTTGATTAAAAAGAATGGGAAAAAGTTGGTAACAATAAGATGAAGCGTACACAGGGAAACAGGTAGGCTATAAGGAAGATCGTACTTCCTGAAAGGGTATCAGCCCCGTAAGCGATATTAATACAGATGGCGACGTTTTGCGATTAATTTTTTTTATTAGTTTCTTTAGTTTGAAAGTCTGTCAAAGGACCATTCCCTGACAGCTTTAGGGGTTATCAGGAGGTAAATAATAAATATGAAAACATATCGATTTTCCATTGTGATTGAGAGGGATGAGGAAGGTTATTTCGCCTTCTGTCCGGAGCTACAAGGGTGTTATACACAAGGTGATACATACGAAGAGGTTTTAGAGAACATTAAAGATGCCATTCGTCTTCATGTGAATGATAGCTTGGATAGTGGAGAGGAAGTTCCTCAAGCGCAGTCCGTTAGCCTTACTTCTCTGGAAGTGGCTGTGTAATGGAGAGGTTACCGCGGATAACTGCTGTGGAGATGCAGAGCTTTCAGTGAAAAAGTTTAAAGAATTATTGAAGTAAAAGCTATTTTAGCTGGTTAACTAACTGATTAATAGACTGGATAATTGAATTAAATATTTTGTATTTGACTGGTAGACCGGCTAACTGGTAAACCGGTTAACCGGCTAACTAAAAAGGAGGTTCTTATTGTTGTTATTGTTAATTAAAAAATTAAAAAAAATAAAATCTGTCGCATTACCGTCCCTTAACCCTGACACTGACAAATTTAAAAAACCTGCCAGAGGACCGTCCCCTGTCATGTTTTTAGTTATATGTTTGCTTTTAATTTTGGCAACGGGTTGTAATATAAATCCCCCAGCCCCAAAAATTTCTGGATCTATAGAGGGATATGTTTATAAGCCTACATCTCCAATAACACAGAGTATGATGCTATTAAGTGGTGCTTTGGTTTCGGTTTCCAGCACTTCCCACACTGCCCTCACCGATATATCAGGTTATTTCAGGATTGATGAAATACCGGTGGGAGAGCAAAAGGTAACCATATCTAAAGAAGGTTATGTTACCCTTATCCTTGAAAATGTCCCCATTATTGAAGGAGAGATTACTTTACTCGGTGGGGAAGACCAAGATCCCCTAATCTTGTATCCTACTGCTGGGAAGACCCAGTTTGATAAGGCAATGTCTTATTACAATGATCAAGATTATGTGAATGCTATTATTGAATTTGAAAAAGTACTGAATAACTATTCAGATTCTATATATGCTGATGACGCCCAATATTATATGGCTTTATCCTATAAACACCTTCATTATTATAATAGCGCTATCCTGGAATTTGAAAATTTCCTTTCAGTTTATACCTATAGTGCTTTTGCTGATGACGCACAATTTAATATTGGTGATTGTTATTATATCGTAGGTAATTATGACCAGGCTCTTATAGAATATCAAAAAGTTATAGATAATTATCCTGAGAGTGATTGGGTTGACGATGCTCAGTACAGTATATCTCACACTTATTTCAAATTAGATTTATATAGTCCTGCTATATTATCTTTTCAAAAGGTTATTATCAACTACCCTTCCAGTGAGTTTGCCGATGATGCCCAGTTTTATATAGGACACTGCTATATTAAGTTGGAAGATTTTGTAGAGGCAATAATTGAATTAGAAAAAGTTATAAAAAATTATCCACAGGGCACCTGGCCTGATGGACGTTCAGTTCCTGCGGTAGCCCAATTTTATATAGGCTGGTGTTATGAGAAATTAGAAGACTGGCTTAATGCTATTAAGGCTTATCAAAAGGTGATTGATAATTATCCGAATAGTACCTGGTCAGATGGTAGTTTAATTTCTGAGAATGCTCAAGCCAGGATTGATTGGATAAACTCATATTATTTTTAGTATTAATTAATTGTATCCTCTGTTATTGTGAGGGGCATATCAACGAAGAAATCTTATACAAATGGAGCAGAATTATTTATGTCTGATTCTAATAGAGATAATTTGCTTATAGAACAATGTTTAAAGGGCCAACAGAGCTCTTTTTCAGAATTAATAGATAAATATAAGAATTTAGTCTTTAATTTAGCATACAGAATGACCTATAATCTTGACGATGCTGAGGATATTTCTCAGGAAGTATTTATTCGGGTTTATAAATCATTGTATAATTTTAATCCAAATTATAAGTTTAGTACCTGGTTGTATCAGATGACTTTGAACTTTTGTAGAGATAGATTTAGAAAAGGAAAAATCCCTTCAGTTTCTCTTGATGCTCCCCTTAATAAAGATGACCAGAAAAATTTTAGTTCACTAATTCCTAATAACGAGAATAATCCAGAGGAAATTTTTATAGAAGTTGAACAAACCAATTTTATAAATGCACTAATATCTTCTTTACCGCTTAAGTATAGAGAGGTTATAGTTCTACGTCACCTCAGAGATCTTTCTTATGAGGAAATGTCTAAGATACTAAATATATCTCTTGGTTCGGTAAAGACCCGCCTCTTTCGCGCGAGGGAGCTATTAAGAAACAAATTGAAAAAGTGAAACTTTTTATCTACTATCTCGTATTAAAATAATAGAAGATTGTGTAGAGACACGGCGTGCCGTGTCTACTCTTCCTTAATAAATACAAAAATAAAAAATGGTGATAAGATAAATGAATTGCAGAAAGATTAAAAAATTACTTAAATTATATATAGATGATGCTCTTACTTTTGGAGAAAAACAGATAGTTGAGAAGCATTTAGAGAAATGTTCTGAATGTCAGGCTGAACTAAAATCACTATCTACTATGGCAAGACTTATAAAATCTCTCCCCGAAGTTTCTACTCCTCCAGATTTTACCGAAAACTTGATGTCGAAAATTTCTCAAATTGAAGAAAAGGAGAGAGAAAGAATTATTCCAGCCTGGCAGATGTCTTTAAAGAATTTATGGAGCACTCCTAAATATAGATATAGTTTTGTAGGTATTCTTACCGCCGCTGTCTTCTGCTTTTTTGCTTTTACCTTTTTATTTCATCCCTCACTTTTACCAGGGCAGAGAGAAACTCTTGCTCAGGTTGAGGTTACTTTCACCATATCCGGCATCAAGGCAAATCAGATTGCCGTAGCGGGAGATTTCAATGGCTGGAATACAAGTGCCAATAAATTGGAAGACCCCGAAGGTGATGGCATCTGGACGGGTAAGATTTTTTTGAAACCGGGAAGATATGAATATATGCTGGTAGTGGATGATTCTAAATGGGTCACTGACCCCAATGCCAAAATTTATGCTAATGATGGTTTTGGCAGCAAGAATGCAGTTTTATATATAAACGGTAGTAATAGCGGATAAAATATCATTTCGAGGAATCACAAGAATGAATAAATATTTATTGAATAATAAAAATAATAAACGAAAATATTTTCTCATTTTAATATTAATTATTACTGCCTGTATTATTTACTCCTATCCTATTTATGCCGAGCAGTCTGAAAATCCTCCTTCTCTCCAGCAGATTTCTGAAATAATTGATTCCTATCCTGATATATCTTCTTTTCAAGCCGACCAACTATTAAAAGAAGCCGAAAAAGCTGTACAATTTGGTATATCCTTGGAGGATACCAAAGAGATTATCCAGAAAAGTTTAGAGAAGAAGATAAAAGCATACACTATAATAGGTATATTCTCTTTATTGAATGAATTAGCGGAAAATGGTTTACCCACTTCCCCCATTATAAATAAAGCCAAAGAGGGCCTGGCTAAAGGAGTTTCTTCCAATGAAATAAATTTAAGTATCAAGGAAGAATCAAAAAATTTGCAATTTGCTAAATACTTAGTAGAACGGTCTCTTTCAGAAGGAGCTGATATAGAGAATATAGGTAAGGCTATCGAAATTTTAGCGAGTAGCTTATCTTATAATTATCAAGAAGATATGATAACTGATATTGTTAAAAAAGGTATTCTTAACCAGAAAGATGTTAAGGAAATCGCTGGTGCCCTTACTGCCTTATCTAATTTAGTTAATCTGGATATGTCTATAACCTCTGCTAAGGTTATTACTGAAGATATGCTGAATAAAGAATATAATAGTAAAGATATGGCGATTTTAGTAAATGTTATTACTTATGCTAAAAAGAATGGTCTATCCGTATCCGAGATAAATTCAAAGATTATTTTCCGAATTAGAAAAGGAGAAGATGTGTTAAGTATTGAAAAGGAGGTAGTAGATTATTTAAAGGATAAAGAAATAGCTACTGCTGCTAAGGAAGATAAACCTTCTTCTGCTGCTGTTACTTCTGAAGAGGATGCAGTTTCACCTACCCAAATAACTCCTGAACCACCTTCAGAAGAGGTACCTACTCCGGAAGAGCCCTCTTCAGAGGAAGAAGTTACTACCCCTACTCAAACTGGTGGTCCCGACGCACCTTAATAAAATAATTGAAACTTTTCTTGACTTATACCGTATTATTTATTAGTATTAATTTAGTTATATGGTTACGTAGTTAAATGGTTAATAGGTTTGTTAATTAACTGATCTTTGTTTTAACTGGCAAACTGGCAAACCGGCTAACCGGCCAACTAATATTATCCGGAAAATTTGCAACTCGCAACTTGTATTTAATACTAACGACTAACGACTATAAAGCGATAGTTTCTTATAACGTATGAGGTCGACATACGGCATCTGCTTATGAAATATCAGAAACTTCTCAGTTTCTCTCATAGGTATGAGATTAAGGAGCTATTTAAAAAGAAAGGTAAGTTGATTACCTTTTGAAAATAAAACAAAAAATTAAGATTCTTTGAAAGGAGAAAAAATAATGAAGAAATTTTTAGTTATTCTAATGGTAGTTGCCATGGCTTCCTTCCTCTTTGTGGGTTGTATTCCTGGTGTTACACCTGTTACACCAGAACCAGAACCAGAACCAGAACCAACACCAACACCAACCACACATGCGCCTATTATCATATCTGTTGATGATGGTAGTGTTATTAACAGCACCGAGGCTGCTGATGGGATCGTGGTTAACGGGACTGGTCCTACCTATTCCGAAATAAAGCTGTTTATTGATGGTGTATTTGCTGGTACCGGTGATGTATCGGTAACCGGGGCATGGACAGTTAACGTAGCCAAAACTGACTTAGGTGCAGATGGAGATAAGGTATTGTATGCTACTGCTATAGAAGCTGGTTTAGCAGAGAGTGATAAGTCCAATGAAGTAAAGTTTACTCTGGATACGGTAGCTCCCAAGATTAAGGCAGTGAAGGCAAGGGCTGGTGCTCTAAGGATATATAATTTTAGCGAAACTACAGATTCATTAAATCCGCTTCCAGGTAGCGATGTTTCTAGTGGTCCGTTTTCCGAGGTTCTGGTTAATACTGACGGAACAATCGATGCAGTGGCGGGTGGTCTTGAATGGTTAAGTGTACCTGCCCTTACCGCTGGCACTGTCCTTCAGATGGGTGAACAAATCGTCTCTCCCTTTACTACTATCCCAGTAACTAATCCGCTAATGGCAGGAGTAATTAACTGGAAGTTAGAGATTATAACGGTAGCCGCTGTTACAACGATGAGGGTTTATAATTTAACTGCCGGAACTTCTATAGACTATACATATACTACAGGACTAATAACTTCTACATCATGGATTCCCGGCCTTGCTGTAACCGTTGTTCTCCTCATTCCTAGTGATGTCGGTGGCTATTGCCTCATTACTACTAGAAATACTCCTGAAGTTTTAGGTAGAGTATCCCTTACCTTTGATGAGGATGTATCCTTTACTGCAGCCACTGGTGGAGCCTACACCATTTATAATGGCTCTCTTGGTTGGGATATCTTAACAAATGTTACTGCCTTTATGGCCTACAACGAGACTTCAGATACTATCTTCTGGCAAGAGATGGCTAATTTTGGAAGCTGGGATCTTCTCCAGGGTGACTGGTTAACCTTCCAGGTTGACAGTGTTGCTGATGTAGCTGGAAATGCCATTGCGGTGGGTTCTCCCCAGACTGCCAATTGTACAGTACTTCCATCCACAGTAGCAGTTGGTCCGTAAACTAGGTAGTTTTTCGAATATAAAAGGGTCACCTTTTGGTGACCCTTTTATATTTTAAGGCCAAAACTATGGTAATTACTTTTACCTAATCTTCTTTAATATCCCCTTACTCTTTTTTCCTCCCACACCCCCTATGTCATTCCCGTGAAAACGGGTATCTATTCTATTTTATTTTGCCTTCTGGTATCTGTGGGCGTATGCAATATGCCCTTGATTATGGATTCCGCATCAAGTGCAGAATGACAAAAATAATATTTTTTTCATTTTTTTATTAAAAAAAGAAGGACTTTTCAAAGTTTTGTAGAATATAACTTTATAGACGGCCAAACCCGATGTCTCTAACTATCTAACTGAATTATCCGATCTTGCATTTTTCTTTTTATCTTGTATTGTATTTAAACTATAAACTAAAAAATAATTTTGCATTTTCTTTACTAACGACTATTCACTATTCACTAACGACTAATTTAACCGGCAAACCGGCTAACTAAAAGAAAATGAGGAGGTAGATTTATGAATCGGAAAAAGTTAATGGCAACTCTTATTTTAATATTTTTATTGTTTAACCTGACCGGATGCATAAATCAAGAACTAACTGATGAGGATTTGATTGTGAATTTAATTGATACCTGGGTTGAGGGTTTTAAAGAAAAGGATTTGGATAAGTATATGGGGGTATATTCTCCTTCATTAATTGTTGAAGAACAAGATGGAGAGGGAAATACTCTGGAAACTTATGACTATGTGGAAAAGTATAGCCAGGTTAAAGAAATATTTGAAACCACTACTTCTACCTCTGCAGTTATCAATGCCGTAAATGTGGTAGTTTCGGGTCTGGTGGCTACTTCTACTTTTTTTGTAGATTATGAAGTGAATACCATGGAAGATGAAATTGAGAGTACTGATAAATGGTCAGAATATGTAGTCTGGACTTTAGATAAAGGCTCGGGTTTCTGGTCGGTTAACTACGAAAAATTTCAAGAGTTACCCTGAAAAGTAAATAAGCATGGGGTGGGATGGATAGAGAAATAATATTGGCAATTTAAGAACATTTGTATTATAATTAAAATTAGGTGATTTTCAAAATCTATTAAAATTGTAGGGGTGTATTGCATACGCCCTTGTATAGATTTTTACACCTATCAGTGAATTTACACATTACTAATTACTTATTAATCGTCATAGTATTTTGTAGCATCACGGCGTTGACGTGATGAAAGGCTAGGAGGGCGGATTCATCCGCCCCGGTTATTGTTAAAATAAAGGGAATTTTTAACGGGAGGTGATGATTTAAATTTTTTGCCTTAGTTTAAAGAAAGAAGATTAAAATGTATTAAATTAAATTAATTTTTAAAATAAAATTAAAGGAGGAATAATTAAATTATGAAGATTAAACAAAATTCAGTAATTTTATCTGCTATATTGATCGCTGTTTTAGTATTGGCTACAGGATGTTTCCCTGCACCTACAGCTCCGCCTCCTGAAGGAGATGTTCCCAGCGGAGGTTCTGTTTCCATAGCGCACGGTGCTGATGTTACAAATGATACTACTCCGCTGCTAACTATATCTGCTACAGGTGCAGATTATATGGCTTTTAGCGGAAATGGAACTACTTGGAGTAGCTGGGTTGCCTATTCGACAGCCTATACCTTATTTAATATAACTACTGGTGCGGGATGTACCACTGGTGAAGGAACTAAAGCAGTTTATGTTAAATTTAAAAATGATGTCGGTGAATCTGTAGCATATCAAGATACTATAGAATATGATATCACCAAACCAAAGTTGACCAGCGCTGCTTACAGTGATGTTAAAGCTATCGGTTTAGTTGATTCAGGAGATACTATTGTTTTTACCTTTGATGATGAGATGGACACGAGCACTATAACCAGCAGTAATGTTGCCAGTCGATTGCCATTAAGTGCCGGCAATTATGGGACAGGACCCACGGTCAGCTGGAATACTACTGGAACTGTTTGCACTGTTACTTTAGGAACATCACCAAATGTAGTTACTGGTACTACTGTAAATCCATCATCTTCGGTTACAGATGCTGCGGGCAATCCTGATGATTCGGGTGCGGTTACAATTGGCGGTTTGCTAAATGTATTGGCTTCCGTAAGCATAGCACCTTCCACTGCTACAACCACTGAAGGAGGAGCTCCGGTGACCTTAACTGCTACGGCTTTAAATACTGCAGGAGGTGACATAACCTCTTTGTGCACTTTGACCTGGACCATCTCGAGTATAGGAACTATATTTCCTACTACAGGTTCCTCGACTGTCTATACACCTCCATTAAGTGGAACAGGAACCGATACTATTACTGTAACTGCAGTATATGCAGGGGTGACTAAGACTGCTACGGCAACCGTAACTGTGGGGACAACAACACCACCGCCTCCTCTTGTAGATCCTGCTAAGTTATTTGTCAGTTTCCAAAATCAAAATGCCAAATATACTTCACTACCGGCTGGAGCTACAGTAAAGGTATATACTAACGTTGCCAATGATGCCGCACTAGCCCTGGCAGCGGGAGTAAAAGTTACCATAACTTCGAGTGATACCTGGACTGGTGCTTCTATTGGAATTCTCGTTACTGATTATATATTCTTTACTATGACAGACTCAGGTGGGTGGACCAGCCCAATGACTGCCGATGGACAGATACCTACTGCTCCTGATGGCCCTGGTGTTGGGTTTGCATTAGATAGTATTCAAGCGACAAGTAAGAATACGGTAACCTCGAGTGCTGCTGGTAATGTAGCTGGAAATGATAAGATTACCTTATATGTTGTAGGTGTATTAACACCTTATAGTGCTGCCACGCCTGTAGGGTCAATTATGACAGTGGCTCCAGATTTAGTTGCCGGTAATGTACCAACATATACCAGAACCAATCCTGATGGACACGAGAGTGGAATTTCTGCTGCAGATGGTGTAATATTGATACTTACTACGGCGGTTGACACTGCTGCAGATGGTATTCTTAATCCGGGTGATATACTTACATTGAATTTTGGTGCAAATGTAAACGTGAATGTTCCTATCACTGTTTTCAATATAAGTTGGGTTGCTTCTGCTGCAACAGCGGCATTAGATGATGGCACAGGAACTCTTGTAGGTACTATTCCTAGTCCTGGTGTGCTGAATGTTGTTTTAACTGCTACTGCTACTTGTACTGATTTTGCTGGAGGAGAGACAGTAGCCTTTAATATATTACCCACTACTCCCATCGTAGATACTACAGGTGGAAACCAGGTACTTCCTGCAGCTACTCCTACTCCATTTAATTTTGATGAAACTGATTTTTAATGGGAAATATAAAAAGAATGATAGTTAATTAAAAATAGAGGTTAATTCTTAATATAAAGAAAGAGAGCTTCTGAGATAAAATTTTCAGAAGCTCTCTTTCTTAAAAAATAATTCAAATCATCATAACAAATGTAGGACAAGCGTTCCCCGTTTTCACGAGGACAGACCCGCTTGTCTATGGAATGTAAAGGCACGGCGTGCCGTGTCTTCTTTTTTTCACCATGGCAGCGCCGTGGTGCTACTAAATACTATTCACTATTCACTAACGACTAATTTAAAAGGAGTAATTATATGCTTGATAATAAAAAAAATTCACTATTGATAACTTTTGCTATTATAATTTTTTTATTTTTCTTAATCTCGCCTCCGATTTTAAGTAATAGTCAATCTACAATAAATAACTTGCCACTAATGACCATCGTAGCCACTTTCGAAGGAGGAGAAATTTCTTTAGGAGAATTGGAGAGAGAATGGAATAAGTTTCCCGATAAATATAAAACTAAGCTGGAGGCATTAAATCATTTAATTAATGTGGAATTAATAGTGAAAAAAGCCCAAGAATGGGGATTAGATGAGGATGAGGAAGTACAAAATCGGATCAAGACTGATACTGAACAAATCCAGCAAGAAGCAGACGAGAAGAGTAGGAGTTCTACTGAGCAAATTTTAATCCGGAGTTTGATTAAGCAGGAGATAGACGACCGATTAATAAAAATTACAGAGGAAGAAATAGCCCAATATTATAAAGAAAATAAAGAAGAGTTTTATGTCCTGGATATGTTTAGCTTGCAAGAAATTGTGGTAGAAACCGAAGAGGAAGCGAAGGCTATCTTAAAAGAAATTAAAGCCGGGGCAGATTTTGATTTTTTGGCACAAAAAAAATCTATGGGGTTAACTGCCAAAAAAGGCGGTTATTTAGGTTATATTTCTACTGATAGTGCAAAGCTTTTTGGATATGATGACTTTGAGGAGATAGCACCTGCCTTAAAGATAGGAGAAGTGAGTAAGATAATTAAGACAGAAAAGGGCTATTGTTTGTTAAAATTATTAGAGATTAAGCCTGCTTATCAGGAGACTTTGGAGAAGACTAAAGGATTTATAGAGAGAAAGCTAAATCGGGAAAGGCGGGAAAATGCCTATGATGAATGGCTAAATAATCTAAAGGAACAAGCCCAAATTAAAGTTGTTTTTAATATCGCTGAGATAACAGAAGAATCTTTATCTTCAAAACCTCAAGAAACTGTCCTGGTCAGCTTTAGAGTGGGAGAGATTACTTTAGGAGAATTCAATAAAGCCTGGGGCGATCCTGATAATAAGAATAAATATAAGACAAAAGAGAAACTTTTAGAAAATATGGTAAAGGAAAGAATATTAGTTCAAAGAGCTCGGCAAATAGGGTTGGAAGAAGATGAAAATATGTCCAGCCAAATCAAGGCTGCTATCGAACAAATTAGAAAAGGGAGAGAAGAGAAGATTAAAATTAGCACTCAGCAAGCCTTAACCGATGCGGCAACGAAGGTGGAAATATATGATAAGGTAAAGTTGAGTGAGGAAGAAATAGCAGAATATTATAAAGAAAATAAAAAGGACTTTATTAAAAATGAGGAATATCGTCTGCGTCATATCCTGGTAGAGAGCCAGGAAGAGGCGGAAGCTGTTCTGGAGAAAATCAGGGATGGTGCTGATTTTGCAGAATTAGCTAAAGAAAAGTCTCTTTGTCCAAGTAAAGAGCAGGGTGGAGATTTAGGTTTTATCGCTCGTGGTATAATGGTTAAACCTTTTGAAGATGCTGCTTTTGTCTTAAAGCCCGGGGAGATTAGTGAGGTGGTTAAAACTGAGTTTGGTTATCATATTATCAAATTAGAAGAGATTAGCCCGGAACGTCAGAAGACCCTGGAGGAATCCAGGATAGAAATAGAATATATCTTACTGCCCGAAAAACAGCAGGATGCCTTTACTAACTGGTTATTATCTCTTAAAGACGAAGCTAATGTTCAAATTAAAGAAGATTTATTGAGATAATTAACTGCATACATTCGCCCTCTTCCTCCAAGGAAGAAGAAGTAGATTGTGGATAGCAAATATTTTTTTAAAAAAGTTTTGCAAAAAAGAAGGATTTTTGAAACTTAATGTAGTATAATAATAATAATAAATAATTTAAGATATTTTGACGGATTTTATGAGCAATAACTTTTAATTAAAACTTAAATTATTTAGATAATTTTTAATATTATATTCAACTATTTAAGCAAGGAGGTGATATTTTCTCTATAAGAACGAAAAGACAATAAATAATGAAAAGGAGTTGATTAAAGTGAAGTTAAACATTAAATTTATCTCAGGAATTCTATTGATTTTGTTATTAATAATCTTATTGGTTGGTTGTGTCGGGATTTTTGCACCTACTTCCACAGAAAAAGTAACCATAACTGGTAGGATAGTGGTCATAAGAAGGAGTGCTCCTGCTATGGTTAAGGATGTTTACGGTATAATCCCTGTGCCCAATGCCGTAGTAACCCTTATTGATTCGGAAGGAGTAGTCCATACAGTTACTACCGATGAGGATGGTTACTACATTTTTACCGATGTCGCTCCTGGCACTAATTATATTATTACTGCTGTCGGCATGGTTGATGGAAAGAGAATAATTTATAAAGATTTCGTTGAGGAGGTAGTGGCAGGTGAAGACTATGATGCCGGAATGGCTGAACCCCTACATGAAACTGAACCTGAACCAGAACCAGAACCAGAACCAGAACCAGAACCAGAACCAGAACCACCTGCTTATCCACCACCAATACTACCTAATCTATTTGTTACGTATGATGTTCAAGAGTAATGGATCCAATTTATGTAAGTTAACTTAAATTGATTTTTGAGCAGATAACGAGTAAGAGTATATTTATTAAGAGTAAGAAAGGGTAAAGTATATAATTGACTTTACCCTTTCTTTTTAAATGGAATTAAACTTCTCAAAGAATTATAAATATATTAAAATGCTGCTGGAGAAGTAGGCGTTAGTTGCAGCAGAAGACTCCATATATAATTTGTATATGGAGTCTTTTAATATATAAATACTATATCATCTATATAATGAGGAAAACTGGAAAATGAATATTACCATAATTAAAAGTTATGAAAAGGTATGGAATATATATTTTTTGTTAATCATCACCTTGCCAGCATTATTTATATATAAGTATATTCATAATTTTAGGATAAATCAGGCTGCAATTATAAATCTATTAACTCTTATCCTATTTGCTTTTTATATTTTAAGTATAATTAAAGAAGGGAAGTTTAACTACCAAACTAATTCCCTAAATTTACCAATTTTATTATTTATTTTAGTTGCTATTTTTTCTATATTATTAAATAGTACATTTTCGGTTAGTTTAAAAGATTTTATTAACCTTTTGTCCTATTGCTTCGTATATTTTTTTGTGATAAATAAAATTAAAAATAAAAATTCGTTTTATTTTAGTGTAAAAATATTTTGCATTACCACTTTATTAGTATCTCTTTATTTGATGATTCAATATTATGGAATAGATCCTTTTCTTCCAGATATTAATCGATTAACTTCAACTCTGGGAAATAAAAACTATGTTGCCAGTTATTTAGGTCTGATATTTCCTGTAACCTTTTCATTTTTTTTAATAGAATCAAATATAAGGAAAAAAGTTTTTTATACAATGGTTCTGCTTATTAATTCTATTGCAATAGTTATATGTCATACCAGAGCAATCTGGATTGCTCTGTTTTTATCCTTAATATTTTTTGGGTATCTTTTATCTTACTTTAGAATAACTAAAGTATTAAAGGATAATAAAAAATGGTTAATAATACTTTTTTCATTTTTTTTATTAATTGCCTTAGTTTATTTCATCGATATCGTGGTTAATAGAAGGTCAATCAATGTCCTCAATGGATTGATTTCCATCGTTTATGATAACCGAAGTTCACTGCCGGAACGGCTTTTAAACTGGCAATCTACTATTGGAATGATTAAGGATAAACCATTATTCGGTTCAGGGCTTGGCACCTTCAAATTACATTATTTAAATTATCAAGCCAATTTTTTACAACAAAATCCAGATTATATGGACTTTATGGTGAAAGCCGCAGAGACTCATAATGAATATTTACAAATTTGGGCAGAAATGGGGATTATCGGGCTTTTAGCTTTTTTATTCATTATAGCTATATTTTATAAAACTAAGCTTAATTTAATTAAAAAAATTAAAAATATTAAGGGAAAGATTATTGTCATTGGATTGATTTCAGCAGTAACTGTTACTTTAATTCATAGTATATTCAGTTTCCCATTTCATATTCCCGCAGTTGGTTCTGCTTTCTGGTTTATAATTGGATTAACTATAGTTTCGGAGAACATATTTTGCGAGGAATCAAAAAAAAATAGAATAAATGAAGTTAAAAAAATACCTTTTTTTTCTGCCAAAAATACAAGTCACTATAAATGGATAAAACCATCTATTACGATTTTGCTAATTATTTTTACATTATTGGTTATAAATATACTTGTTATTAAACCATATCGAGCAGAATTGTATCTGTACCAAGGAAACAGATGCTTAACAGATGAAGATTATCAAAGTGCTTTACCAATTTTGTCATATGCGGAGCAATTAGACCCTTCTAATGGAAGAGCCTTATACGCTTTGGGCGTGACATACTATAGTTTGAATAAATATAACCTGGCCATATATTATTTACAAAAATCTAAGAAATATATGATGGATATTAATACGTTCTATGTTTTAGGATTAAGTTATTTCAAATTAAATATGCTAAACAAAGCAAAAGAAGAATTTGAGTATGCAGTTTATCTTAATCCTGAATTTATAGATGGGTATCATTATTTAGGATTGCTATATTTCAGGCAAGAAGACTATGATAAGGCGATTAAAAATTGGAAAAGAACTTTAGAAATAGAGCCCCATTTTCCCAATAAATATATTATTTTATATAATTTAGGTTTAGTTTATGAAAAAAAAGGAATACCTGGCCAAGCCTTAGAATATTTTAATCAAGCTTTGCCATTGGTGCCAGAAGATAGTCCTATTCTTGGTAATATCAAAAAAGAGATAGAGAAGATTAATAAATTTTATCTTAATAGGTAATCCAGGATTCTTAATTGCGATGCAGGGGACGGTTCTTTGCATCAATACAATAAAATGAAGCAGGGGACGGTTCTATTTTTCTCGTTCTCAAATAAAATGAAAAATAGAACCGTCCCCATTTCTGTCTAAGATATTCTATTTTGGGGAATAATATAATTAAATGGTTATAGATAATTCATAATAAAAATTTAAAAAGAAGTTGAAAAAGGCAAACTACCCGAAAGGGTAGGGCGCAAATTTATGGGTCTAAAACATTGTAATTGCGAGAGGAGCACTCAATATTACTTGAGTGCTCCTCGAAGCAATCTCATACAATGTTATGACTGCCAAACTGCCAACTTTTTTTATTTTAAGGAGGGATAATAAAGTGTTAATAAAGAAGGGAGTAAAATTATTATTTTTATTACTCGTGTTTTTCTTGTTAGTTGGTTGTGCAGGAGGAGGAATAGCTGATCCAGATGAGATGGGGATTTATGCAATAGCTGATAGTATTAAGACAGCCATAGAGACTAAGAATGTGAATATGTTTATGAGTAATATTTCCCTGAATTATTCTGATACTGAAGGAGGAACTTATGAGAGCATACATGCTATGGCCCAAAATATGGTTTCCGAAATAGAAGCAGCTGAAGAAATGGCTGGTTCTTATGGGGCTAATTTGGTTATCAATACTTTTATTTCAAATCTGATTATTGTTGATACAATGGCGAACTCGGATTTAAAATTGACTATTAGCGCCAAGGTGTTATTTATAACAGTTTATAGTTATGACATAACCTTTGAGGTTATTTACCAAAAAGAGGGTACTAGCTGGAAGATAATTTCAATGGTGGAAAAATAAATTAGTTATCCAGTTACCCAGTTTCCCAGTTGGCCAGTTAATAAATTAGTTTGCCAGTTAACAAGTTTAAATAACAATAAATTAATTATAACTTTAAATACAAATTCTGTCATTGCGAGGAGCGAAGCGACGAAGCAATCTCATCACAAATCTCCTCCCCCTTGAGGGGGGAGGATTTACCCTATGTAGTGATTTACGCTACTACACAGGGTGAAGGTGGGGGTGAGGTAGGGGTTGGATTCATCCATCCGCTTACCTCTTTCTGCCATTCCTATCGTTATCTTTATAATTTTGTAAAACAATATATTTTAATTTCGAATATATTGACAATTATTTTACTTTTTACTATAATTAAAACGTAAATCAATATAGTAAAAGAAGGTATAAAAATGAAGAATATGGTAAAAGTCAGTAGTAAATATCAAATTGTTATCCCCCTGGAGGTAAGAAAAAAAATAAATCTTAAGTCCGGAGACAGATTAATTATAAAGGCTAATAATGAAAAAATAATCATTTACCCCCAACCCAAAAATTATGCTAAATATTCTTTAGGTTTAGGAAAAGAAATTTGGCAAGGCATCGATGCAACTGAATATGTCCGAAAGGAAAGGGAAACATGGAAGAGTTAAATTTGAAAGGTAAGATCATAGGTCTGGATACTATGGTTTTTATCTATCACTTCGAAGAGAATCAAATATATTCTCCTCTGACTTTTTCTATTTTTGAAAGTTTGGAAAAAGGGAATTTTAATGCCATTACTTCTATTTTAACTTTATTAGAAATTTTAGTTAAACCCAAAAGAGAGAACAATTCAATTCTTACTGAAAGATATAAAATATTATTGGAGACCTTTCCTAATTTACGGGTGAAAACCCTTGATGAAAATATTGCTGACGTTGCTTCCAGTTTAAGAGCAAATTATAATATTAATACTCCCGATGCTATTCAGGTAGCTACTTCTATAGAAGCCCAAGCAGATATATTTATCACTAATGGTACATCTTTAAAAAAAGTAACAGAAATAAAAGTTTTATTATTAAGTGAAATGTTGAAATAGACTACAAGAAAAATTATAGAAAAATGTAAGGGTCGGATTCATCCGAGCCGTCTGATACGTAGGACAGGAGTCTCGCCTGTTATTCCCGAAATGTAGGGGTTTGATTTATCAAACCCGCTTATTTGTCTAAAAACGAAAAACGAATAACTATAAACTATATACAAAGGAGTTTTTAAAATTGAATTATCTCGAAAAATACCATTTCTGGTTAGAAAATGAAGATTTTAGTGACGAAGCCAAAAAAGAGCTACATGCTCTTGAAGGCAACGAAGAAGAAATCAAAGATCGTTTCTACAAAGACCTGCAGTTCGGCACTGGAGGCCTGCGCGGTAAAATCGCTATGGGCACCAACCGAATGAATATCTATACTGTTTCCCGTGCAACTCAGGGTCTGGCTGATTATCTTATCGAAGAATCACAAAAACAACCTCATCCCCAGGAATACTTAAACCGCGGAGTGGTCATTGCCTATGATTGCCGCCACAAATCCCGCGAATTTTCCGAGACCATCGCCTTAGTCCTTAATGCCAACAACATAAAAACCTATCTCTTTGAGGATGTCCGCCCCACTCCTGAGCTTTCCTTTGCCGTGCGCTACCTCCATGCAATCACCGGTATAGTGGTTACTGCCAGCCACAACCCGCCCGAATACAATGGCTATAAAGTGTACGGACCCGATGGCGGGCAGATAATCCCCGGGATTGCCGATAAAATAATCGCCCACATCAACCAGATAAAAGACTATTCTCTGATTAAAAAACTTGACCACCCCGCCGCCGTCCAAAAAGGCCTGTTTAATATTGTTGGCCAGGAAATAGACCGGGTTTACCTGCACAAAATAAAAGAGCTTGCCATCAGAGATAAAGACCCGATAGAGCTAGACAAAACCATCAAGATAGTCTATACCCCCCTTCATGGGGCAGGTAATATCCCCATAAGAAAAATCTTAAAAGAAAGAGGATTTACCAATATATTTGTGGTAGAAGAACAGGTCCAGCCCGACCCAAATTTTTCTACTGTAAAATCACCTAATCCTGAATATCCCGCTGCTTTTGAGCTGGCTATCAAATTAGGCAGCCAAGTAGGTGCCGAAATTCTAATTGCCACTGATCCGGACGCTGACCGCATCGGATTAGCTGTAAGAAATCCTATTCCCTTTGTCATTGCGAGGAAGTGTAACGACGAAGCAATCTCTACTCACAACCATCACTTTACAGTCCTAAACGGCAATCAATTAGGAATCTTACTGCTCCACTATATCCTAAGCAGTAAAAAAGAGCTGAACCAACTCCCTCCCAACGGCTTTATCGTAAAAACAGTAGTAACCAGTGATATGTCCAAAGTAATCGCCGATAGCTTTGGTGTAGACACCTACGAAACCCTCACCGGCTTTAAATTTATCTGTAATATGGAAAAAAATGTACAGGAAAAAGAGGGCAAAGAATTCCTCTTCGGCTACGAAGAGAGTATTGGTTATCTAATGGGAGATTTTGTGCGCGATAAAGATGCTGTGATTTCCGCCATGTTAATTGCCGAGATGACTGCCTATTACTATAAAAAAGAGCTCAACCTGCTCCAGGTCTTGGATAATCTTTATCAGAAATATGGTTACTACGAAGAATATCAACACTCTATATATCTGGAAGGTTCGAAAGGGGAGAAGAAGATAGCTGAAATTATGGAGGCTTTCCGAAAAAAACTCCCCGAAGTGAAAGATATAGAAATAGCCCGAATCGAGGATTACGAGATTGGTAAAAGTTATGATTTAAAATTAAAAAAAACAAGTCCGATTGCTTTAACCAGTTCCAATGTCTTAAAGATTATATTTTCTGATGGCTCCTGGTATGTCCTGCGCCCCTCCGGGACCGAACCCAAAATTAAGCTATATCTGTCTTTTCACGCCAAGACCAAAAAAGAAGCCCAGCAAAAACTAAATCTCACCAAAACCATCATCTTACAAAAAATAAACTCTATTATTAAATCTGAATAAAATAGGGTCAGATTCATCAAACTTGTACTTTTTAAAAAGAAGTGTTACTCTTTTGAATTTACGAATAACGAACAACAATTTTTATAACTTGTATTTTTCTTAACTTGCAACTTGCAACTATTGCTATCCGCAGATCTTGCATTTATCTTGACTGGCAGACCGTAAGACCGGTAGAAATTTATATCTCGCACCTTGTATTTTTTCTTTTCTTAACTCGATACTCGATACTGATTTTCACTCGATATTATATACTCTATACTATTTTTAATAGTAAATTTACCAATAAACTTATAAAATAATAAAAAATAATCTAATAAAAATGGTACAGATAACCGTACCCTATATTCATTCCCTGTATTCAAAAATAAAGAAAGGGAAGTGGGAAGATAAAATGAAACGAGCTACTGGAATTAATGAATTTACTCTCGATATTATAGAATTTTGCGAAAATGAGCCTTACTTATATAAAGAAGTGCTGGAAGAAAGAGAGAAGTTTTTAACTAGCCATCCGGAGAAATATTACAAAACCCCAAACGAAAAAAACTGGGCTGAGCAAAGATTTTATGATTATTACATATTTTCCTCATTATCTAAATATTACGAACAAACCCCTTTAGAAGTATTTTTATCTAAAATGCTTTCAAAATATAACCAGCAGGAACAAAGAATTCTTTTGGGATTTAAAAATTATATCTTCAGCGGTTTTACCATTACCCAAGTTGAAGTGGGTTCCTATTTTATGGCCAAAAACCTTACTTCCGGAAAAGAATATAAAGTAAGAGAAAACCAGGCGACCCATACACTAAAAGAAGGAGACTATATCGTAGGACGGATTGTCCTTTACGAAGCAGATTACGCCTTATCAAATATTAACTTAAACTACCCTAAAGAATCCTCTTATACATTAAAAAAATTATGGAGAAATTCCCCCGATAATATTATACGGGAATTTACTCCTTTAATGATAGAGAAGGAGATTTTTCAGAAAAATTACCGGAAAAGAAATCAAGAGAAGAATAATTTGCAATCAATCGAGAAAAAGCTAAAAAATTTATTAAAAGAGTATTTAGGTAAAAAAACACCTTCCATTAAAAATCTCAGAAAAAAAATAAATAGAATTACTGATCCTCTTCCACTTATTAAAGAATTAGCAGAAGGAATAAATTTTTCTTCACAAGAAGAGTTAAACGAATTTCAGCAACTCTTTATAGATTTTTGGAATTTTTCTCCCCGGGATGAATTTCAGAGGAAATCTCCCCGGGAAATAGAACCTCGGGAAATGGGACCCCAGGAAAGAGAACTTTCTCGAGAATTAATGAATTATGTTTTAGCTAGTATTCAATCTTTAAAATTTTCCGAACAAAAGGAAATTGATGATGCAATAAAAATATATCAGGATAAATGGCTCTCCCAGACTCAGGAAGAACTGGACGGTAAAACACCATGGGAGGTTATTTTGGCAGAAAGGGAAAGATGGGGTAATCCCAGAAAAGATTTTTCTTTAACGGTTAGCATAAAACCCGTTAAACAAAAAATGGAAGACCAGATTAATCTAAGTGATATAAAAAGAAAACATGTTCCCTTAGTAGAAGACCTGGAGACATTAGTTAATTATTTTAAGGAAAATCACCTAAAAGTAACCAAAAAGAATAAATGGATTCCTTTTAAATATATAAAACTGATCGAAGAAAAATTTATCAGTCCGGATAAAGATAGTTTTAACTTATTTGGTAAAGAAGAGAAAAGAGGAGAAGAACCTTTCAAAAAATATATTTATTTCATAGATTTATTATCCCGGGCAGCAAAGTTTATATACATAGATAAAAGAGAGGACATACAGGTAAATATTCATCATTTTCAAGAATTTACCCGGAAATCTTACGGAGAAAAGGTTTTTGAATTATTATTGACCTGGATTGAAAAGTTAAACTGGAAAAAGCTTCAGAAAAGAGATTTTGTAGCCATATATGCCGAGAATTTTCAGAAAATATTTACAGATATCCTCTATCTTTTTTATAAATATAAAGTAAATGAAAAGATGGAAATAGAAGAAATCGTAGTTCAACTTTATGGCTCTGAGATAGAGAAAATGGAATCCTCCATGGAAGTCATGGGCTATATAACGGTAAATGTAGAGTTAGCATTGTTAACTTATTTAAAATGGTTAGGTGTCATTGAAACCCAAAAGGAAATATTATTACCCGGAACAAATCTTGGGATGATGAAAAAATTTTGGGTTACTCCCATAGGCAATAAATTAATTAATAGACTGGTAAGGTATTATATTAGAACAGGAAAAATTCAATTCCCTTTTTCCCCTCTTATAATATAAAAAAAACATAGTAAGGAAGTGTAAAAATGAACGATAAACCACCATCTATTCAAGAATGGAAAGACTTATATGAAGCCGCAATAGAATTTAAGAAAATAAAGTGTTGGAACTGGATGTGGGATACTGATATTTTTGGAGTGCAAAACCCCATAACCGGAGAAATTGGTTATTGTTGTGTAATGGGAGGAGCAGGTGAACATTTTGCCTTAGCTGTATATCAGGGTAGCGAGGGTTTATATGGATATTTAACACTTCAATCGGGAAAAAATTATCCATCTCTTGAGGATATACTTAATCTTCAAAAATTACTTATGGCTTCATTTGAAGATAGGAAACTTTTACAGAAAGAAGATATTCAATTAATAAAAAAATTTGATTTAAAATTTAGCGGACCCAATTCATGGCCATTATTCAGGAGTTATCGGCCAGGTTACCATCCATGGTATTTAACCGGCGAAGAGGCAAGATATCTAACCCTATGTCTATGGCAGGCAATTGCTCTCTCAACACGTTTTAAAGCGGATTCAGGAATGCTCACTCCCTCTTCGGAAAATCATTATTTAGTTCGAGTCCCAAAAAAGGATAAAACAGGTTTATCCTGGAGAGATGTGTGGATGGAACCATTACCCTTGGAAAAAGAAGAAATGATTGTAGAACCTATCGACGCAGTTCGTTTGGAAAAAATCAAGAGAAGAATTCCTTATCATCAGGGTGTTTGGGAAGTTGATTTTTTTTACTATCCAACACCAATAAAAGAAAAAGAAGAAAGACCTTTTTATTCTTATATAACTTTATGGGTAGAACAGCATTCAGGTTTTATATTAAGCCACGATTTAGCAAAACCTGCAGAATGCATGTCCGAATTTCCAGGGCAATTCCTGAAACTTGCTGAAAATTATAAAACTCTACCCCAGGAAATATTAGTTAAAAAAGAAGAGACTTTCAAACTACTCGAACCTATCACTTCAGAGATTGGAATTAAATTAAGAAGAGTAAAAAGGTTGAGAATGTTAGAAGATGCCCAAGCGAGTATGTTTCGATTTACCGCGGATGAGAAATTATAGCGGGCACTGCACTATTGTTTCCTCTTATCGAACCCGTCCAACCGTATGACCGGCGACTCTCTATTCCTATCCCCGTAGGACAGGCATCCCGCCTGCTTCTGTCATCCCCATCTCTCCCTATGTCATTCCCATGAAAATGGGAATCCATCTTGGATTTTCTTTGATTTTGCATTTATTCTTTGTATTTTCTTCCCGCAATTTTTCCCCACATCTTTTTCTTTTCTTAAATCGATACTCGATACTCGATACTGTTTTTATCTTGACGATTACCTTTATGTATGATAGTATTGTAATAAAAAGGAGGTGCTTTTAAATGCCTAGACATACTGTATATTTATCAGATCCCGATGATAGGTTTCTACAAGAACTAAAAGATAAACATGGTTCCATCTCTAAAGTTATTCATATTTCTTTGAATAAATTAAGGGCCGAACAACTAAAAAAATATTATCTTCAGAAATCAGAGTCTTATCCTGAACTTCGTAAAGCGCAGGCAAAAGTTATACGAAAACAGGAAAAGGAAGAACAAGCATGAGTTTCCCTCGTCGTGGCGAAGTCTTCTGGGGTCCTGGTAAAAAGAAAATCCGCCCTCTTCTTGTTGTTTCAAATGATCAGGGAAACCGTTACAGCGGCGATGTTGTGGTTATCCCGGGCACTACACAAAAAACAGATATAGTTTACCCGGTAGAAGTTCTGGTCACAAAAGGATTTTCTACACCTACAAAATTTCAAGCAGATTCTATTTTTACTATTGGCAAAGAAGAGCTCGGTGAAAAAATTATTGAACTTTCTCCTGATATGATGGATGATATTAATACAGCTCTTCAAATTGAGCTTAATTTAGAATAATTCGATTAGTCCATCTTTTCCTCTGTCATTCCCATGAAAATGGGAATCTATTATTACCTTTTTCCTATATCTTGTATTTTGTTTTTTTCTTCACTATATACCCGATACACGATACTCGATACTGTTTTTTCCCTTGACATTCCCTACTCATATATAATATAATATCCATAAGTTCACATTCTGAACATTAAGCCATTGTAAGGAATATCATTTTCAGCAATCTCTAAAATTTAGGAGTCGGATTTATCCGACCAGCACTATACGTAGAACAGAGCCTCCTGTATCTGTCATTGCGAGGAAGTGACACGACCGAAGCAATCTCATCTGAAAGCTGAAAACTGTAAACCGTGAACTAAAAACTTAAAACTGGGTGTTGCTTATGCCAACTAAAAAACATCTTGATACACTCTTAGAAATAAAAGATAACCCATCTCTAAGCCAGCGCTCTTTAGCCCACAAGCTAAACATCTCCTTAGGCCTTACCAATGCCATCCTGCAAAACCTGATTCATCGGGGCTGGATTAAAGCTAAAAAAATGACTGGCCGTAAAATTCTTTATCTCATCACCCCCCAAGGGATGGCCAGGGCAACCAACCTGGTCTATGACCGTTTTCAGGAGACCCAAAATTACTACCGATACACCAAAGAACTGCTCACTTCCTATCTTACCCACCTATACAACAAGGGCAAGAGGAAGGTAGCAATCTATGGGACCAGCCAGCTGGCTGAGATAGCCTATCTTTCCCTTCTGGATAGTCCCCTACAACTCCACTCTATCATAACCGATGACCCTTCGTCATCCAAAAAGAAATTCCTGGGCCACGAAGTCTTGACTCTATCTGACTTTGCTCAAAAAATATCTGAAACATCAAATCTCGAAAACTTAATCGTACTTTCCACTGTCAGTCAGGAGGAGCGCGAAGAGGGGAAGGAACACAAAGGAGAAGGGGAAGATAAAACATTATCTTTAGAAACTGAAATAAAAAAATACAAAAATATTGAAGATAATCTGAAGATTGTTAATCTCGAATCTATCCTAAAAAATCTATAATACGGCAGACATCTCCACTGCCGATAATGTTCTTGTGAACTTGCCTTTGGTGCGCGTGGTAATCTCATCTGTAAACTGTAAACTGAAAAATATTTCAATATTTTTTATTCTAAAAGAAGGATTTTTTAAATATATGTCGAATATATAATTATTAACTAATTGTTGTAATTGAAAAAATAATATTTCGTGGACTATAGCAATTCATTGTCTTATCGTTAGTGTAAACTTTAGTGGGGTAGTTAGAAGAAAAAATATTATATATCAATAATACTTTCTATTGTTAGTAATAAGACATATAGCAAGAGAAGGATTGTAAAAAATATAAAAAAAGGTGTAGACTTACCTATATAAAACAAAACCCTTTACAAAAAAGGAGGTAAGCTACAC
>Ga0209979_1001404_pt1 | contig 26526 bp, 22 predicted proteins | sample AnhtaG_FD_183114 | JGI IMG/M metagenome (GOLD analysis project Ga0209979, IMG submission 183114) | Deep subsurface microbial communities from Anholt, Denmark to uncover new lineages of life (NeLLi) - Anholt_01485 metaG (SPAdes) (version 2) | ecosystem: Environmental > Aquatic > Marine > Oceanic...
TTTAAACCTCCTTTATTGGGTTAAGTTTTTTAACCAAATTATTTATCTTATATTGTCCAACTATCATGAATAATTCCGACAAGATACCAAACGCCATCTTTTTCTTCAAATGCTAATCGTAAGCTTACCCAATCCATTCCTTCATACTTTGGATCAAATCCTGGAAAATGATATTCGACTATAATTGAACCGGGATAGGTCTCAAAATTATTATTTAGAGTATTGCCTCTTCCGATAATTTTATTATAAACAATCTCTTTTGCGTTATCGAAAGCTTGATCATAAATGAACTGTTTGTAATATTCCTTAAAGGTCAGTTCTATTGGAAACCCCGTTCCATCATAATCACCCCAAACATATTTTGCTGTATCTTTAAAAATGTACTTTATTTTTTCTGCAGAGAACACAAGGTCTTTCTTTATATTTACATACGAACATGGTGAGAAGCGAACCCCCTTGTCAGGATGAATGAAGCGAGATAACTTTTCCATATCCTTGTGTTTGACAGCCAAAATCGCATCCTTAGCTCTGCTTGCAATGATTTTTTCAGCTTCTTTAGATGGAATCATTAAAACATCAAAAAGTAAAAGCTCTTCGAATTTCACCACCTCCTGACCTACGACTTTATTGCCCGGCTTAACGATCTCATATTTAATGCCCTCACCTGCAGATAGAAAATCAACAAAAGACCAAGCCATTTTTGACACAACTTCTCTAAAGGCCTCAGCATTGAAAATGTAAAGCCAGATGTTATCATATACGCTGGTAGTGAAGCTATTATAAAGAAGATACAACTTGTCTCTGTACCTGAACCAGTTTAGGTCTTTTATAAGGCGATGAGTACCTGAAATATTTTTACTTCTCCCGTTTATGATATCATAAATGGCAAGATCGTTCCCTCGTCTGGCATTACCAAAAGTATAAGCTAAGTATTTACCGTCTGGGGAGAATTCCCCTTGGGGTGAATCATTTAAACCATCAACTCCTCTCTCAAAGGATAAACTCTTTCCCGAAGGGAAATGCAGGATATAATTTTTGTCAAACAGATAATCTTCAAAAATATCTAATATATCTGGGGATGGCACTCCCTTTGTGATGGCGTGTTTATCTTCAATTTTAGCAGATATTTCCTGTAACACATAAATTCCGCCGTAGATTCCTACAACGGAAATGATTATTGTAACAGTAATAATCCAAACAATTTTTTTCTCCCTAGTGGCGAAGTGATCTTTTTTCAAAGAACCTTGGGCTAAAGTATTAATTTGGTGATTCATATATTTTATCCCCTTCGCACTAAAGGAGTTTAAAAAAGCCAATTCGCTCTAATATCTTTCACGTTTGCGAAGTGTTAAACATTAATCGAGTACAGTGAGATCTAAAACCTGTGTGAGGTACGTTTTTGTCATAAAATCTCTTTAAAACACCATTTACTTGTCTAATTTATCTTATCCTTTCAAAAAATCAACTATATTCTTTATAATTAATTAGAGATTAAGAACTTTTGTTTTTGTAGATAGGGTAGTTTTAAAGCTTCACTCCTTTAAGAGAACTCTTGATTAAGATTCCCCTCCCTTGATGGGAGGGGTAAGGGGAGGGTGAAATAAACAATTATCCCCCTCTCCTTAATCCTCTCCCACCAGGGGAGAGGGAACAAAATAAAAAAGGACAGCCATAAGGCTGTTCTTTCAGAAGTTCTCACGTCTTACTCTTTATTTCTCCCTCTTAAGTAATCTATCATAGGCTGTGTGACCAGAGGAACTACATCCCCGATCATATGCGGCATAAGGTTGTCCATAACTTTTGGCATAAGCTCTGGCATCTGTTCAGCCATATAGTCTGGCATAGGTACACGCTCTTTAACTCGATTTAACATCACCGGCATCACCTTAGGCATCATCATAGGCAAAAGCTTAGGGAATAATATCGGAAACATCGGCTTCATTAGCTCCAATGCCCCAGGAATTTTACCCATAAGTCTCATCATAATACCCATTCTGAAGGGCATAGCAGAGATCATCTCAGGCCACATTCTACCCATCAGATCAGCAAACCCTTGAGGAGTCATCAGAGCTATCATAGCCTCGAAAACTGCCCACTGTTTCTGCACCTCTGGATTAGGATCCGGAAATTCGTATCCCAAGGCTGAAGAAGCGAAACGCGCCAGGTCCACCACCTCGATAGGTATCTTCCTCTTATCTGCAGTAACTCGGAGCTGAAACTCACAGCAGGGACAGAGTGCTAAGACCTTTTCTGCACCAGCCTCAAGTGCCTCATCTAACCGCACCTTGCCGATCTCAGCCGCCACTGGCGGATCCTTGATCAGGCTGAGCACGCTTCCGCAGCAGTGCGCCTCTTCCCGGTTATGGCTCATCTCAACTAATTTCACATTGGGGATCGATTGTATGAGCTGACGTGGAGGTTCATACACTCCTGATACCCGACCGATATGACACGAGTCGTGCCAGGTGACAGTGACAGGTTTACAGTCTTTCTCCGGGAAGGCAAACTCCCCTGACTTGATTTTATCTGATATAACTTCACTGTAATGTTTCGTTGTGATCCCGTAATCTATTCTTAACTTCTTCGCCCACTCCGGGTAAACTTGGCGCCACATCATATCGCAGGCAGGGCAGGAGGTGATAACTGTATCAGCCCCGGACTCCTTAACTGTCTGAATATTCTTTTTCATTATCTCCGCGAAGAGTTCCCACTTGCCAGCCACAAGCATTGGAGTTCCACAGCAGTTCTCCTTCTCGCCCAGGTAGGTAAAGTCCACCCCCGCTTTATCCAACAGCCTCACACTTGCCATTCCAATATCATGCTCCACATAGCTGGCAGTGCAACCGGCAAAATAGACATTTTTTGCCTTATGAGACTCACCGAACTTTTCTTTTAAGTCCTGCGGGAACCAAGCGCTACGGTTACTGCGATATCCTGACCAGATATTCCCCTCCTTCCTTAGCGCTTCTGCCATCATCTCGAAAGGAGGGAAGGTCATTCTCTTATTCTCGTCTATAAGCTTACCGCGCAGTTCCATCCAGGATGGTTCTATGGGCAGTGCCGCAGAACAGCGCAGGTTGCATAGCTCACAGGTAGTGCACACTAAAATGGTATCTATCATGAACTGGTCCCATTCCTTTTTACCTTCCATATACTCCCTCAGCCAATACCACTTCCCTCGAGGGGATTGACTTTCCCATCCCCGTCCGTAGAACTGGTCGCATTCTTCAATACAGTACCCACACTGTGAACAGCTATAAGCATACCAGGCAACCTCTGCCGGAATATCTCGCACCGGTCTGGTTGGCCTTTCGCCGATCTGGGTAATGACGTAGTTTCCAAATGGCCTTATTAGAGGCTCGAAGACACCAGCCAGGGTAAGAGCTGGACCAATTAGCCCATAGCTGATGACCTTGCCAGGATTCAGATTAAATTTAGGATCTATCTGATTTTTGAAATCCTTTAACTTTTTTACCCTATCCTTCCCCAGCACCTCCTTTGCCTTTTTGGCGAAGTATAGCCCTGTGGCATAAGGTCTTCCTCCGTGCTTTTCAGCAATCTTCATTATGGTAAGAACCAGACTAAAGACAAAATTATAGTTAAACTTGCGCTGGTCACTGGGGATGAACCCCAAAATAACCACCTCAGGCTGGCCGCTGAAACTTTCCCTGATGACAAGCCCTTCCTTAACGATAGGCTGATCCACCTTACGCTCGATCTCGGTCATCACATCACCCAGAGAAGAGAGAGGAATTATCACCTCTGCTGGCACCAGACTGGGCCCCAGGCGCTTTACTACCATCAACTTAAAACGATTATTCCACTCATGCTGGGCTATACGATCGCTGAGAAGCTCTGCCTCACAGCCTTTCATAATCTCAGATAGCCTGCTCCTCACTTCATTTTGATCTTTGGTTCGGAAGGCAAGTGTAATGATATAAGCGGCTGGCAAGAGCACCCTTTCTTCCACCGGATGACCATAATGCTCCATAAGTGGAGCCTTGTTCTTAAGCTCAGCCATGCGTGGGTTGATGAAGACTAAAGACCAGATGGGGAGTTTTTCATCTACCATTGACTGCACTAGTTGCTGCAGGTCATGAGCATCCGGGCATCCAATGGCAACCACTTTCAGTTCCTCTAAAGGCTGGACGCGAATGGTTACCTCACTGATAAGTCCGGTTGTACCCTCAGCATCAGCAATTAGCTCGAGTTCCGGGCCACTGAATTCTCTGATTGTTCCGTCAGGTAAAACCACGCGGGCACTTAACACGTTGTCTTTGAACCAGCCAGCCTCATAGGAGCCGATTCCAGCCCCACCCTGAGCCAGCCACCCACCTACAGTAGAACCCGGGTAACTGGTGGGATAAAGCCGAAGGGTCAGCTTATATTTCTCAAGTTCACGATCAAGTTTCTCCCACACCACACCAGCTTGCACTGGAGTCGTGAGATTATCCGGGTCAACTCGGATGATGCGATTCATCCGGTAAAAATCTACTACCACACCCTTCTTAATGGGTAATACTCCTCCATAGCCGGAGGATGCCTTCCCGCGTGGGGTAAGTGGGATGTTATTCTCCATCGCCCAGTGCACCAGTTCAATCAGCTCCTCCTCAGTCTGCGGCTGGACTACAGCTTCTGGAATAGTGTTCCCGATAAGGATTTTGATAAGGCTGGGCACTGAAGCGATATCATGTCCATAAAGTTCACATTCGGTCTTATGGAATGTAATGCGGCTACCAAATTTACTTTCAAGATATTTTCGTTGTTCTATATTAATTTTCCCCATAGCAACCTTTCTTTCTAAGTAAGCAATATTGCAAAACTAAAAATGACTGCATTCTACCGTTAGGCATTCTCTCTAACAAAGTCTATGCACGACTTTATACGAAGTCTCAAATTTATCTTTTATTATACGAAGAGACACTAACTTTTTTTATCTTCGCAACCTTTTTTGAACCTTTTCGCTTTTTAACTCTCTAAGCGCATCAGAGGCTATCCATTTTGCGCTTCTTGAATCTATTTTCTGGATCTCTTTTGCGGTTTTAATGGCGGCTTTATTTAAACTGAGATTACGCTTTCCAATCTGGCGCAAAGCCCAATTCACAGCTTTTTTAACAAAGTTCCTGTTATCAATCGACTCCCTTTTTATTATAGGCAGAAACTTCAAGAACTTCCCATCTTTTGCCTTCTTATCATGAACAGATAATGCCGCCATCAAGACAAAACCAGCCCTTTTGACTAATTCTTCCTCCCTTTTGCTCCACTCAATCGCCTTTTGATAAGCAAATACAGTCTTATCGAAAAGATTACCACAAACCAGGTCGCAAACATCCCAGGAATCAAAGTCCTTTACCCAATTCTCCATCTGTTTTTCAGTAACCATTTCTGGTTTATCAATCATACTGGCAAGAATCCTCGCCTCATGAATTCCAGAATCCCATAACTTTTGAGCAAGAGCGTGATCTTTTTCTATCTCCTTGGCGATTTTCCTTAAGTTCGGGATTGATACCCCATAGGTATTTTTGGGATTAATTCCAAATTTTACCATCTCCTTTACTGTCTCAGAGTCAGATAAAGATTTTAGTTTTTTAAGGACTGAGTTATATTTCATTTTTACTATGGTCTATCCTTCCAGCAATCGCAATATATAACATCATTTTATCGTTGACAAAGTGCATTCTTTTCCAGTGTTCCTCTGTAAGCCTCCTAGTGTCTGTGGAGAAGTCTCGTTTTCTAATCCATTCTCTTTCCTTATTATTCCACTGGGCATGAACTATAACATTTCTCAAATATTTAATCGCTAAGTAGTCCTCAAAGATTTCTCTATCCACATTAATTCTTGCACTTTGAAAAGCATCATACAAGTTTTGTACTCTTTCTTCGTTGCGAGCTTTTTTCGAAAAGTAAGAACACAAAATAGATTGTTTATCTCTCTTCCTCCATACTTGAAGCATATTCTCGATACTCCCGATCATTATCACAGCAAACATGCGACAAAAAGACGCATCGCAAAGTTTTTTTATCACCCTCTTAGAACTATCAGCAAGAATAGCATCTCTACCCTGTTTTAGATAAATAATGTCATCTGAATATGTGTCAATAAACTCTGGGATATCCATAAATCTAATTCACTCCTTTCCGTTTGCAACGCAATTGCGTTGTGATGTAAAACAATTATTCAATTACATTATGCTACAAATCTTGTGATGGATTTTTTCATCAGGAACCTTTTAAATGACAATCTCTTGATTTTATTTACCTTGTCCTTTCAAAAAATCAACCATATTATATGCCTTTTAATGTAGTGGAACTCTTTAGAGTTCCATTTTTTTGGTATGTCAGACATTCCTGTCTGACCGAACAGACAAGAATGTATGTTCTACCACCTTCTATAGTGCGAGGCCGTCAAGGTCTTGAGACTTCCAGCCTCGCTATTTTTGGAGGTCTAAAGACCTCCGCTACAATTAAATTAACTTTTTGCCAATATCAAAAGCTCTCTGCATTATCTTTTTATCTTCTTTTACCTTTCCCTTCTCAAAAAAATTATGCGAATACAAAATCTTATCTATGAATTTTATATTAGCCCATTTGAAAAAACCTTTAAGGGTGATAAGGGCATAATCAAACCTCTGTTTTTCACCTGCTACCAGAATTATTACTCCCTTTCTTTTCTTTTTTAATCTCGATTTGAAATAAAATTTATTATCCTTTTTAACCAGAGGAGTCAGGCAGTTGCATCTATCTAAGAATAACTTTAGTTGAGCAGAAACAGTGTCAAAATATATAGGTGAACCCAAAACCAAAACATCCGAGCTTTTGAGTTTAGCATAGACTTCATCCATATCATCCCGGATAAAGCAGAATTTCGGCTCCGGGTTTTTACCGCAGGATTTGCAGGGAGAAATCTTCAATTCATCTAAATATAAAATCTCGGTTTTAGCCCCCTTGCTTTTCGCACCTTTTAAAACCTCCTGAATTAATAAATCCACATTTCCCTTTTTAACTGGACTGCCGGAGATTCCAAAAACTTTCATACCTTTATACTAAGTAGCAAACTGGAGGACATTAGGGAGGGGACAAGCCCCTCCCTTACAAAACCCCGTTTCTGTGTCCCTCGGGCCCCCTGACCCGATGGAAAATTTAATTTACTTGGACACCTTCTTTAGCGGCGCTCCGCAGCATTCCCCTGGCTTGGGAGACGTAAATCCGCACTTCATACACTTGTAGGTGACCTTCTTCCTGACTGGCATCTTTTCTCACCTCCCCTGGTCCTCATGATTTTTGAAAGAAAGGACCATCTGATTTAATGCCAAATAACTTATCAACTGCTCAAGTCTTTTCAATCCGTTAACCCGATCTCCACTTTTTCAGATTTTAAAGCTGGGGAAGTATTCAAAACCCCTTCTATATAATATCTTCCGCCTAAAACATACCTTCTCCTTTTATCTTTAGTATCCCATTCAGCCTGAAATGTCCAGATTTCTTGAGGATAGATGTAAAGTTCGAGTTCTGTTTTATCAAAGACCTTGTCATAAGACCATCTCCAGACCTCCCACCCTTTTCTATAGATCACAAAATCGAAAAGCTGATTTGAGTTGAAATTTAATCTGACCACCTCCCCGGAGATATTCTCAATCTCCAGCTTTAAATCCACCGGACCACCTAAGGGGTAACCTCTATCCTGAGTTAAAATCTGGACTCTTAATTTTTTGAAAAGGTTTTCCTCTGGAGGTTCAGTTTCTTGCAGGTGATAAAGAGGAGTGCATCCGTAGATTAAAAATAAAAAGAACAAAATGTAAATTCTAAACCTTTGGAGCAACTTCTCCTCCTTTAGATAAATTGGAAAAATGCTTCAGATCCTTTTTCCGACTTTTCGAAAGTAACATCTCCATGATAAGTAAACCCAAAGCCAGCCACAAGAAGTTTTTACTTAGCTCTTTCCCATATCTGGTCTTCAAGACCTCTTCTGCTAAATCCTGGTCCGCCTCTATAACCGTAATATTATTTTTATCTTTTAGCTCCCTTTTTAGTTCCACATCTGTTAAAGGCTCTAAGTCTGAATCCTTTGTGTCAAGATTTACCGCCAACTGGTCTAAAAGTTTATCCTCAGATTGAAGTTTATAGATGCCTGGTTTTTTCAAACCTTCTAATTTCAAAATAAGTTTATCCTTTATAAACTCAGGGCTTAAAATAACCTTAAGGTTTTCAGGGTCCAGAAGTTCTATTCTCTCAATTCTTTTTAACTCAAACTCCTTTCTGATTTTCTCACCCACCAAAAAATCCACTGAGGTAAAAAGATTGAAGGAAAGATATTCTACTGAGCGGCGGATCAAAGGGACAAAAAGGGTGTGCTCTCCCAAATCTGAGAACTCAGGCTCATAGGAACTCAAAAGGGCTAAGATTTTACCTGATCCAGAAAAACTTTCCACCAAGGCCGGAGCACCATTACTAAAACTTGCCAAAACTTTAGTCTTTTTTCCGGGGATTATCTCATATATGGAGAAAAACCTTATCTGAGGGAATTTGGCTTTATCCAGCCCCTTATAAGGTTGAAACACCGGATGAAACAAATCCAATTTCTCTAAACTTAAAAATCCCTCCCCTTTCCCTGAAAAACTTTTCCCCCCTTTAAAGGTTGAGTTCAAATATCCTTGGCAGATCTCCGCATACAACTCTTTTTCACCTTCCCCAAAGAAAAAGAAAACCCCTCTACCTGAATTCAAAAAATCATCTAATCTTGAAAGGCTCTCAAACCTGATCCCGGCAAAATCAGAGAAGATTATCACCTTATAATTTGAAAGCTCTTTTCTGGAAAAAGATTTCGGGTCAATCCGGGTAATTTCAATCCCATCTTCCCCTTCAGCCTTAGGATTTAAGGCTAATCTCAAATAGCTTCCTTTTTCGCCTTTATTTTCCACTAAAAGGACCTCAACTTTCTCCGGAATTTTGAAGCTAAAAAATCTTTTATTATCCGCCAAAAGGTTGTCATCTGAGAGTTCTAAATAACCTGAATGAAATCCTGCCTCCTTAACCGACTGAGTAAAGCTAATCCTTTTCTCCTCCCCTTCTTTTAGATCCGTATCTGTCTGGCTTACCCTTTTCCCATCTAAATAAAGGCTAAGAAGTAGATTATAAACTGGCTTTTGGCTATAATTTGCGATTACTCCTTTTATCTCAAAGGGGGTTCCCTTTGCTAAAACCCCTTCTGGAAGCTCAACTTTCTTTAGGCCCCAGTTTTCCTTCTCCTCTTCTGTCAATCTGATAATAAAAAGTTTAATCCCTTTATCTTTTAAAACAGAGCTCCATCTTTTCAGAGGAAAAAGCTCTTTGGCCTTTAAACCTGTAATTAAATAGATCTCCCTGTTCTTATTTTTAGCTGGAGTTAAAAGGTCTAACCCTGATTCCAAAGCCTTATCTAAATCTGATGTCTCAAAGGAAAGTTCAATCTCCCGGATGGCTTTGGAGATAAGAGAAGAGTCAAAGGTGGGATGGGATAAAAACTTTTCAGCCTCTGAATTGTAGGTAATAAAATATAACTCATCCCCTTCTCTGTAAATTTTGAGAAGCTCCTTACCTTTTTTTTGAGCTATCCAGAGAAGATTCCCCCTTTTTGTCTCATACCCCATAGCATAGGAGTTGTCTATCAAGAAAAGTATTGAACTCTTAGCTTTAGCTCCTAATTTAGAGGCAAACCCTTTGTGGGAGCTTGGCCTGGCAAAAGCTAAGACCACAAAGAAGATTATTAAGGAACGAATTAAGAGGAGAAAAAGGCTTTTAATTTTTACTGCCCTTAGCCTGGTCTTCTCTAAGGATTTCAAAAAGATCAAAGAGGAGAAATCGATTCTTTTGACCCTCTGTCTGCTGAAAAGATGGATTAAAATCGGTAGGGCAATGGCTAAAAGAGCCCAGAGAAGGATGGGGTTAAGAAAAGTGAACATCTATTCTACCAATTTTAGCCTTTGTTGAGCTAAAGTTTTCTCTTTGAAACCTGAGGGAATCTGCAAAACCTTTTGGTAATAAGCTTTTGCCCTTTCTTTGTCCCCTTTTAACTCATAAGCCTCACCAAACTTTAGGAAAATCTTCCCTAAATAGAAAGGTCTATCTTCTAAGAACTCTGCTATCTCAAGGGGAACCAGGGCTGAATCTACTGCTCCCAAAGATAGATAGGTTTCTCCGACCTTGAGATAGGGGTTGGCAAAGAGACCCCTGGTGGATGAAAGATAATAGTTGGAAGACTGCAAAGCTAAAAAGAGATTTTCCTGAGCCGCTATGCTATCCTTCTCTAAAGAATAAACTTTACCCAAATTCGAATATATCTCCGCCCAGTCCGAGATTCCAGGATTTAACTTCTTGGCTTTCTCAAAGCTTTGCTTGGCTTTATCTATATCCCCTTCCTCCAAATAGATCTCTCCCAATTTTATCTGGGGAGCTGAATAGTTGGAATCCAAGCTTAGAGCTTGGAGGTATTCGAATTTAGCTGAATCTTTTTCTCCTTGCAATAGATAGAGATTACCCAAAATGAAATGGTCCCCTGGATTCAGCGAATCGATCATAGATCTCTGTTTATAGACCCTCTGAGCTTCTTTATAATCTCCTAAAGAGAAGTAAGCTCCTCCGAGCTCATTTAAAACCCGGAGGATATTTCGTCTCTCTGGAAAGTAGGTATAGGCCTTTAGAATATCCTTTAAAAGCTCTATTGCTTCAGCATAGTATCTGTAATTCAACCTTCTATCCGCTATAGATTCTAACTCCTTCTCATCCGGCTTATACCCATCTAAAAAGGAGAGCCACTCCTCCTCCATCTGGGCAAGGGTTTTGGAATATACCTCCTCAAAAGCTTTATCGAAACTAAGATCAGTCACCTTAGTATAGAATTTTCTGAATCTTCCCATATTATAGGAATCGATCAAAAAACTGATAAAAGAAGAGGCTATAGTTAACACAGTCTGTACTGGTGCCTTGCGGTAATCTGAAGTTATTTTGAGCTCGGATAAAGGGATAAGAGAACCTTCCTCTTTAAGCTTTTTAGCATAATAATGGCTCATCCCCAGATACCCTGAAGCACCTTCAGCCACAAAGGCAGGAGCATACCCCCAGAACTCATACAGAAGCAGAAGCAGAGGTCCTGGAAAATCAACACTTTCCTTATCCTTTTCAAACAGCACGTAGATTTTATGTTTGCTCGGATCTAAACTTAAGTTTAGCCTTTGATCCCAGATTGCCTCCAGGATCTCACAGGGACAGATAAAGAAGTCGATCTTCTGGGTTTGAGGATAGCTAAATTTGAAGTAATGTTTTATCCCCTTATAGTCTAACTCTAAATAGTTCTTATTCATCACCCAGAAAAATTCTGCCAGGGAATTCTCCATATAGGTAAAAGCGAAGTGGACACTTCTATCGTAAAGCCACAAAGTATCAGTTATAAGATAGTTGCATATATCCTCTTTCTCTAAAAATCTTTTTGGGGTAAGCTCCAGCTGGAAGTCCCGCTCTTTTTTAAGCTTAATATCTTTTAATTTATAGGTATGACCCAACCCTATAAGAAAATCTTCGAACACCCTCTCCATCCCTGGAGCTAAGGTGAAAAGGCTTAAGTTAAGATTAAGACTCATACTATCTATGCTCTGAAAGCTTAAATTTAAGCTAAAGTTCCCCATGAAAAGGGTTGATCTCATCCCCTCTTTGACCTCAATCTCTCTTTCATCCACTTTTAAAAAGCTAAGAGAATCTCCTTTAATCCCCTCTTTCAACTTCAACTCTACCTGAAGATATCTCGAAGCCAAGGCAGTGGATAAATTCAGGGTTAATATAAAAAAAAGGCTAAAGATTATAGTTTTCAGCTTCATAATTTTATCCTTTGTATAATTTCCTTAATGTGGCTAAGTTTTTCTCATCCCAGTCATCTTCTTTGGGAGTCTCTAAGATCTTGGGAATTTTTTCAAACCTCTTATCATTTAAAATCAACCCGAAAGCCTCCAAGCCTATAAAACCTTTACCGATATGTTCGTGCCGGTCAACCCTGGAACCCAGATCTTTTTTAGAGTCGTTCAGATGTATCACTTTCAATCTATTTAAGCCTACTATCTTATCCAACAGCCTGAAGGTCTCTCCATAAGCTTTTTTACCCCTGATATCATAACCGGCTTCAAAGGTATGAGCAGTATCATAACAGACTCCTAACCTCTGGTTTTCCTGGGTTAAATCTATGATCCTGACTATCTGCTCAAACCTATATCCTAAGGTGTTTCCCTGCCCGGCGGTGGTCTCCAGGCAGATTTTGACCTTATAGTTTTTGCTTTTGGAATGAACCCAGCTTAAAGAGTCTGCTATCCTTTTTATTCCCTCTTTTTCATCCGCATTTGAGCCAGGATGCATAACTAAATAAGACAGTCCTAGCTTCTCTGAGCGAGTTAACTCTAAAAGTAGAGCCTCCCTGGATTTTTGCAGAAGCTCTTTATCGTTTGACCCGATATTTATAAGGTAGGAATCATGTCCCACCACCGGGGTAATTTGAGTCTCCTTTTGAGCCTGTTTGAACTTATTAATATCCTTCTGGGTAAGCTCTTTGGCTTTCCACTGGTTGGCGCTCTTGGTGAATATCTGAATGGTGGTGCAACCCAGCTCTTTTCCTAAATAGAGAGAGTTAAAAAACCCACCTCCAATCGACATGTGCGCACCAATTAAAAGCATAACTATAACCTCGTATTTTTGGTTAGTCTAAAACTTGATAAGTTCACAATCTCCAATTAACTTTGGAGAAAGACAAAGTTTTTCAATCTCCTCTTTAATATCTAAGCAATCAATCCTCAACTTTTCTGCAAGAGAAACTAATTCATTTGTCTTATCATTTTTATTTGATAACTCAATTAAAACTTCTATTATTTCATTTGGGTTCCCACATAGTGCAATATCTTCATATGAAGTGTCTTTAATCAATTTCAAAGTAGAAGGTTGCTTATAATTTTCTTCAATTTTTAAAGTCAAATCTTTATCATTTGGAACTAACTGTCTTCTTATAACGAATATTGCTAAACGACCACTTATAATCCATTCTTCTTCCCAAATATTTCTATCTTTGCTGGGGAAAGGATTATATTCTGGGAGGTTAGCCATTTTCAAAATCTTGATTTTGATTTCCTTCGCTAGTGAAAAACAGTCCTTTATGTACTTGTCAGAATTTAACTTAAAAGCTTCATATTTTCTTAAAATTTGTGTGTAATGGTTATCAATTGCATCTTTGTACAAATGAGGATTTAATGGTTTTAAACAAGAAGGTTCTTCATAAGTTGAAAGTGTATACTCAAATGAAACTGGTTCAGGCACCACTATATTTTCATTATATTTTTTTATAGGTTCTATTTGCAAATTAACTCTTTTTCTTTCAAGAATAGGAAACCAATGATTTTTTAGAATTTCTAAAAGAGGTTGAAATACTTGTTCTTGGATTTCCTTCAAATGCCTTTGTTTAATTTCTTGAGTAAACTTCCAGCGCTCCTTTCTTTTCCCTACAAAATAACCCCCTGCCAAGACAAATAGATTAATTAGAAGCTGTAAGATAAAATTACTCATTTATATATAAAACCTGCAACTTTTAAGTTTTGCGGGGCTGGGAGCCCCGCCTACGAGAACAAAGGATATTAATTTTTGGTAGGTCGGGCACCCCTGCCCGACCATTTCTCTGCACTTTTTCAGAAACCTATACATATTTTTTACTTAATACCTCACCACAACCTCTGCCTTTTGTTAAGATAAGAAAACAAAGCTCGATCAAAAGGGACTGAGGTGTCTAATCGCACATAATCGATCATGCTCTCCCTGCACTCCAATGTATATCTATTCAAAAGCTCCTTCAATCTATCCTCATACTCTTTTCTTATCTGCCAGGGTGAGGTCATAATCTCCTCTTTAGTCTCCAAGTCCTTAAAGACTGCCTCTTTTTCAAAGGCAAAACTTTTCTCCTTAGGATCTAATATATGAAATACGATCACCTCATGCTTTTTGTGTCGAAAATGCTTTAGCCCGGAGATTATCTCCTCAGGTTGGTCGAAAAGGTCAGAGAAGAGGATTATCAGACCTCTTCTTTTTATCCTTTCTGCCATCTGGTGCAGAGTTGAGCTTATATCAGTGGTCTCAGAGGCTTTGAGTTTATCTAACTCCTTTAAAAGGTCGTGCAGATGGCTCAAAGTTGACTTTGGAGGGATATATTTTCTAATCCTCTGGTCGAATATCACCAAACCGACTGAATCTCTTTGCTTGAGCATCAGATAGGACAAAGCCGCACAAAGGTAGGAGCCATATTCTAATTTATTTATCCCTTCAGAGGAATAACCCATGGAGCCTGAGACATCCAAGAGTAGATAAGCCTTCAGATTGGTCTCCTCCTCAAATTCCTTGACAAAATATCTATCTGTCCTCCCATAGACCTTCCAGTCTATATTCCTTAAAGGGTCACCCGGCATATATTGACGGTGCTCAGCAAACTCCACCGAAAAGCCGTGATAAGGGCTACGATGCAGTCCAGCGATAAACCCCTCCACCACCAATCGAGCCTTAATCTCTATCCCGGAGAGCTTAGAAATTACCTCCGGCTTCAAAAACCTGCGATAATTTTGCATCAAACCTTACCCTCTGCTAAAACAGTTTTTGGTTCTGATTTCTTCCCGTATATTTTTACATTACTCTGATTAAACTCGTGTTTTAGATCAACAGTTAAGGAATCCAAGGTCAAAATTTTCCAGTGGATCGGAACATATGCCAGCTTATTGTCTCGTTTCTCTATGACAAGTTGGTAGCTCAACATCAGATGAAGGGCATCTTTAGTTACTTTAAAATTTTCAGATGGAGAAAAATAAAAAGCCCTCTGTGTAGTATCTATATTTTTTATGTTATACGTTTTGCACTCTAAATAAGCGGTTAGACTATCTCCATATGTTATTTGAATATCAGGGTAACCCGCAGATTTTTTCTTACCATTTTTAGCAATAGGTGTATCTGCAACTAGACCAGTTTGCCTCAGTGCTTCCTTGACAAAAGGTTCAATCTTATTGCCAGCTTCATTGGGTCTTTTAGTAAAAATTCCTACCTTAAAAGCTTCTCTGCCTGCAAGCTCAGCTGCAGACTTCAATTTTGACAAAAGGGTGATGTAATCTGGATTTTGATGGTCAAATTTCAAGACCTTACAGCCCGAGAGCAATCTTATTACCGAAGAAAACGGAAGATTTTTAAATGGTCGAACAATAACTTTTGCGATCGCCTCTAAATCTTTAATATAATCTTTTTCTTCCATAAATTCGTTAAGTTTATTCCCCTTTCAAAATTGCAAGAATTTCTTTATATCTCTCCTTTGCCTCTTGTAGAACCTCTGAATAGCTTTTTAAAAATATCCCCATCTTTTCATATCCCGGATTTCTAGTTGCTTCGTCAAATTCATTCCCGATGAGATAACACTCTATAGGATCAGCATTTGGTTGGTTACCTTTAATTATAGTTTGATATTCACATACTTGAGTAGAGTCTTTTGAAACCACTTTGCGTGCTGGCCTTTTTAACTCAATTATAAGAACTTTGCCACTAAAAGTCTTCACTATAAGGTCAGGTCTATCATGTTTACGTTTTCTAAATTTTTTGACTATCTTATTTATCAAAAACGTCTTCAGTGTGTCATTACTGGCATACAAAGTGTAATTATCACTTAATAGCCATAAATTTTTTTCTAATAATTTATGAATATCTCTATATTCCAAAGAACGAATACTTTTTATAACTTTTTCAAACTTATCTATAACTAATAATTTGTTTCTTATATGCTCGGCAGTTGAACTTATTTCGTAGATCCCCCATATCTCTAAAAGCCGAGCTAGTTTTTGTATGTCTTGCACATCTGCTTCTTCTAGTTTTTTCAATATTGCAACAATTTCACTAGATTCCATTGATTTTATGAGCAAATCCATAATTGTGATAGCATCCTTTTGTGAAAGCTCGTTTAGTTTCGGGATAACCTCTTCAATCAACTTTTTTATTTTTTCTTGTATTGCTTTAGGTAATTTCTTTAGGGCACTCTGTACATTTCTGTTCTGTAAGAATTTTCTTTTTCTTCCTTCGGCCTGTTCTTTTTCAAGATTTCTACTAATCTCAATTAATTTACCCTCTACCCAATTTTTATAAGCTATAAATTTGGGGTGGTTTAAATTGAACCCATCCCTACTTGTTGAAATAATAAATTCATCTAATTTATTTTCTGGTTCTTCGGGGTCTAAAAAGGGCACTTCAATTTCACCAATTATCCTTTCAGCAACTCTGTACTGATGTCCGTGTGAATTAATATCAAATAATGTAGGACCTAAGACTCTTCTGCCTCTAACCTTTGTTATTATACCTGCTGATCTTTTGATAATTTTAGGTTCTTTCGCTATGGTGATTTTGCCATATATTTCACCATAATTGTCTATATTGTCCTTCACTTCTATCTTTTTCCCTGGGATATCTTCTGGAGTATATCTATGACCATTGACAAATATGGAAAACTTTTCAGGAAAACCAAACTCCTTTACAAAAAAGGCTCTCAATTCCTCATCACTCATAGTAGAAACATGTGGTAAAAGCTCTTTTAAAAGAATGGTGGTGCCATTAGATTTTTTTGTTTTCTCTACGATTAGTGGTATTTCAATCTCATCTAACCTTTTTCCTTTTGCATCTAATTTCCTTCTATTTATTTCAAATTTGCATTTTTTCCCATTGTCAACTGTCTCTATATACATAATATTCGCTATTCCTAACCCAGCTAATTTCCCAATCCCCTTGCTCCCAATTAATAATCGCTTAAATCTTGGTGATTTTTCTTTCTCTTTTCTATTGTTAGGTCCTAATTTCATATATGTTTGTCTAATAAAACCCTCACTCATACCATTCCCATTATCACTGATAGCGATTTCACTTTTTTTATTAATCGCTTTAGGAATTGTAACCTTAACTTCTGTAGCATACGCATCATACGCATTTGCAATAAGTTCACTTATCGCTTTTGGTAGACTGTTGTACATTGCTAGGCCTATGTGATCCAAAAGCCTACTGGTTGGTATAAAATTTAGTTTATTTTTCATTTTACTTCCCCTTCCTAAAAATAAGAATATATTCCTTTTGCATTACATTATATAGCCCATATATAATCTTTTCAATTTTTTTCCTAAAGCTAAAGCCAGCATCCTGGCAAAACCTTATAGTCTTTTCAGTTGTATCAACTTCCTTGCTTTGATAGGTAACATTCCCAATCACTATCACGCAATACCTCCCTTTTTTAAGAACCCTATACATTTCTGAGATCGATTTAGAGATATCCTTATAATAAAGCTCAAATTTTTGAAAACCACTTCCTCTTACTCCGACAAAATCTTCTTTGATCTTATTTAAATCATATCCTAAGGCCTTTAAAGAGTGAGCGTCATTTTCTACATAATTAAGGGCGATGGAATAAGGTGGAGAGGTGATAATTCCGTCTATAGATTCATTTCTCAACTTCAGCTTTCTGGCATCTCCTTCTTCTATTCTAACTTTACCCAAAGTAAGTCCCAAATCCTGCTTTGCTTTTTTGAAGTCTCTTACCGATGTAATCATTTTCTGAATGTTCTCATAAAAAGAGCTTTCAAAATTTCTACCCCTTCTACTATTATCGCTATGAGCGATCATCTCAGCAGTTACATAGAAATTCTTAACTCTTTCATCTCTAATCTCTTCTGTTTTCTTCTCACCGAAGATATTTTTTTGAAACTCGTCTTTATTGGGCTTGATAACATCAGCATATTGCAAAATTTCATCTAAAACTTCTATTGATTCTGTTTTAACTTTGCTTATTAGAACACATAAGGGTGAAACATCTATTCCGATGCAGTTTATCCCCATAACCTCACATTCTACAGCTGTAGTTCCGCTTCCAATAAAAGGGTCTAAAACCATTTCTCCTGGTTTTATTCCTATGATATTGAGTAAAGCTCTAATCATCTGAGGATGATATTTACCTTTATAAGGATAAATCCAGTGGGTAAGATATTGATTGACTGAACGAGTGAGATTGTATTTCTGAAGATGATAATATTCTGTTTCCTTATCCCCAACTTTCTCAAAGTAAGCTGAACGGTGTCGAAGAAGTTCTTCGTCTACTTTATTAAAGACCTTAAAGGTTCTTAGGTTGTTCACCACCTGAAAATTTGCTCCTAAGGCATGGAGTTCTAATCTGGCTAAGGCTAACTCATAAATAAACTGTATATTAGAAAGTAGCGTTAACTCCAGGGGCTTTTTAGCTTCTTTCTTGGGGACAGAATAAACCAAAGGTGTTTCCCTAAGAGTCAAACCTCTGAATTCCAGATGCCTATGGGAAATGTCCTTTGAATAATCCGGTCTTTTTTTGTTCATCTTAAAATTGCCTCAAAAACCTGCGATAATTTTGCATCTATTCTTTTTTTGGAGGTCTGATCCGCCTCTGGCTGACCACTACACCTTCTCAACTGTTTTGGTGGCTCAGGCATCCCTGCCTGAGCTCATTGAACAGACAAGATGTCTGTTCTACCCTTCTTTTTTAAGCTCCTCGATCTCTTTTCCCACCTCTTTGAGCTCCTCTTCTAAGTCCTTTTTATAATCCTCTAACATTTTCAGATACTCCTCTTTTTTGGGAAATCTCCAGGGACCGCGAAAATAGAAGCCAAAGGGAGGAAACCCGAAGTCAAACCCGAAATCCCTGAATCTGAATCCTCTTCTCATTTTTGCTCCTTTATTCTATTTTTCACCCACAGAACTCGGTAAGTCAGGCATCCTTGCCTGACTTAAAGAACAGACAAGAATGTCTGTTCTACCATTAAAAAATCAAAATGAAAACCTTATCCCGAGCTGGTTAACCGGCTTATCCATAAAGGTCCCGATTATCCTCTGATAGTTCAGGCTGAATCCGGAAAAAATATCTTTAACTAAACCGAATTCAAAATAATGAGAGGTTTTCCCCTTCTCCTCCAAGCTACGGTTAATATCCCCGGTTATCTCTAAGGTAAACCAGGTGCCCAGTTTCAAGCTGTTAATCATAACTATCTGAAAGGTTTGCCCGGCATTTTTCCAATCATCATAAGTGTTCTGATAAAGAGAGATATTGTTGGAAATCGGTTTCAAGCTAAAAGTCTGTCCCAGACAAAAAGCCGGCAGAAAAATCAAGTTGAAAAGAAAAATGATTAAAACTTTTTTTCTCAATTCTCCCTCCCTTTAAATCTTTGCAAAATACTACTGGAGTGTATCCGCCTAAGGCGGATAGCTTTACCTTTTAGCAAACCTAAAGGTTTGCACTCCATTGATAAGAAAGATAAAATTATCTTTTTCCTTCAGGCTGACTCCTTAATATCTTCTAACAACTTCTGAACAATCTCAAATGTCCCTACCCCATCTGCCTCCGCATTGAAGCTGGTGACAATTCGGTGACGCAAAACCGGCAGGGCAACAGCTCTAACATCCGCACAGGAGGGGGTATATCTACCTTCTAAGACGGCTTTAGTCTTGGCACCCAAGATCATATACTGAGATGCTCTCGGACCTGCTCCCCACAAGACCCAGTTTTTTATATACTCTAAGGGCTTGTAGGTATCTGTTGAATGCGGGCGGGTATAGCGGGCAAGTTTTACCGCATAATTTATCACATGGTCTGATACCGGTACCTTTCTGGCAAGTTTTTGCAGCCTTACAATCTCCTCAGCTCCTATCACCTTTTCCAGAGTCCAAAAATAGGCTGAGGTGGTGGTCTTGACTATCAGATTTTCCTCCTCTGTTGATGGATAGTCTATATAGACATTGAACATAAACCGGTCTAACTGAGCCTCAGGCAGAGGGTAGGTCCCCTCCTGCTCGATGGGGTTCTGGGTAGCTAAGACAAAAAATGGTTCCGAGAGCTTATAGGTCTGACCCCCGGTAGTAACCTCATGTTCCTGCATGGCTTGGAGCAGAGCTGACTGGGTCTTGGGTGGGGTTCTATTGATCTCATCTGCTAAGATTATATTGGCAAAAATTGGCCCTTTGATAAATTTAAAACTCCTCTCCCCGCTGGTAACATTCTCTTGAATTATCTCAGTTCCGGTGATATCTGAGGGCATCAGGTCTGGGGTAAACTGGATTCGGCTAAATTTTAAATCCAAAATCTTTGAGACGGTGCTGATTAAAAGGGTCTTGGCTAAACCCGGAACTCCAATCAAAAGGCAGTGCCCATTGGACAAAAGGGCGATTAAAAGCTTATCGATAACCTTATCCTGACCGATGATAACCTTCCTGATCTCCTTCTTTATCCTGTCCCTGGCCTCTCTTAACTTCTCAACTGCTAAAAGGTCCTCTTCTTTCGCTCCTACGGATCCATTTCCGGACTTTTCCTCAGACATCAAACCTCCAGATCTTTTGTGTTTTCCCTACAGTTTATATTAATACGCAAAAAAGATAGAGTCAACCTAATTTTACCAGGATTTATTTGTGTTTATATGTGGAGTGCATTCATATGGATACGGCATCCTCACGGACGATGTACTCCATAAGATTTTTACTCCACCACTATCTTTTTATCTTTTATATAAACTTTCTTTCTCTCCCCTGAATTCAAAATAAAGATATCCGATTTAAGCTTTTCAGGTTTAACCATAGGGAGAAACTTTTTCAAATAGTAGATCTTATCCCAGATCTCAGTAGGTCCTCCGGAAAGCTTAAAGGTCTTTATACCCTCTTTTAGGGAATCAGAAGAGAAGACCTCTAAGATGGTGAGCTTATATCCATCTATGAATCCAAAGAATTCCAGCCATTTCTCCCAGTTTAAAACCTCCGCTTTGAGTCTGAGTTTGTTATTTCCTGAGACCTCAAATGTCTCCTTATAGGTTTTTCCTTCTTTACCTATCGAGTAAAAAGATAAAGTTAATAAAGAATCATCAGCAAGCTCTGCTCCGATTTCTCCGACGAATTTTTCAGAGGATAAAACCTGTCCAGGATGGATCCATTCGGAAAAAGGACGTAGATAATTTTGCATCTGAAAAAATAGCCAGGCTAAAAAGATAAATAAGATCGAAACAAAGAAAATTACAAATCTGATTAAACCTCCATAACTTCTTTTCTCTGATTCTTTTTCAGGAAGGCGTGCTCTCTTTAAGAGCCAGAAGAAAAGAATAAAAAGCAAAGCCAGACCCAAGCCAATAAAAATCACCCCAAAAATTGCAATTTTATTTTCAATCATATTACCCCCTTTGAGTTTCAGAAATGATTTGAACCTAAATTTCTAATCTTGAATTTAACCTTATAAGGTATCAACATTTAACAAAATGGATGTGGATAAATATGGTTTTAAACCCGCATTCTCTTTTGATAATCTATTGATTCATCGCAATTTAACATACAATACACATACCCTCATACTTTATCCACATTTTGAAAAAAATTCCTAATAAATATACTCCTTTGGACCAGTAAACTTATAGAGCTATCTTGAGTAACTCTAAGATCCTGTTAAGGTCTTCATCCGAATAGAATTCGATTAATATTTTCCCTCTCTTTTTCCCTTTTACTAATTTAACTGAGGTTCCAAAATATTGTTTTAATTTATCCTCTACTAATTGAAGCTGGGGATAAACCCTTTTCAATCTTTTGGGCCTGGTTTTCTTTTTGCCATAAATCTTTTTCTCTATCTCTCTTACTGATAACCCCTTATCTATAATCTCCCTGGCGAATGTAATCCTTTGATTTTCAGAATCTAAACTTAAGAGTGCCCTGGCATGACCTTCTGAAAGTTCTCCTGAGCTTATCTTTTTCTGAACCTCCTCAGGTAAGTTTAGAAGTCTCAAAATGTTAGAGATAGTGGTGCGGTCTTTTCCAACTTTTTTGGATATACCCTCCTGAGTTAGTCCAAATTCTTGAATTAGCCTTTTATAACCCTTAGCCTGGTCAATTGGATTTAAATCTTCTCTCTGAATATTCTCAATGATAGATAATTCCAAACACCCTTCTTTTGACAGACTTCCTGCCAAAATGGCTGGTATTAATGATAGACCAATCTTTTTTGCGGCAACAAGCCTTCTTTCTCCTACAACTATTTCATATCCATCCTCGATCTTTCTAACTATAATTGGCTGAATTATCCCTTTCTCTTTTATCGAATCGGATAACTCCTCTAATTTCTCCGGATTAAAGCTACCCCTGGGTTGAAAAGGGTTTGCTCTAATCTTTTCAACCTCTAATTCTAAAACCTCTTTTTTCTCTTTGCTTATTTCCTGAGGTAAATCCGGAATTAAGGCTTTTATCCCTTTACCTAAGACTACTCTTTTCATGGTCTAAGATCTCCTTGGCTAAGTTTATATAGTTTTCTGCCCCGGTGGAGGATATGTCATAAAGTATGATCGGTTTTCCAAAACTGGGGGATTCTGAAATCCTCACGTTTCTATGAACAACAGTTTGATAAACTTTTTGACCGAAGAACTTCTTGGCTTCCTCTGCAACCTGCTTGGACAAATTTAACCTTACATCATACATAGTCAATAAAACCCCTTCGATCTGAAGTCTTGGATTCAAACTTTTCTGCACCAGATTTATGGTATTCAAAAGCTGGCCTAATCCCTCTAAGCCGTAATATTCACACTGAATCGGTATAAGGACAGAGTCCGAGGCGGTTAAGGTATTTATGGTTAAAAGTCCTAAGGATGGCGGCGTATCTATCAAAATAAAATCGTATTCCTCCCTTATGGGTGCTAAGGCTGAATTTAACTTCTTCTCCCTTTCCTCTAAATTCACCAGTTCTACTTCAGAACCAACTAACCTCAAGGAAGATGGAACCATCTCTAAAAACGGGATTGAGCTTGGAAGGATAACATCTTTTATCGGTATCCCATCAATTAAGACCTCATAAATGGTCTTCTCTAAGTTATTCTTATCTATCCCCATCCCGGAGGTCGAATTTGCCTGAGGGTCTATATCTATCAATAGAACCTTTTTCTCTGCCACAGCCAGGCAGGCAGATAGGTTGACTGCGGTTGTGGTCTTACCCACTCCCCCTTTCTGATTGGCAACAGCGATTACTTTCCCCATCGTTTCTTATGGATCCGTTTCTCGGATAAATCCTTTTTTTAAAAATCAACCCCTTATGATTTTTATATTTATAAAAGGGAAAGTATAAAAAATCAAGTGGTTTTTTCAATGAACACTAAAAATCTTCTTAAGCCAATCTCGGCTATTTCAAAAAATTTTATATCCTGAATTTGAATTTCTAACTTTTGGGGTATCTCCAGAAGCTCTAAAATCTCCCTCCTATATGAACTTCCCTTGAAAGCCACTAAGACCCCACCTTCTTTTAAAAATGGATATGAAATTAAAACTGTCTCCTTCAGCTTTCCAAAAGCCTTTGCTGTGACAAAATCAAAACCTTCTTTAAACTCAGGCAAACTTTGCAAATCTTCTACTCTTTCTTGAAGAACAGCTATTTCTTTCAATCCTAAAAGCTCAATCATCTTTTTCAGGAACAGAACCTTTTTGCGCATAGATTCAACCATCACAATGTTTAAATCTTCTCTTATAATTTTCATTGGAATTCCGGGAAAACCAGCGCCTGAACCTAAATCTAAGATCTTTAAGGATTGAGGAACCTGGGCTGCCTTGAAAACTAAAAGTGAATCTAAAAAATGTCGGTAGATATCCTCTGGCTTATCCTTTTTTCTTGAGATCAGGTTTATCCTTTTATTCCAGGAGCTAAGTTCCTTTAAATAGAGGCTGAATTTTTTTTGAGCTTTTAAAGTGAGCTCTATATCTAAATAGGTTTTTAGTAGTTTTTTAAATCCCTTTTCCGAAACAATTCCCCCTGTCCTATGGATCCGTTTTCGGATTTTCACGTGAAACATTCCACCTAAGTTTTTGTCTTGCTGGAGGATGCATTCATCCTGGAAACAAACTGCTTCAGATAAACCATAAGAACAGCTATATCTCCTGGAGAGACCCCGGAGATCCTTGAAGCCTGTCCTATGGATCTGGGCTGGATATCTTTTAGTTTTTCTAAGGCCTCCCTTTTGAACCCCTTGAGGTCCGAATTCGGATCCGTAGGATTGGTATAATCGAATTCCTCTGGAATAACCATAGTCTCCAATTTCTTGAATTTCTCGATCTCTTTTAACTCCCTTTTTATATACCCATCATATTTTATATCTATTTCTACTTTTTCTCTTATTATTTCAGGAAGCTTTTTGGGTACCTGATCGATTTTTAGTAAATCATTATAAGTTATCTCTGGCATTTTCAGAGCATAAGCTAAGGAAACCTTCTTACCATTCCTCTTTTCATCTAAGAATTTACCAAAAGAGGATAATGGAACAAAGATTTTCTTAAGTCTTAACTTCTCTTTTTCAACCTTTTTCTTTTTCTCTTTAAATTCCTCGTAAAGCTGGTTTGAAATCAAACCATATTTATGACCGTACTTTATAAGCCTTTCATCCGCATTATCCTCCCTTAAAACCAACCTGTGTTCAGCTCTGGAAGTGAACATCCTGTAAGGCTCCTGGGTCCCTTTAGTGACTAAATCATCTATCAGTACACCGATATAAGCTTGACTTCTATCCAGTATAAAGGGTTCCTTTTTACTTAATTTTAAAACTGCATTGATTCCTGCCATAATCCCCTGAGCCGCAGCCTCTTCATAACCGGAGGTGCCATTTATCTGCCCGGCAAAAAATAAATTTTCAACTAATTTTGTCTCTAAGCTCGGTTTAAGCTGAGTGGGTGGAAAAAAATCATACTCTATTGCATAGCCAGGCCTTGTCATCTCCACATTTTCCAATCCCTGTACTGTCCTTAAGGCTTTAAGCTGGACATCCTCAGGTAAAGAGGTGGCAAATCCGTTAACATAATATTCTGTGGTATTCTCCCCTTCTGGCTCTAAAAAAAGCTGATGTCTGATCTTTTCCCTGAATTTTACCACCTTATCCTCAATCGAAGGGCAATATCTTGGACCAACCCCTTTAATTACTCCGCTGTAAAGTGGGGAGCGGTCCAGGTTTTCTAAGAGTATTTTATGAGTTATCTTATTGGTATGCGTCAAATAGCAAAGATAATCTTTTTTCTCTACTCTATTCGTTCTTAAAGAAAAAGGTCTAAAAACCTCTTCCCCTGGCTGGGGAACAGTCTTGGAAAAATCTATGGTTTTACCATCTAACCTGGGAGGAGTCCCGGTCTTAAGTCTGCCAACTTCAAAGCCAATACCTTTTAGCTTATCAGAAACTTTTAGAGAAGGAAATTCACCTGCCCTTCCTGCTGGGAAATTAACTAAGCCTATATGAATCAATCCATTAAGAAAAGTCCCCGCAGTCAGGATAACCACATCCCCAAAATAAATTGTTCCGGTTGTTGTCAAAACTCCTTTTACTTTTCTATCTTCAATTAAAACCTCCTCCACATTCCCCTGTTTTACCCGGAGGTTAGGTTGAGTTTCCACAGAGTTCCTCATCGCCATCTTATATGCTACTCTATCACATTGAGCTCTGGAGGACCAGACCGCAGGACCTTTTTTCTTATTCAGGGTTTTAAACTGGATAAAGGTTTTGTCTGTGACATAACCCATCTCCCCACCCAAGGCATCTATCTCCCTGACCAGATGCCCTTTCGCCAGACCCCCAATAGCAGGGTTACAGGACATCTGGGCAATTGTCTCCTTATTTATAGTTAAAAGCAAGGTCTTACACCCCATACAGGCACTTGCCAAAGCTGCCTCACACCCAGCATGCCCCGCACCTATTACTATAACTTCAAATCTTTCTTCGTATTCAATCATAACTTAATTAAACTTATATACGATGTTTCATGTGAAACTTTTTATCTAACATCAAGTTATATTTTAACTTACAACTCGTGCATCCATTTTTTAATCTTTCTTTCTCAAAATTTGCAAAATCTCCTTTCCCTCTGTCTCTTCTAATCCTCGAATCACCTTCCTTTGCCATTTTCCCGGTATTGATTTAAAAACCCCCTCAATAATATTTTCTTCTTCTTTACTAATTAAAGCCTTCAAAATCTCAATGGCAATGTTTCTATCTTTTATGGCTTTATCTTCTTTATCTCTTCGCTGGAAAACGATTAATTTATGTAAGGCAAAATTGGCAGGATGAGGTAAGTTCAAATAGAAATCTTCAATCTTAACTTTTATAGTATTCTCCGATAAAAAATCAAGGAATCTTAATACTTCAGCGTTTAGACCTAATTTAGGTACAGAATAGAGTCTCTCCGAACCTCTCCCTTTCGCCGGAACTAAAAACTCAATAATAAGATCTGGATGGTCAAGTTTTATAAAGCCTTTTGGTCCTCTGAAAGTGGTCACAAAACCTAAGTCTTTAAGCAAAGTGGGTATATCTATTGTCTGCTTTATCTTATCAGGCTTACTTATAAGAAAATCCATATCTCTTGTTCTTAGAGTAGTATGATTAATATAAGGAACAGAAGCAAAATAATCTTTATAAAATACAATACACCAACTACCGATAAGCACAAAGTTGTTTAGGATAT
>Ga0209979_1001405_pt1 | contig 26517 bp, 19 predicted proteins | sample AnhtaG_FD_183114 | JGI IMG/M metagenome (GOLD analysis project Ga0209979, IMG submission 183114) | Deep subsurface microbial communities from Anholt, Denmark to uncover new lineages of life (NeLLi) - Anholt_01485 metaG (SPAdes) (version 2) | ecosystem: Environmental > Aquatic > Marine > Oceanic...
ACATTTATCATCACACAGATAAGAGAAGTCTTCTTTTCCTAAATTATTTATAATTACTCTATGTCCACCTACATCCACAATAGGGGAGATTTTATCTCTGCACCTTATAGTTACCCGCTTATTTAAAAAATGGTCTCGGCAATCTCTAATCTTACCTAATAGTTTATCTATCAGATAAACGTCACAGATATCTTTTAACTCCTCTAAAGAAATCTCCAGATTATCAACCATAAACTTAGCCAGTTCCTTTTTTGTCCCAGAATATCCTTTAAGTTTATTTTTCTCACAAATTTCCTTTAAATTACTTATGGTCAGGGTTTGAAGGATAGATAATTTTTCTCGCTGGTCACTCATTTAAAATTCCCCCTTCGAAATAAAATACTTTCCATAATCCTTTCCCTTCCCATAGAGATGAACATCCACTCCACTACAACTTCTTTCCTATCCCACTTCTTATCTTTATCCACTCTTTATTACCTCCCACATTATAGATTTGTCTTCTTAGGAAAATAGGTGTCTGCTCCCTATTATTTAAACTAAGGGATGTAAGGTAAAGAGAATTGCAACTTAATGGATCAATGTTTATTGTTGGTATTTTATTATTTTTTCTTACCTATTTTAATACCTATAGTGTTATCTGGTAAAGTTATATTTCGTATCAATGATAACTCGAAACCGAATTCTTTGAGAGATTTATATAATATTTGTACAGCTTGATTTGGGGGATCTTGCGATGCATATAATGTAATGCCCTGAAAAGCACTAGCAAGCGCAATCTCATCTTTTTCTATTGTCCAGCCACCTTTTAGCAGAGAGTCTTTAATCTGGTTTTTAAAAAACTCTGCCTCGGGATCAGAAGCAATTAGCAAGAAATGGATTTTTATATTTTTTACTGTATTGGTTTTTTCGGTAAGTATAGAAATTTGTTTCGCTGATAGAGAGCGAGGTATCAGACGTTTCTCTAGGGCAGACGTTTTTTGTTCCAATGTCTCTAAATTTTCTGCCAATTTTTGTAAGGCTTCTTGTTCTGACCCGGTATATTTTTCTAAAGCAATTGTTTTAAATGGTGTAAGTTGAGTTTCTAGTAATTGAATTTTGTTATCTCGCGTTAAACAGTCTTGTTCTAAAGAATGAATGGTATCTTTTTGTTTCGCAATTTTATTTATATAATTTTGGTTGTTTTTAACAAGATTCGAACGACTGTTTGCAATATGCATTCCAGTTATAATTATTATGCCAATAGTTGTTATTAGTGCAGCTCGTACACCTACACTTTTGAAGAAATTTTTAAACGCTTGTTTGAATTTCATTTTTTGTTTTCGTCTAACATAAGATTAGGTGTACTAATGAAAAAAGCAAATGTTGCTTTTCCCGACTACCTAATATTATGTGCTTATTATTAGTTAATTGTTTACTATTAAATGCTTTAAACATCTTTTCTCTCCTTTTATACCTTACATTGTGTTGCTAGAAATAGCAATCTAATGTTTGAGTCCAGTACATTTGCACCATTGAAACATCTCTGTTATTTAACTTACTACAATATTCAATCGGGGTCAAAAGATTTAAGCTCCTATGAGGTCTATAAAAATTATTCTCGATGAGACAATCATATAGTATTTCATTAATCTTGCTTACACTGGTCTCTTCGAGTCCGTAGTGGGTTCAGGTCTCAACATTTGACATATCAACGTCAAATGTTGAGACCTGAACCCTTATATTCCTTATATTTTCTTTATAAATTTAACTAAGGCTTACTCTTATTCAAATTCTTGATGGGACTTTATAAGAGTGCTCTTTGGTACATCTTGCCTTGAATCTGAGTTACTAAGTTTATACCGATTCTTTACAGCTTTTCCAATTTGTTGATTCACTGTATCAATTCCATTTTTACTAACAAGTCTTAAATATTCATGCATTAGATCTATATCATTCTGAATAGAAAGAAATACTTGATCCGTTATTTCTTTAGAAAATTTACTTAATACCTTATCTGCAAATTTTTTTATAGCCATTTTAATTTCCCCTTTATATTTTTTTTAAATTAATTCACTAATATAATCCTTAAAAGCTTCTTCTAATCTAACCATTCCTCTAATCATTTTTACCTGTATCTCACCCCACATTGTTTTATCATCAAGTGTAGAAAATTTATATCTTTTACGTATCTCGGAAAATATTTGAGTATCCTTTCTTTCCCAGCTTAATTCTTCCCCGAAAACTTTCTCTATTTCCTTTTTATGTTCATACAAACTATCAAATATCTTCTTATTCTCTTCCTTTCTATCTTTACCTTTATCGATATATAACCTAACTTGGCCAAAATTATTAGTAATTGTGAAATAAAAATATAGCCCACTCTTCTCAGCTTCTTTTCCAATAAAATTATTAGTACTTGGAGATATGTCTTCATAAACATTTGTCATATTTTTTCTACGTTCTAATAAACTTTTCCAAAAATCTAATCTTAATACGTATCCTTTGGCTATTCTATTTTTATCTTCTATTAATTTCTCATACTCTTTATTTTCAATTGCAATTTTATCTAAATATCTATCAATAGCTTCAATCAGTTTACCCATTCCATTCACCATATCATTCTGAAGCTTTGTCCAATCTTCTTTACCCCTTAATCCGCCATATTCATATTTTTTAAAAATAAAGCATGATTTTGTATTTGATGAACTATCCCATATTAAAGTATCATTAAATAACTCTTCAATGGCTTTTTTATTTTTTAACAACTCTTCAAAAATAAAGTTATTTTCTTTTTTATCTCCTCTATTAATATAAACTCCTATCGTTCCGTAATTTAAAGTTATAGAGTAATAATAAGCTATTCCACCAATGCCTGATCCTCCGCTAGTGCTACCATTTTCGCTCGGTTTGCAATTTGTAAAGCGCCATGTCTTTTCATTGCTGAGTTTTAGCAAACCCTTCCAAAATTCTTTACGTTCTTCCCCAACTGGTTTTCTAATTATGGTTGGATCAATTATTGGTTCTCCATCCCATTTCCATATTTAAATTGCCTTTTCTGAAAATCTCTTGCTCCTGTTTTCAATATCGTTAAAATTCCATTGATTTTTATTTTCTAATTTTTTAGTTATGGGAAACTCTGATTTTACATAATCAATTTTCTTCTGCGCGAATGTACGATTTGACATACTTCTATTCCAAGCTTCTTTAATGATGGTTAAATTTCCAATATGATTAAGCATTTCTTCATGCAAAGCAATTACTTGATTCCTATCTTTGCCAGTTTGTCTTTTTAAATCATCTGTCCACTGTTCACTTAATGTTTGAGGTATAATATGTTCTGTCTCAATTTCATTAATATCTAAAATATTTTCCCCAGTAGGATCAGAGAGTTTCCATAAAATATATTTTGTCCGTTGTTCTCCAGATTTAAAATTCCTTGAAGCAAAATTACGCTTAAATATCTCGTCATCGACATTCTCTTTAACATAATGAGATAATTTTCCCTCAATATAATCTAAATATTCTTCAAAATTTTTCTGTTTTAGTCCATCGCAAATTTCATTATATATACGATCCAATCTTCCAGTTGATTGACCACAAATCCCCCACCTTATATGAAAAGTCTCAATAAGTTCCATAATTTTCAATAAATCTTCTTTACTAATATTTTCATCTTCATAAAAAGGTAAAACTTTAATAAGTAAGGTGAAACTAGGGGACACCTCAATAATTTTTAATTCATTCAATTTTTTGTTAATCTTATTATTTTCAAATGAGCTCTCAAAAATTTTCTTATAAATTGTTGCACTAGAGTTTAGTTTGCGGGTAAAATTGTAAAATTCAGTTGGTTCTTTATCTTCTAATTTATTTCTAACATTTTCGTACAATCTACTCTCAGAAAAATTACCTTTATAGTTAGATATCATAAAACGACGAATAAATTTTACAGGTCCCTTATCTCTTACTTTTTCATACATTTCTTCCCACTCGGTAATACTTTTATTGAAAATATCTTCCTTCATTGAAGCTCTCATTAAAATGAAATTTTTAATCAAATCTGCTGCTGAAAGTTCAAGTCCACGATCATTTAAAGTTTCAAACAATTTAAAAGCATTAAAATGGTTAAAAGCATTAATATGAACAATGTGAATATTATTTAAAATGACCTGCCAGAGATCATTTGAATATTCTGAATTTTTAAAGAAATAATAACAAGAATTAATAGGATGAACCTTATCTTTAGGATTTCCTTCTAAAATTCTCTTAAAATCTTCATTATCATATTTACCTAGTTCAAATTTTGCTTGTCTTATTGACCCACTTTCTCCCCAAGTTTCAGAAAATATAAAATGAGTATCAATATGTTTAGATAAAGCTTTATCATTTTCTTTAATTCTATCTCTTAATGCAGCAAGCCAGATTAAAATTGTAGCTAGCCTCTGTTGTCCATCGATAACATGATAACTATTTAACCCATGGTTATCAATTTTCATGGGTACAACTACTATGGCTCCGAAAAAATGACTATCATCTTTGGGTAACGAAAGAATATCTTCTAATAAATCCGTCCACTGATCTTTAGTCCACGCATAAGGCCTTTGATATAAAGGTAACTTAAATATTTCTGTAGATTTATCTAAAAATTCGTGTAAATTTATTTCACTTGCTTCAATAAATGACATAACAACCTCCTGTCTTTTATCTTATAAACTGTTTAAATTAATAAATATTGTTTTATATTTTGAAGATAGCTTTTGAGATATGATGAATCTAGTCAACTGTAACCCTGGATGGCTATTTTTTGTACAAATTAAATTTATTAATGTTCTTTATCTTTTGGTGGGAAAGGGTCATTACCGTAACTATCTTTGCTTCTTATTTTTCCCTTGGTACTTTGAATAATTAATTCAGATTTTTGACTTTTAGCTATTCTTTTAGCAATATCTATTGCTTCTTTTTGAGTTTTGGTAATTTTTGTTACTTTAGTATTTCCTTCTCCTTTAACTGCCCAAATATTACCATATTTAATTACCCATTGATTTTTCTTTGTCATCTTTTTCACTCCTGTTAAAATAATAAATTCAAGGAAAAACCTCAATTTCCTTTTTATTATATTTTTTAAGGAATTCAGAAGGTGTAAATATTTCCTTTGTTATTCCACATTCTTCTCTTATTTTTTTTAATTGAGCTCTAAATTGGCGTAGATATCTATAATCAGTAGTTAAATAATAATTCGTATGAATCGTTGAAGCAATAAAATTTTTAGAATCAATACCACCTTTATCTTGCATTATTTTTATTAGACAATCTTTTTGTTTGTCTAATATTTTATTATATTCTTTCGTTACCAAATTCGGCCATAGTCTCCATGCAGACCCCATTATTTTTCTTACTTCTTCTCTTTTAATATTACTTGACCATGCCCATTCAATCATAGTAGTAGAATTTGGAATACCAATCTCAAAAATACCTTCATGGTCTAATTCAATTATCTGAAGGAATGCATCGTTATCTTCCTTTTTATTATCTGGTAAGTTTAAATCAACTAAATCACCTAGTACGGAATTATCTGGGACAATAGGAATTTTATGCATTTTGTAATTCCTTATAAAATATTATTGAAAAATTTGACATTTTTATATTTTTGTAATAATATATAGGCGAACCACTGAAAGCGCGAATGCGTCGTAGGTGGTGTTTTTATTTTTGTTTTGGATAATATACTACTCCATATAAGTCTGACTTTGTAGCATTTAGATTTAAACTACCCTTTAGTTTTTCCATTAAATTAATTATGACCTGTTTATCTATATTTTTTGGCATTCTATTAGAAATTTTATTAATACCTAATTTATATATAGAATATATATAAATTATAAAAGAAACCAAATCCGCAAGTTGGATAAAATATGATTCTTTGGAGTCTTTTTGTAAAGGATCTTCAATAAGAGATTTAATTTCTTTCCTAAATGGCTTAGTATTATATTTTGACGGAATAAAATTTATTCTCTGTATTTTTCTTGCTGTCATTCTCATTTTGCCAATTCTGCCTTGATCCGTAATTATCATAAACTTTTTTATTGGATCTATTTTGTTTAAATCATTTTCTATTCTTTGTATAGAATATTTTAAAGCGTTATCAAGAACATTGTAAGAAGTGTTAGGCGATATATTTTCCTTATTAATAACTATGTTTATTATGCTTATATCGAGATTAGAAATTAATTCGCAAAATAATTCAATAATTAGTAATCTACCATCATCACTAATCTGTAATTTTCTGTACGGATTCTTATTTAAAATAAAATATTTAGTATGAAATTCCATCTTTATAGGTAAATTAAAACTTATTTTTAACTGTTTTCTAAATTCACTAATATTTTTTAAAATATCCTTCCAATTTAAATAATGCAAATAGATGGCAGAAAGAACAAATAATGGTGAAGAACATTTCGGATATCCGTCGTCTCCTGATTCATCATAATAAGCTATATACATTTATACCCACCTTTCACTATTGCATTTGATAATTATTTATTTATTTTAAATATCTATTTTCTCTTTTCCTTGCTTCCTTTTCAACTTCTTCTTTAATGGCAACTTCGGTCAAAAGTTTATATTTTGGGTCTCTTGGTTTACGCATAGGAACTTTGGTATCAAATATATCTCCCAAAAGTGAATTCATTAATTGAATTCGATAATCAAATAAATAGGATTGAATATTAACAAAATATTCAATTATTTCAATACAATTTTCTTTAAATTCAGAATATCCTTCTTCGGAAAGCAATTTTTCTTTTTCTATTTTATTAAAATATTGTTCAAAATTATCAACTTTCTCATTAACATCATCTATTTGAAATTGAATATACTTTCTTAAATGATCAAATTGAATTACTACAATTTCATTTGATTCAATAGTAATTAGAAATCTCGTTAATCCTTGTATTAAATTTTCATGTTTTTTCCTTAATTCTAAAATTATTTCCATTTTATCAAATTTACCAATTGTAGGATTACTCCTATATAAAAATAAATGAATAGAATACAAACTTCTAAAATAAACTGATATGTCTGATATTGCATCACAAAATGTAGTAACGGATTTATTTATTTCTCGGAATACATCTATTTCTAAAGATTTTTTGAACTCTTCTTTTTTGGCAATTTGATTATCTCTTCTATTTTTTTGTAAATAATTTAATGCTATTAGTAATGCAATTAACCACCCAACGACATTACCAAAAATAGCAAATTTTCCTTGAAAAAAATATTCTACTACCCCATAGGCTAATACAATTAATAAAGATAAAAATATAAAAATATTATCCCAAAATGCTTTCATAAATCCCTCTTTCTTTAATAGCTACTTTTATTTACTTCACCCAGATGACGCCTTTTTGTAAATTGCTGAACCATAGATTGTAGTCCATTGGTCTTAATAATTCAAAGGTATAGAGTATAGTAATGTTATTTTGAAATTCATCGGAGAAATCGATAGGATTTGCTGACCTTAGTTTTTCATTTAATCTTTTAAAATGGTCTTTTCCCCACTTTTCTTTCGAGCGGGTAATTTCTTCCTGGTCTTCATCAGATTTAATTTCTACTGCCCGGATGATATTATTTATGCCTTTATCTTGCAATTGATGCAGTTCAGTTAAATTTATTCCCGGATTATCAGAAATCAATCTATCTATATAATTTTCTATATTTATTTTAATAAAGAAATCGGGATTAAAACTCCGGCGGGTGCGGTCTTTCCCTCCTTTAAAAAATTCATAATCAATGCTGTAGAATCCCATATCTCGAGATTTAATCCAGGAGGTTATATATTTAGCATTTTCAATTAAATTAAAAACAAATAGCCTTTCTGGTTCATGGGAAAGAATGACTAAATTTTGAGGAGCTCTAAATACTGAAGTATTAACTACATAAAGTGGCTTATCCTTTATTAGTTGTCGGAAATAATCTGATTTTTCTTGTGGCATAAAATAATCTAAAGTTAGCTGATCAGTAGGCTTTTCTTTAAATCTTTTTACTAAATAATCAATAACAAACTTATTTTCTTCTTCTAATTCTTCCTGATAATCTTCAGAGATAAACACACTAGTATATTTATCAAGTTCCCCAGAACGTATGCTTGAAGCATCCATATTTTCAGTCTTAATCTCTTTAAAATTACCATCTATATTTATTCTTTTTGTCTTCTTGGTGCCCTGAGGAAGAAATTGATTAAAAAATAGATCTATTTGTTTGCGGTTGCTTTTTGATAATTTATCATCTTGAAAACCAGCATTTTGCATAGCTATTCTGATTACTCTTTTTATATCCTCAAATTCTGGCAATCTGTCTACAATTACACTATTCCCAAAATCAAAATGTTTATTCTCAAATTGACGATATTTAAATCTATCTGCTATTTCTGAAACTACTTCATCCACCGTGTAAAATTCTTTAGTTAAACTAAAGCTTTTTTGATCTAATAGATAATCAACTTTAAGATTTAGTTTCTCCGAAGGGCAGGTTAAAATTAAGGCTCTATCCCTAAGGTCTTGTTTTAAAGTAGGAGCTTCCTCTATTTTCTCACCTGGCAGATATTCTAAGTTAAAGAGGGTAAAATTATATTTTGCCCGAGGAACATTCTTTAAAACACGAGATAAAAAACGAGTTTCACAATCAGTAACTGCAAGAAGCAACTCTTTAATATGTTCGGCAAATTTCTCATGATTAGTTACGGTGACCACAGGATATCTTGCTTGAATTAGGCTGTTTGGTACTTTTCGAGGTAGCCTTAAACCCCTCCCTAAAACTTGTGAAATTAAAAGTTTGGATTTAAACACTCTTTCTTCCATGGGAACAATCTGATAGACATTATCTACATCCCAACCTTCCGATAATTTATTTACCGCAAAGATAAATTCTACTTTACCTCCTGGCTTTCTAGGATTAAGTTCTTCTATCTGTTCTAATTTTTCTTGGTAATCATCGTCGGTGGGTTTACTAATTACGCAAATTACTTTTTCCCTGGCTATTGAATCTAACTGAGAAATTGACAAGTTTTGATATTCTGACCGAGTATTTTTTAAATATTCACACAAAGCTTTAATAAATTCCTCAGTATTTGCTTGAGCGCGTGAGCATGTAGGATTAATAAAAATAGTAATTGGTTTTAGACGAGAGTTTCCATTTAATTTATAAGAATATTTTTCTTTATTTTCATCGTGGGTAATCAATATTTGTTCAAACCTTTGAAGTTGAGAGACAGTTTCTTTTTCTCCCTCAATTTTAGTATGGATGATGGGATTTATTTTTTTAATATATTTCTCTTCTATTGCATCTTTAATAGAATAGTTACAAATTACATCAACAAAATATTCATCCTGATTATAGGGGGTACCAGGAAACCTATATGTCTTTTTATTTTTGGTTCCTCTCTTAAAAATTTCATCCATAGGCGCTCATCTCTATTTTCTCCTCTTCCACCTTCTTCTACAACATATATATTTCCAGAATAGGTTAAATGGGAGTAGGCATGATGTACTTCATCGCTTAAGATTAAAACTTCATCAGTTTGAGAAAATAAAGTATCTCCAATTGAATTATTTTCTTTATTATACACAGAATTAATATTTTCTATGACAATCGAATTATCTATGATGGGCTGATTTTCATCTAAAAGATTAATCGGGATGTTGCTATACTTTTGGGGGAGTTTTTGTTTTAACCTCTGGGCAGTCTGTCCATAAAGATGTTCTCGAAATTTTCCCCTCAATCCCCTTTCAATTACCGTAGAAGAAGGGCCTAAAACCAAAACTCTTTTTACTTTTCCTAAAATAATCGACAGATAGGCTAAAGCAAACATCACATAGGATTTTCCAGTACCAGTAGCTAAATGTACTACGCCGGATAATCTATCTGGCAAAGGTAAGTGTCTTAAAAAATTTTCTTCGCTCTGAAATCTTTGTTGAATTGCTCCTTTTTTCGAAAAATTTTCTCGAGCTAACTCGGAAACATCATGATAACTTCCTCCCCAAAGATAAACCATCAAGTCTTTGATTGCATTATATTCATAGTCCCGGCTGCCCACTAATTCTCTAACAAAATCTTCTACTTCAGAGAAATCAAACTTATCATAATTACATTTACGAACATCAATATCCAAAGTGTGATTTGATAAATAAAGTTTTTTAACTTTAGGCATTTTTTATATCCTGCCTTTTTCTAAATTTTAGTAATTTTACTTTCATTGCCATGTTTATCGATGACAATGAGATAACTATTTTCATTAAGACCTTCTACCTTCACTATACCCTCATCACTTATCTCTTTTTTATAAATGGCTAAATCCATATTAAATATCTTTCCATTATAATTTTTATCAATTAATAGCATAGATAATCCTTTTAAGCCTTCAAATCTTTTTTTGCTTTTATCTAATATTTCTGTTTTGAATTGCTTAATTCTAAATCCTCCGGTTATTCTTTCTATTTCAATTTTTATATCTTCTTTGAAATAGAACGCCGTGGAAGAAATTAATTTATTAATGTCCTCTTGGGAGCTAGGCTGTTCTTCGATCTGTATATGACGAGATATGTCTTCTAATACTTTATAAGGAAATTTTAATAGTTTGAAATTAACATCTTCATTATTGCTGTTCTTTAAAGTAGTATCAGTTATAACTGTACAAGATTCTGGAGTAACAATATAATAATCACCTTTTAATCTGCCTCTTGTAGCGACAATAATTTCTTTCAGATAATCTTCATCTATTTTGATATCTCTAAGATGATCATCTTCCCAGACCGGATAGACTTCTACCGGATTATTATCTTTTTCAGCATATATATTAGAAAGTTTATATTTTAAGGAATAATCTTTTTCATCTCTCGTAATACCAAATAATCCTAATACAAAACCAATATAGGCATCTTTATTCTTTCTTAAATTCATAATTCGGGAAAAATCATAAGCACCAGCTGAAATTATGGAAAAAGGTTTTGGGGGCTGACCATATTTTTCATTTTTTTTAGCATCCTGGCCTAATTTTTTAGAAGCAGCGATATTCCAGATTCTTTTCTGCATAGTATAAATAGAATGTTTACCAAAATCACACATAATCCAGCGCCGACCCAATTTTTCCGCTACAGCGGCAGTAGTGCCAGAACCGGCAAAACAATCTAAAACTAAATCGTTATTAGAAGAAAACGACAAAATTACTCTATCAAGTACTTGCTCTGAATTTTCTGTTGGATATCCTGTACTTGTTGAATATCCTGGAATATCAGTCCAATTAGAATCAATTAAAATATTCTGTGTAGAATCAATTAAATATTGTGGTTTGCCTTTTTTAGACAATCTAATTCTACCAGACCTCTCTAATTCGTATATTTTTTCTTGATTAAATGTCCAATGCCTTCCCCTTGGAGGAAACATTGTTTTCCCTATTATAATTGAAGGCCCTCCCTGCCCCTGAGAATCCATTGCATGCCATCTATCTTTTTTCTTATATTGTAATTTTTTATAATAAGGTTTGAAATTTGGTTTATATAATTTAGTTTTTGCGTATAATAATAACGAATCAGTAGCCACATTAAATTTTAAAGCTCCAGAATCTGATTTTTTAATTCTATTTATAATAATATGGTTTAAAAAATTATCACTACCTCTACCAAATATTTCATCTAAAATAATTTTTATATAATGCCCAAAATGATAATCAGTTCTTAAAAAAATAACTCCGTCATTGCTCAATATTTCTCTTAAATAAATTAATCTTTCTCTCAAGGTTTCTATATATTCGGACCCCATTAATTTAGCACTATAACTCATTTCCCCATTACTCCCGCCATACTCATCACCAGTTCCAAAAGGTGGGTCTATATAAATCAATTTCACTTTCCCCTTTACTTTATCTTTAATTAAAGGGCCCTGGTTTAAATAGCAGGTCTTTAAAAATTGCAAATTATCTCCTTGGACTATCATATTGTGCCATTCATTATCTTGGGTTTCTCCGAAACTTCTTACTATTTGCAGAGGGGCAGCACCTCCCGTAATAGCAGCCTGTGCCAGAATAACTGATTCCGGTCTTTTGCCAGCATATTCGATAGTGGGAATCTTAAATTTATTTAATTTTTGATAATCGAACTGCCCTTCTCGTTGAAGTTTTTCAAAAAAACCAGGAGATAGTTTGACCAGCAAATCTTCTGGAATTTCTGTTTGATTATTTATGCATTCGCTAATTATTTGCAAATCATCTTCGCTAAGATTTATCTTTGTCATAATATTCCCTCTTTTTTCTTTTAATTTTCTTTAAAACTTAATTTTTTAACTAACAAATTATTTAAAATATCCAATTTTGTCTGATTTTTTTCTTGAGGAAGCAGAATGAACTTATTAACCCTTAAGAAACTATATCCATAGCTTTCCAATTCCAATTGTCGCTGGATATCGTATTCAAGATATTCCTGAGAAAAGTTATGTTTAGTAATTATTTCAGGATTTTTAGTATGATATTCTACTCCATCATATTCTAATATAAGAGATTTTTCTTTTCCGTGATGAGAAAAGATTATTAGAAAATCCACCCGGTATTTAGGAATATATTTATTGTATGTTTTTTGTATATATTCTCCAATAGGGAATTGTGCAATTATTTTTATTTTGTTCCGATTGGTTTTATAAAAATCAGTCTGAATTAATAAATTATAGAGGTCTTTTTCTGCAGGAGAACCAAATATTGTCTCATCAGTTATATAATTATCAATAGCACTTTTTTGAATTTCTTGATAGAATTTTAAGGCATCGCCCATGCGTGTATTAGAATACTCTTCCAAAGGCATACTGTGTACTATCACCATTGTATCTTTAGCCCGGCTAAATCCTACATTTAATCTTTGCATCTTTAAACTGCGAATAGAATCTGCTCTACCTTCTATTACTGGATAGATATTACGTAGATCTGCATTGCCAATTGTTTTATCTTCTACTAAAGAATAATAAACTATATCTCTTTCTTCTCCCTGGACATCACCTACAAACCAGATAATTAATTGGTGTTTCTTAAGTATTCGGTGATAATTAGGTAATTCTCTTCGCAATATTTCTTCCATTCGATATTTTTGTTCTCTAAAGGAAGTAATAATACCAATTGTACCTTTAAATCCATTAGTAATTAAGTTTTGTATATCTTCTTTTATAGCTATTATTTCATCTAAATTAATATTATTCCCGGAATTTCCTTTGGTATCCACCTTGATAAAACGTAAAACTTCATTAATAGGTTTAGTTCGAATACGGTTAACGATTAAGGGAATCTGGCTGGGTCGATAGAAATATTCATTAGAATATTCGATTATCTCCGGGAAACTCCGAAAATGAATGTCTAAAGAAGTGCTATAATTTTTTAGGGCTTTCGCAAAATTGAGTGTAGATGTCCGAACACTAAAAGTTTTTAACCATTCTTTGGTACCTTCTTCGGGTTTATATATCGGTTCAATAAATTGATCATCTGGATTTACATCTAAAGATGCTTCAGCTGTTATTTTTTCTTTTTCTTTGTCATCAAAGGCTATCTGATAATCTTTAGCATAATTATCTAAAATCTCTTTAAAATATTGATCTGAATATCTCTTGCTTACATTATATGCCCCCACTGCTCCATATTGATATTCATCACCAAAGACTACTACCTGCTTGGCCCTTAATAATAGAGAGATTGACTCGGCAATAGACACCTGGGAAGCTTCATCTATTACTAAAAGCTCGATGGAATCTTCCTCCATGGGGAAATATTTAGAAATTAAATCTGGTTCGGCAATAATACAGGAAATATTTTCTAATAGAACTTCTAATTCTTTAGAAGTTAATCTTTTTCCTGCTTTCATGCTAACAATAATTCTTTCTTTTTCAGTGGAAAAATTATTAAGATTTTTTGTCCGTTGATCATTGATATTTTCTAATTTTTTATGGATTGTTTGGTAATACTCTTTGATGACTTCTTGATCAGGGAGATTAAATACTTCTTGTTGATTTAATTCTATAAATAATTGAATATAATTTAAAACTTTATTGGGGATATCTTTCTCTAAAAATAACTCGTTTAAACTTTGTAAATCATCAAAATATATGCCTACTTCTGATAGAATTGGTGAAAAATATTTCTTTAAGATTTGCAGAGAAGAAAGAGTGTCGGGGTTTAAATTATAAATCAAATCGTTTATTTTACTTAATAAATGGAAAAGTTGTTTAATATCTTCTTCAGTTAAATTTAATGATTGTAATACTGTTGTTAATAATTCACGGTTCGTAATATAGTTTTTAATGTCTTTTAATTTAGTAATTCCAGATTTAAGTTCTTTTACAGTAATTGTTGATTTTTCTTTAGAGGTTAAATAAAAAATATTAGTTAATATATTGTCATATTCCAATTTTTCTAATAAATTTAAATTATTTTGAAATTCCTGATTATTTTTCATTCCCATCTTTGTGAGCAAAGAACGATATTTTAATTTTTCTTTATCTGTAAAGATAAAAGATTGGGGTTTTAAATATTCGGTTATCTTAGAAAATAAGTCTGAAAATTGGTCGAGATTTTTAAAATCATAATTATTTAGATTATTTACTTCTGTTTTTTCAAGTGGTAAATTGTTTATCTTCTGACAAGCAACTAGCCAATCATTTATCAGGCTTGATTTTTGGTAAAGAAAATTTAATTGATCTAAACTTAAATTTTTTAAATCGTTTTCCTTTATTTTTATGATAAACTCTCTTGCAAGTTTAAAATTAATATTTTCGTCTTTATTTAATTTGGTGAGAAATTGATTATCTTTAATTATAGATTTTTCTTGTAATTCTTTCTCTATTTGCTCTAAATTTAATAATTTAGAAATATATTCTTGGTAATTTTCGGAATTAGCCCAAAAATCATTATTCTGTTCTTCAATTATTTGATGCCAATTAGTAAGGTCTTTTTCAACTGCTTCTTCATTAAATTGATTAACTCTTTTATTTGATGCTGAAATAACCGGATCAGAAAGTGTATTTTGAAAATTGTTAATGCTGATATCGACCCGAGATAATCTTAAAATTGAAGGCTTTTCATCAGGATGTATTTTTATAAAATTTTTAGTCATCATACCATCGATTACATCCAAAGCAGCTTTTTTATGAGAAGTTACCACAATTGATTTATTTTTCTGGTTAGCCCAATAGGTAATTGCTGCAATAGCATAAGATTTTCCTGTCCCAGGAGGACCATCTACTACAATTATATTATTTCGTTCGTTTTCCAAAGCAATAAGGATTCTCTTTTGAGGATTATTTAAAGAAAGGGGAATGGTGGACAATAAATGGTTTACTGATTTTCGAGGGTAACGTTTGTTGAATTCTTCATCTACTTTGTCGGTTGTATTTTTAACATTACCAGAAATGTAATTTTTAATAAGGCCAAGAAATTTATCACCTTTTCCTGCATCAAGATGGGTAATTAATTCAGAATAATCTAATAATTTGCGATTTTCTTTCTGTACCACTTGCAAACCAATACGAAAGTTTATATTTGGATAATTCGGTAATTGAAATGATTTAAAACAATGTTCCAATAAAAATTCATCAAATATATTGTAGGTATTCTGTAAATGATTTTCTATGCTTCCTAAATAATATTTGGCATCTACGAATCTCGCTGCACGGGGAGTAGTTAAAATACTTTCAAATTCAAAAGAATTAATAGCCGGGGCATTAATGATCACTATATCATGTTTGCTTCTAATAATTAATTTATCAGCCAATTCGTCAATTTCAATTTCTATGAGAAAAAGAGGATATTTATCAGTTTTTTCTTTTTCTTCCTCTTTTTCTAAATATATTTCATGAAAAAAGATATAGGCATTTCCTATTCCAACGAAGGGAATAAATTTTCTAATAGTACCATATAGATCAAATATAGTAAGATCAAACGATGTATCTAATATCTGCTTTTTTATTTGGGAAAAATATTTTTCTACATTGTTTTCTTTTTGTGCTATTTTTTGTAAAGAATCAAATATTTCTTGCTCGATACTTTGGGGATTTAAAGTTGATAAAGGCTTGCTCTTGAATTTTAATTCTGCCTTTAGTTGTTCTATCTTCTGTTTTTGCAATTTAAAAAGAATTTCTTTAATCGCCTGCCTAAAGGCAAGATTAAACTTTCGAGAGCCTTCTAAGAAGATTTGTTTTTGAAATTCCTCTTTTAAATCTATTAGCTCTATTTCGCCGTCTATTTTATTTCCTTTTTCTCCTAATAATATAATTTTATCTCCATATAAATTCAGCAACTTATCTTTAGACTGTTTAATGCAGGTTTTGAGATATTCTAAATTATAATCAGATTCGAGCTTATTAACTAACTTTTGTTTGAAAGTATTTTCATCTAAACCAACCTTATATTCCCCTCTTTTTATCTCAAAATTAAACTTTTTTCCATTTTTAATAGAATCTAATATTTTTTTCTGGAAATCTGGAAATACAGAAAAATCAGAAGTTAAAGAATTATCGGTCCATTGATAATCTATTTTCTTCCGAAAGTTAAAGCGGGTCTCGGTATAAGTTGCAAAGTAATTTAAAATGCTCTTGGCAAATTTTTTCATGATTAAATCCTTTTATTATTTTTATCATCTTTAAAATTGAAAATCCCAGCATATATTGGTTTTATTTTTTTATTTAATTTTTAATTTTTAAAACTTGTTTAAAAATAATCTCAAAATAAAGAACTATTCAAGCTCTCCTAATATTTTTTCATCAAGATTTATGATTAATCTCCATTTGGCATTTTTTGTACATTTTTTGGGCATAGTAGGATCAAGTAAGAGATAATTTCTGATATTTAATTTAGGAAGGTTTATTTTTATATTTAGTAATTCGCCTAAGTAACCTAATCTTCTAATTACTCCAGAATTTCCTATACGCTGAGCATAATTTTCGAGTTTATTTCGATCAAGTTTATTATTTTTTAAAGCTTTGGCTACTTCAATAATTCCTCCGCAATATTGTGGTTTATCCAGGCAATCAATAATAGTTTTTTCTTTGTCTGTAATAGTTATTTGAGTTTCTTCAATCCATTCTTTTCTAATTCCAAACATTTTCTCTTTTTTGATTTTTACTATTTGATATTTAACGCCAAATACTTTAATATCTTGATTCTTTTTCCTGGCAGTCGTCTGGAGAAATACGGTAGTCGGAATTTGTTCAGTTAAACCATAATAGTTAAGTGCGCTCCAATAAGCAATAGAATAAGGCTCAATTAATGTTGATCCAATAACAAATTCATGTAAGGTGTATTTCCCTTTTTCTGCTCCTAATGGAATGATTAAATATTTTCCTTTTTCAATACGTTCAATTTCCCCTTTTTGTTCTAATCTATGTAAGGCTATTTTTAAACTATCTTTATTTCCTTTAAAATTTTTCAGTATTTCTTTTACAATAATAAAATGTTTACCGATTATATATTCTTCTAAAAAGGAAATATTTGAATCAACTCTTTTTCTTTTTCCTTTTGCCTTTATAATAATGACTACCTTAGCTCCAGCTTGTTTGAAATATTCTGAATATCTACTAAAGATATCTTTGTTTAATTTTCCTGTATCTAAAATTATAACTATTATTTCTTTATCAAAATTTCTATATCTTATTATCTCAGAAATTCCTCTCTCTAAAGTTCCTACATTATCAGCATATTTTAATTCAATAATAAATTCATTATTTACTAATATGTCTAAAACACCATATTTTGTTATCTCTTCACTTTTTATATTTATATTGGCTGGAAGATTTAACTTTAAAAATTTTGCTAATCTGTCCTTCAAATGATTTTCATTTTCAAAAACTACATTATTAATTACTTTTTGAAAATCTTTTTCTATTATTTCTTTAATGAATATTGTATCAATCATTTTTCTATAACCTTAAAAATTAACTATTTAAACTTCACTACGTTTATTATAGTGTATAATATTATGAATTATATTGCAATTATTTTCTTCGGAATCTTTTTACTTTCTCATGATTATCTCTAAGCCTTACATACCCGTATTTTGATCAACATTAATGATAATTCTCTCTTCTTCCCATTCTCGCCAATCGAGATTGGTAAGTTCCGGTAGTTGGAGGAGGTCTTTTGGCTCTTTTAATCCTCCCAGTTCTTCTCTTAGGTTGATTATTTTTTGGGCAAGCGGTTTGCTTATTTTTAATATTTTCATCAATTCATCCTGAGATGCGGTATTGATATTTATGGTTTGAACTTTTTGTTTTGGTGAATCGTTAGACAAAAATGAAAAATCCACTTTTGCTATTTGGTATAATTGTAGGGTTCTCAGCACACTGTATTTATCGAGCCAGAGTTTTTCGAATTGGTTTTGGTATCGGGCAATGATTTCCGGATCATCTATGACCATTAGATTTTCGTCGTTTCGGTTGTTGGCGGAAAAGGTCCAGTTGTAAGAGCCGGTAAGTAGTATGCGGTTATCGATGATGGCGAATTTGTTATGCATTATATATTTGTTTGAACTAATTCTTGTTTTTATCCCCTTTTGCACCAGGAAACGGGATTGGCTGTATTTGTAATCAACCTGGTCTTTATCCAGATAGAGCCTTACCTTTACGCCTCGCTCTTGGGCTTTTACGAGAGGAAGGGCGATTTCTTTATCGGTAAAAATATACATGGCTATATTAATAAAGGCTTCGGCCTGGTTGATATTTTTAATGATTTCTTTTTGAGGATTATCGTATAGGGAGAAGTAGACTTCGGTTTTGGCAAAGGTGGAAATAGATATAGTAATAGAAAGAACAATGATTAAAAAGGCAAGAATACTATATTTAGTATTTCTTTTTAAATAGCGCATTTTTAATGTGCTCTTTTCAATTTATATAAAAAATGAAAAGTAATCGGGTTTGAGTTTCGGATTTAATACTCTTTTATATATTCGACATAAGTTTTGAAAAGTCCTTCTTTTTTGGGAAAAAAATATTAAAGTTGCAAGAAGAGATTGCTTCGTCGTTTCACTCCTCGTAATGACAGAATGTATAGATTCCCGACTTCGCTTGCCTGTGCGTGTACGCACGCAGACAGGCGGGAACAACATATAAGAAAGGAAGGGAAGACACAGGAGCCTGCCCTTTTCAACCTACAACATATAACCTTGTTGTTTTCATTTTTCCTTGCATCTTGTTCCTTCTTCGGTTTATAAATTTTATTAATTCAATTATTTACTATGCTATAAATAAAGCATAATATTTACAGTGATAATACTATTTTGGTAAAAGTTTAATCCTAAACTTCTTTAATTATCTTCCATATAAAAATACAAAAATCAATAAATTTAAACATAAAAAACTATACTTTTATAGGGTATTCACCATATTTTTTTGCAAATTGAAAAAGCTTTACAACTTTCTCTACAGATACATCTGGTTGAATATTATGAGCTCCGGCAAAAATTAAGCCACCTCCTTTTGCAGCTGAAGAAATTACCCTTTTAACCTCATTCTCTATATCGTCCATACTTCCGAATGGTAATATTTTTTGAATGTCTAAGCCGCCAAAAAAGCATACTTCATTTCCATAAACATCCTTTAGCTTTTTTAAATCCATATCTTTTGCAGTGGGTTGAAGAGCATTTAAAATATTAACTCCAATTTCAATTAAATCCGGTATAATAGGGACATAAGAGCCACAACAATGATAAGCAATTCCAATATTAGGGTTAACACCTTTTAGTTCCTCTATAACTTTTCTCATTCTTTCTTTAATTACCTCTCTCCATAATTCAGGAGATATTAACATTCCCTTTTGAGTCCCAACATCATCTCCAAGCCAGATAATATCTGCTCCAATTTTTATAAGTTCTTTGCCAATCTTTATATTGTATTCCATGATTCGATCCATAAGTGCAAATACATAATCTTTTTTCATTGAAAGATCAATTAAGAATTTCTCCATTCCAATTAAATACCATGATGTTTCAAAAATAGTACACTCCAAATCTCCACAAATCGCATATTTATGCCTATATTTTTCGACCATCTCTTTTGCAAGGTCATATCTTCCATCAGCGTAAGGGTCTGGAAACTCATAATTATCAATATCATGTACTGTTTCGGATTTAGAGAGGGGATACTCGATCATCTCTGTATAATAGCCAATTTTCCTGTACTTTACTTTCCATTCATTCGTTAAAATTCCACTTTCAACTTCTCTTGTAGGATTATTCTTGGGAGAGCATGCTCCAATACCAACAATGTCATTTCCAAGTTTTAACAAAAGCTCTGTAAAAGAAATTCTATTCTCGCTTAGAGGTGAATCTGCGTGTGAATATGAATTAATTCCAAGATACCTACCAAGCTTTTCTGCAACTTGTGGAGTAATTGTTATATAAATTGGCACTACATCAGGTTCTTTTAAATTAATTGTTTTTAGAACCCTCTCTTTTGGTAAAAGTCCTATTATAATTATTCCTCTCTTTTGTGAGATAAAATTTTATTTAATCTTTAATCTTTCTCGTGTTGTTATGATTGACTATTTGATTACTTTGGATATCATTAACTCCTTTTAGCGGCTTGCTTAACTATTTCCTTCAATTGTAAACCTTGTCTATCGCCTTCCTTACAGTTCTAACCCAATTAGTAAGATTACTAGGATTTTTTCCAATAGTATGATTATCCTTCATAATTATCTCCACAATACAACCTTTTGTAATTTCTAGATCTTTTTCCATCTTTTTTCCTATATAGTCTTTATTAATTTGAGATACAGCAATATCCGCTGGGTTAGGTTTCATAGAAAAGATATATTTATCTCCTAAAAGCTGAGCCATTTTTTCTCTATCTGCCCAAGGGCCTACAGATATTCTTCTTAGATTGGGTATTTTTTTTATTATATGCCATCTGCTTTCCAGTGATTCGCAGCATCCATAGCAAGAAAGACCAAATTTTTTAATAATTGGCAATTGATATTTAAATATAAATTCTTCAAACATAGCAGGAGAAACACCCACAGTTTCCTGGCTTTCAACAAATCCCCACATATCAATTGGTCTAACATGTGTTCCATCAAAATCTTTTGCAGGTAACTCTTCTGTATATCCAAAGCCTCCGGAACCCACATAAGTTCCTTTATTATTAAGAAAAAGCAGGTTATTTTTCTCTAAAAAATCAAGTTTTTTTAAGTAACCTTCCATTATTATATGATTGACTTGATGTACAAATTCAGGATTATCATAAAAAAGCATAAACATATCGCTGAAACCAACTAGTTTTACTAAATCTAAAGTAACTCCTAAACTCCACCACCAAATACTTTCTAACTTAACTTCAAGCAAATCATGAAAAACATCCTTTGCTAATTCTATAGTTTCCTGTGTAGTTTTATAATCGATTTTTATCTGGGGAATTTTTATCTTGTCTAAGTCTTTTAAATTCTTGATAGGTGCATCCCAAACATATGACCCGCCTTCTTTTCCCCCTGTAATTAATTTACTTTCTCCGGCCCAATCATCTTCAGTATATGTATAACCAATCTTAAAGTTTGCTTCAATAGGCTTGTCATCTAAAATTTCTTCTCCCCAGAATAATTCTTTTCTTAGAACTACCTCCCACCTTCGAGCTAGTAATCCTTTACATTCCAACATATTTTCAATAATTATCTCATTCCAACCATTTTCAGGATCACAGAAAATCAATGGGCGCCCAGGTTTCAAAGAATTATGTTTATACCATAGCTTAACTTTTTCTTTTTCCTTATCTTTTAATGCAAGACCAGCAATTGATCCTGCTAACTTTCGCAACACCTCTCTATCCTTGACAGAAATAAACACCTGACCAGCCTCACCTGCAGTATATTTATATGTATCCTGGTAGTTACATCCTGTCCATACACCTGTCGCGTTGAGCATAATATTATAAATTCCTTATTTAAATATTTTCTTCCAATCTTTTGAGTTCATAAAATAACTTTTAAAAATAGTCTTATAGAATATTCAATCTTTTAATAGATAAATTTCCTTATCAATAAATTCAGTAAATAAAAAATTTGTCTATATTTTAAAAATATCTTTTAATTTTTTAATTATCATTTTCTGTCTTGAAAACATCAGTACCAGCAATTTCATACATTCTAGCCTCTAATTTCTCTAACGTTATACTTTCTTTTTTTACATCTTCAACAATTTTTCCCCTATCTAACACTATAATTCTATCTGCTATAGGATAAACATGAAATAAATTATGAGAAATAAATATGCAAGACTTTTTCTTTTTTTTAATAGTTTGAACAAAATCAAATACTTTCTTTGTCTCTGCCAATGAAAGTCCATTAGTGGGTTCATCAAGCATAATGAGAGATGCTTCAAAATAAAGAGCTCTTGAAATTGCTACACCCTGCTGTTCTCCTCCAGACATACTTCCAACAATATTATCAGGAGAAATTGCAGAAGAAGTGAAGCCCATCATTCCTTTCATTAATTTTAATGTTTCTTCTTTCTCTTTTCTTATATTTGTAAAGCCCCATCTATTAGTTAATTCTTTACCCATAAAAATATTTCTCCAAATAGGATGTTGACCAGATAGAGCTCTATCTTGAAAAACAGTTACTATTCCAAGATCTCTAGCTAAAGATACTGTTAATTTATTTAACTTTTGGCCTTTCCAATATAATTCTCCGCTATCAGCACTATGTACTCCTGTTAAAATCTTTATCAAGGTAGATTTCCCAGCTCCATTATCACCAACAAGTCCAACAATTTCGTTATATCCTATTTCCAGATTTACCTCTTCTAATGCATTGATACTTCCAAAAGATTTATTTACACCTTTTGCCTCTATTAAAAAGTTCATTTTTTCACTCATTATTACCTTGTCCATTCCAGACAAATCCCTTTTGTGTCTTTTAAAATAAATAGTAAATATATTTTTTTATTCTTTCCAGATATTATTTCCCTTTTTTACTTAATCCTGAAAATCTATGACTGATTAACGCTAAAATGAGAATTAAACCAAAGAAAAATTTTGTATAAAAACCCGTTAAGCCAGATGAAATAATTCCTGTTTCGAGAAAACCTAAAATAAATGAACCCATAATTGCTCCAAAAATAGTACCGACCCCTCCCCATGTTGGAGTCCCTCCTAAAAATACTGCAGCTAATACTATTAGCAAATAGCCATCTCCGGTAGTCGGCCAAAATTGATTATTTATTAAACATAGTAATACTCCAACAAAACCAGAGCTTGCTCCCATTAATACAAATGTTGAAACCATTGCCCTATTAACACTTATACCCATCTCTCTTGCACTCATTAAATTGTCACCAATATAACATACATGGCCTCCAAACTTATGCCTGTAAAATAAAAACCAATTAATCGTTAAAAATCCAATGGCCCACAGCATCTGAACGGGAAAAATGCCGATTTTACCTGTAAATATTGAAAAAATTGTAGTATTTCTGAGAAATGCCAATGAAATTCCCTTTCCACCAGTAATAATCATGATAAGACCTCTCAGAAGGAAATTCATGCCTAAGGTTAGCACTAACGAAGAGAGCCCTAAATTTGATATTAGCAAACTATTTAAGAATCCACAAAAAGAACCTACAATTATTGCAACAATTAATGCCAAAAATGGGTTTACACCTGCTTTTGCTATAATTGCAAACGCCCATGCTGAAATTCCAATTATTGACGGGAAAGATAAATCAATTTCACCACTAGCTATTACAAATACCATTGAAGTAGATAAAATAATCAATATAGGAAGTGTAGTAAACACTGCCATATATACCCTATAATTTAGAAAAACAACTGGGTTGGCTATAATAAATACAACCATTATTATAAAAAATACTAAACTAATCGCGATTTCGATTTTCCTTTTATTTATAAAATCTCTCAAAAATCTATTCTTCATCATTCAATAATAAATGAAATCTTCTCCTTATAAAAATCTATACAAATAATTAAAATTTAAATAATAATAAAATAATTTAAATATTCCTATCGTGATTAGATGAGAAATTCAAGCAAACACTCATCTAATCACGATATCTATAGCGCTAACTTTATCTTTTTATCTTAATCCAATTTCAACTAATGCTCCAACATCCTTGTAATTTTCTGCAGTTATAAAACCTTTACCAGTATCAAGGCTTATAGCACTTAAGCCATAAGCTTTAGTTAAAACTAAGCTAAGAATAGGTATAAAACCTTGTAGATATGGTTGCTGATCTGATGATAGGTGGACATATCCCTTGCTAAAAGCATCCATAATAGCTGAACTATTATCAAAACCAATAATTTTCACATCACCTGGTTTTACTCCTGCAGCGTCCAAATATACTTGTGAAGCTCCTAGGCTGGTTGAGTTTGCAAAAACTATCGCTTTAGTATCAGGATTAGCTAATAAATCAGCAGTAAAAACTGGTAGAAGTAACTCAGTATCTGATATTGCCGGTGTTGGTACAGATATTTTCCTTACTTTTAATCCTGCATCTTCAAAAGCTATCGCAGTTGCTTCTTCTCTAATGTAACGTCCGGGCATTTCCCAATTACCATATACTACAGCTTCATCCCCAGCTTTTAGATCAAATAATTTTATTGCCTCTTCACCTAATGCTCTACCTTGAGATACTAGATCGGCACCCACATATCCTCCACCAAATTTTGCACGTACTTCTGGAACATCAACATTCTGATAAGTCATCAAAATCCCATCTTTAAATGCTTGCTCAGCAAGAGGCATTATTGCATCATTGCCCGGATGACCCATCATTGCAATTCCATCGGGCCTTGCTGCAACTGCATCTCGAAGTTGACTAATCATTTTTTCATTATCCCAACCTGAAAAAACATATTCTACTTGTACGCCTAAATATTTTTGAGCTTCCAAAGCACCATTGTATACAATTGTACCAAAAGGATCACCTTCGGCACCACCTGTAAAGAATCTAATTTTAATATCCTTGAAAGCTCCAGCTTCAGCTGCTTCTGCTACTGTTGTTATTCCCGTGGCATAAGAAGATAGGAAGATGCTCGAAAATAAGAAAATCACTAATAAAATAAACAAACTAATTTTCAAATTAATTTTCATTTTTTACCTCCAAAATTTTTTTAAATTTAAAAAACATATAGAAATAATTTTATTTTATTCTTCACCTCCTTTCTTTGTTTCCCTGTTACTTAAAGAGTAATCTATTTCTACAGTATAAGATCAGTAGGGAGTTTTTTTAATTTTTTAATCGCCTTGCTCGCTTACAAAAAGTGAGAGTAAATTACAAAAATATTTAGTTAAGACAATTTTTCATGGATATATCAAATTATATTTTTAATAATATTTTTTTTGAAATTGTTATAAAGGAAAAGTAAATATCGGTTTTAGTTGGAATTTGAATATAGTTAGCCAGGGTAAGAATGATTGAAAGAAAGGAAAGAATACTATCTTTAGTATTTCTTTTTAAATAGTGCATTTTTTAAGGACTCTTTTCGATTTATTTTAATAATTTGTGAAAAATGTGTTGGCATTAAAAAAATCCGAAATACAAAAATACATTAGTTGCGAAAGAACGAAAGAATATTTCATCCTCCATTATTATAGGTAATATAAGATTGAAATACAACACACTTCTATATATTCGACATAAGTTCTAAATATCCTTCTTTTTTGGGAAAAATAATTATGGGATTAATAAAAGGGGACGGACTTTACTTTTTACTTAGCATAAATGCGGGGAAATAACCCAAGCAGTACCCCTTTTATATATAAATGTGGGAATACAAAAGAAGAATGTCCCCCATGATTCCGGGATTGCCGCGTCGCTTCGCTCCTCGCAATGACAATCACCCTCACCCTGCCCTCTCCCCTCAAGGGCGAGGAGATTAGAGATAAGAAGTAATAATATTTATTTGAAATATAAACCTATTATATGTATAATCAAAAAGTATGTTTTACTTACAGCTTGTATCATTTACCCAATTACCCGATCATTTAACTCATCATTATCTTGAGCCAGGGAGGTGATTTTATGGTTAAATTCTCACTCTTCATCTTCGATATGCAATAAAGATCATTCTACTATCTATTTTAGTTTTAGTTAAAAAAAGATATAAAGAAAGGAACGTGCTAATGAAGATTAAAAAATTAATGAATTATGGTATCCCCTCTCATATTTTAAACATCTGGGGAAAAGACTATCCTCCTTATTTGCTGCCGATACAGGAAGAGGCGGTGAAAAAATACGGGGTTTTGGATTACGAAGAGGGTGCTCGCCAGGACAATAATAATTTATTAGTTATTGCTCCTACTTCCTCGGGAAAGACTTTTATCGGAGAGATGGCTGCTATAACCCAGGTAATCCATCAGAAAAAGGTTATCTATTTAGTCCCCTTTAGGTGTTTAACTGAAGAAAAATATAGGCACTTTAAAAACCTTTATAGCAGTTACGGAATAGAGACGGTAGTCTCTACCCGTGACCATAGGGAAGATGACCACCGCATAATCCAGGGAAATTACAAAATAGC
>Ga0209979_1001407_pt1 | contig 26494 bp, 23 predicted proteins | sample AnhtaG_FD_183114 | JGI IMG/M metagenome (GOLD analysis project Ga0209979, IMG submission 183114) | Deep subsurface microbial communities from Anholt, Denmark to uncover new lineages of life (NeLLi) - Anholt_01485 metaG (SPAdes) (version 2) | ecosystem: Environmental > Aquatic > Marine > Oceanic...
TGACTAACGTGGGACGACCGTAATTGGCGATGACGTTCGCCATCGTGAAGGTTTTGCCGCTTCCGGTGACGCCCAGGAGAGTCTGATACTTATTACCCTGCTTGACTCCCCGGGTCAACTCCCGAATTGCCTGGGGCTGGTCACCTTTCGGCTTGTAATCTGAAACTAGCTTGAAATGGGCCATTACTCCAAGACGAACTCGCCTTCAGTTCCGAGAATCTTTTCCTTAATTTGCTCCTTGAGCGCTTCGTCAGTTCTGTTGGCTAATATGCTTTCTACTATCACATAAAGGGTGTAGGTCGTCATATAACAGAATTTTTGAGACTCACACCCTCTTATCGTTTGTGGTGAGAACTGTTCACCTCGCTCTTTAGGGTTTTGTTCACAAAGTCCGTTTCCAATCAGTAACCCTTTAACTTTGTGTCCCTTATCGACCCGCTCCTGCTCACAATAAGCCAATAACTGTCTATATTTTTGCACATCTATTTGCCCTTTTGAGCCTTCTACCTCGCCAACCAAGAACAAGTCACCTTCCTTCGCGAATATGTCGTAATCCTCTGGATACTGATCGTCTTCGAGTACGTTGAAACCTATTAGCCTCAGGGCGGCACGGACTACTCCCTCCAGAGGGTGCTTGTGCTTAGCCCAGAGGAGAACCTTGTATTTCACAACCCCCTCCAGTCGTGACATCTGTTTTTGTCTCTCCTCACCTAGGGCGCTGATCTCCTGCTCGACTTTTTTGATTTCGTCTCCAATCGCCTTCTCACCCGGCAGAGTGAAAGCGCCCAACCAGTCAATGCTGGGAGGTGACGACGGAATTCCGTCAAGCCCTTCGAGACAGTTTCTCAGGATCCCCCCAACCTTCTCAGCATCCTTGCAGCTGTTGGGCGGAAGGAGTATCAGCTTACCGATGCCGACCGGCAGTTCCATAGCCACGATTTTTCGAGTCCTATCGCGTGCAATTACATAGTCATCTAAATGCTGCCATTCGTCTGCGATTACTCCAACATACCGGATTTCCTCGGTCAACTCCTCGAAGTATCTAGCAAATGAGCGTCTCTTGTTAAGCGCGCCAATTGTCTTGCCCTCCCGGGCGATGATATGGAACCCGTCAGGGAATTTGGCGCTGTGTATCTTTTTTGTATATTGTTTTTCATTCTCTTGAAAATCGAGAAACGTCAGATCGATCTCGATGGGAGGAAACCAAGAATACAACTTTGTCTCAGGTCGAAGAAAACATATCAGATTGCCACCCAACGTTCGAAAGAAATCCTCAAGTTCATGCCGTCTTCTCAGTATTTGTGGATTTCTAGGGTCTCGTCCGGACACACACGTGGGGTCTATTATGATGTCATCATACTCGGTAAAAGATTTAGCTTCAAAGAAGTTTGCGTTCTCAATGCCGGCCACGTCTATCATTTGCCCCATTGATAGAATTTCTTTTTTCATAGTTTCTACCTTCGGCTGACCGCCTTTTGAACCGCCGAATTCCCTGGAACTACAGTGAAAATGGTTCTCCATATTTCAGCAGAGAATCCAACGATTCTGTTACTCTCCACTGCAAAAATAAACAACCCCTGCTTAAAAGTAAAGTTGCAGAAGGTTATTCTCTAACAGCAGCCCGCGACAGGAATGCCCCCTCTATTCCATTCCCCTCACCCAATAGGCTGAGCTTTTCAGCCCAGCAAAGAGGCCATAGATCAGCGCAGATCCTTGGCACAGCGGAAGCCCAAATTGAAATCGACCCACCTAGCGAGTAAGCAGTTGCGGAAATGAACCTTGTTGCAGCTCTTCCCGGAGTGCCATCCACCACCTCGGATCACCCGGAATTTCCCCTCTTGCAGACCTCTCGGATTCTCATAAGGGCTGACTCTGTAATAGTCCTCGTCGTAAAAGTCGAAAACCCACTCCCCAACATTTCCCGCCATATCGTGCAGGCCGAACCGGTTTGGCGAGTAACTGCCGACGGGGACTGTTCCCTTCGAGGAGAAATTCCCCGTGGAGGAATCTAAATCATCACCATTGGGGAAGTCCTTGCCGACTAAGCCACCTCTGGCGGCGTATTCCCACTCCGCCTCGGTGGGGAGCCTCTTGCCAATCCACTCTGCGTAAGCCCTGGCATCTCTCCAGGAAACGCCGACAACCGGATGGTTCGGGTAGCCCAGTCCAGAACGGAATTCCTTCATCCCCCACAATTCCGGCAAATCCCTCCCGGTCTGCTCACAAAATTCGGAATACTGGGCGTTGGTGACCTCGCATTTGTCCATATAAAAGGAGTCGACATAGACCCTGTGAACCGGGTTATCGCTACCATTCCCATCCTCGGCGCCCATCAGGAACTCTCCGCCGGGAATCAATACCATCTCCATTTCGACCGCCGGCGGAGTTACCGGTGACTCCTTTCTCTTCACGCACCCAGAGAACAGAATCAAAGGAATTAGAAGCAACGCGAAGGTTGAATTTAGGCTTTTCATTTGTTTCTCCTATCTTGCACCTTCCACCTCCTTTTTCCTATTCCCTATCTCCTATTTCCTATCTCTTGACTGAGTGCAGCCATCACCTCCCCGACGGTGTAATGAGAGCCGGTAACCAGCACCACTTCCTCCGGTCGAGCCTGACTCAAGGCATATCTGTACGCCTCCCTCACCACCGGAATGACCTTGAAATTGGAGCCCTGCTTGCTGACCTCCCTCGCCAGAAGCTCCGGGTCGGCGGCCCTCTCAGTGATCGGTTTGGTCAGGTAAATCACTCTTGCGAACCTCCCCACCTCATTCAGCATCTCCACGTAGTTCTTGTCCGAAAGTATCCCCAGGACAACCAGGAATCTCTTTTCGGGGAATAGCTCCTGGAGATTCTCCTTGATGATCTTCATCGCCGGTGGATTGTGAGCGACATCGGCCAAGACCGTGGGTCTCTTAGAGAGGAGCTCCAACCGTCCCCTCCAGACCACCTGCGCCAGTCCCTCCCTGACGGCCCTCTTAGTGACTCTCCAACCGTTGTCTTGAAGAATCTCGATCGCGAGAAGGGCACACATGGCGTTCTCCAGCTGGTGCCTGCCAACCAAGTTCAAGCGCAGGTTGACATACTTGTTCGACCTGGTGAAGACATCGAGACGGGAACCCTTAAGTCCGACCTCCTTCACCAGCCATTGAGCCTCGTCGTAAATTGAAACCAGCGGTGCCTTCCTTTTGCGACAGGTGTTTCTCAAGACCCTTTTGACCTCGAAGTTGTTGGAGGCCGTCACCGTCGGAACCCCCTCCTTTATGATCCCGGCTTTCTCCTTGGCGATCTCAGAAACACTGCTGCCCAGGTGGTCGGTATGTTCCAAATCGACGTTGGTGATGATAGAGACTTCGGTTTTCAGCACGTTGGTGGCATCCAACCTCCCCCCCAGGCCGGTTTCACAGACGGCGATGTTGACCCCCTGTTCTGCGAAGTAGCTGAACGCCAGGGCCGAGACCACCTCGAAGAAGGTCACCGGGATCTCCTCGATCAGGTCTTTCTTAGAGCGGACAAACTCAGTTACATACTCTCTCTCAACCGGCCTTCTTCCGATTCTGATCCTCTCCCGAAAATCGACCAGGTGGGGGGAGGTGTAAAGCCCTACCTTGAAGCCGGCGGAGGTGAGGAGGGCCTCCAGGATCGCCGCGGTGGAGCCTTTGCCGTTGGTTCCGGCGACGTGGATTGCCGGGAAACGGTTATGGGGATTGCCAATCCGGTCCAAAAAGCGGGTGATATTCTCAAGCCCCAGTTTAATCCCGAACTTCTCTAAATCGAAGAGGTAAGAAACCGCCTGTCGATAATCCATATCTCTAAGGGAAAAGAACGCCCAAACTCTAATCGTTAGAGAGGTAACCCAAAAGTAGGGAGAGATTTTTCTTCAAATCCTTGCGCGGAGAGATGAGATCCACAAACCCGTGCTCCAGAAAAAACTCCGAGGTCTGGAAACCCTCCGGCAATTCCTGTTTGATGGTCTGTTGGATAACTCTCTGGCCGGCAAACCCTAAAAGCGCCTTCGGTTCCGCAATAATGATATCGCCCAAGGAGGCATAACTGGCCATCACTCCCGCGGTGGTGGGATTTGTTAGAACTGAGATATAGGGAATGTTCGTCTTCTGCAGTTGAGAAAGCAGAGCCGAGGTTTTAGCCATCTGCAGCAGGGACAGGATCCCCTCCTGCATGCGTGCTCCCCCGGAGGTGCAGATGATGACCAACGGCATTCTCCCCTCCAGGGACCTCTCGATGGCCCGAGCGATCTTCTCCCCCACCACCGAGCCCATACTGCCGCCTATGAAGCGAAAATCCATCACTGCGAAGCTGACCATGCGACCGTCGATCCTCCCGATCCCGGCGCGCACCGCCTCCGTCAGTCCCGTCTTCTCCTGGGCCTGTCTGATCCGCTCCGGATATCTCTTCGAGTCCTTGAATTTCAACGGGTCGCCGGAGACCAGATCGGCGTCGTGTTCCTCCAGCCGACCATCGTCTAAGATCATTTTGATGTAATCATCCGATTGCAGCCGAAAATGATACGAACAGATCTTGCATACCCAGTGTTCTTTCTCGAGCTCCTTGATGTAGATGATCTCTCCGCAGTGGGGACATTTAGTCCAGAGACCATCGGGAATCTCCTTTTTGTTGGTGGAATCTATCTCCACCCTGGCTTTCTTGAACCACTCCATAAGACAGCCCTCAGGTCAGATTCCTCCCCATAATCAGGCCATCCTCGCTGGGAGCAGCGTAGTATTTCGGCCTGCGTCCAACCTTGCGGAAGCCGAATTTGCCGTACAGCTGCATGGCCGCAATGTTCGAGGGCCTGACATCCAGAATGGCATAGCGACAACCGATTCTTCTCCCCTCCGATAGCGCCTTGGCGAGAAGGCTCCTGCCGATCCCGCGGCGACGATATTGGGGTCTCACCGCGATATTTGCTATCTGAAGCTCTTCTGCAATGAGGTATGCCACGAGATAACCTAAAACCACCCTTCCCTCCCTGGCGACCAGGGTGTAAGCGCAGGAGTTGGAAATATCATGTCTGAAGCTCTCTTCGGGCCAGGGGTTGGAAAAGCAACTTGTCTCGATCAAGGCCACCTGCTCGATATCTTCGGCGGTCATCTCCACCAGTTGGCAATCTAAGGATTTCTGTTCCGATGTCAATTTCGTCATGGACGCTCTTTGAAAATCGCCGCTGCCGGTCTTATGTACACCGGGACGGATTGCTCCAGAGAGAGAAGCTCCCCCTCCAAGATCTTCTCCCTTCCCAGAAGGGCAACTAAGGCTCCTCCGGGAAAGGAGCTGAATGTGCGCACCACGTGAGCTTTATCCCCGTAAAGCTCCTCGAATTTGTCTCCGTAAGTTTCCGCACCGTCTCCGATGATGACGACCTCGCCCTCAAACCTCTCAAATATCTTCTCCGGTGAAAGGCTCACCTCCTCCCCCAGTCTGACCGGGTTACCGCTTTCGGTGTTGTACAGACCAACATAAACCTCTCCCCGCCGGGCATCTATAGTGGCCAGGACCGGCAATCGACAATAGGGTAGAAGCCAGGCCAAAGCCTCCAGACTCGAGACCCCGGCTAAGGGGAGTTCTCTGAGCATACAGAGACCTTTAGCGGTCGCCAACGCCACCCGCAGTCCCGTGAAGGAACCGGGACCGATGACAACGCTGACCCCCTCTATCTCCTCTATCGACACCCCCGTTTCCTTAAGGAGACGGTCGATGTTGCCCAGGAGGGTGCTTTTGTGATTTCCGACAATAGGAAACTTGCGCTCCCCCAAAACCTGCTCACCGTCGATTAGTCCAACGGAACCTAAGGGTTTGGAGGCATCGATGCCCAAAACTTTCATCGGCGGCACTCAACCTAGGATCTGAGAGGTCATCACGATCACCAAGGCTCTCGAGAGAAGCTCAGCTCCCTTTTGGTCTCGTCGATGATTCTCATAGAGACGCTCAGGGTCTCGGGCGGCAGATAAGGTTCGGCCTTCTCGGCCCACTCTATCAAGGTCACCCCCTCCCCGAAAAGATACTCCTCGCAACCGAGGAAGAGAAACTCCTGGGGGCCTTTCAGCCGATAAAGATCGATGTGATAAACCGGCAGAGTTCCCCGGTAGTGATTGATAATGATGAAAGAGGGGCTGGTGATTCTCTCTTTGACCTTCAAACCTCGACAAACCCCCCGGACAAAACAGGTTTTCCCGGCGCCGAGCTCCCCCAAAAGGGCGACGATGGCTCCGGGGGAGAGCTTCTGCGCCAGCCTCTCCCCCAAACTCTCGGTCTCTTCGGGAGAGGAGCTAACGACCTTTCTTGTGGATTCTCTATCCGCGGAGATTGAGAGCCGCTCCTCTTTTGAGGCTTTCAGGAAGCCAGCCTCGTTCATAATTCCTAAAACTTCTTCGATTTCATTGTGACAACCGGTAGAATCATCTCGTCCAAGGAGATGCCTCCGTGCTGGAAGCTGTTACGATATTGCCTTTCGTATTCGTGATAGCTGGTGGGATAGACGAAGTAAAAATCCTCCCGGGCGATTATGTAAGTGGTGCTGATTCGGTAGCTGGGGAGACGGTATTCCTTTGGGTCTTTGATCAGAACCGACTCCTTCTGGTTACAATTGAGGTTATCTCCATACTTGTAACGCAGGTTGGTGGAGGTGTCCCTTCGGCCGTGAGCGATGGTGCCCCGGGTCCCCAAAACCGAGCCGTGGTCGGTGGTGATTACGACGGTGCAATCATGCTCGGAGAGATATTGCAACACCTCGAAGAGACTGGAATGCACAAACCAGGACCTCATCAGGGATCTGAAGGCGGCCTCATCCGGGGCAATCTCCTGCAAGATCTCCGACTCCGAGCGACCGTGAGAGAGGATGTCGAGGAAGTTGACCACAATTGAGAAGAGCGGCTCCCGCATGTAGTTGGAGATCTTCTTGGCCAGGTTCTCACCTTCGGCGGCGTCCAGGATCTTTATGTATTTGGGATCCTCCTTGTACCCAAGCCCCAGAAGCCTCAACTGCCGAGCCAAATGCTGTCGTTCGTATCGGTTTCTGGAGGCCTCCTCTGGGCCTGGTTTCCACAGCTCCGGATGCAGGCGAGCACATTCATCCGGGAAAAGCCCGGAGAAGATGGCGTTGCGGGCATAGGGGGTGGCGGTCGGCAGGATGGAGTAATAGTAATCGACTTTGAGGTTGAAGTACTCCGCCAGAATCGGCTCCACCATTAACCACTGATCCAGCCGCATGCAATCGATGACGATGAAGTAGACCCGTTCTTTCTCCCGAAGAAGGGGCAGCAAGAAGGTTTCAACGATGTCCACCGAAAGGGGAGGCCGCTCCTCGCTCTTGAGCCACCGGGGGTATTCCCGAGCGACGTAGCGACCGAACTCCAAGTTGCATTCCTTTTTCTGTCCCCGGTGCGATTGGCGCAATCCGACATCTCTGGTCTCCTCGATCTCGACGTCCATTCTCGACAACTCCAGGTGGATGTCGATCCAGTCCCTCCAACTCAAGGGCCCCAGGAGTTTCTGGGCGATGGTGGCAAAGTCCTTGACATACTCCCGGGCCAGATGGCTCTCTCGAATTCTCTTGGCCTCTAAGAGACGTTTGGAGGCCGAGAGAATCTGGCTGGGATTGACCGGTTTGGTGAGGTAATCGTCGATCTTTTTGCCGATGGCCTGTTCCATCAGCATCTCCTCCTCGCTCTTGGTGACCATGATGACCGGCAGGTTGGGCTTGATTTCCTTTATCTCTTCCAGGGTGGTCAGTCCATCCTTGCCCGGCATCATCTCGTCGAGGAGGACCAAATCGTAGTCGTTTTCACGCACCAGGGCCACTCCGTCATCGCCGTTGGTGGCGGGGGTGACCTTATAGCCGCGCGATTCTAAGAAAAGAATCAGAGATTTGAGGTGGTCGATCTCGTCATCGACCCAGAGAACGTTCCAGGCTTCTGCTTTCATTGTTCCTTGATTCTACGCTCGCATTCTCTCTATGTTTCTATCGGCAGCGTAACCAAAAAGGTGGTGCGGCGATGGGGAATGCTTTCCGTCAACTGAATCTTTCCCCGGTGATATTCCTCCACGATCCTTTTGGCCAAAGTCAGACCCAATCCCCAGCCCCTCTTCTTGGTAGTGTAGCCGGGGAGAAAAACTTTGCTCTGCTTTCTGGCGGGAACCCCCCGCCCGTTATCGCTGACCGTTATCTGCACCCTTTTGCCGTCGTCGCTGGTGAAGGTGGAGACTCGAATCCAACCGTCGGCGGGGCTGATCACCTCCAGTGAGTTTTTGATTAGATTCTCCATCACCCAGGAGATAAGTTCCGGATTGGCCTTGACCTCCCTAATCTCTCCGTAGTCCTCCTCGATTTTCACTCCCCGGCCCCCTCCCGGGAGTCGGGTCCGGAAATAGGAAACCACCTCTCTTATGGTGTGGTTGAGGTCAACCAGCCTCAATTCCGCCACCGAGCCAATCTGCCCGAAGCGGTTGGCCACTCTCTCCAGACGCTCGATGTCGGCTCGCATCCGATCCGTGATCTCCTCCTGTCGATAGCTGCTGAGTGTCTCCGAGCTGCCGGGCTGGTCTTTCATTTTCAAAAGCTCGAGCCAACCTAAGAGGGAGGAGAGAGGGGTTCCCAGCTGGTGAGCGGTCTCCTTGGCCATTCCCACCCAGATGAAGTGCTGCTCGCTCTTTTTGAGGTTATGATAGCCGATGAAGGCTACAAGAAGGAACAACACCACAACTCCCGCTTCGATGAGCGGCATTACCCGTAACTTCTCCACCATGGGGGAGTCGCCGTAGTGAAGATAGGAGATGATGGTCTTCGGCTCCCCAAAATAGATCGGGATGGGGTCCCTTTTCGAATCCATTTTCCTGTAGATTTCGGTTAATCTCCCCATCGCCTTCAAGGAGGTGTCTCCGTGAGCGACTCCCACCTCCCTCCAGGAGGAGGGTCTTCCCTGAGGGTCAGTCACTATAATCGGGAAGTTGCTCTTTTCGATGATTTCCTCGAAGATGACGTTGATCTCGGCACCGGTGGCGGCCTCCGAGGCCGCGAACTGCCACAATCGGGCGTAAACTCGGGAGGTCTCGGCGATCTCTCTTCGCAGTTGACTGACAATCAATTGAGTGTAGATTGTAAAGACTAGTCCCACCAGCACAACCCCGAAAACGAGAAAGGCTTTGAAATAGAAGGAAGAACCGGCGTAACCGGTGCTCAGGCGAAGCTTTCTCATAAGTCTCTACCCCAGAGAAACCCAACATTGCGGGGGCTAAGAAAAAAGCGCTGCCAATCTCCGCCGCTTTCTTCATGCCTCTTTCAGGCCGCTGATTTCATAAACCTGGCAAGGTGAGAGTTGCTTTCTGGCAACTGAGAAAACAGCACGGAAGACACTCACTACTCACCACTAACCACTCACCACTAACTACTCACCCCTCCGGTCCGATCTCGTCAAGATTCCCCATATAGGGTCTCAACACCTCCGGCACGATAATGGTGCCCCTTTCGGTTTGAAAATTCTCGATGATTGCAATCAGGGTTCGGGGGAGCGCCACCCCGGAGCCATTGAGGGTGTGGACAAATTCGGGTTTGGCTTTGGGAAAGGGGCGGCATCTGATGTTGGCCCGACGAGCCTGAAAGTCCTCGAAGTTGCTGCAGGATGAGACTTCCAGGTACTTATCCACACCGGCGGCGTACACTTCTAAGTCGTAACATTTAGAGGCGGCAAAGCTCAAATCCCCGGTGCACAGGACCCGCACCCGGTAAGGTAATCCCAGAAGCTGGAGAATCTCTTCGGCATCCTTCACCAGCGATTCTAATTCCTGATGAGAAGACTGCGGCTTCACGAACTTCACCAGTTCGACCTTGTTGAACTCGTGGACTCTCATCAAACCCCGGGTGTCCTTCCCGTAAGAGCCGGATTCTCGTCGGAAACAGGGGGTGAATGCGGTATAATAGAGGGGCAAATCCTCGGCCTTCAAGATTTCGTCCCGATGCAGGTTGGTCAGCGGAACCTCGGCGGTGGGAATCAGAAAGAGGTCGTCCTTCTCGACAACGTACATATCGTATTCTAACTTCGGTAGTTGCCCGGTGCTCACCATCGAGGCCCGGCCGGATAAGATCGGAGGCAGAACTTCGCGGTAACCATGTTTTCGGGTGTGAATGTCCAGCATGAAGTTGATCAAGGCTCGTTCCAGAAGAGCACCACGACCGATAGTCATAACGAAACCGCTGCCGGCAAGCTTCACCGCCCTCGCTAAGTCCAGGATGTTGAGCATCTCTCCCAGCTCCCAGTGAGGCCGCGGGGTGAAATCGAGCTGAGGAAGCTCCCCCCACTCCCTGATCACAACGTTGTCCTCCTCACCGGCGCCGATCGGGACGGAGGGGTGAGGGATGTTTGGTATGGTCAAGAGGATCTTCTCCAGCTCTGCCTCGACGTCTCTCAACTCAGAATCGAGTTCGGATATCCGATGTGAGACCTCCTTCATCTCCGCCATCAACCTAGAGGCATCCTTTTTGTCCTTCTTGAGCTGGGCGATCTGCTCCGAGGTCTGGTTCCGGACTCTCTTTAAGTTCTCGACCTCCTTGAGAAGCTGACGTCTCACCTCATCCCGCTTGAAAAGGAGGTCGAGGTCAGCATCCTCCCCCTTGTTCTGGATGGCCTCTTTTACAGTCTCGCTGTTTTCACGAATGAACTTGAGGTCTAGCATCGATCACCTTCCGGATGCGAACTCATACAGCCATAATCGGAAACCTGCGCTTTCACTTTCAGGAATATATCAAAAATCGTTTCTCGAAAGAAACAAAAAATCTCGTGACTGACAAGCGGAGGCAGGAGTGGACGGACAAAGAGAAAAAGACAGAGGGACAACCCTTAATGTGACCACTGCTGAATCAAACCTGCTTGAGGGAGCTGCGCTGTCGGTTCGGTCCTAAACGCTGGAATTCCCCGTTTCGCTCTCAGTTCTTCCCGAACGGGAACGAATCACCTCCACCGCCTCCCTGAGTCCGGCGACTTTGAAATCTGCCCGCACCTTCGGAGGATTCCTCCGCTCCACTCTGTTCTTGTTAACTAATATGGTTCGGCTTTTGAGCCTTTTCCCCGCCACAATATCTGATTCCTTGTCGCCGATGACCCAGGAGCCGATAAGTTCGATCCCGAGAGTCCTTTGTGCCTGATGAAACAGTCCCAGCTTCGGTTTGCGACACCGACATTTATCTTCCGGGGCGTGGGGACATAACAGGATGGCATCGATCTTGACGCCACCAGAGTGTACGCGGTCAACCATCCAGCGATTTAGCTCTTCCACCTCTTCAAGGGAGAAATAGCCTCGCCCGATGCCGGATTGATTGGAAATGACAACCTTCTTGTACTCAGAGGGTATGGAGCGCAACGCTTCGATCGCCCCGGGCAGGAAGAGAAAATCCGCCCTGCGGTGGACGAAACCGGCATCGTAGTTGATGACCCCATCTCTATCCAAAAAGACCGCCTTCCTGCCGGGTTTTCTTGATGACTTGGAGCTATGCATCTCCTTTCAGCGGAGCTCATCCCTCATTTCGGGAGAATCCGAGAATCGCAAGGAGTACCCTGCGATGAAGAGCCTGCGAAGTCCCACGGAGGACCTTAACGCCCCCCAAACCAGAGGTCGGCTCAACCACCATTCCGGCTTGAGTTCACCAGTTCCAGATAGAGTTTTTCCATATCTTTAACCAGGCGGGTGTGACTGAGATAAGGGTAAACTTTGTTGCGAGCATTCTCGCCGAAGGTCCTCCGCAGCTTCTCGTCTCGGATGAGCTTGAGCAGGGCTTCGGTCAGAGCTCCTGGATCTTTCGCGGGGACAACGAAACCGCACTTGCCCTCGTCAATCAGTTCGCTTATCCCCCCAACATCGGTCGCCACCACCGGCCTTGCAGAGGCCAAAGCCTCGATGAGCGCAAGAGGAAGGCCTTCGCTCTGAGAAGTGAATACGATAATATCAGAATCAGCGTAAATATTTCCCACATCCCTTCTGAATCCCAGGAAACGCACCCGGCCATCAAGCTCTAATTGCCGAACAAGTTCCTCCAACTCTCCACGCAGCTCTCCATCTCCAGCGATTACGAAGCAGGCCTCGGGAGCAGAATCCTTCAGAAGTTTTATGCTTTGGAAAAGGTAACGATGACCCTTGGCAGGTACCAATCGGGAGACATTTCCGATTAGTATCTCCTGTTCGCTAACTCCTAGCTCTCTCCGTAAGTTGCCTCGACATCCGTCAATCGATAGATATTCGTCTAGCTCCAGCCCTGGCGGAATGGTCACTAACTTTTCCGGAGAGCAAACGTCAAAAGCCGATATCTCTTTCCTGACATTTTCGCTCACCGCCACTAAGAGGCTGGAGTGCCGTGCCAATAGCCGTTCCACCAGAACAATAAGGCTACTCTTCAGTTTGCCGAAGAAATCGTAAAAGACATGCCCATGGATGGTGTGGATTGTCACCTTGGTGCCAGCCAGAAGAGCCGCCAATCGCCCCAAAGCTCCCGCCTTGGATTGGTGAGTGTCCACGATGTCGGGCCTCTCCCTGCGGATGAGACGAAACAGCTTCCAGAAGGCCAGAATGTCTCTCTTAAGAGAGACCTCCCGCTCCAGCTCCGGTATATAACAGATCGACTTCAATCCCTTCTGCCGAGCAAACTCCAGCATACTCCCCTCGGTCTCACCCTCCGTTCCCCTCACCAGAACACAATCGAAAACCTCTTTGTCCTGGTGGGCGGTGAGGACGATGGCGTGATAGGTAGAGCCTCCAACCGCCAGACGGGAGATGATGCGCAGGATTTTGATTTTCTTCTTCATGATTTCGAGCCTCTTAATGCTCTCTTTGAGATCCTTTGATCAAAAAGTATCATTAAAAATCCCGGTTCTATATAAAAAGCGCCGTCTATTTGGATGTGAGCCTCAACACCTCCTCAAATAAGATAATCTGCGTTCACACAAGCAGTAACCGAGATGTCAGATTGCGCCTCCTCTTGACTCCAAGTGAACTTCTCTCATACAGCCACACTGGTAGAACCGGATCAACAGGCCCCATTCAGTAAGCTCAGATAGATGTTGGCCATTTTATCTGTCATATCCCGGATGTCGAAATTCTCGTCCACCTTGCGGCGAGCCTTAACCCCGATCTTTGTCCTCAGGTCAGGGTCCCCGAGTAGCTGGAGGATTCTAGCCGCCAGGGCTTCTGGGTCTTTGGGCGGCACCAGGAATCCGTCCACTCCCTCTTCTATTATGTCAACTACCCCCTCGACTCTGGTTGCCACCACCGGTAGACCGCAAGCCATGGCCTCGACAATGGCGATACCGAAAGCCTCCCAATTGGAGGCCTGCACGAAAATATCGAAACCGGCCAGGATATCAGGAATCTCTGCCGGAGATCTCTGTCCCATAAACTCCACCGCCTCCGAGATACCTAACTGCTCTGCCTTGCGCCGTAAGGGTTTGAGAAGCTCCCCGTCGCCCACAATCTTGAATCTCGAGGTCGGCCTCTCCTTCAACACCCTCTTGGCGCCCTCCAGCAAGGTGTCATATCCTTTTTGGGGATGCAACCTTCCCACCGAACCGATTACCGGAGTTTTGGGATTCTCGATGGCGGCAGCCCCGGAGTTCCTCGTCTTGAAGAGTCTGGTATCAATAGCGTTGTGAAGGACCTCGACTCTCTCTGGGCGGCAGCCCTCCTTGAAGACCACATAGTCTCTCACCGGTTTGGAAACCGCCAATATCAAGGAATCGATCGGCGCTGACAATCTTTCAAGCTGACGCACCAGACCTTTCTCCTTGTGATCGTAAGCATAGTGTCTGCTGCTCAGGATCGCTCTCACCCCCAAAAGCTTGGCTACAAATCTGCCGATAAGCGACGCCTGTATTAGGTGGGTGTGGATAATGTCGATCTCACGCTCCCAGATGAAATTAACCAGTTTTGGGAGGAAGAGCAGGTCAATTCTTCCCTCATTGCTGAAGTCGATCACCTCCGCACCGGCGTCTCTCATCTGTTGGGCCAGCGTCCCCGGTCCCAGGAAATACGCGATCGTGAGACTGAACTTCTCTTTGTCGAAGTGTCTGACGGTATTCAGGAGCAGAGTCTCCGCTCCTGCCGGCTCGATCTCGTTTATCAGGTGAAGGACGTTAATTCTCGGCAATTCCGATTCCCCTTCTAACTTTCAGAAGCTTATCAACCTTCTCCAGCACCTGGTCGACCTCTACCGGCTGCAGGCAGATGTTTTCAGGCATGTAGCAATCTCCAGCGTAACATGGTCCACATCTTACCGGACGATAACAGATCTCAGAGCTGGGGCCGTAAGGACGGTAGCGTTCAATATCAGCGGTTCCCATCAAAGCCACGGTTGGAACGCCCAGAGCGGCGGCAACGTGGGTAGGACCGCTATCGTTGCCCACAAACAGTTGTGCCTGTTCAATCAAAGCCGCAAATCCTACCAGAGACAATTCCCCCGCTTGAATGATTGCCCGCCCTCGCATAAAGACCTTGACCCTGCGAAGCAAACCCGCTTCGGCTCGATTTCCACACAGCACCACTTGTAAATTGTATCGCCTGATTATTTCATCTCCAAGTAAGGCGAATTTCTCCGGCGCCCATCTCCTGATTTCCCAATAAGACCCGGGCTGCAATACAACAAAGGCATCCAACCCGTGTGTTTCCGCGAAACGCTTAGCCTCCTCCCGGTTCTCGGTTCTGAGAGGGAAGTACAGTCTCGCATTGCTTCTTTCGATGCCAACTCTCTCCAGTATCTGGCAGTTTCTTGAAACCTCGTGTACCATTTTGATATCTCTTCTCACCCCACCCAGTAATAACGTCCAGTACTTTTTAAGGGTATCTTTCGTCCTCAGCGTGTCTCTCTCAGCACGATAAGCTCTGAAAATGCATGATAAGGCAAGTAGAATGGTGAAAAGGTCAGAACTCAAGTCCACAATGAGGTCAAATCCCTCCCTTCGCAGTTCCCGTAAGAGTGGCAGATTCTTTACCAAGCTGTAACTCTTTCCAGCGCGCTTACAGAAGAACTTGGGGTCGTATACAATCACCCCATTTAAGTTCTCGTCACCGCTGAAAACCGACGCCATTTGGGAGTTCGTCAGAAGCGTGGTCTCCGCCCCCGGAACGCTCTCCCGCAAGGAGGAGAACACCCCGGTTGCCACCGCTAAATCCCCCAGGTAGTCGGTCTTCACAATCAAGATCTTTTTTATCCTCTCCTTGTCTTTGATCTTTCTATTGTAGAAAAGAAAGTTTAAGAAACTGGAGGACAGGTATCTCAGAAATTCCAGACTTTGAACTCGAAAAGCATTGAACATAAGCTAACTTCCCAGCTCTTGATATACTTTCAGGGTCTCGACGGCGGTCTTTCTCCAATCGAAATCTTTCGCTCTCTGCTTACCCCTTTCCGAAAGCACCCGGGCATATGCGCTATCGAAGAGAATCTTCTCAATCCCCCAGGCTATCTCCTCCGAATTAGCAGGGTCCACGAGATGCGCAGCCCCCGAGGCGATTTCGGACATGGAGGAGTTGTTGGAGGTGACCACCGGAGTTCCGGAAGCCATCGCCTCCAGCACCGGTAGCCCAAAACCCTCGTAAAAGGAGGGATAGACGAACGCCGCGGCATTGTGGTACAGTGAGGGAAGCTCTCCATAAGGTAGGTAACCCAAAAGGCGGATCTGACCTCGATACTTAGAACTGTCCAACCTGTCGAGAAACTCCTGGTAAAGCCAGCCTTTACCTCCGACGATCACGAGCTGATGAGGGACCCCCTTCGATTCCTTGAGCAGACAGAAAGCCTCCAGAAGTCCGACTAGATTTTTCCTTGGCTCCAAGGCCCCAACGAACAATATATAAGGAGAGTCGAGGTCATACTTTCCGACCACCCCCTCCTGCCTCCACACAGCCTCCGCGAATCTCCTCTCAACTCCGGGGTAGATAACAGTGATTTTCTGCTCTGGCACTTTAAATAGCTCTGCCAAATCAGCTTTCGTGTTCTCCGAGTCTGCGCAAATTCTGTCCGCAGAAGGGATTGCATTCCGAAAGCACCGCCGGTAAAAATTCACCATCCGTTGCGGATGAAACTGAGGGAACCTAAAAACCGAGAGATCGTGCACGGTTAAAATCAATTTAGCTTTTTGGGTTGGCCAGGGGAAATAGGCAGTGGAATGAAACAGCTCTACCTTCCCGAGCAGATGCTCAACCTTGGGCAGATTCAGGTTCAGGCACAACCAACTCATGATTCGACCTGGCACTCTAATCTTTTGAACCCGGAAATTCCCTTGCCGCGGGTGATAGAAGCTGGCCCTATCGACCGGCCTAAAATAGTGATAAAGCAAACGATAATGGTTATGAATATCTATCATTGAGAGATTGTCCAGAAGATTGATTATATATCTCCCTATCCCCGTGGGTTTCCCCAGCGCTAGGCTGGCATCAATTCCTATTATCATTCTACCACCGAGTCTTCTCAGCAGCCCAGTACATAACTAATGCTCTGAGGCTTTAAGTGCCACCTCAGTTCGAACCGGTAGAGCTCCAAAGCTTCCTGTAACCTCTGGGAGTGGCGGGCCACAGAGGCTAACGGAAAGACTATGACCAGCTTCAGAGAAGCCATAAGAACAGTCAAAGCCATCACCGAAAGAGCATACCAAAGTCCCCGGTTCTTCTTGAAGAAATAATAGAGGCTTCTCCGCTTTATGTCCTCTATTCCCTTTTGGTTATGGTGACTCTTCCCCCGATGGTGTAAGATTTCAGCACCGGGGTAGAAGTATGTCTCCACGCCCATTTTCTGGGCACGATAGCAGAGGTCCACGTCCTCACAATACATGAAGTAGTTCTCGTCGAACCCTCCGAGTCTCTCCAAGATCTCTCTGCGACCCATAAGACAAGCCGCAGTTCCCCAGTCAACCTTGAAGGCCTCGTTGGTGAGTGAATATTTGCGAAAAAGCCTCTCTTTAAGTCTGGGGAATATCGAGCCCAAGGAGCTCCAATAGAACAGCACGTGGAGAATACAAGGGAAGGGACCGATGCTGTCCTCCTGGACCTTGCCATCGGGCAAGTATATTTTAGGTACCGCAAACCCAACTCTCCTGTTTGCCTCCATAAAGCCAAGCATCCTCGTTAATGCCTCCGGCATAAGCTCGGTGTCGGGATTTAAAAACAGCACATATTCTCCGCGGCTCTCTTTGAGACCCTTATTACACCCCCGGGCGAAACCCAGGTTCTCCTGATTGGAGATCAACTTGAGCCGGCGTCCGAACTTGGAAATCCGCTCTAAGCTGTCGTCGGAGGAAGCATTATCCACCACGAATACCTCGACGTCTGCATCCGGAGCGCTCTCGAATACTGAGGAGAGGCAGCCATCCAGCAGTCTCCCGGTGTTGTAATTGACAATTATGATCGAGAGCCGAGGTTCTTTTCCCATTTTCAACTTCGTTCCCCTTTGTTTGCAAGGGAGAACATCACATAAGAGCTAGCCACGAAAAACCAGTGCATGGGAGTCATAAGATAGCTGTAGAAGAGACCGCCAAAACAGAGAGCTATCATCCCTCCCATCAAGGCCGTGGAGAGGTAAAAGAGCTGAAGGTCGCGCGCCAAGAATTTGCGGTTGGCCAGGTGGAAATACCTGAATACTACCGCCAACACCAGAAGATAAGCCATCATGCCCAGACAGCCGGCATCCGACAGAAGGTCCAGCCAGGAGCTGTGGACCGCCACCCGGATATCACGAGAGGTCGCCCACCACCACATCCGATTCACGACCGGGTGAGGTTCCATATACTCCCTTAGATTGTTGTGAAAATTCCCCAGGCCCACGCCCAACACCGGGTTGTGAAGGAAGATCTTCAAGGCCGTTTTGTACATCCACAAGTGCAGCTCCGTGGACATATGTGCATACACGCTCAAGCTTTTCAGAAAGAGGTTTCTCATGCCAACGTAAAACAGGTAGAACTCCCTCCCAAAGAGAAGACCCAGGGGGACCAGGATATACAGAGATCGCACCGCCGCTTTCAAGTATCCGCGGCGGATAGCTTTACTGTAAATACACAGGATTATGACCGCGCTGGCCAAGCCAAGCATGGCGCTGCGGGAGACGGTGAACAACAGCCCTCCCAGGATCACGACTGCAGCCACTACCCAGAGGGCTTTCTCTTTTTTCCCTCTCGCTCCCAGGAAAAAACCGACTGCCAGAGGAAAGCCACTCCCCAGATAGGCGCCACACAGATTGGCGTCCACATAGAGTCCCCGGGCCCGGGGCAGACCGAAGGCGGCCTCATTGACCACATTTGCGACCGCCTGACCGAAAAAACCTGAAAACTGCCAGATACCGTAGAGCCCAGTCAGAAACACTAAAACCGCATAAGCCTTGAGAGCCTTGACAGTGAAACTCCTCTCCTTCAAGATATGTATTACCAGAAAATAGAGTATCCCCATATACAGGTAACGTTTCAGATACCCAAAGGTAGCCCCGACCTCGTCGGCCACCAGAATGGAGGTAAAGAGAGCCAAAAAGAGGAGTAGAATTGCCCCGTTGAGAGGCGTTCTTTTCCACTTCAGCTCGCCGCTAAGAAACGCCTTGATCATATACAAGAAAAGCAGAAATCTGGCGACTCGGGTGGTCTCCAGAGGGAAACCCAGATAGTCCTGCTGCAGCGAAATCGCAATCAAGAGTACTATAAACACGGCCTTGGTTACGCTCCTATCTGCGAAACGGTAGAGGAACCATCCCAGAATCACCGCCGCAACGGATCCCAGGAGCACATAGAGGACTAACGTCTGTTCCAACAGAATAACGGTGACGACCGACACTACAAGGGGCAGACCGACAAGAAGCCTCTTCGTGGGAAGCCCAACCTCATCCGGAAAGAGGGGAAGTGTCAGAGTTCGGTTCAGATTCATGCTCGGTTACCGAGATTCTCCCTTGACAGCGTAATAACTAAAGATTCTGGGATAGAGCAACGTCGCCATTCTATAGTTTCCCCCGAGAATCTTGGCCAGTCTTTTCAAGATCTCAACGACTAGCTTATTCCTCCACAAGGGTCGCAAGAGTGGCTTCAAGCCCTTCCGCGGCTCCGGAGGGGGAATGAGTTCGGGCCTTTTCTGGTAGAGCTTTGCCCTTTCTCCCTTGAGTTGTCTCCACCTGACGATTGCCGCCTCCATTGTGGCCTTATGGTAGTGGAAGCCCACCGCGTTCTTGTTATAAAGCAGCCGCATGCCGACGTCCCGAAGGCGTGACTCCAACTCTAAGTTCTCGAAAAGCCTCAAGTTCTCATCAAAACCTCCCACCCTCTGTAAAAGGGATCTTTTGAGCGAGAGGTTGGCACTCTCCATAAACCCTACCTCTTTTACTTCAAGTTGGTTCTCGATGCGGTAAAACATATTCTGGGGGCCACCGTTTATGAGCCACCTCATGAAGCTGTCCACCTCAAGCTCCGGCGACCAGGTCACATAGCCCAACACTGCCACCTCCTCTTTAGGGTTTCGCCGGTGCCAGTTGGCATGCTGCTGCAAGAGGTCCTTCGCGGCGATTATGTCATCTCCCCAAAACAGCAGATATTCCTTGGTGGCGCTTCTAATTCCGACGTTACGGGCCGCTGAAGGTCCTCTGTTGTCTTGATAGAAGTATTTCAAGTCAATGCCACCGGATTCCCTTATCTGTTCAACAATACTCCTGGTGTCATCTTGAGAGCCATCATCCACCACGATGATTTCACACTCCGTTATCGGATAGGTCTGGGCCAACAACGCCTCCAGACATTTCCTCAGCGTCTCTTTGCGATTGTATGTAGGGATTATCACGTTGAACATAACTGAGATCACCTGACGAAAGACAGAAGCTCTTCTTTAGTAACAACTTTGAGGACAAACAGGAAAGTGAGATAGATCACCACTCCCAAGGCGATATGCGCGAACAGATTGAGGTTGAACAGAATCAATCCCAGGGACATAAGCCCCACCGCCAGGACCGTCTTGGGCACGAAATCAAACCTCAGCTTAAAAGAGTAACCGGACTTCGCCACCAGGAGGGAGAAGAGCATCCCCGCCGCCTCCGAGATCACCGTGGCCACAGCAGCGCCGTTATAGCTGTATCTTGGAATCAGGATGAAGTTCAGAGCGACATTTATCGTGACCGTTACGATGCATATCAGAAGCAACCTCTTCTGCAACTCCAACGAGATGATCAGGTGAACGAAAAGCCCGTTTAAATAGCTGAAAACCGTAGCCAAAATGAGAATCTTCAGAACTAGGGAGGCGGGCTGGTAGTGTTCGCCTCCTAAAAAGGATATGAGCTTGGGTGCCAGAATCAGGGTTCCCCCGATGACAGGCAGGGCAAGCATCAGTAAGACCTCAAACGATTTCTGCATCAGGGTGGAGAGTTCCTCCTTACGGCTCTTAACGTATTCCGACATCAGCGGAAAAACCGAGGCCAAAAAGAGTGCCGGAAGAATCAAAACAAGCTCCAGGACCTTGAAAGCCAACCCATAGATGCCGACATCAGAGCTCCCTTTCAAAAAGGAGAGAATAAGAGTGTCAACCCGAAAATGTATGGTCCCGATGGCGAGAACAAGCCAGAGGGGGAAAGACTTCTTCAGGGTCTGCCCCCAGGCTGGGAGGTCGTAGAGAAGCTTGATCTTTACAAATCTTCGGGCAAAATACAATGATAGGGCTAAGTTTACAAGGTTAGCGACAACGAAAACCGAGAGCACTAAAAGGAACTCACCCCCACTTCTGCTCAAAAGATAGACCAAGGAAAATACCACCAAACGGTTGACGACGTCTATGATGCCGATGAAGTCTAAGCGCATTCTTGCCTGAAGGATTGGGGTGTAGCTGTTAGCTATACTGTCGACGAAAACCGACAGCGCGAAAATCGCTAATCCCAATCTGACCTCTTTTGTGTAAGGCAAAACGGAAGCTAAAGCCGCAAGCGCCACGAGGAGAAAGAGGCCCACGGTTGTCCTCAAGCCGGCGTTGGAGGCTAATATCTCCTCTGCCCTTTCGTCCTCCTTGGAGATGTCCCTGACGGTGGTGAGGTAAAGACCAAAATCCATTGCCAGGGCGAAAAAAACCCCGTAGGTGACGACTATAATGAATCCGCCGAAAATCTCAGCACCGAAGTACCGAGCCAGGATAGCATAGGTTGCCATCGAAAACAAGGCGCCTAAGATGCGGGCCCCCACCCGGAAAACGGTGTTGTAAGCTATAAGCCCCGGTATCGGTAAGCTTAGGCTATATTTTGAGCTATTATCTCCCATATCTTCGCAGAGGGGGGGCTGTCGGGGTTAACCCTCATCCATTGAATCTCCCCCCTGTTCTCAACGTCTTCAACTGCTCCCAGGATTCTGTCAACCTCGGTGCCAACGAGGACATTCGCACCGGACTCAACCGTCTCCACCCATTCCGTCTCGGTGCGCAAGGTTATGCAGAGGGTCTCAAGATAACAGGCCTCCTTCTGAAGACCGCCGGAATCGGTCAGGACTGCACGGGCGTTTTCGGTCAATTTTAACATGTCCAGGTAAGAGAGTGGTGGTGACAAAATGAGGTGTCTCTGGCTGGAGAGGTTTTCATGGAGGCCAAACTGCTTCAGCATCTTCTCCACCCTGGGGTGCATCGGGAAGACCACCTTCTGACTCAATTTCGACAGCGCTTCGACAATGGATGCCAGGTTTTGAGCATTGTCGGTGTTCTCGGCGCGGTGAACTGTCAACAGAAGATAACCTTTGGGTTTCAGGCTCAGCTCCTCTGAAATCTTGGAGCTGGAGCGAGCGATGTTGATGTTGTCTTCCAAAGCCTCCAACATCACGTCTCCGACCAGGTGAACCCCCTCTTCTATCCCCTCCCTTCTTAGATTACTAACGGAGGTCCCCGTGGGGCAGAAAAGCAACTCGGAGAGGTGGTCCGTCAGCAGGCGATTTATCTCCTCGGGGGTATCCTTCCTGTAACTTCGCATGCCGGCTTCGATGTGTCCCAGCTTCATATTCAGCTTTGAGGTCGCTAAAGCCCCCGCCAGGGTACTGTTGGTGTCGCCGTAAACCAGGACCAAATCCGGGCTCTCGAAAACTAAAACCTCCTCACATTTTTTGAGCATCTCTCCGGTTTGATGTCCGTGAGAGAGGGAACCGACACCGAGGTTGTAATCCGGCTCCGACAATTTTAATCCTCTGAAGAAGACCTGCGACATTTCGTAGTCGTAATGCTGTCCGGTGTGGACAACCATGTGCTGACACCACTTCTTGAATCTTTTCTCCAGAGGTGCCAGTTTTACAAACTGAGGCCTAGCCCCCACTATGGAGCAGATTTTCATGCTACTTGCGATAGAACTGCCGGATGGCCTCGACAACGTAGTCCTGCTCGGCCTCCGTCAGCTCCGGGAAGGCCGGAAGCGAAACTACCTCCTCCGAGGCTTGCTCCGAATTCGGCAGATCTCCGGGCTTATACCCCAAATCCTGATAACATTCCTGGAGGTGTAAGGGGAGGGGGTAGTAGGTCGCGACCCCCACCTTTTTCTCCTTCAAAAACTGTTTGAGTCCCTCCCGGTTCTCCGCCCTCAGCGTATATTGATGAAAGATATGATAGTTGTGATTCCTCTCCAGGGGAGTCTTCACCTGAGCACAGTCCTTGAGGGCCTCACTGTAAATGTGCGCTCTCTCCCTTCGGGCCTCAGTCCAGGAGTCCAGATGTTTCAGCTTGACGTTGAGGATGGCGGCCTGGAGGGTGTCCAGCCGACTGTTGTATCCGACCTCGGAACTGAAGTTTCGCTTCCCGAAGCCATGAACCCTCAAACGTCTAACTCGACTCGCGAACTTCTCATCATTGCTGACTACCATTCCCCCATCACCATATGCTCCAAGGTTTTTGGAGGGGAAGAAGCTGAAGCAGCCACAGTCCCCGATACTGCCGGCCTTTTTCCCCTTGTATTTGGCCCCGATGGCTTGGGCAGCATCCTCGACCACTTTCATATCATGTTTCTTTGCTAGCTCCAGAATCTTGTCCATCTCCACCATCTGACCGTACAGGTGAACTGGCATTATGACCTTGGTCTTGGCAGTGATGGCTCTTTCGACCTCGGAGGGCAAGAGGTTGAAAGTGTCCGGGTCGATGTCCACGAAGACCGGCTTGGCCCCCAGGCGAGTTATCACCCCGGCGCTCGCGAAAAAGGAAAAACTGGAGGTGATGACCTCGTCTCCGTGGCCGACATCGAAAGCACGTAAGGATAGAAGCAGAGCATCGGTGCCGGAGGCAACCCCCACCGCGAAGCTGGTTCCGCAATAGGCGGCGATATTTCTCTCGAAAGTCTCGACCTCCGGACCTAATATGAACCTGGTGTGCTCCAGACAGCCGGCGATGGCAGAGTCGATCTCCGCCTTGATGGCCTGATACTGTCTCCTCAAATCCAAAAGCGGAACTTCCATCACTGATTCTCCAAGAGCTGTTCTTCAGGTACGTCTCTAAGGGTCTTGGCCGGAGCTCCGGCTACGATCTTCCGAGGGGGAGTATCCTTTGTCACCAGGGCACCTGCGGCCACCAAAGAATCCTCTCCGATCACCTTGCCGGGAAGGATGGTGCAGTTGACTCCCAGGCGTCCTCCTTTTTTAACCGTGACCCCTTTATAATGTTTGAATCTCTCCTTGGTGCGCCCGACGAAGTTGTCGTTGGAGGTGGCCACACAGGGGGCGATGAAGGCCCGGTCCTCGATCTCGGAATAGGCGGTGATGTAAACGTTGGTCTCAATCTTACAGTAAGAGCCTATCCTGGTGGAACCTTCGATTGCCGCGCCTCGACCGACGATTGTGGCCTCGCCGATTTCGACCTTCTCCCGAACCGTGGCCAGGTCGGCCACCAGCACCCTGGGACCGATTGCAGCCCCGGCGTAGATGATGGCTGAGGTTCCAATTAGGCATCCCTCCCCGATGACTGTGGGGTCGAGACTCTCCTCCTTGGTGGTGGCGCTTATCTTGGCCTTCATGGGAAGTTTCCCGATGACGGCACCATCGTCCACCCTGACGTTATCACCCAGCCGGCTTCCCCGATGGATGGTAACGCTGTTCCCGATCTGGCAGTTCTGCCCGATGGTGACCTCCGCACCGATCACGGAGAAATGCCCCACCTCGGTTCCCCCACCCAAGGTGGCTGAGGGGTCGATGAAGTTGATCCTCTTCGAGCTGGCTTGCTGGACCATTTATGCTTAACCTCTTTGTGAGGAGTTGTCTCCGACCTTTCAGGATTTGACGCTCAGCTTGACCGGTACCCCTCCCCGCTTCAATGACTCCTGGGCGGCATCAAGAACTCTGAGCACCCGCAGGCCGTCAAGCCCGTCAGAGCGGGGCTTCTTCCTTTCTCTGACGCAATCGAGGAAATGCTGACATTCTGTCTTCAGAGGCTCAACACTCTCAAGCTTGGGGATGATTATGTCCCCGGTGCGCAGGGATAGATACTCTCCATAGGTGTTGTAATCCAACTGAGATTCGACCCCCTTGTCATAAAGCCAGATCTTCTCGCTGGAGGCGGCATCGTCGAAAACCACCATCTTCTTGGAGCCAACGATGGTGAGCCTGCGGGATTTGTGAGGATCCAGCCAGCTGACGTGGATGTGAGCCATGATCTGGTCTTCAAAAGTCAGGGAGACGAAGACCACATCCTCAACCCCCGGCTGGAGATAGCAAGCCCCGGTGGCGCTGACCGAGAGAGGCGCCTTGTCGAGCAAAAACATCATCAAGGAGAGGTCGTGGGGCGCAAAGCTCCAGAGGGCATTCTCGATGTCCCGCACCTTCCCCAGATTGACTCTGGAGGCATAGAGGTAATAGATTCGCCCCAGCTCTCCTTTGTCCAGGTATTCCTTCAGCCTCAAAGAGGCGGGATGATATTCCATTATGTGCCCCACCATGAGGATGCGACCTCCCTCCTCCGCCAGCCGGATCAGCTCTTCCCCCTCTTTGATATCCAGGACGAACGGCTTCTCCACGAAGACATCTTTGCCGGACAGAAGAGCCTCTCGGGCAAAGCGGTAGTGGCTGTCGGGAGGGGTGGCAATCACCACCGCCCCGATTTCGGGGTCCTGCAGCACCTTCCCCTCCTCGGAGCTGAACTGAATGTTGGGGTACGAGGGCGCCACCCTCTCCAAGGTCTCAGGCTCCAAATCGCAAGCCGACTTTACCTCGCAGCCGGGGAGGTTGTGAAAATTCCTCAGAAGGTTTCTTCCCCAGGCCCCCAAACCTATCTGCCCAATCTTGACGACGGCCCCGTTCATTTTGACACCACGTCAGCTTCGACCTGTTCGCGACCAAAAGCGGTCACGGCAGATCCCCTTTTAAGGAAGCGGTCATCCCGGATATCCTCTCCCAGGTTTCCGGTTTCTCCCTTTTGATCCTATAGAGGTATTCAACGAAAAAGACCGCTAAGATCGTGATAAAGATGCTTATCGCCCCCGCCAAAGCCACCAGCTGAGCCCGCGCCGGACGAACTCTCTCCTCCGGCGGATAGGCTCTGTCGAGAACATTCACAGTGGGGGTGTCCTTGTTCTCCTGGATTTTGGCTTGCTCATATTGCTGAGTCAACAGCTCGAAGACGGTCCCCTGCACCTTCAGCTCTCTGGCGAAGCGAGCCAATTCCAACCCCAGGGCGGGGGCTTGACTGAAGGGAATCTTCATCCCGATTGCCTCTTCCGCGTTTACCCCCTGAGGTCCCTCATCTAAGATACGCAACTGTTTGTTGATCTCGTCGATGCGAGCTCTCTGTCGCCTGACCTCTTGGTGGGAGTTGGACAGGGTTTTCCTCAGGACTCCCAACTCGATTTCCGCCATCACCAATTCCCCCTCCAGTTGGGCGGCATAACTTATCTGCGCTCTAACCTGGTCGTCTAAGGAGATGACCCGATGCTTCTCCTGGAATTTCTTGTAGTTCTCCTCTGCGGTTCTCAAATCCTCTTTGGTCTGGCTCAGTCTCTCCTCGATGAACTCTCGAGTGGATTCAGCCTTGCTGATATTGACCTCTTGGTTGACGGCGTTGAGTTGCTCGACGAAGGAGTTGGTGACCTGGGCTGCTCGCACCGGCTCTTTATCCTCGTAAGCGACAGTGATGATTCCCTCCTTCCCCACGTTAACCCTCAGGCGCGATTTCAGGGTTTCCACCGCACTCGTCATCGATTCAGTGTCGAAGAGCTCCATGAGGTCGTTAACCTCCACCACCTTTTCCGCCACCCGCCGGCTTTTGAGGATGGCGGCATACACATCTGAGGGGGTGGCAAAGGCGGGCAAAGCCATCCCCCCTCCTCCGAGAAAAGCCGCCCCTAAACCTCCCAGAAGCCCGGCGGATAAACCCAATGAACCTATCTCCTTCTCCGGGGGGAGAATCGTGGTTCGAGCTTCATACCAGGGTGGCAGAAAAAGGGAGATCACCGCCACGATGACGGCAACAATGAGGAAGTTCGCAATGATAACCCGGCGCCATTTGATAACTACAGCCAGATAATCCCAGAGATTAGCTTCCATTCTTGACACCTTGA
>Ga0209979_1001408_pt1 | contig 26480 bp, 13 predicted proteins | sample AnhtaG_FD_183114 | JGI IMG/M metagenome (GOLD analysis project Ga0209979, IMG submission 183114) | Deep subsurface microbial communities from Anholt, Denmark to uncover new lineages of life (NeLLi) - Anholt_01485 metaG (SPAdes) (version 2) | ecosystem: Environmental > Aquatic > Marine > Oceanic...
TTAAACCGTAATATCGCACCATGACCTGACCCTTGTCGGGAATATGGGAGGCGACTCTGGCGATGAATGCCCGATAATCCATCTGATCAAGCTCTGAGCTGTCTTGGCTATAATGATATCAGAACTTGCCTCCCCTGAGGCTGAGGATGCGAAGAAGAGACGCTGTAGATTCACTGGCACGGAGAGATGAAAAAGGTGCGGAAAAAAGTGCAATCTGTTACACGGATTGTTACACGGGGACAAAAAACGGGAAAGAGAAAAAGGAAGAAAACCCCCTAAATGTTTTATTCTCAGTCAATTAAAAAGAGAGCCAGCAGAGGGAGTCGAACCCTCGACCTACTGATTACGAATCAGTTGCTCTACCACTGAGCTACACTGGCTCTTTGACTAGTATCACTCCCGAACAGATAGAAAATAATTGAATTAGCCTTAACTGTCAAGGTTTTCACATTTAAACACTTAAAGCTGTAATTGGGCATTTTCTAGCACAATCTTTTACATACCCGAATGTGTCAATTTTTATTCAGCCTGATACAATTTCGCAAGACAGAGCAAGTTCTTAACATATTTTCCTCAGAAAAACCTGTGACGGTTACAACTCTATCTCAGGTTCTCCTGGGATAACTCATAGGACATAGCTTCCTTAAAAGAGGCAAAATCAGAAATAAAAAAGACCTAAATAATTTATTTCAAACAGATTGGTTTTAAAAATAAAAATGGCTGGCTATTGACAGACATTACTGCCAGACTTATATTTTAAGTAGTAGGAAGCGGGCCTAAAATGGCAAAAAGTTATTCATTGTGGAGCACCTCTGCAACTACAGGTGCCAAATCCTTCCGCGGATAACGAACTCTTTTTTTTATTACACTGCTCTAAAGGTACAACTACCGAAAAAATTGGCCTCTCTTTGCCTTAGATTAAAAAAGAAATAGAAGTTAATTTTTCATAAAAAATTTAATCGAATGATCTTTTTAATAAGGAGGCACAAAAAATGAGAGGACAATATAAGACAAATGAGCAGCTTATTATAGAACCTCAGGGATTGTGCCTTAGATCTACCGAACCTTTAGCCCAGCATAAGCAGATAGAGGGAGCACTAAAAGAAAGCGAAGAAAGATATAAGGCGCTTTTTGATCACTCTCTATACTGTGTATATGTGCATGATTTTGAAGGGAACTTCTTGGAAGCAAACAAGGCAGCTTTGAACTTGCTGGGATACACAAAGAATGATATCCCTTCCATTGCTTTTTCTTCATTACTTGATGAAGATCAACTGTTCAAAGCTTTAAAAATCCTTGGAGAAGTAATACAGACTGGTTATCAGAAAAAGCCAGCCAAATATAAATTAAAAACAAAAAAAGGTGATTACGTCTGGGTTGAGACCGAAGCCTCTGTTATTTACCGAGAAGGAAAACCCTATGCGGTTCAAGGGATTGCGAGAGACATCACTGAACACAAGCTGATAGAAGAAGCATTAAGAGAGAGTGAAGAGAAATTCCGCAGTATAAGCACCTCTGCTCAGGACAGCATTATCATGATAGACAATGATGGAAATATTTCATACTGGAATGATGCAGCTGAAACTATATTTGGATATACAAAAGAAGAGGCCATCGGCAAGTTTATGAAGATAATAATCCCTGAAAGGTATTACGATGAATATAAAAAGGGATTCAGCAGGTTTGTAAAAACCGGAAAAGGCCAAAAAGTTAAGAAAACACGTGAATTTATTGCTCGACGAAAGGACGGAACTGAGTTCCCATTAGAACTTTCTCTTGCAGCAGTAAAAATTAAGGACAAATGGAATGCCTTAGGAACAATAAGGGACATCACAAAGCGCAAGCTAACTGAGAAGGCGCTTGTTGAGAGTGAGAAACGCTTCAGAGAATTATGGAATAATGCACCTGTTGCTTATCATACTTTAGACACAAACGGAATTATCACCAGCGTCAATCAAACTGAGAAAAAAATGCTGGGATATACACATAAAGAAATGGTGGGTAAATCTATTTTTGAATTCATTCTACCTGAGCAACAAACAGAGGCTCAAAATAGGTTTAAACAAAAAATATCAGGGAAGCATGTCCCAAGGACTGAAAACAGGACTTACATTAAAAAAGATGGTTCAAAGCTATATGTTTATATCAACGATGTTTTAGAACGCAATAGTCACAATAGGATTACCGGTATCAGGACAACCATGGTGGACATCACAGACCGCAAACAAACAGAGGAAGCACTTCAGGGAAGCAAAGAAAGATACATGGCGCTTTTTGACCGGTCTCTGTACTGTGTATTTGTGCATGATTTTGAAGGAAATTTCTTGGATGCAAACAAGGCTGCTTTGAACTTGTTGGGATACACAAAGAAGGATATCCCTTCCATTACTTTTTCTTCATTACTCGATGAAGAACAACTACCCATCGCCATCAAAAGCCTTAGAGAAATTTTAAAGAACGGTTATCAAAAAAAGCCAACTAAATATAAATTAAAAACAAAAAAAGGTGATTATGTTTGGGTTGAGACGGAAGCATCCCTCATTTACCGCAAAGGAAAACCCTATGCGGTTCAAGGAATTGCAAGAGACATTACTGAATCCACACTGGCGGAGGAAGCACTGCAGGAAAGCAAAGAGAAATACCGCACCCTTGCAGAGAATGCTATGGATGGGATCTACATTATTAGTCCAGAAGAAGGTTTTGAATATGTTAATCCTGCTTTTGAGAAAATATTTTGCTACAAGGCAGAAGAAGTATGTAAAAAAGACTTCAATTTCTCTGACCTCATTTACCCGGATGATAGAAAGTTGATTTTGGAAAGAGAGAAAGCCAGGAAAAAAGGAAAAAGACTGCCTCCAGTATATTCATTCAGGATTCTTACTAAAAATGGAAATACAAAAAATGTTGAAGTTAACACTGTTCCCCTTCCTGGAGAGAGAGTGAGGATTTTGGGAATACTCAGAGATGTTACTCAGCGGACTCAAGCTGAAGAGGCTCTGCGGGAGAGTGAGAAAAAATTCCATTCACTTGCAGAAAAATCACCAAACATGATTTTTATTTATAAAAAAAACAGAATTATATATGCAAACAAGAGATGTGAAGAAGCCACAGGATATAAAAGAGAAGAATTTTATTCTCCTGATTTTAACTTCTTCAGATTGATCGCACCAGAATCGCTTGATTTGATTAAATCAAAACTTAAAAACCACAGGGATAGAAAGGAAGTCAAACCATATGAATACAGCCTCATCACTAAAGATGGCAAAAGAATTGATGTGATAAACACTACAAAATTAATTAATTATGAAGGAGAGAATGCTATTCTTGGCGTAGTAATCGACATTACCGAGCGCAAGCGGACAGAGAGAATTCAGGCTTCTCTTTATAAAATCGCTGAGGCTACTCAATCTGCTGAGAATCTTGAAGAGCTCTATCAAATAATCCATAAAACCATTACCGAATTAATGCCTGCAAAGAACAATTTTTACATTGCTCTTTATGATGAAGACTCAGAGAAAATCACCTTCCCATACTTCGTTGATGAATATGAGGAGAATCCTGGCCCTCAAAAACTCGGGAAAGGATTGACTGAATATGTTCTTCGAACAGGAAAACCTCTTCTGGCTTCACCTAAAGTCTTTGAAACACTTGAGAAGAAAGGGGAGGTTGTTTCAATAGGGCCGCCATCAATTGACTGGCTGGGTGTCCCATTAAAAACAGAAGATAAAATAATCGGTGTATTGACTGTTCAGAGCTATACAAAAGGCCTCAGATTTAGTGAAGAAGATTATATTATTCTCACGTTCATCTCAGATCAGGTAGCCATGGCGATTGAGCACAAACAAAAAGAAGACGCTATACGAGCATCTGAGGAAAAATTTAAAACAATGTTCAACAATGCAAGTGATGCTATTTTTATACATGATCTGGGCGGTCGCTTTATGGAAGTAAACCAGGTAGCCTGTAAGCGTCTTGGTTATACTAAGGAAGAGTTGTTAAAAATGAATCTGATGGACTTAGATTCGCCAAAGTTAGTCACAATAGTACCAGCACGAACCGATGAGTTGAGTCAACGCGGCCACATCTTCTATGAGACGGTTCATGTACGGCAGGACGGTACGGCTATTCCGATTGAACTAAGCAGCCGTATAATCGAATATGAAGGAGAACCAGTTGCACTCAGCATTGCTCGTGATATCACAGAGCGCAAGCAGGCAGAAGAAGAGCGCAAACAAAACTTTGAGAGATTACGAAAATCTCTTGAGGAAACGATCAATGCTCTGGCAGCGGCAGTTGAAATGAGGGATCCATACACTGCGGGTCATCAACAAAGAACGACTACTCTGGCCTGTGCTATAGCCAAAGAGATGGACCTTTCAAAATACCAGATTGAAGGAATTCGCATGGCTGGGATTATTCATGATGTCGGTAAGATAAAGGTCCCGGCTGAGATTCTCAGCTGGCCCGACCAGTTAACTGAAGTCGACTTTAACGTGATTAAAACTCACCCCCAAGTCGGGTATGATATTCTGAAGAACATTGAACTTCCATATTCAGTTGCTCAAATCGTGCTTCAACACCATGAAAGAATGAATGGTTCTGGGTATCCCGCGGGTCTATCGGGTGAAGATATTCTTCTGGAAACGAGAGTTTTATTAGTTGCTGATGTTGTTGAAGCTATGGCCTCTCACCGACCTTACCGACCAGCTCTTGGTGTTGATAAAGCTCTGGAGGAAATTAAAAAAAATAAAGGTGTGCTTTATGATTCTGAAGTGGTTAATGTTTGTTTGAAGCTTTTTAATGAGAAAAGCTTTAAGTTTAACCAACTTAAGAATTCAGTCTAGGGAAAAGTAGCTTCACAACTTGGGATAAAACATTTCCTATAATTTAATCCCTGTTTACCTTATAAACATCCTCCCAAAAAACATACAGGACTTACACTGGCTCTTTGACAATCATTTTTAATTGTATACAATAACTTCTTCTTGAGCATTTAAAATTAATAAAAATAGCCTAAGCTGTCAAGAAGGGCGACAGTTAATACATGATCATCAAAAAGATAGAACTTCAAGGATTCAAATCTTTTCCCGAAAGAACAAAGATTTTATTTCACCCCGGGATTACAGCAATTGTTGGTCCTAACGGGACTGGAAAAAGTAACATCGTTGATGCTCTCATGTGGGTTCTGGGCGGACTGAGGGCAAGGTCTCTCAAAGGAGAGCGCGGTTTAGATGTCATATTTAATGGAAACACACAAAAAGCCCCGTTGGGAATGGCAGATGTTGTTCTAAGTCTGAGCGGCGAAGAGGAAGAACTCATCATAAACCACCGAGTCTTCCGCACTGGCGAGAGCGAATACAGACTTAACGGCAAATTAGTCAGGCTGAAGGATATTCAGGAATCCCTCTGGAATAGAGCCATTGCCGAGAAAGAGTACTTCGTTATTGAGCAGGGACATATCGGGCTTTTCCTCACATCCAAGCCAACAGAGAAAAGATTGCTGCTGGAGGAAGCAGCAGGAACAGCCTATTACAAGGGCAAGAAAAAACAAACTCAAAATAAATTAGAGAGCAGCGAACAAAATCTAATCCGATTGGAAGATATCATTGATGAGATCTCCAAGGCAAAAAACTCTTTAAAAAGACAAGCCAGTGCTGCCATAAGGTACAGAAAATTGAGGGAAAAAATCAGGCAGATGACTTCCCTCCATTACCGCAAAAAAATCTTACAGCTCGAAAAAAATCTGCATGAGATCACAGTTCATTATGAAAACTCTTTGAATCAGGAGAATATGGCTGTTACTCAACTCAAAGAAGAGGAGAGAGACCTCGGGCACAAAAGAAAAGAAGTATGGGGACTTGAAAAATCCATTCAAGAAGACCAAAAAAGCCTGTATTCACTAAAATCTCAAATATCCCGCTCGGAAACCGATCAAGAAAGAGAAAACAAAAGAATCGAGTTCTTCGAGGAAAAAAAGACCACGACAAAAGAGAACATAGAAGAAATTAAAGAAGAACTTCTTCATCTGGAAGAAGAAACGACCAAAAATGAAGAGAATCTTAAAACCACCAGCCAGAAACACCGGCAAAAACAACAAGCCTTAAAAAAAGCCAATCTGGCAAGCCAGGATTCCCAGGAAACGCTGGCAAACTGGGGAAAAAAGCTGGAAACTTTAAGGAATGAATATTTCCAGAAACTCTCTGAAAATACAGAGATAAAAAATGAGGGAGTTAAAATCGAAAAAGAAAAAGAACTGATTTTCCGCCAGGAAGAAAAACTCAGAAGTCAACTCATAGACGAAAATACTCTCCTCAGACAAACAAAGAAAAAACTGGAGCAGAACCAGAAGGAACTTGCCCGGACTCAAGAACTCATAAAAAAGAAGAAAAACACCAAAACATCTCACCAGGAAGCGCTTGATGGAGTTCTCCCTGATATCGAGAGCCTCGAGAATAAAATCTCTCTTCTAAAAGATAAAAAAGAGGAAGAGATTTATCATCTCCAGGCTCTGGAAAAACTGGAAAAGAAAGAGAGAAGCGCGGATATTTCACAGGATATTCCCGGAGCCCTTGGTCTCCTGGCTGATTCAATCGAGCCAGATACTGAATATGCTCCCTTAGTAGATATTTTCTGGAAAGAAGAATCAAAAGCTACTCTTATCCAAACACAAGACTTAATAAAGCTTTTAGCTGACAAAAATCTCAAAGGACATTTCCTCCTTCTCTCCCCTCAAAAAAAAGAAGAAATTCCCTCAAAGATTCTCCAAGACCCGCAAGTTTTAGGTCTTTTCAAATCCAGCATCCGGCCTGGTCCAAAATTCAAGGACAACCTCTCTCAACTCCAGGAAGCTGCGATTGTCAAGGACATAGAGAGTGCGGTAAAGCTCTGGATGAATTACCCGTCCATAAATTTTTTAACTCCCAAGGGAGATTTATTGCTTTCATCAGGGCTCCTTAAACTCGGGCAGAAAAAAGAAGGAATTTTTACCTTAGGCCAGGAGATTAAAAAAATAAAAGAGAAGATTTCTCAACTTGATAAAAAGATAAAACCCTTAAACACTGAACTCAGCGAAATAACCGAGAATAAACAAAAACTTGTAGAAGAGATAGAAAAAGACACAACTTATTTGAATCAACTGGACAGAAAAATTGAAGAAATCGAAAAGGAAAGCAAGTTTGACCTAGCAGATACAGAAAAAATCGAGGCCAACATATCCCTGCTTAAAAACGAGATTGATGTTTTTGTTTCTGACAGAGAAACCTTAACCAAAAAAATGGAGGCTGTATCTCTAGAAACCATCAAGGCAGAAGAAAAAACTTTAAAGCAAAAATTGGAAGAAGAAGAGAAAAAATACGCGGCTCACCAGGAAGAGAACGAACAGCAAAGAAAGCAATTTTTTGAGCTTAAAGCCGGTACTGATCTCCTTCAGGAAAGAATTAAATATCTGAATTTTCAACTAAAGACCCAAAAACAAAGAAAAGAGAGTCTAGAGGCTAAAATAAACTCTCTGCAGGAAGAAATCCAGACCTGCGAAGAAGGAAAACTTCAGCTTAAAGAAAACATTAAAAGCCTCTCTAAAAAAACAAAAAAGCTTGTAGAAGAAAGAAAGAAAAAAGAAAAAGAGCTCTCCCAGAGTGAATCCCAGCTTCAGAAAACAAAAAAAGAGCAGGAAGAAATGGAAAAGAGAATAGAACAACAAAGGGAAGAGTGCGAAACAAAAAAGGAAAAACGGGTAAAATGGGAAATCAACAAAGCCGAAACAGACCGGGATTTTGTAAACCTGGAGGAGAGCTGCTGGCAGGACCTTAAAAAAACTCTTAAAGAAGTAAAACAAGAGATCACTGAGGAGATGATTTCTGATACCGAAATTGAGGAAAAACTGGCAGATGCCGAGGACAAGCTTCAAAAGTTTAAATCTGTTAATCTGATGGCAGAGGAAGAATATCTAATACAAAAACAACGTTATGATTTCCTCCTCCAGCAAAAACAAGATTTACGAGAATCCATTGATACAGCCAGGGAAGCAATCAGAAAAATTGATCAGGAGAGCAAGAATCAATTTAAAAAGGCTTTGGGAGAAGTAAATAAAAACTTCCAGGAAGTTTTTTCCCTTCTTTTTAAAGGGGGAACAGCCGAGTTAAAACTGTCAGACCCTTCTTTGCCATTAGAAAGTGGAGTGGAAATCACGGCTCAGCCTCCAGGGAAAAAGGTTCAAACTCTATCTCTTCTTTCAGGAGGAGAAAAAAGCCTTACCAGTCTGGCTTTTTTCTTTGCCTTATTTCGTTACAAACCCACTCCCTTCTGCATTCTGGATGAAGTGGATGCTGCGCTTGACGAGGTAAATCTGAAGAGGTTTTTAGATTTAATGGAGAAGATAAAAAATCAAACACAGTTTATTATCATCACGCACAACTTTAAAAGTATGGAAGTTGCCGATTATATATACGGGACAACCATGGCTGAACCAAACATCACAAGTCTCTATTCAATAAAACTAGAACCGAAAGAAAAAAAATTATCCAAGGAGAGTTAAATTTATTAGCTTTCTTTCAATTTATAAATATCGTTGAGTATCTTTAAAAATTATATTCACATAAACAGATAAAAAGAGAAGAAAATTTACAATACAATAACCTTTAAATAGAATAATTAGAATGACTCAGGGTTACAAAACACAAGAAGTAAAAAGGAGGGCTTCATGTCAATTTATCTTTACATCATTCTCGCTTATCTTCTTGTTCTAACCGGTTTTAATTTTTATAGAGCCAGGCGCGTTAAAAGCCAGGAGGATTTTATGCTGGCTGGCCGGAAGCTCAAAACCTCGGTCATGGTCTTCACGCTGATATGTACCTGGATTGGCTCAGGGACTTTTATTGCAGGAGCTGAGTTAGCATCTTTAGCAGGCTTCTCAGCCCTATGGTTGCCTGCCGGAGCCTGGCTGGGGATTATCATTATCTATTTCCTTGCTGCAAAAATCCGGACATTTGGACAGTACACTATCGGAGACATCCTTGAAGTCCGGTACGGACCTGCTGCAAGGGTATTTGGCGCCATTGCTATTATCATTGCCTTTACTGCCATAGTCTCTTATCAGTTCGTGGCTGGAGGATTTATCCTCAATGTTGTCACAGCAGGTGCCATTCCGGATTCCACTGGAATTATCATCGCTGCAATTTTTGTTATTCTCTTTACAGCAGTTGGTGGCATGGTGGCTGTCGCTTACACAGATTTGCCCAATGGAATCATTATTGTTCTTGCCTGTTTACTGGCAACTCCCTTTGTTGTTCTTGCCGCCGGAGGTCTCCCTCAGGCGCAACAGGTTCTTGATCCAGGACATTTTGCCGTGTTTAATCCCGGGCATGGAGCCTATCCAGCCTTAAAGTTTATAGGTTACTTTCTTGCAACCATGTTTCTTCTCATGGGAGTCCAGAGCATGTACCAGAAATTCTATAGCGCCAAAACACCTAAGGACGCCAAAAAAGCTGCTATGCTTTGGACTATTGGTACCGTATTTATTGAAACCGTGGTTGTGGTTATGGCTGTATTTGCTTACAGTCATTTTAAAGACCAGATTGACCTTACAATTCCCAAGGAAGGAGGAAAAGTTGTCCTCATGGCAGCTAAAAGCCTTATCCCTGCTCCGGTTGGAGTCCTTCTTCTTGGAGCTGCCTGTGCTGTAGTCATCTCCACAGGCATGAACTATCTCCTTTCTCCAACAACTACTATCATGCGTGATCTCTATCAGCGCTTTAAGAAAAAAGAACCTGCCCAGAAAACTCTGGTCGCCCTTCAAAAAGTTTTGGTATGTGTCATAGGAGTAGTAGCATTTTTCCTTGCCATAGGACTCAAGTCTGTTCTTGGAATGGCAATATTTGCTTATACGATTTACGGAATGGCTATTACCCCGGCACTCATTGCTGCATTAACCTGGAAAAGAGCAACAAAAGCAGGTGGATTGGCTTCGATCATTTCAGGGACTTTTGTATGTATTTTTCTTAGAATTTTGATAGAATTCCTGCCTCCTGAGAAAGCTCCGGGAGGAGATCCGTGGGGAATTCCTATCATCTTTCCTGCTTTGATTGTTTCTTTAGGCTCTCTGATAGTCGTCAGCCTTTTGACAAAAAAGCCAAAACCTGAGCAGCTGGAAAAATTCTTCCCCGAAAAAAAATAAATGGTTTATCTATATGTCATACTTGCTTATCTTGTGGTTCTTCTTGTCTTCGGTCTTCACCTGACTAAACGCTTAAAAAGCAAAGAGGATTTCCTTGTTGCAGGCAGAACCCTAACTGCTCCGATACTTGTGGGGACTCTTCTTGCCACCTGGATTGGCTCAGGAGATATCTTTAGCGTATCTGACCTCAGCTACAACCACGGCTATTCCTCACTTATAGGCAGCAGCGGCGGATGGTTGGGCATTATTATTGTTTTTTTCATTGCAGGAAGAGTCAGACGTTTTGGACAATTCACTGTTCCCGACATCCTGGAAGCCCGTTACAACAAATGGGCCAGAATTCTCGCCACAATAGCTACAATCATTGCCTATGTAACGATTGTCAGCTACCAGTTTCGAGGAGGAGGCTGGGTGCTCAATATGATTACAGGTGAAAAAATCTCCATTGAGACAGGAATAGTAATCGTCGCTGTTTTTGTTATCACATACACGCTTCTTGCCGGTATGATCTCGGTAGCCTATTTAGACATTTTTAACGGTATCATTATGATAATAGGAATCCTTCTTGCCGTTCCTTTCCTCATCCACAATGTTGGAGGAATGGACTTTATTACTGCCAATGTAACACCAAGAAGTCATTCTTTTTTAGGGAATATGACGTGGATCCAGGCCTTGGGTTACTTTATTCCAACTTTCCTTCTTGCTTTGGGAATGGGAAACATGTACCAGCGCTTTTTTTCAGCTAAAAATGAAAAAGAAGCAAAAAAATCGGTTATAGGGTGGCTTCTGGGAGTAATAATTTTAGGAATTGCTCTGCAGAGTCTGGCTGTTATTGGAAGCAGTTATTTTAAGGGGGTTGAGGCAAACGAGACGGGAAAAATTATTCTTCTTGTTGCCCATAAAGGAGTTCCTCTTGTTGTAGGATGTTTTCTTTTAGTTGCCATAGTAGCGATTATTATCTCCACAGCAAACAGTTTTCTTCTTGTCCCGGCAACAAATGTCATCAGAGATATCTACCAGCGGTTTATTAATCCCAGTCTGCCGGACAAAAAAATGATCCTATACTCAAGACTCACTGTTATTGTGCTGGGTTTTATTTCCTACTCACTCATTCGCTTTTTTCCCCGGATCCTGGATGCTGCTTATGCGGCTTATACGGTCTATGGAGCCGGAATCACTCCAGCTCTAATCGCTGTTTTCTTCTGGAAGCGGGCAACAGCCTCGGGCGGAGTGTCTTCTATTATGGGCGGACTTGTTACAACCGTTGTCTGGGAAATCATCTATAAGATCCAGGGCCATCTTCCTCTGGGCATTCCGGCGATCTACCCCGCTTTAATCTGTTCTCTCACTCTTCTTTTTGGCGTCAGCCTTCTTACTCCAAAGCCCTCGCCTGAAAAATGGAGTGTTTTTTTTAAAAATAGGAGGACCAATTGAGGACGGGAATCGTTAAGGATTGGCAGTACATGGAACACAACATGGGAGCTTTCCATGTTGAAAATCCAAAAAGAATAGAGACTATCTACAATATGGTGGAAAAGGAAATTACTTTTCCATTTTTGGAGATCAAGCCCCGTCCTGCAAAAGAGGAAGAAATTCAGACCGTTCACTCCCCTTCCTATGTTAAGACCATTAAAGAAACCTCAGGCAAAGAAAGAGTCTATCTTGACCCTGACACAGCTACCTCTTCCCGTTCCTATGAAGTTGCTCTGCTTGCTGCCGGCGGATTATTAGAAGCCATCGACCTCATTATGGGAGGGAAAATCAAGAACGGTTTTGCTCTTGTCAGACCACCAGGCCATCATGCCGAAGCTTCAAGAGCCATGGGATTCTGTCTTTTCAACAATGTGGCTGTTGGAGCTGAATATTTGATAAAAAAACACGGCCTCAAGCGTATCTTGATCATCGACTGGGACCTGCACCATGGAAATGGAACCCAGCATTCCTTTTATGACAGAAACGACGTTCTTTATTTTTCCACACATCAATTCCCCCACTATCCGGGGACAGGATACTGGGATGAGACAGGACAGGGAAACGGAGAAGGATTTACTGTTAATGTCCCTCTCTCCTCCGGGAAAACAGATGAAGACTATCTTTTTATATACAGAAAAATCCTCTCCCCTATCACAGCTCTCTTCAAGCCAGAATTCATCCTCGTCTCCGCCGGATTTGACATCTATAAGGCAGATCCCCTGGGAGGGATGAAAATCAGCGAAGAGGGATTTGGGGCTCTCACCTCTGAGTTTCTCGCCTTAGCCAAAGATTTTTCCAAAGAGAGAATTCTATTTACTCTGGAGGGAGGCTATGACCTCAATGGTCTCCGGGAAGGAGTCAAACAAGTTTTACTCCAGCTTAGTGGAGAAGCAAAAAAACCAGAGATAGAAGATAAAATTTCCTCTATTACTGAAAGGGAACTGGCTCCGGTTTTTGAGACACAGAAAAAATACTGGAAAATATAAAATTAACTGAAAACCAAAAAGCACAATTCGTTAGATATTGTGTATCTGCAGCAAAAGGAAAAATCAAGGGGCTTGATGAATCAAACCCCTACAAAAAAACAGTTTTGTCACCCCCATATATGTGGAATCCAGTCTACCTGTAGTTTTAATATGCCACACGTCATCTTTTAAGGACATAATATCAGGAGGAAACCTGGGGTCTTAAGGGGAGAGGAATTGGCATAGTATTTGCATAGTAATATAATAGAAATTAATAAAGGAGAAGAAAAATGAGAAAAATGGCAGGAATTCTGATAGCTATTCTTTTCTTTTTCTCTACCCTTGGCGCAGAAGAGACCCAATACACTAACTATACGTTTGCCCGATTAAGCTATATGACGGGAAAAGCCTATATCCAGAGAGCAGCTGACCTTGGATATGAAGAAGCTGTATTAAATACAGCTATTTCCGAAGGTGACAGAATAGGTACAACTGATGGTCGTGCAGAAATTTATCTGGGGAAAGCAAATTACGTCAGACTAGACAAAGATACAAAAATAGATTTCCTAAATTTGCCAAAAAAAGGGTACGACCTTGTCCGAATTCGTATCTGGTCAGGAAACGTTTATATTAATGTAGGTTCTCTGGAGGAAGAAAAGGATATCGAAATCCACACCTCTGATGTCTCTGTCTATGTCCTGGAAGAGGGACTTTACAGAATAGATGTGAGACAGAACAGAGAAACTGAAATATTTGTTTTTGAAGGAATAGTAGAAGCTGCAGGAGAAACGGGGTCTGTCCTGATAAAGGATGAGCAAAGACTTGAGGCCTCCAATGCCCGCTTCACCTCACGACCCACTCCATTTCGTGCGATTGCTGAAGATAGTTTTGACAGATGGAGCGAACACAGAGATTCTAAAATCAGAAAACATCTTGCAAAAGCTTACCTCCCAGAAGAGCTGGAAGATTTTGAACATGAATTGGCTGAATACGGTGATTGGGTTTACTCCCCTCCTTATGGCTATGTCTGGGTTCCTGGAGGGGCTGATCCGTCCTGGCGCCCCTATTATAACGGTCGATGGTCCTGGCTGCCTTTATGCGGTTGGAGCTGGATTCCGTACGAACCATGGGGATGGTGCACATACCACTACGGCAGATGGCACTGGAGGTATGGGCTCGGCTGGTACTGGATCCCAACCACAATCTGGGGCCCTTCCTGGGTACACTGGTATTGGGGATATGACTACATTGGCTGGGTACCATTAAGTTATTACGGTTACCCGGGTGTGATAACCAACAACATCTATAATGGCAGGTATTCAGGTACTTATTACCCTTCTAACTCTCGCGTAATTACTGTTATTCATAAAAATCAGCTCAGTGCTCAAAATGTCTCCAAGGTTGCCCTGAACCGAGAATCAGTCAAGAAATTGGGCAAAATCAAACTTTCCAGCCAGCGGCTGCCACTAAGGCCCAAAGCAAGCAAGGTTTCTGTCGAAACGCTGGAGGGGAAAAAGCTCTTCCTCAAAAAAATAGACAGTTTGTCCAAACAGGAACGGATCAAGCGTTCGACTCAGACCTCAATCAGAAAACCCGGATCTATCGACTCAAAAAAGGCTGTCCAAAGTTCAAGCACATCTCCAGAAAGGAAAATCATTAAGGAAAAATCGAGCGCAAGAACCAAAGGAAGTCTAAAGAAAGGTTCCTATGGTTATCCTTCTTCATCAAAAATAAGCATAAAAAATTATCCTAGAAAAATAAAAACAAAAAAATCGAGTTCATATCTCGGGCGCCTTTACAAAAACCTCACAAAGAGCAGCAAGTCCATCATAATCCGTTCTTCAGGAAGTGCTTCCCGGGGCACCACTTCAAAAAGAATTAGTTCAAGCTCAAGATCCAGATCTTCTTCAACCTCATCACGAACAAGGTCATCCTCATCCCGTTCATCCTCAAGTAAGGTCAGGAAGAAAAAGTGAACGCCCTTTCGGGCGAGCGCACATACGGATTCAGTCCCTGGCTTTGGACATTGTCTCACCGGAAATTAAAAAAGCACAAAAGGACCCATATCTGACTTACAAATGTTCAATGTCAAGGACTGACACCTTTTACTTTATTTTTTATATCCTTTATCACTGCTGTCCGGTTTAATATTTAATATTTCTTGTAAGATGCTGATATATAAATAGATAAAGAGATAATTTCTGTTATTGATTTGAACTGAAATTGTGATTTTATCTGATGTAACTTCAATGATATCAATACAAATAATTTTATTTTTAGTTTAACCGGACAGCAGTGATCCTTTATATCTGACAGAGCAGGCGAAAATAATGAGGCAAGTGTTCAAGTTAAGAAGGGGGAAGCTGACTGCTGGCTGTTAGCGTTGTTCCTGCCTTCTTATTTCATAATAATCAAGAATCATCAGATGGTCTTCGTACGTGCAATACCTTTTAGGCTCAGTCCCTGGAAGAAAAACCTCATTTATGGTAAAAAGGCAAACAAATGGATTTGCAAGCAAGCCGGTTTTTCTATCAATCTCTACAAAGGATAAATTTGGAGGAATCTCAAATTCTTCAACAATAAACTCTTCTTCTTTCCCTTCCATTTCTTGCTTTTTATCTCTTATGACTTTTTCAAAAAAGTCTACCCATATCGGCTGCGCTGCCACAGCTCCAGACTGTCTCTCCCCTATGGGAATCCTTGCCCCATGTCCAACCCAAACTCCAGCACAGAGAGATGGTGAAAATCCTATAAACCAGGCATCTGCATAGTCATCCGTTGTGCCTGTTTTCCCGCCTAAAGGCCACTTCAATCTCCTTGCCCTCCAGCCCGTACCGCCTGGATTCTGAACCACTCCCTGTAGCAAAGAAGTCATCATATATGCAATCTGTGGAGAAATTACTTCCTCAGCTTCAATCTTACTCTCTTCTAAAATGTTTCCATCTTTATCCTCAATACGGGATATAAAATAGGGCTTTATCCGAATGCCTTTATTGGGAAAAGTCGTAAAGGCAGAAACAAGTTCAACGAGACGAAGCTCAAATGCCCCTAGAGATAGGGAAAGAAAGGGGTAGACTTGGGATGTGATCCCAAATTTCCGGCAGTATTCAGCGCCCTTCTGTGGGGATATAAAATCCAGGAGTTTGGCTGTTACTATATTTCTTGACTCCTCCAGGCCTTTGCGGACAGTTACAGCCCCTTTATACCTCCCATCATAATTCGGAGGGGACCAGGGCTTCCCTGACCACTTATCGATGAAGGTTGTTGGTTCATCATTGATAATGCTCGCTGGAGTGAATAATCGAGTATCAAGGGCTGCTGCATAAAGAATAGGCTTTATTGCTGAACCGGCTTGCCTCATGGCTTGTGTTGCATTGTTCCATTCGCTTCTTTTAAAAGAATAACCCCCTACCATAGCTTTTATCTGCCCTGTTAAAGGTTCAATGGCAAGAAATGCTCCTTCAAGGATAGGCTCCTGGTCGAGTGAGACAAGAAGTTCTTTCTTTTCCTTATCTATCTCTTTGATCTTGACATGGATAACATCTCCTTCTTTGATAAGGTCTTTTAGATTCTCTGTCTTTGTCCAGGAAATCTTTTCATTCGTCAGCTTCCCGACATAATCTTTCACTTGAACAGAAGCTTCTTCCTCTTTGACCGATAAAACAACAGACTCTATAACTTCTTTTTCTTCCAAAGATGGCTTTAGCCAGCTACTAGGCGGCCATCCTCTAATTGAACTATTCTCCAGGTCTTCAAGGCTTTCTAATCCTTCCTTTATTAAATTCCTTTTATCATCTCTCCAGCCCTGTGTTTTATCCAGGTCACGGAGTCCATTCTGGACGGCCTCTTCAGCATATTTCTGTAGTGTTGGATCTAAGGTTGTATATACTTTTAATCCTTCTCTATAAATAGCAGCATCGCCATAATTCTCTTTTAAGTACCTCCGGACTTCTTCACTGAAATAGGAGGCAAAACTGGGGTCTTCTCTGTTCAAAGGGAGAACATTAAGCGGCTTAGCTTTGGCTTCATTTGCTTCAACTTCTGTTAAAGATCCTTCTTCAACCATACGATTTAGCACATGGTTTCTCCGCTGCAAGGAGAGTTTTGGATTCCTGTAAGGGTCATAGCGAGTGGGCCCTCTGAAAATTCCAGTGATAAGCGCCGCTTCTTCCAGGCTCAATTCTGACACATTTTTTCCAAAATACAATTGGGAGGCAGCTTCAACTCCGTAAGCTCCATTACTATAACCAAGGTTAAACTGATTACAGTACATAGCAAAGATTTCTTGTTTTGAATATCTCTTTTCAATCTGGAGGGAAAGTATAGCCTCTTTCAATTTACGGCGAATGGTTTGCCGGCGATGGAGGAAGAGTTCTCTTGCCAGCTGCTGGCTGATAGTGCTTCCACCGTGAAGTCTACTCGTCTTTCCCTTTAATTTATTACTGATATCTACTCTTATTGCTCGTAAAATTCCAAAAAAATCAATCCCTTTGTGACTGAAAAATCTTGGATCTTCTGTAGCCAAGATTGCTTTTTTCATAATATCCGGAATTTCTTCATATGGAACTTCAATCCTTTTTTCTACAGCATACTGCATGATAACTTCCCCATCATCAGAATAGATATAAGTAATGATGTTAGGTTCCCACTCTTCCAGCTCAGATACTAAGGGGAGATTCTGACGAACGGCCATATAGGTCCCAAAAACACATCCCAATACACATGCAGAGGAAAAAAGACCAAAAAGGAAGGCTACTTTAACAATTCTCCGCCAGAGAGGCTTTTTTTTCTTTTCTATCCAAGCCGCTTCAAAAGCTTCTCGGCTCACAGACTTTTTTGCCTTTTTTATCTTTATGGATAAGTTTCTTTTAAAGGCCATAGATTAAAATATAACAAATTTGTGGAATATTGGCTAGACTCAAACGTCAAACGGGGTCAGATACAGTTGAGAGAACAATTTCTTCTATTTTATTGCTGATTTCTTCCTCGGGTTTTGAAGTATTAATGTGTATAAATTTTCTTCCCTTAAAACTTCTGAATATATTTCTTACCTTGACCAAATATTCTTCCCGTTCAAAAAGCTTATCTCTCTTTCCCCGATTCTTTATACGCTCTAAACCCTTTTTTGGATTTATATCCAGGATAAAAACCAAATCAGGCTCCACAACAAACTCCTCATTCATTCTTTTAATTCGTTCCTTATTTATTCCTTTTGCCCCCTGATAAGCAATCGTTGAATAGTAATATCTATCCAGAATGACTATTTTTTTCCTTTTTAGAGCCGGTTTTAAGTTTTTTTCCACATTTTCTTTTCTATCTCTCAAGAATAAATTGAGTTCCTCTTCTGGAGTGATAGAATCGGGATGAAGAGCTTTTTCTTTAATCTCGCGCCCCCATCGGCCCATCGACGGTTCCCGGTAATACAGCACATCAAATCCCCTCCCCTGAAGTCTCTTCAAGAGAGTTTCTGCTTGTGTTGACTTGCCAGCACCATCAATCCCTTCAAAAACAATCAGAAAACCTTTTTCCATAGCTATCCTCTTCGACTTATAATACAATAGAAGGGGTCGCATCTCAACATTTAACACTGCAACTTTTTAATAAATCAAGAGTTTACAATAAGTGGGCTGATTGAATTTTTTATATGAGTATGATATTTTAATAACTAAGATTTAGGAGGAATTAAAATGAAAAAGATAACTTTGATAGCTCTGATAAGCTTCTTTCTGGGAATATTCTTGGCAGGAATGGTTTTCTTCTACTTTCCAGAAAAAAATACTTCAGAAAATTTTCTATATGAGCCTAATTTCTCTTCATCACCTGCTGTTCTTCATGCTTCTCCTTCTCCCCAGGCTAAATCGGATTTGAACTTTGTCAAAGTCGCAGATAAAGTTGGTCCTTCTGTGGTAAGGATTACAACTGAGAGGGTGGAAAAGAGAAAAGCTACGGGCTTTGGAGATGATTGGCCCTTTGAGGATTTCTGGGATAGATTTTTCGGCACACCCAGGGGAAGAGAGCAAGAGTACCGTTCAGAAGCTCGTGGTGCAGGCTTTTTTATCAGTTCAGATGGATACGTTGTGACTAACAATCATCTCATAGAAAACGCCGTAAAAGTGACTGTCTTCTCACTCCAAGACAAAGAATACAAAGCCAAGATCGTCGGAACAGATCCCAGGACAGATTTAGCTCTTTTAAAGATTGATGATAAAAATCTGCCATTTGCTGAGCTTGCAGATTCTGCTCAACTGCGCGTTGGAGAGTGGGTTTTAGCTATTGGAAATCCCTGGGGATTGGAGCACACTGTCACAGCAGGAATTGTCAGCGCTAAAGGAAGACAACTCGGGGGAAGTTTGAATGTACCTGAGTATCAGGATTATATTCAGACAGATGCCGCCATTAACCGTGGCAACAGCGGAGGTCCCTTGGTAAATATGAAAGGAGAGGTTGTAGGAATAAATGCAATAATCTTGGCCCCCACAGGAGGAAACATCGGCATCGGATTCGCCATTCCTTCCAACTTGGCCAGAAAAATCGTCAAACAGCTCAAAGACAAAGGCAAAGTTATCAGAGGATATCTTGGAGTTAGAACCGGAGACCTCACTGAAGATGAGAGAGAGGCTCTTAAGCTGGAAACAAAAAAAGGAGCTTTTGTCCATGAAGTCTCGTCTGGCACACCTGCAGATAAGGCTGAGATAAAACCTTATGATGTTATTATCGAAATTGATGGAAAGCCTGTAAAAAGTTCCAATGACCTTAAGTTTAAGATTGCTGAGATCGAACCAGGGAAAAAAATCAATATCAAAGTCATCCGGGAAGGAAAAGAGAGGGTTGTTGATGCAAAACTTGTTGAACTGGATGCTGACAGAGAACAAAAATCGTCAGCCGCTTCAGAAAAAGACTTAGGATTTTCTTATACAACCATGACTCAGCAAATAGCAAGACGCCTTGGACTCCAAACCAAGGAAGGAGTTTTAATCACTGATGTCACACGCTTCAGCGAAGCCGCTCGCAAAGAGCTCCAAGCTGGAGACATCATCCTTGAAGCCAACAGAGAAAAGATCAGAAATGAAAGAGATTTAACAAAAATAATTAATAAATTGGATCCCGGCGACACACTTATGTTAAAGATCCGGAGAGAAACAAGCAGAGAAACAATAGAATTCATCAGGACCTTAAGGATACCTGAATGAAGTTTTTTAAAGTTCATTCTTTAGGCAACGATTTCCTGATTATTGATGAGACAGAGACTAAAAATCTTGCTAACATAAGCAATCTTGCCTGGAGAATCTGTGACCGTCATACCGGAGTAGGCGCTGATGGCCTGCTCCTTATCTCAGTCAAAGACAGAGTAAAAGGCCATGTCAAATTCCGCATTTTTAATGCTGACGGAACTGAGGCAGAAATCTCAGGGAATGGATTAAGATGCGCGGCCGCATGCCTTTATCAACAAAAAAAAATCGACTCAGCTCAAATCATTTTCCTCACAACGGCAGGACACAGAGAGTGCAGGCTTCTCGAGGGTAAAAAGAATCTTTTTCTGCTCAGAATCGAAATGGGAGTCCCCCGCTTAAGGTCTCAAGATATTCCTTTTGATGATGGTTCCTCTCATGAAAAGATTATAGACTACTCTCTATCCATCAACCAAAAAATCTACCCCATAACAGTTATTTCTCTCGGTAATCCCCATTGTTCAATTTTTGTTGACCGTTTTCCTGCACGTATAGAATGGCACCAGATCGGACGAGAAATTGAATCCCATCCCTTCTTTCCCAATAGGACAAACATAGAGTTTATCAGAGTTTTAAGCAGTGAAGAAATCGAAGTTCTTTTCTGGGAAAGAGGCGTTGGGGAAACCCTCTCTTCAGGAAGCGGTGCCTGTGCAGCTGCTGTAGCTTCAATCTTGAAGAACCTGACTGAAAAAAAAGTTAAAGTCAGAACAAGCATGGGAGAGCTTACTGTCGAATGGGAAAAAAAGAAAGTATATCAATCCGGTCCAGCTGAGATTGTTCTTAAGGGGGATTTTCTCTCAAAATTACCAGCTTAAATTAAAAAGAAAAAGGGGGAAATGAAGCCATAATGTAAATAAGAATAGCCTCTTATCTTATGAGATTGCCACGCTCCCTTCGGTCGCTCGCAATGACTTTTATATCTTCTATATCATTACAGAAAGTGTTACCGAATTATTGAGCTAGTACACCTGTCCCCTTTTTCAGGCTTTTGTTTTTTTTGCTCGCTTTTTTTACTAGAGCATGTTTAAAAATCTCGTTAACCTCTTCGATAAAAATAAACTGCATATCTCTTATTACTTTCCTGGGCAAATCGATCAGATCCTTCTTATTTGCCAGGGGCAAAACCATTTTTTTCACACCTGCTCGCTGAGCAGCTAAAACTTTTTCCTTCACCCCTCCCACCGGAAGAATATTACCCGTTAAAGTGATTTCTCCAGTCATGGCAACATCCCATTTAACCTTTAAATCTGTACAGACCGAAATAAGTGAAGTGGCAATTGTAATTCCAGCAGATGGGCCGTCTTTTGGTGTGGCTCCTTCAGGGATGTGAATGTGAAAATCGTTTTGAGAAAAGGTCTGGCTACTAATCCCCAATTCTCTAGAATGAGCACGTGCATAGCTCAAACCTGCCTGGGCTGATTCTTTCATAACATCCCCTAATGATCCTGTCAGGAACAGATTCCCCTTCCCCTTCATTTTGATTGTTTCCACAAAAAGAATCTCTCCTCCCGTGGCTGTCCAAGCAACTCCTGTAGTCACCCCAACTCGATTTTTTTGCAGAAGTTGGTCCCTAAATATCTTTGGAGGACCGAGGTAATTCTCTATGCTTTGAGAGGTAACTCTGGTCAGTTTCTTCTCTCCTTCAGCCACTCTTCTGGCAACCTTACGGCAAACCGAGGCAATCTCCCTTTCGAGATTTCTTACTCCTGCTTCCCGTGTATAGAGAGAAATAATTTTCTTGATAGATCCTATTGTAAAAGAAATTAACTTCTCATTCAGAGCATTTTCTTCTATTTGCTTGGGCACCAAATGATAGAGAGCGATCTGCAGCTTTTCCTCCTCTGTATACCCTGGAAGCCGAAGGACCTCCATTCTGTCGCGGAAAGCGGGCTGGATTGGATCAAGAAGGTTAGCGGTTGTTATAAACATCACCCTGGAGAGGTCAAAAGGAACACCCAGATAGTGGTCCCGGAAAGAATAGTTTTGCTCGGGATCCAGAACCTCAAGAAGAGCTGAAGAAGGGTCGCCTCTAAAATCAGCGCCAATTTTATCAACTTCATCCATCATAAACACAGGATTATTTGACCGGCACCGTCTTAATCCCTGGATAATCTTTCCAGGTAATGCTCCGACATATGTCCTTCTATGCCCTCTAATCTCTGCTTCATCTCTGACTCCTCCAAGAGAAATTCGAATAAATTTTCTTCTTAAAGCTCTGGCTATAGAACGGCCGAGAGAAGTTTTTCCCACACCGGGTGGACCAACAAAACAAAGAATTGGCCCCTTTATCTTCCTGGAAAGTTTCCTTACACCTAAATACTCAACAACCCTCTCTTTAACTTTGTCAAGGCCATAATGGTCTTCATCCAGTATTATCTTCGCTTTTTTTAGATTTAAATTATCAACTGTGCTCTTATTCCAGGGAAGGGCAAACATCCAATCCAGATAATTGCGGACAACAGCCGTTTCGGCTGACTCTGGATGCATTTGAGAAAGGCGGACAATCTGCTTTTCCAGTTCCTCTTTGACTTCCTGAGTAGTCTTTAACTTCTTTAATGCATCCTCATAACCTATAATTTCTTCCTGAATCTCAGTCCCTTCTCCCAATTCCTTCTGGATTGCTTTCATCTGCTGTCTTAAAAAGTATTGCTTCTGGAGTTTGTCCATTTCTCCTTTAGCCTCAGTACTGATTTTGGACTGGACATCCAGAAGCTCAAGCTCTCTTGCTAAAAGCTCATAAACTCTCTTCAACCTCATAGCAGGATCAGCTATCTCTAAAATACGCTGAGCTTCACGAACCTTTAATTCCAAGTTAGCTGCAGTCAGATCAGCCAGTCTTCCAGGTTCTTCAATATTGGCTGCAAGAATCATTACCTCTGGAGAAATATCTTTTCCCAAAGAAGAAGCTTTCTCCAGCCCGGAACGAGTATTCCTGATTAAAGCTTCAATCTCCATGGATTTTTCTTTCTCTTCGGGTTCAACAATGACCTTTACATTAGCTGAATAATAAGGCTTATCCTCATTTAAGTTCGTTATTTTTGCCCGGACAAGCCCCTGCGCCAGAATTCTCACTCTTCCATCCGGAAGTTTAAGCATTCTCATAACCAAAGCAACCGTTCCTACATTGTGGACATCTTCCCTTTTAGGTTCCTCGATCTCCATATTTTTTTGAGACAGGAGAAGAATCATTCGATGTGAAGAAAGCGAAAAATCAATGGCATTCATTGATTTTTCCCTCCCCACAAACAAGGGGATAACCATATAGGGAAAAACAACTATATCTCTCAGCATCAGAATCGGTAACTCTTTAGGGACCTGAAGCTTCTTATCCCGATTCCCCATAATATCTTCAAATTGATCCTGGTTTTTATTTTCCTTTTTTTTCATAATATTCCTCCAGCTCTATTCCTCGGTTCTCTGTACTTTTAACACAAATTCACTTTCTTTTTTCTTTAATATCCACACTGTAATTCCAGTCCTCATTTAAAGCTGATAATTCATTTTATTGGAAAAAATCACCCCACAATTTTATTTGTTTCTGCCTTAATCTTTGCTGCTCTCGAAACAGGTTTAATTCTTTTATCATCTCAGATGGAAATTACTTTTCTTTTAATAGAGATTCTAATTCCTGTTTAAATTCCGCAACATCTTTGAACTCTCGGTATACAGAAGCAAACCTGACATAGGCAACTTTATCCAACACCTTAAGTTTTTTCATCACGAACTTCCCGATCTCTGAGGCATTCATCTCTTTTTCTGCTCTCTCCTGTAATTTGCTTTCAATTTCCTCAACTATCTCCTCCAGTTTTACTAAGGGGACAGGCCTTTTTTCACACGCCTTTAATAAGCCCCGCAAAAGCTTTTGATTATCAAAGGACTGCCGTCTTCCATCCTTTTTAACCACCATAAAGAGAATTTCTTCTATCTTTTCATAAGTGGTAAATCTTCTTTTACAAGAAAGACACTCTCTGCGGCGTCGGATGGATAAGCCATTTTTACTTTCTCTAGAATCAATGACCTTGCTTTCTGAATGCTCACAATAAGGGCACCGCATTATTCAACATCCTCCCCTATATTTTTTATTTGAAACAGCGAAATTCCTTCTTTCCATAATATAGCATACCCTATCAGGCAAGTCACCACAACCTGAATAGCATGAATTACGATTGTCATCCCTACTGCCAGATTCTCATCAATATTATAGAGAGAGGTCAGGCCCAGCCTGCTGAAGAAATGGAATCCTCCAATCATTCCAGGAGTAGGAATTGCAGCCCCCACCATTGTTAAAAAGACATAAGGAAAAAGGAGTAAGTACGGTATGGAAATCTTATAAGCAAAGAAAAACAGCCAATAATAAAAAACAATGCCCAGCCATACAACAAAAGAAAGTAATATATACATAAACAGATTCCCGACTGAATGGAAAAATTTTAATCCCTTAATAAATTCTTCCGAATTCTCAAGAATTTTTTGGGATATTTTATGAGGAAAGGGTTTAAGGAAAAAAGCAAAAATAGACAGGGTCTTTTCCTTGAAAAAATATAGTGAAAGGATTATCACGAGGAGCAAAAAAGCAAAAGCAACTCCGATTATCCCATACATCTGAAGATCCGAATACGCTTTATCATCGGCTTGAAAATAGGAAGAATAGAAAGGCTTAGATAGAAGAAAAAGTCCCAGAAGGGAACACATTGTAAATACATCAAAAATCCTCTCAACCACAACAGTGCCTACCGCAAATCCCTTGCTCATTTTTTCTTTCTGGGCTAAGTATAAAGGTTTAACAAGTTCACCTAATCTCCCTGGAAAAAGGAGAGTCACTGTAAATCCAACTGCATTCCCTGCAAACATATTATAAAATTTTACGCCCTTTTTCTCGTGCTTAAGAAGATATTTCCATCTGATAGAGCGAGCCACAAGGTGGAGAGGCACAAGGAGAATAAGAGGTATAAAAAATATAAGGTTTACACTTTTTAAGTGGCTTAAAACCTCTCTCCATTCAACCCTCTGGAAGAAGAAGAAAAGGAAAACAATTGTGAGAAGTGAAATTAATCCCAAACGCACAAAATTCTTTTTCATAACGAATCGTCAATCTTACCATCGGCAATATACCAAGTCAACGCAAGGCAAAAAAGAAAAAAAGGGGGCAGGCTTTTCTTTAAATGTAGGGGCTTGATTCATCAAGCCCTTCAATAAAAAAGTGACTCAACTCCTATAACATAATCAAATAGTGGATTTGATAAATCAAATCCCTACAGAAAAAGCAGCCTGCCCCCTTTTTTATAATCTCTCTAATTAGCGAGGTTGAAAATCACTGGAATATCTATTATTATTGCTTCTGTTGGGAAGTCGTCCAATGGTAGGACACATGACTCTGGATCATGGAATCGGGGTTCGAATCCCTGCTTCCCAGCCACCGATCATTGAGGAAGAAGAGAGATTTGTGCCATCAAAGGGATGGGCGGAGATGATCAGGAAAGTCTATGAGAAAGAGAGGTAAAGGTGAATCTCGTCAGATCCAGAATTTTTGTATTGATCATAACAGGATGCATGATTCTGTTTTTTCAGAAAGTACTGCTTTGCCAGACCTTTAACTTTAAAGGCCTGATCTCTGGATGGATCACACTTAACACAGACAATATTACCAAGCCCTTATTTGGCCTCAGGTACATTCCTGAGTTTTCTTTTAAAAAATCCCTTTCAGAAAATCACTATCTGGATTTCGAGCTCTCGCTTAACACTTACGGAATGGCACACATACATTCATTTACAGATATAAAGACCGACAGCAAGATCGACCTTTACAGGACGTGGGCCCGGTATTCTTCATCCCGATTCGAAGCCAGACTGGGGCTGCAGAAAATAAACTTCGGATCGGCCTCCCTCCTGAGACCTTTGATGTGGTTTGACCGTATCGATCCCCGCGATCCTCTGCAGCTTACAGACGGTGTTTATGGACTTCTCTTGAGATACTATTTTCTCGACAATACGAACATCTGGGTATGGGGGCTTTATGGTAATGATGAGCTCAAAGGATGGGAATTTTTCCCTTCCAAATCTAAATCCGCAGAATTCGGTGGACGCATCCAGCTTCCGCTTGGAAACGGTGAGTGGGCTATTACCTACCACCACCGGAATATCGATCCAAACCAAGGCCCATTTTCCCTTTTTACTCCTGTCGAACCCTCTATTCCGGAAAATCGATTTGCCCTTGATGGCAAATGGGATCTTGGAGTCGGCTTCTGGTTTGAGGGCACCTTGACGCACCAAAGCAGCGAACTCCTTCCATTCAACTGGCAAAGAGCATTCAATATCGGTCTCGACTATACCGTTGGTCTTGGAAACGGCCTGAATGTTATTGGCGAGTTTTTTTCTTTCACCAGCAGCACAAAAGCATTTGGATCAGGGGAAGGCATCACATTTTCAGCCCTATCACTGGGTTATCCCCTGAATCTTCTGGATAATCTGAGTTGTATATTTTATTATGATTGGGATAATAGAGATCTTTACAGCTATCTCAACTGGCGCCGAACTTATGACAGATGGACAATCAACATCATCGGTTTCTGGAATCCTGAGCAATTCCAGATTTATCAAAACCTGCCGGAGAATAATCTTTATGCAGGCAAGGGATTTCAAGTC
>Ga0209979_1001409_pt1 | contig 26467 bp, 24 predicted proteins | sample AnhtaG_FD_183114 | JGI IMG/M metagenome (GOLD analysis project Ga0209979, IMG submission 183114) | Deep subsurface microbial communities from Anholt, Denmark to uncover new lineages of life (NeLLi) - Anholt_01485 metaG (SPAdes) (version 2) | ecosystem: Environmental > Aquatic > Marine > Oceanic...
GCCGTGGGGCGTGTGGTGGATGCCGCTGCTCTGGTGGACGACGTTCAACATGGTGCTCGTCTTCACCGTGATGTGTCTGGTGGCGCTGTTCCGCCGGCAATGGGTGGAGGCGGAGCGGCTCACCTTTCCACTGCTGTTTCTTCCGATCGAGATGACCGGCGGACTGACGCGAGAGTCAGTGGCTCGGGGCTTCTTTCGCAACCCAATCATGTGGGTCGGCTTCGGGTTGGCAACCGCCTTCAATGGGCTCAACATCCTCCACGCCTTCTGTCCCGCTGTGCCCGGGCTTGCGTGGCATATTCCCATCGACACGGGACTGACGGAGCCACCGTGGCGGCACTTGCGCCCGCTGAGGATGAGCTTCGCTCTGGAGGTGTGGGGCCTGTCGTACCTCATGTCTGGCGAGGTTCTGCTTTCCGGCTGGTTTTTCTACTTCCTCATGAAGATGGTGAAACTCGTTGGGCTGCAGATGGGCTACCAGGGGGCGGGCTTTCCCTACTATCAGGAGGCCAGCGCCGGGGCGTGCATCGCGCTCACCGGCATGATGCTGTGGATAGCGCGGCTGCACCTGCGCCGAGTGCTCCAAGGCGTCATGTCCGGGCCGTCCGACGACGATGCCAATGAAGCGCTATCCTACCGAGGCCTCGTCCTTGGCTTGCTGCTGGGGACGGTGCTGCTGGTTGGCATGATGGCCTGGGCCGGCCAGAACGTGCTGCTCCTGCTGCTGTACTTCGCGACGCTGTACATGTACGTGTTGGTGGCCGCGCGCGTGCGCGCCGAGGCCGGCCCGCCGGTGGCCTGGAACCATCCGTACGGCTTCGATCAGCGAACCCCGGCACACCTTCTTGGGACGCAGGCGGTCCTCCGCATGGCCGGGGAAAAGGCAACCGTGCTCTTCTATGGCCTCTTTTGGATCGGGCGCACCATCTTCGCCCACAGCGCCGGGCAGTACTTCATCGACGGGCTCCGCCTCGCCGACTACGGCAACGTGCGTCGGCGCAGCATTATCATGCTGATGCTGTTCATCTGCGTGATCGCGATGATGCTGACGTGGTGGTACCACCTCGACGTGGGCTATCGCTACGGGCAGGCATTGATAGGCGCCAAGATAGGTCGGGCCGGCAGGAGCTGGGCGATGAACTGGTCGCGGGGCCAGTACACGCAGCTCAGCGAGGCCCTCAACAGGCCGCGCGGGCCCAGCCGGCCCATCCTCGGCGCGTACGGAGCGGGCCTCGGCTTCACTCTCCTGCTGGCGGCGTTCCGCACGCGGTTCTGCAACTTCCCATTTCACCCTCTGGGCTTCATCCTTGGGACGCTGTACGGCGATCATTCACCGTACTGGTGGCCCTTCTTGCTCGCCTGGGTCGCGCAGCGCCTCACGCTGCGCTACGGTGGCCTGCCGACGTATCGCAAGCTCGTGCCGGGCTTTCTCGGTCTCGCCTTCGGGCACATATTCGTCGGCGGCATCCTCTGGCGCATCATCATCAACTATTTCATTGACCCGGTGGTCTCCGGGAGGTATTATCTGAACCTGGGGGGATGAGGCGTTTCCAAAGGAAGTGGTCCAGACGAGGCGAACTAGTGCCGGAGACGGCCAGGACATGCGGGCTTGTGAGCCAGCGCTGCGAAGGGGGCGGCTGGAGGCCTCTGTGAAGCTGCTGCGGCAGTGGGCCGAGGATCCCGCGCCGGTGGACGAGGATGCGTCGGCGGAGTTCGAGTGCCTGCTTCGTGAGCGGCGGCTCAGCTTTCGCCCCAATGACCAGACCCACCACCGCGGGGAGAACACCGTATGCTGACACGGCAAGAGGCGGAGACCCTCATGGCCTTGGCGAAGCGCTTCGTCGACCCGTCGCGGATCGACTTCCCAGGTCCCGGCGACTTCCTCACTTGAGGCCTCGTCTCGGTGGACCGGCGGGAGAGCTTCGTCCTCGACGTCAATCGGCGAGGGCGCATGCGGCTCGCGAAGTGTACCTACCAGGAGCGCTACGCCATCACCACTGTTCTGGTCAGACTCGATGTGGGAGGCCCGCCGCACACCAACCCCGACGGCAGATACGTCCCTTGCCCTCATCTGCATGTCTATCGCGATGGTTACGACGACAAGTGGGCAGAGCCGCCGCCGAGCGGCGTGTTTACCGATACGACCAATCTCTCGGCGACCCTTGGGCATTTCCTGGCGTTCTGCAATGTCAGCGACGTGCCGCCGATCCAGGGGGTGCTGATGTAGATGAGCTCACTCCCGTGCGAGGACCTCGTCCAGGCCTATGTACGGTGGCTGGGGGAACGCATCTCGGTCGCCGATGTGGAGGGCGTATGCGAGATTACGACGCCCTTCTTGGACCGCCACAACGATCATCTTCAGATCTACGTTAGGCGCACCGCACAAGGCCTCCTGTTGACCGATGACGGGTACACGCTGTCCGACTTGGCGATCTCGGGGCTGGATCTCAGAACGGAGCGTCGTCAGGAGCTCCTGCGCACGATTCTGGCAGGGCTGGGCGTCCGCGAGGAAAAGGGCGAGTTGGTGGTCGAGACAAACGACGCGGACTTCCCGAGGGGCAAACACAGTCTGCTGCAGGCCATGCTGGCCGTCAACGACCTCTTCGTCGCTGCCCCGCCCCGGGTCGCCCGGCTCTTCCGCGAGGACGTCGAGCGCTTCCTGGCGGCACATGAGATCCGATTCACGCCGCAAGTCCACCTCGTCGGCAAGAGCGGTCTCTCTCACAGGTTCGACTTTGTCATTCCCGCGTCGAGGGACAGACCGGAACGGGCTGTTCGGGCCATCAACGTGCTCGACAGGCAAACAGCGGGCTTCCTGATCTTCGCGTGGTCAGATACTCGCGACAGGCGCCCCCCGAGGTCGCAGCTTTACGCAATTGTCAACGATACAGACAGCCGGGAGCTTCGCCCCGAGCTACTGGAGGCGCTCCGCGCCTACGAAGTGCGCCCCGTCAAATGGTCCGAGCGGGACCGCCACGTGGAGGAATTGGCCCAATAGGGCGATGCCTCCGGCACCCGCGTACAGGGCCGTCACCCACCGATGTGAGAGGCAGCCACCGCACGGTTCCTGGGATTCCAGCCATCATCATGAGGAGGCCGTACGATGTACAAGAAAGCGCGGTCGACAGAGTGGAGGACGACCCGATCAACCAGAAGACAGTTCGTGGGCGCATTGGCCGGGGGGGCGGCGGCATGTGCGCTGCCCCGTGCCGTCATGGCGCAGGGGAGCCCGGGAAGCTCTGGGCCCCCCAATTTCGTCCTCATCATGGCTGACGACCTGGGCTACGGGGACCTGGGCTGCTATGGCGCTCCGGATATCAAGACGCCCCACCTCGACGCTCTCGCCGCGGGCGGCGCCAGATTCACCCAGTTCTACGTCTCCGCACCCGTGTGCAGCCCCACCCGGGCCGGGCTCCTCACCGGGCGCTATCAGCAGAGATGCGGCATCACGGCTGTACTCACCACCAAACAGCGGGCCGATGGAATGGACCCGGGCGAGACAACGATGGCCGATCTGCTCAAGGCCGCCGGCTACGCGACCGGCATCTTCGGCAAGTGGCATCTCGGCTACGCCCCCGAGTGCGGCCCGACCAGGCAGGGCTTCGACGTGCATCGCGGCTTCATCGCCGGCAACGTGGACTACTTCGCCCACATCGACAACACCGGCAAGCACGACTGGTGGCATAACGGCGTGGAGATCACCGAAGAGGGCTACCTGACCACGTTGATCACCGATCACTCCATTCGGTTCGTTGAGGAGAATAGGGAGCGCCCCTTCCTGCTCTACGTAGCCCACGGTGCGCCGCATTCTCCCTATCAGGGGCCTGGCGACGCGCACACTTCCGGCCAGCGCCCCGGCGCTGCGAGCCGAGAGACGTATGCCGAGATGGTCGAGGCCATCGATGATGGAGTGGGGAGGATCGCGGCGACCCTCCGGCGCCTCGGGCTCGAGCAGGACACGCTGCTCATCTTCCTCTCTGACAACGGCGGCACCGGGAAAGCGGGCCGCAACGCCCCCCTCTCCGGAACCAAGGGCTCTCTGTGGGAGGGCGGCATCCGCGAGCCGCTCATCGCGCATTGGCCCGGGACCATCGCACCGAACCAGATCGTTCATGACGTGAGCATTAGCCTGGACATCTTCCCGACGTTTCTGGAGGCCGCGAATGCGCCAACTCCGGCCGGGCGCGGGCTCGACGGCGTGAGCCTACTGCCTCTGTTAGCCAGCGGAGACGGGCTCGGGGAGCGCACGCTGTTCTGGGCCTATCGGGACGAACGCGCCGTCCGGCAGGGAAACTGGAAGCTGCTGATTCGCGGCGACAATCCGCCAATGCTGTTCAATCTGCAGGACGACATCGCTGAGAAGAACGACCTGAGCGGGCAGCACCCGGGTCGTGTCAACACGCTCTCGGCCGCATTGGCCCAGTGGCAAAAGGACGTAAGCGCCTCGCCTGCTTGAGCGTGCCACCCACGAGCTGATTCGTCGCTCCCCGACCTTGACATCGGCCTCCGGTTGGCGTAGACTTCCGCCACACGGGGCTCAGAGATGGCCAGTGCGGGCGACCTAAGAGTCTCGTTTACTTACTGGTTTACTGGCGAGGCACCTCGCGTTCGCCCGCGCCGGCGCACGTATATCTCATAGACATAGCGAAGCAACACAGCGATAGCGAAACCGGCCGCGGGTGCGGAGCCCGCGGCCTTCATCTTATCTGCTCACGGCGAGCGATGGGCCGCGCTGCGTTCCCGAGGCGCCTTCGGATCGCGAGAGGAGGGCATGATCTCATGGTGATCGTCATGCAACCAGGAGCTCCGAAAGCTGACATCGATGCCGTCATCGCGAAGGTCGAGGAACTTGGGTTCACCCCCCATCCGATCTTTGGCGTCGAGAAGACCGTCGTGGCCGTTATTGGCGAGGGTGCGTACGATGCTGCCGACATGTTCGAGTCGCTGCCGAGCGTTGACCGCGCCGTGCCTATCGGGCAGCCGTACAAGCTTGCCGGCAGCGATGTGAAGCCTGAGAAGACCGTGGTGACGGTCGGTGATGTGCCCATCGGCGGGGAGAGCCTGGTGGTAATCGCCGGCCCGTGCGCCATTGAGAGCCGCGAGCAGTTCCTGGAGACGGCGAAGTTGGTGAAGAGCCACGGCGTGCGCATCGTCCGCGGGAGCGCCTTCAAGCCACGTACCTCGCCCCACGACTTCCAAGGGCTCGGGCTCAAGGGGTTGGAGCTGCTGAAGGAGGTCAAGGAGGAGCTCGGCTTGTACCTGGTAAACGAGATCATGGAGCCCGGCCAGCTCGATGCCATGGTGGGAGTCGTAGACATGCTGCAGATCGGGGCGCGAAACATGCAGAACTTCGCGCTCCTGTCCGCGGTCGGGAAGAGCGGCCTGCCAGTGCTTCTCAAGCGGGGCATAGCGTCTACGATCGACGACTTCCTGAAGGCCGCCGAGTACATCATGGTGACGGGCAATCATAACGTCGTGCTGTGCGAGCGAGGTATCCGCACCTTCGAGACGGCCACGCGGTTCACCCTCGACCTTTCGATGGTGCCCGTGGTGCGCCGCCTCAGCCACTTGCCCATACTGGTGGATCCGAGCCATGCGGCCGGTCAGCATGACTACGTGCCGCCGCTGGCCAAGGCCGCCGTTGCTGTGGGGGCCGACGGGCTGTTCGTGGAGACGCACTTCCGCCCGGACCAGGCGCTCTGCGATGGCCCGCAGGCGCTCTCGCCAACGGAGTTCGCGGAGCTGATGGAAGCACTCCCGGCCTTCGCCGAGGCCGCCGGACGGACGATATAGTGTAGCCCAGGCCCTGCTCTGCGAAGCAGCCTTCATGGCGCAGTGCGACACCCGGAAACGACGAAGATCTCCGCCCCGAGGTTGGTGGCTCTGTGTACTGAGGCAAAGGCCGGCGGGGAAGGGCATCCCCGCCCTACACCTCGGCCTGCGGCCGAAATCTTCGGGGTAGCTTGCTGCGCAGTGCGAGCAGCCCTGCCTGGGACCCCACGGGCTGCCAGCCTGTGCGACACGGTTGGGAGCTAGATGATGCGCATCGCCTACGTCGATTGCTTCTGCGGCATCAGCGGCGATATGACGCTGGGTGCCCTCATCGACCTCGGCGTGGAGCCGGAGCAGCTCACCAGTGAGCTGCGCAAGATCCGGCTGCCGGAGTGGCGCCTGCGCGTGGAAAGGGTCGCCAAACGCGGCATCAGTGCCACCCAGGCGACTGTGGAGGTCCGCGATGCGGGCTCGTCTCAAGGACACGGCAGCCACGGACGCACCATGGCGCAGATTACGGCGCTGATCGAGGATGCGAGCCTGGGGCGCGGGATCAAGGATCGGTCGCTGGCCATCTTCAACCGGCTCGCCGAGGCCGAGGCCAAGATACATGGCACGACGCCCGAGAAGGTGCATTTTCACGAGGTGGGTGCGGTTGATGCCATCGTCGATATCGTCGGCGCCGTAGTGGGCTTTGAGCTGCTCGGGGTTGACGAGATACACGCCTCGCCCATACCTCTGAGCCACGGCACTGTCACCTTCAGCCACGGAACGTATCCGGTGCCCGCCCCGGCAACGCTGGAGATCGTCAAGGGACTCCCGACGCGCAGCCTCGACGTCGAGGGCGAAACGGTGACGCCCACGGGAGCGGCCATCGTGGCGACGCTGGCCGCGCACTTTGGCCCGATGCCATCGATGCGCATAGACGGCATCGGGTACGGGGCGGGCGTCTCGGACTTCGGCGACATTCCCAACGTCCTCCGGATGGTCAGCGGGCGGGCCGCGGCCGAAGACGACGCTGAGCGCGATACGGTGTATGTTGTCGAGGCTAACATCGATGACATGAACCCGGAGCTGTACGACGCCGCGCTCGAGGCGCTCTTCGCTGCCGGCGCGGTGGACGCGTGGTTGACCCCGATCCAGATGAAGAAGGGTCGCCCGGCCATCACGCTCGCCGCGCTCGTGCACCGCGACGGACTGGACGGCGCGACCCGGGCCATCTTCGAGCACACCACCACGTTCGGCGTGCGGATCGGCGAGATGTCGCGCCGCTGCCTGGAGCGCGAGCACATTGAGGTGACGACGAAGTACGGGCGCATTCGGGTGAAGGTGGCCAGGCATCAGGGCCGCATCACCACCGCCGCGCCGGAGCACGACGACTGCCGCCAGGCGGCCGAGGCCCACGACGTGCCGCTCAAGCAAGTCTACCAGGAAGCGCTCCGGCAAATGGACCTCGAGTAGGGGAGCCGCTCTGCCCGGTCCCGTTGTTGCTACTGCCGGCCATCACGCACAAGGCGCAGCGCCTGCGTCCGCGAGTGGCGCCGTAACCCACGGTCGCCGCTCTCCGGAATGCCCTCTGTGAGCCATCGTGGACCGTGCTCGGTCACCTGCTGCGCCAGCGCCGCCAGCATCGACACGATGAAGCCGGTGTCGGTGCCCCGCACGGGCCTCCCGCCCTGCCCCTCGACGATCTGCTGCGCCACCTGCCCCATGCGCGACGCCAAGCCGTCGGCCAACTGCTCAATGCGCTCCGGGGTCACTTCATCCGTCGCCGGCAAGATGCTCATGGCGGCTCGGAGTCTTGCGATGATGTCATCGTCAGCGGTCATTGCTTACCCTCCCGGTCCCGCCCCTGAAGCCTCGCGCGGCTGATGCTCCCACGCGTCACTCACACTGCCACTACGGAACAAACGACGTGTTGCCGCGCCGCAACAGTTTCGCAGCACGGGCCGAATAACTGCAGCTTTCCTGGGAATGAGGAAGGGGCATCCCGGGGCAGTGCTCAGGACAAACCCGGTGGGCAGCGGCACGGCGGCCTCGAGCGGTGGCCTAACGCTCCGCCTGCAGCAGGGCCACCGCCGACGCCTGCTCGCCGTCCTCGGCGCGAGCGGTGACGCGGAGGAGATAGGTGCCGCCTGGGACGTGAGTGGCGGCGGTGCCACGGCCATCCCAAGTGAACGCCGCCCGCCCGCTGGCGAGCTGGTGGCCGCGTGCGATCTCGGCCACCAGGCGTCCCGCCACATTGTAGACGCGGGCGCTCACGGCTGCATCGGCCGACAAGTTGAAGCCGATGTCCCAGACTCCGCCGCGTGCTGGCACGGCACTAAGACCGCTGATGAGCAGCGCACCCTGTCCTGCTGGCCTGACCGTCACGGCAAAGCTCCGGGTTGTGCCTTCGCCCGGCGCCGCGAACTCGTACTGGGCTCGACTGCGCATGAAGGTGCGCTTGGCGGTGTCCCGATCCGTCAGGATAGACACGCGCTCCTTGGGCAGTCGGCTGAGCTCGGGCCAGCTCAGCGTCACCGATTCTCCCTTGATGCCGCCAGTGACGGTGAACTCCCATTCGGCTGCATCCTCGGCTGTGCCCTTTGTTTCCGCGGCCAGCTCAGACGCCCACAGCATCTGTCGGCCGGGCGCCTTGTTGTAGGGCGGGGATGCCTTTCCCCGCCGGCCTTTGCCTCTGAGCACCATCCGCAGCCTGCCCTCGCCTGGCGGAGCCGGCGGCTTGGGCCTATCCAGCGCAAAGCCGTCGAAGCCGTCCGAGCCCTGGTCGGCTGCCGCTATCGTGATGCTGTCCCCACGGCTTCCGCTGCTTGCCCGAATGTCGAACGCCCAGGCGCGATCCGTCGCAGCGCCTCGCGACTTGCTCACTGCCGTTCCACCCGCACCGCCCGAGGGCTGCGGAACGACTAGAGAGCAGTCAAGCCCGGCCAACACCCAGTAGCCGTACCACAGGCACAGCGCATCCGGGGGCATCTGGCCGATGGTGATGGTGTTGTAGCTGCCGGTGCCGTCGTGCGAGGTGTAGAACGTCGCCAGCACCCAGCCGGCGCTTTCGGCGTCCGCCAGGCTGTTCACTTCGATCCCGTTGTCCACTTGCACGCTGTCCATCGGGGCTTCGTAAGGTGCTCCCACCATGTTCCAGCCGGCCTGCAGCGGGATCGTCTGGTCGCCGTGCGGCAGCGTGCCACCGACATCGATGTCCAGTGTTGCGGCGGGTGTGAGTATCCAGTACCCCTGCTGCGCACTCAGCGTGGCGGTTTGAGATCCCGGGGTGCTGGTCGGTACGGCCTGATACCCGCCCGATTCCCAGCCCCACATGTAGTAGTCCCCGTCGCCCAGGTCGTCGGAGAGCAGGTCGTCTGGTGTGGCCAACGTGGGCGTCAGCGGGAAGGAGATCATGTAATAGCCCGTGGCCGGCAGCTCGTGCGACGCCTCCGCTGGCGCCCGCGTGGTGACGCACCTGACGTTGCTGGCGTAGGATTTGTCGTAGTCAGTTATGTGTGGCTCGCCATCGACGTCCAGCGCCAGAGACGCCGAGTACCCCAGGGCACCCGGGCTGTCGACCGTCTCGATGGCCCAGTTCGTGCCGCTCCAGGCAGCGTACCTGAGGTCGGAGTTCGTCCGGTCGAGGTAGGCGATGTGGGGTTGGTCCGCCGCGTCCAGGGCGAGCGACGCGTAATCCCCGACATCGCCTGCCCTGTCAACCGTCTGAATCACCCATCCAGCCCCATCCCAAGCGGCATACTTCAGATCGTGGTTGCTCTCATCGGAGTAGGCTATGCGTGCGTACCCCTTGGCGTCCAAAACCAGGGAAGTGTGTGTCCCAACCCAGCCGGGGGCGTCGACGGTCTGAATGTCCCAACTGGCTCCGTTCCACCTGGCGTATTTGAGGTCGCCGTCAACCCAGTCATAGTTCTCGTGGTAGCTTATGCGCGGGTTGCCATCCGCCCCGAGCGCCAGGGATGTGTACCACCCCACCCCGAAAATCACGTCAGCGCCGCCAGCATGCACCGTCCGAAGGTCCCACGCGCTCCCGTTCCACGCCGCATACCTCAAGCCACGGTTGGGGAGCCGGTCGTCGTAATGGCTTATGCGCGGGTTGCCATTAGTGTCCAAGGCCAGGGAGGTGTACTCTCCTCCGCTGTCGACCCTCTGAATGTCCCAGGTCCGACCGTTCCAGGCCGCGTACTTGAGGTCGCCGTTGGCGCCGTCCCAGTAGCTTACGTGCGGGCGGCCGTCCGCGTCCAGCGCCAAGCAGCAATCGTATCCCAGCTCGTCCCCCGTGTCGACCGTCTGGATGTGCCAACGAGCGCCGTTCCAGGCGGCGTACTTCAGGCCAACATCGAGCTCCACGTAGGCTACGTGGGGATGGCCATCGGCGTCGAGCGCCATGGAGGTGTGCCCACCGACATACGAGCGGTCGTCCACCGTCTGGATGTACCAGGGAGCCGCTCCGCACACGCGGGCAGCGATTAACAGCATCAAGCTGCACAAGCCCACAACCACAACGCGACGCATGGTCCTTCCCTCCTCCGCGGCGAGTCCGGGGTTACGCCGCACATATCAGCCATACTCCGGGCACGACGTCACTCAGTGTATAGATTCGGTTGTCTACCGAGGGGCACCTGCATGGGGAAATACAAGGGGCGAACCACAGAGCGGCATGTGCCGCGTCACAGGGCGCGTTGCGTGACCGCCCGAGAGCCATGCAGTATGGCGAGGGCAAGGGCAAGTACGGGGGTGCACCTCCGAGAGCAGCCCTCATCTCTTCGTGTGCCAACCCCGGACCGAGTAGGGCCTCGCGCGAACCCGCTACTTCTCCCACCGCGCCATCGCCCGCGCCTCCTGGGATTCCGGCGGAAACTCCTGAAACTCGATTCGATGCCCGTCCGGATCGAAGAAGTTGAAGAGACGAGAGCCGTCCATTCCCGTGGTAATCTCGCGCTTGCGGACCGACTCGCCGGGCAGCCGCGGGAGTATGTCCTGCACGGCGGCTTCGATGTCGGTCACCTCGATGGAGAAGTGAGTCTTCGGGGGCGCGGCCTGGTCCGGGCGCGGCGCGAAAAGCTCCACGAACGTGTTCGGCGTCAAGTGCAGGTACACGATGACGACGCGCCCGTCGCGGTGAAGGCGGAACGCCTCCTTGAGGCCCAGCACCTCGGCGTACCACTTCAGCGACGCGTCCAGGTCGGATGTCTGGATCCCCACGTGGCTCAGTCTCTTCAGGTATGGGTTCATTCGCGATGTCCTCGCCGATTGTCCGGCCGTGCGTGCAGCCGTTTGCCGAAGGTTGTTCGCCTGCTCAGCGCTTACTGTATCTCGTACATGCGTTCCACCCGCCCAGCACCGCCTTGGCCGCCTCGATGAACTCCTGGATCTTGGCGAGGTCCTCGCTGAGGCCGTTCAGGAGCTGCAGGCCATCGGCCCGGATCGTCAGCGGAGCGCCCTCGGCAGCCGCGACGATGGCACGTATGCGCCGCTGCATGGCCTTCGAGTCGCTCATCTGGACGTCGGCCACCGGGTCGAGGCACACCTCGAGCGCGACATCGCCGCCCAGCGCCTCCCGCACCTTCCGCACATCCGTCCGCGGGCCGACGTTGTACATCGTCAGGCTCGGCAAGCGGGCGACGAACTGCGCGAAGTCGTCCGTGCGGCCGCAGCTATGCCAGTAGGCGATAGCGCCGTGAAACTCCCCCAGGCGCATCTCCTCGGGCAGCACGAACTCCTCGTACATCCGCGGGCTGATGGTCTCGGAGCCGATGCAGTCGTTGTAGAGATTCCCCGCGCCGGCCTCCTGGCCGAGGAAGTCGGCGCGCCTCTGCGTCCACAGGATGCGCGCGTCGGTGACCGTGCGCAGCAGCTCACGCACGAGCTCCGGCTGCTCACACATGTCCGCCAGGAACTGCTGCATGCCCCGGAGCTGGCAGGCCACTCCCATGGGCCCGCGGCCCCATTCGGGAAACGTGACCCGCATCCGGCCATCGGCAAGCTCGGAGAGCTCCGTGTAGAACCGATGTGCATGCGGCATGAGGCCGCTCGAGTGAAAGTCTATCGGGAGCAGGCAACGCATATCCTCGAGGTCATTCACGACGGGCTTCCGCCCGATCCAGGGATCGTTGCCGCTGGTGAACTCCCACGGCATGCCGAAGAGACTCATCTCGAAGGGCACGCCGAACCAGATGGGGATGTCGTCGCCGATCACGGTGTCGTCGTCGAAGTGCTCGAAGCGGTAGATGCTCATCTGCAGGCGCGCCTGCAGGAACGTGCGGGGGTCGGTGTAGTAGCGGGCGATGTCGAAGCCGAGGATATGAGCCCAGAGGGCGTTCTCGGGCTCCACCGTGAAGGGGATGCCGTCGGCGTCTCGCCGGGGTACGCCGCGCCAATGGTCGCGGGCCCAGTCCGGCTGTGGGGCCCACTTGGCGGCGCGTGCCGCATTCTCGTCGCCGGCACAGATCTCGAGTACGCGGTCGATGAGGACCGTGAGCTCGCCGTCGGTGGGCACCTTGAGCACCCTCTCGCTCGATTGGCGCGAATGCGCCGCTGCAATGCGCCCGGCCCATCACCGCTTGGTGGTCGGCCTCAGGATGGTCGGCGTGACGAAGACGAGGAGCTCGGAATCATCGATGATCTGCCGTGTGCCGAGCGGGCTGGTGGTCGTGGAGTTCTGCCGCCGCGGTAGGCCGGCGATGCACACGCTCTGGCCGTCGGGTACGCGGATGAGGGCACTGGTGAGCGTCTGCTTCGTGGTGGGGACTGCGCCGCCGGGGCCCAGGACGGTGCCTGTTTCGTCAATCAGGCTGACACGGATCCACATGGAGACCGTATCATCTGCGTTCACGCGGGGCGTCACGTACAGCTCCACGCCGACGAAGGCGCTGAATGGGATGTAGTTCGTGGTGACGGCTCCGTACGTGACCGCGGTCTGGGGCAGGAAGTATGGAACCGACTGGCCGACCCGGATGAGCCCAGGTTGGCCATTCAGCGTCATGACCTCGGCTCCGACACGCTCGCTGCCACGGGTCTCTCGCTGCATGGCCCCGAATACCGCGGCGAGATCGGCACGGGCGAACCGGAGCGCTATGTTCGCGTCGGGCGGGACGTTGCCCGACGTGCCGCCACGCATGGGCCCAAACGTGCCGGTGAAGTCCAACCCGAGCGCCTTTTCGATGCGGGTCAGGACGTTGACGATATCGGCGCGGATGCGCACCTGAGTCGGCGGCACATCGAAGAGCCGCAGTATCTCGCGGAACGCGTCGATCTCAGCCGGCGTGCCGGTTACGAGCAAGGCGTTGTGCCCGGGAATGGGGATCGGCGGCTTCATCTCGCCCGGAAGCAAGTCGGGCCACCCGAAGGGAGGCGGCCCGTCGGGCGCACCGGTCGGCCCATTGTACTGCTCGCGCGGGTCGGGGAATCCGGCCCATGCGACAAGCTGAGATGGGCGCGAGAGATCCGGCTTCGCCTCGGGACGGACGAGGCCCGATGGGCCGATTCCGGGGCGGCGTCGGGCAGCCACCGGAGGGCGCTGGGGGCGAGCGCGAGCGGCGAGGCCGAACGCCCGCGCCACATCACGCGCATCGGCGTGCAGCAGGTAGATCCTCTCGTGCCGGACGTTGTCTCTCTGCTCCGCGGCCTGCAGCGGCGCGCAGATGCCCAGTACGATGCCGACGATGATTGCCATTGTCATGCTCCGCACGATCATCTCTCCGCACCCCCGTTGTCCATTCCCCGCAGGAGTGATCCACTAACTCACTTCTGTCTCGCCGGGTGCATCTCCTGCCATGTCACCGCCGACCGTGATGGCGATCACCTCGGGCGGCGAGCCGAGGCGCATGGGGAGGATGACGGCGCCGACGCCCCGGGTGGTGCACATGAGGGGTCGGCCGGACGTGAACCGGAGCGTTCTGACTTTCCCGTTCTTACACAGCTCCTCGTGCGAGTATACCCGCCGGAGGTCAGCCCAATCACTGCCGTGCCGTGGCAGCTCCAGAACGCCTGATTTCAACTCCCATTCGCGCCGAGAGTGGGCTATGAGCCGCCCAAGTAGCGGAATGCGCAACTGACCGCCGTGCGTGTGCCCGCACAGGAAGAGGTGCGTGCGTTCGCGGGGCGCCCGGGGCCAGGCAAAGGGAGAGTGGGCCACGACGATCATGAGATCAGCGGGTGGTGCATCGGCCAATGTACCCTCGAAATCTGGCGTGCCCGTCAGGCGATGCTCCAACCCGAGGACGCACACGTTCGCGCCGCCGATGGTACCGGTCCAATGCCGATTCACCAGCAGACGGCCGCCGACGCGCTCGATGGCAGCACCGAAGGCTTCGATGTTAAGATCGTACGCGTGTTCGGAGTTGCCTGTGACGCACAGCACCGGTGCATGCGCCGCAAGACGGCGGATAAGCGAGACAGCAATGTCAATGTCCGCATTCCACGCCAGCGTGTCGCCCGAAACCACGATGAGGTGCGGATCGATGTCTCTGATGACGCCGAGAAGCCTGTCCAGGCTGACAGGCATGCCCGGCAGATGCAGGTCGCTCAGGTGGGCAATGCGCGCCCTGCCGGCGCCGCCGGGCCAGCCTGGAACCGAGAGGCTGAGAGGGGTAACGCGCAGCCCGCGAGCCTCTGCGAGAGCGGCCAACGCCACGGCGATGATCGCAGCAACGCACAGAATAGCGATGATTAGGGCAAGCATGATTAGCCGACGTCTGGACGTGCACGCCCGTGGCAGGTATTGACACGCGTTTCCGGAACGGATATACTCGCCGAAATTGGCGTCACTGGGAGGTATCCCCTGTGCAGCCACGAGCCAAGGGCTTCACGCTGATCGAGCTCCTCGTCGTAATTACCATTATCATGATCCTCGCTGGGATACTGTTTCCCGTCTTCGCCAGGACCCGGGAGCGGGCCTGGCAAGCGACCTGCAACGCCCAAATGAAACAACTCTACATCGCTATGCGGCTGTACGTGGATGACAACGGCGGCCGGTTTCCCCGCGGGAGGGCCACGTTTCTCAACGTACCCCCCGTGCGAGGATACACGCAGTATACGGGCGTCAGTTATCCAGGGAGCATCTATACCGTGTTGCACGAGTACATACGCGAGGAGCGGATTCTGAAGTGCCCCTCGAAGAGCTTCACGTGGTGGTACACCTATAGGGCATGCGGCGACGCGTACGAGTACAGCTATCCCTACAATTGGCTCTGCTGGGGTCGCATGGCTGGCGGCGTCCGGGACTCCGATGTGCGCGAGCCTGCAAAGCAAGTGCTGATTACGGAGGGCTATCATCTCTGGTTCGACCGCCACGAAACCATCTACGACCGGTTGGGCGCGGCGTGGTTCCTGCCGGACACCTATGGCAACCTGTACGAGACAGCGTGGCATAATGGTCGTATCAACGTGTTGTATGGCGATGGGCACGTGGAGTCCAAGAGACTCGACGAGCTGTGGTATTTCAATTTCTATCGTAACAGCAGGGAGAGGAACATCTGCGGCACAGGCGGCATAGGCGATTGCATGCGGCCGATCACGACCGGTTACTAGACGCGTGCCACCGAACCCGAACGGCGAAGTCAAGCACCGCCCCGCTTCATGCGGGGCGGTGCTCTTTGTGCAGGTGTCGATCGCTGTCGCCGAGTGGCCCGTCTGGCTCACGAGGATGGCGGGCGCTCCCTGATGATGATCTCCCCCGGACGCACCGTGATGCTCTCCACGGCGAGCCCAGCAAACCCGTGCTCCTGAAGCTTCTCATCGATCTGCTCCTGCAACCGACGAGCAACAACGCGACCGAGCCGGACGCGTCCCGCGTATACCTGGTCAACTACCGCGCTCAGGGCGCCGTCCGCGGAGCGGACGAGACGGCCGGTAGCGGTCACGTGTACCGGCCGGCCGCCGAACTCCACGATGCCGGACACGGTACCGATGCCATCGCCGAACTCCATCCGCACGTTGCGGGCTTTATCTGCATATCTGTAGGCTTCGCTGGCGAGCCATATGTTCACATCGGCCTGCGTAATGCGCACCTCGTGCGACACCGGACGCAGGGCAACGTGTGCTTCACGGGGGGGCGCGGCAGGGCCAGCGGGTGATCGGTGGTCTGCAACGATGTCGAAGGCAGTCCCAAGCCGCGCCTCAGCGGCCCCTGCCTCCTCCGCCGAGGGAACCCAGTACGTTCGTGCCTCTGGGGGGACATACAGGATCTGAGTTGCGAGGAGCAATAAGACCGCCGCCGCGGCGGCGACCGCCGTCAGAAAAACCTTGCGACGCCCGGCTCTGCGTGAGCGGCGGCTGCGCGCAACGTCGTAACGACTCGGGGGCCGATCAGTTGTGCGCATTCATGGCCTCCTCGATGCCGTCCGCAATGAGTGTGCGCAGAGCGTTGCCGGCGACTATGATCTGTTCATCAATGACCTTCGATTCGCGTGGCGTGAACGCTGAGAGGACGAACTCTACCGCGTTAACACGTCGTGGTCGCGGGCCGATTCCGATGCGCAGGCGAGCGAACTCGGATGTGTCCAGGGCGTGGATGATGGATTGCAGGCCCTTGTGTCCGCCGGCACTGCCTCGTCGCCGGATGCGAAGCTTGCCGAGCGGGAGGCTCAAGTCATCGCAGACCACGACAATGGCGGACGGGGCAGCGTCGTAATAGGCTGCCAGGCGGGCCACGGCCTCGCCGCTGTTGTTCATGAAGGTCTGGGGCAGCGCCACGAGGACCCACGCGTCGCCGATGCGGCCCTCGCCGTAAATGCTCCGATGCCGCGTGTGCCGCAGGGGGATGTCGTGCACACGCGCCAATTGTGCCGCGGCACGCAGGCCCACATTGTGGCGTGTGGCGGCGTACTCAGCCCCGGGATTGCCCAGACCGACCACGAGCGTCTGGGGTTCTGGCTTCCTCTCGCGCCTGAAGAAGGGCCACAGTCTCATGTCGCTGGTGCGCGCCGGAAGGGCCCCTCGCTGCAAGCGGCCGTCAGCGCAGATCGTCACCTCCGTGGCAACACATAGAGGACGCCGTGTGGTGCCAGGCATCGCCCGGAGAGCGGCGACGTCTGTGCCGGGAGCATCGTGGCCGTCGTTGGCGCTCGGTCGTGGCCCGATCGTGGCCTACGTCTCAGTCTCTGCCTCAGGCTGCGGCTCTTCGGCTTCCTCGGCGCCCTCAGGGGCCTCCTCCTCCTCGCCCTCCACCGGGATCTCCTCCACTACTTCCTCAGGCACCTCTTCCACCACAGGCGCAGTGATCGTCGCGACAGGCTCGTCGAGTGGCGTGAGGACCTCGACGCCCTCCGGTACGACCACTTCGTTCACGTGTATGGACCGGCCAATGTCCAGATGGCCCACGGGCACGGAGATGGACGAGGGGATCTGCGTGGGGAGGACGTTGACCTGCAGCGCCCACAGGGCCTGCTCCATGATGCCGCCGACCTCGACTCCGGGTGCCGCACCTTCGAGCACGATGGGCACCGATACGGTGATCCGTTCGGTGACTGAGATCCACTGCAGATCAACGCTCAGAGGATGATCGGTGACCGGGTCCCGCTGTACCTCCTTGAGAATCGCCAAGGCGTCCGACGTGCCCGTGGCGCCGTCGATTTGGAGGTCAATAAGTACGTTAGCGCCCCGCTTCGCCAGGGAGAGCAGATCCCGCTCATCTACGACGACGGAAACAGGATCAACGCCACGCCCGTATGCAACGCCGGGGATCTTCCCCGCCGCTCGAAGCTTCCGCGCTGCTCCCTTGCCTGTTTGCTCTCTCTTTTTCGCCGCAAGAGTCACTTGTTCCATCGGCTATTCCTCCAACACCATGAGGAGCGCGGCGGACCGCCGCGATCCTCGGCGGTCTCAATGCATTTGGCCAAGCCCTCATTGCATATTGGTGCGCTCTACGTCCGTGCTGTGGCTGGGGCGGGAGGATTCGAACCTCCGAATACGGGATCCAAAGTCCCGTGCCTTACCACTTGGCCACGCCCCAGCAGCTCTTACATCAGCAAAGAAACGACGGGCACGAGCCTGCGGTTGATAGGGTCAACTCCCAGGCCGAATTCCTCCAGCGTCACGGCTCCCAGGAGCGGGTGGCTGCCCGGGTCCCCGAATATGCAGATCGTCATGAGACTCTCGTTGTTGATCCTCACCGGCACCTGCGCACCATCGCGCTCGATGATGCGGCCGTCGGCCGTTTGCAGGCGGCGGCCGAGGGAGGGTTCGATGCCCAGACGTTCCAGTACCGGCCGCGGGATCCACGTGTACGTAGCGCCCGTGTCCACCAGGGCCTCCACCGACTCGAAGCTGGCGCCGTCCGCGGCCTCAATCTCTATGGTGTGCCGGAACGTTCCCATTCCCTCAGACTCCCACCGGCACATCCGTCCCCCGAGCTCTCCCGCCGCGGCTACGCGCAACTGCACGCGTGCTCTGACAGGATCTGCTCGGCGAGCTCCAGGTCGCTCGGCTTGTCCACATCGAAAGCGATCTCCGCGTGCCGGCACTGGACGACAGCCAGCGAGCAGTCGAGCATCTTCGCGGCTCGATCCGCCACCCTCGCGACACTGGCCGTTCCCAGCAGCAGTTGGACGACGGTCATCGGCCCCAGCATCGCCGCCAGCTTCACCTTGCTTTTCCTGACGCGGTAGATCTGATGGATCCTGTCGCGGCGGTCAATAGCGAAGCTGCGCGCCACGAGGGCGATATTGCCGCTCGTGAACCGGCCATCGCGGAATTGAGCGTACGTGCGCGGACAGCCGGGGAACTCGGCCTCGACGATTCGCTCTTCGACGATAGGATAGCAGCAATCCGCGTCGGCCTCAAGGCCCTCAGCGACAAATTGCTCCACCGCCTCCGGGGTCAGCAGCGGCACATCGCAGGCGCATATGAGCATCTTGTCCGCTTTCGTCAGTGCTTGGGCGCCCGCCACGATGCTGTCGATGGGGCTGTGTCCATCTGTCATCGTCAGTCGAATGCCGGCCCAGTCGCGCTTTGCCACCTCGAAATCCGCCGGGCAGGCGACAACGATCTCGCCAATGGCGCGACACGAGGTGACGGCTTCGATGGCGTAGTCGAGCATCGGCCGGCCGCAAATGGGTATGAGCGCCTTTTCCCGTGCCCCCGTCTTGTCGAACAGCTCCTGATCGGTCAGGCCGCCTGCTATGATCACCGCGCCTACCACCTGCATCCCTCCGTGCGCTGTCGATACGAGGCAGCAAAGGCTGGCGGGGAACTCGTGCTTCGCAGCGGCCCGCTTGCTACTCTGCGAAGTAGCGAAGGCACTTCGCTACGTAGCACGAGTCGCAGAGTAGTAGGGCATCCCCGCCCTACAACTTGGCCGACGGGCGAAATCTTCGAGGCAGTTGGATTATAGCTCACGTACCACACCTCGCGGGACGGCCCGGGCCACGGTGACGAACGCGATACGGGCCGCATCCGCGGCGGCTAACTCGAGCGCAGCCCGCTCGGCACTGTTTGCTGAGGGGAACAGGCCATACACCGCCGAGCCACTGCCCGTCAGCGTCGTGCCGAGCGCGCCAATGGCCATGAGTCGTTCTCGGATGCCGCGCAGCTCGGGCAGCTCTGTCGCAACGGGCTCCCAAAAGGCATTGCCCAGGCTCTGCGCCACCAGCGCCGCATCGCCACGAGCGAGGCCGCGGCGCAGGTCGTCCTCCGCGCTGTACTCACCCGCACCTGCCCTGTCAGCCAATCCGTATGCCCATGCAGTGCCGACATCCCGCGGGGGCTTGGCGATGACGAACCACAGCGGGCAGTTCCGCTCGAGGGGCTCAGTGTGCTCTCCGATGCCCGTCGCCAAGGCGGTGCCGCCGGCGAGGCAGAAGGGGACGTCGGCGCCGATCTGCGGCGCGATCTGCTCCACGATCTCCGGCGCTTCCCGGTCGCTGTAGGTCTCCGAGAGGCCCACAAGGGTCGCGGCCGCGTCCGCGCTGGCCCCCCCGAGACCGGCGCCAGCCGGGATGCGCTTGCTGATGCGCACGGTCACGGCGTCGTCGATGCCCGCGCGTTCGAGGAATGTGCGGGAGGTGCGGTGGCAGATGTTGGCCTCCCCCTCGGGCACCCGTGGATCGTCGCACTCCACCGTCACGCCATCGCCCCCCGGCGTCAGTGTCACCGCATCGTGCAGCGAAATCGATTGCAGCACCGTGCGGATTTCGTGATAGCCGTCCGGGCGTCGCCCCAGAATCTGCAGGCCCAGATTGAGCTTTGCGTGGGCTCTGAGCCGCACTCTACTGTCTCACCCCCTCCGCTCCGTCGGTCTCGATGGCAGCGATGGCCTTCGTGAGCGCCAGAAGCTCGTCCGGAGACAGAGCCTCGGCGCGTTGGCCCGGATCGATCCCGGCCGCCACCAGAGCATCCGCGATCTGCGCGCGGCTCGCCGGGAGTCGGTCGGAGCCTGAGAGCGAATTCAGAATCGTTTTTCGTCGCTGGGCAAAGGCGCCGCGGACCACCTGCTCAAAGATGGTCGCGTAAGCGCTCGGGACGAGCGGCTCGGTGAGCGGTCGCAAGCACAGCACTTCGGATACGATGTCAGGCACGGGAAAGAACGCCTGCGGCGGCACGGTTCGCACCGGCTCCAGGAGAAAGCGCGCCTGCATCGCGACCGTCATCGCGCCGTACGTCTTGGTGCCCGGTCGGGCACGAAGCCGCTGGGCCACCTCCTGTTGCACCGTCACAATGAAACGCTCGAAGCGGGCGAAATGCTCCCTGAGGCGGTGGAGAATCGGCGCGGTAACGTTGTAGGGCAAGTTGCCGACGACCTTCCACGGCTCGGCCCTGTCTCCGCCACAGACGGTCGCGAGGTCCAGCTTCAGGAAGTCGGCGTGGAGCACCTGCACCGGCCAGTCGTGGGCGAGCCGCTCCAAGGCGGCCGCGATGCCTTTATCGATCTCGACGGCGACGACGCGCCGGGCGGCGCGCGCCAGATGCTCCGTGAGGGCTCCGAGTCCAGCGCCGATCTCGAGAACGTTTTCGTCGCCGCTTAGCTCCGCCGCCGCCACGATGTCGCGCGCAACGCCGTTGTCGATGAGGAAGTGCTGCCCGAGGCGTTTGCTCGCACGCAGCCCGTGTTGCTGCAGCAGCCGCAGCGTTCGTTGTCTGAGGGTCTCTGACACTGCCTCTGCCCCACGTCGCCCTACGCCTTCAGCCCGCTGAGGACGATGCCGCGCACGAAGAAGCGCTGGTTGAAGATAAACACCAGCAGCGCAGGCAGCAGGACGAACACGGAAGCTGCCATGAGCAGCGTCCACTCGGTCGTATACAGGCCTTGAAACGATTGCAGCCCGATGGGCAGCGTCTTCTTCGCCGTGCTGTTGATAACGATGAGGGGCCACATGTAGTTGTTCCACGAGCCGAGGAACACGAAGGTGGTCAGCGTCGCCAGCGCCGGTTTGCTCAGGGGCAGAATGACGTTCCAGTATATGCCGAAGGCGCCGCAGCCGTCGATCCGTGCCGCGTCCTCGAGGTCCGTTGGAATAGTGAGGAAGAACTGCCGCAGCAGGAACGTGCCGTAGGCGCTGAACATCGCCGGCAGGATGAGGGCCTTGTAGGTATCGATCCAGCCGAGCTGCCGGAGCAGAATGAAGACCGGTATCATGGTGACGACGCCCGGTATCATCAGGGTCGCAAGGTAGCCGAGAAAGAGCTTATCGCGGCCGGGGAATTGCAGTCGCGCGAACGCAAAGGCGGCCAGAGAACTGGTCAGCACTTGCCCAAAGGTGACCAGTATCGCCACCAGAATGGAGTTGATGTAGAAAGCGAAGAACGCGTCTTTGGGGTGGAACCCGCCGAACCGCAGAGGCCCGATCTCCCATCGGTGCCCACCCAGCTTGACGATGAGCGCATACGGGATGCTGAAGGCGAAGAGCGGCTCCTCGAGTCGGATCTTGGTCCATGCCTCGGGGTAATTCTGCCAGACGATGTCCATCGTGCGGACGGGCTTCAGGATCTGCTCGGTGCTGAGCTGCATGCCCAGGACGTCGCGGAAGACCGTGGCGGGCAGCACGAGTTTGCCGTCCTCGGTGAACGGCTCTGCCGTCAGTCGGATGGGCTCATCATCCAAGAACGCGTGGCGCTTCCCGAGACGCCCCTCGAGGCGGCGGCCCCGGAACTGGAAGCTCCAGGTTCGCCGTATGGGATCCAAGATCGAGACACCGCCCAATTGCCCGGCCACGTCCGCCGCGGGCAGTGCATCCTGGTGCGCGGGCGTCTTCGACGCCGGTCGCACGGCGGCGCGCGCGTCCCCGTGCTGCAGGAGCACAAGCCGTGTGCCGACCTCCATGAGCTTACCACGATCGGGCCCGTCCAGCACCTTCACCTTCGCGCCGCCGGGCACGAATGCCACACGGCCGACGCGCTGCGGGCCATCGGCCAAGTGCGCAGTGTACACCGGGAGGCTTTCTCCGTCGATGCTCTCCTGGACCTGCCGGCGCGGAATCCACTCCGGCGGGAAGATGAAGACGGCGCCCGTGCGTTTCAGGGACGTAGAGATCGTCCAGATGAGCGGGATGAGCATGGTGATGCCGCCAGCGGTGAGCAGCAGGTACAGTATGCCATTCCTGAGCCGCTCTCTGGCTCGCCGTCGGCGCGTCGATTGCTCTATGGTCAGTGTCGTTGCCATGCTATTACGGCTGCCTCGAAGATTTCGTCGCGTGCCTTTCTGTAGGCGAGTACCTGTGGCTCGCCACAGCCCCGCTCAGCGCTCCCACGGGCTGTGCGTCAGCCCAGACATCGTCATTGTTTCCCGGTGCCCCACTGGGGCATGAAAAACTACCTCACTGATAATGCACCGCGCGCCGCCCGTAGCGCCAATTCAGCAACGTGATGGCGAACACCACGACGAAGAGCAGTACCGCCAACGCACACGCGCGGCCCATTTTGAACCATCGGAACGCGTGCAGGTATATGTAGTACATCAGGGTGGTGGTGGAGCCGGCTGGGCCGCCGTCGGTCATGAGGTTGATGTACACAAAACCGCCCTGGAATCCGGCGATGATGGCCATCACGAAGATGAAGAACGTAGTGGGGCTCAGCATCGGCCAGGTGATGTGGCGGAGCCGGTGCCACCAGCCTGCGCCATCGATGTCGGCCGCCTCGTACAGCTCCTGCGGAATGCCCTGCAGGCCCGCCAGATACAGCAAGCAGTTGTAGCCGCCCGCACCGACCCAGAGGCCCAAGATGATGAGTGCCGGCTTCGACCAATCCGGATCGCTCAGCCACGCGGGCGGAGTGACGCTCATCCCGAACAGCCGGGTCACCGAGATGATGGCGGAATTGAACAGGCCGTACTCCGGGTTGTAGATCCATCGCCACAGCAGCGCCAGGGCGGCCGGGGCGCATATCGCCGGGAGAAAAAACACCGTGCGGTATATGACCACGCCCTTGAGGTTGGTGTTCAGGAGCAGTGCCAGGATCAGGGACAGCGCCATTCCGATGGGGACGCCGGCCATCAAGAAGACAGTGTTGTAGGCGTAGTACCAGAACTTGTCGTCGCGGGCTTTGATCTTGCCGGTGCCCTGCTCACGCTCCCAGCCGAGGAATTCCTTGTAGCTGCGCAGCCCCACGAACCTGGCGTGCTTGCCTTTCTCGCCGCTCAGCACAGTGGCGATGCTCTCGCGCGTCGTCGGTGTGTCCTCGGGGAAGAAGGGCTGGATCACGTCCCAGTGAAAGAAACTGAGGGCGAAGGCGGCAAAGACCGGCAGAAGCGTGAAGGTCAGAAAGCCGACGATGTTCGGGAGCAGAAAGGCGTACCCGGTCAGAGCATCGCGCACGCGGGGCCGGCGAGAGGGCTTGACCTTGGCGCGAGCCTTCGCCGGAACGGCGATGTCGGCGGAGCAATACGGGCAGGACTTAGCGTCGTCCGGAATGTCAACCTGGCAATTGGGGCACTGCATGGCGTGATTCAGCACCCGATCGAGCAGCTACCAACTGATGTCGGGCAGGTCGAGCTCGTCTTCGGACACGGCATCGGAGTACGAGGTTGTCTCGCTGCCGCGATACACGGTGACCAGGAAGTCTTCGCGCTCGAAGTCTTCCCGGTGTCCCGAGACCACCTCCCGGTCCAGTCGCCGTATCAGGGCCGTCTCGGCCTCCTGCTTCACGTCCGGCTCCAGCACCACCGTCGCATGGATCACATCGTCAGCGTAGTGCACATCCACTTGACCGATGCGGCGCTCCCCGTCCCAGACGAGGTATATCTCGGACGTTAGTGTTCGCAGCAAGCGTGTCAGACGATACTCGTTCACGGCACTGCCTCCCACGGCGGCCCTTCGACCGGCGGAGCTGTGGCTCCGCAAGGGCATGCGCGCGCCTGCGCACTGCCCAGTGACCATCTACTGCGCCTTACATCGCTACTTCTGCGCTTCTGTGCGCCGCACCTTCTCTTTCGGAGTGTGCGCGAGGGTGCCCGGGATGCTTCGCTTGCGTGCGGGTCGGGCATTGGTGGCCGACCTCAATGTGCGGACCCGGGACGAAGACGGGCCAGCCCGCCCGGCGCGGGTTGGCGCCGGTGGTTACGCCTCGGCCGAGAACCGCCGCAGGCGCAGGGAGTTGCCCACCACTGAGATCGAGCTGAGCGCCATCGCGGCCGCAGCGAAGGTCGGCGGGATCACGCCTGCCGCCGCCAGCGGCACGCCGAGGCAGTTGTAGAAGAACGCCCAGAAGAGGTTCTGCTTGATGATGCGCATGGCCCGCCGGCTCAGTGAGATCGCCGTGGCCACGTCCTGCGGATCGCTGCGCATGAGGGCCACATCGGCCGCCTCGAGGGCCACGTCGGTGCCGGTGCCGATGGCGATGCCGACGTCGGCCTGGGCCAGCGCCGGCGCGTCGTTGATGCCGTCGCCGACCATGGCCACCACCGCGCCCTCGGACTGAAGCTGACGCACGCGAGCGGCCTTGTCCGCCGGCCGCACCTCGGCGTGCTGCTCCTCGATGCCCACGGCGCTGCCCACGGCCGCAACCCGCGCCGCATTGTCCCCGCTGATGATGGCGCTCGCGATGCCCGCGGCCTTCAGTCGCTCGATGGCCTGCTTCGCCGTGGGCCGCAGCGTGTCGGCAATGCCGATGGCGCCGAGCGCCATGCCCGACTGCGCCACGCACACCGCCGTGGCGCCGCCGCGCTGCAGGGCCTCGAGGCTATCGGCCAGCGGCTCCCAGTCCACGCCCTGCTCGGCCAAGAGTCGCGGCGTGCCCACCACAACCTGCTCGCCGGCCACCGTGGCAACTGCTCCGGCTCCAGGAAGCGCCTCGAAGCCCTTGGGCTGCTCTGCGTCGATGCCCCGCTGGCGCGCCGCCGCCACGATGGCCTGAGCGAGCGGGTGCTCCGAGCGCCGCTCTACCGAGGCCGCTATGCCGAGCAGCCGCTCCTCGCTCACACCGGCGGCGGGGACGAGCTCCGTGACGTGCGCTACGCCCGTTGTCAGGGTGCCGGTCTTGTCCAGTACGACCTTATCGATGTGATGCGCGCGCTCCAGGATCATGGCGTCCTTGAAGAGGATCCCCAGCTCCGCTCCCCTGCCCGCGGCGGTGACGACGGCCGTCGGTGTCGCCAGGCCCAATGCGCAGGGGCAGGCGATCACGAGCACGCCCACCGCGCGGGCGACCGCCGTGTCGAGCGCCGCGCCGGACACCAGAAGCCAGAAAGCGAAGGTCAACGCGGCCACGCCGATGATGATCGGCACGAAGACGGCCGCCACGCGGTCGGCGATGCGCTGCACGGGAGCCTTCGACGCCTGCGCCCTCTCCAGCACGCGAATGATCTCCGCCAGCGCCGTCTCCTCGCCGACCCGGGTGGCCCGAATCGTCAGCGCGCCGTGGCCATTCACGGTGGCCCCGGTCACCTCGTCCTCCGGCCCTTTCTCCACCGGGACGCTCTCGCCGGTGATCATGGACTCGTCCACCGCCGAATGCCCGCTGAGCACTACGCCGTCCACTGGGATCTTCTCTCCCGGCCGCACGACCACGGTGTCGCCGACCTGCACCTCGTCGGCCGGGACTTCTTGCTCGTCGCCATTGCGCATCACCAGGGCGGTCGCGGGCCGGAGCTGCATGAGCTTCCTGATGGCGCCCGTGGTTCGTGCCTTGGCGCGTGCTTCGAGGAATCGCCCGATGGTGATGAGCGCCAGGATCATGGCGGCCGCGTCGAAGTGCAGCTCCGGTTCGGTGCCACCAGCGAACAGAGCCCACGTGCTGTACAGGTACGCCGAGAGCGCGCCCATGCTGATGAGCACGTCCATGTTCGCCGACCCGTGCCGCAGCGCGCGGTAGGCATTAGCGAGAAATGGCGCGCCGACGTAGGCGACCACGACGGTCGCGAGCCCGAACAGCACGGCGCCGCGGTACGCAAAGGCGGTCCACATCTGGATGGTCATGATGGCGGCGCCCAGGACCGTGCCGCACACGAGGCGATGCAGATGTGCGCGCACCTCCCGCTGCCGCTCGGCGGTCTCCGCATCCGTCCGGTCCGCCCCTGCCACGGCGGCCTCGTAACCCGCCGCCTCGATGGCGGCGATCAGGCTCTCCGGCGTGGCCCTGGCGGGCGCGTACTCTATCGAGGCCGTCTCGGCGGGCAGACTCACGGTGGCGTCCGCGACGCCATCCACGTCGCGCAATGCGCGCTCCACCCGCGCAACGCAGCTTGCGCAGGACATACCTCTGACGGCAAGCGTTAATCGCTCTGCCATGATGAGCCCCGGGTCGGCCATAGGCTCTGCAC
>Ga0209979_1001410_pt1 | contig 26460 bp, 29 predicted proteins | sample AnhtaG_FD_183114 | JGI IMG/M metagenome (GOLD analysis project Ga0209979, IMG submission 183114) | Deep subsurface microbial communities from Anholt, Denmark to uncover new lineages of life (NeLLi) - Anholt_01485 metaG (SPAdes) (version 2) | ecosystem: Environmental > Aquatic > Marine > Oceanic...
CACCGCCATGGCGGTGAACCTGAAGAAGATAGTCAAACTCCTCACTGGGGTGGGGCTCAAGGGTCCCAAGAGGAGCTGCCTCTCGGTTGCCTGACCCAGGGGGGGAGTGCGCCTGGAGGCGGAAAGAGGGAGGGAAAGACAGAAAGAGAGGAAGCGAAAACATAGAAAAACATACAAAAGAAGGGTAGGAAGAGTCTTGGAAGAGGTGGTTCACTTCCGTGAGCGGACAGAGACGCTCAATCCCCTCGTTTTTTAACGGTCTCCAAAATTGACTATTGACAAGCAGTTGTTCTCGTGGTATCCTTATAATTGCCAATGGGTAGATCCCCGTTGGTAGGACGCTTCCCTTCATCCGTCCAAGGAACAGGGGAGTTGTCCGCTTATCCTAGAGCCGCCGACCGCATTCGAACCGGTTCACCTGGCTTACTGGGGCCAGTTGTCTCCCAAAGACGCGGCGGCTATGCAAGAAGCGCTAGAATGGGATTTCCTCTTCTAGCGCTTCTTCAGTTTCCGCAAGGCCATATTCTCCAGGCCCCACCTTTACGAATCTCTCATCTCTTTCCATTGACTTGACGACAGTTCCGTAGGCGATGCGGCGATCACGTTTCAATTTGCCCGCAGCAATCAGGATGTCAATAATCTCCGTAACCTTGGCTCTGCCCCCCTTCTGGCTGATTATCTCAAAGCACGATTCCGCTACGGTCTGAGTTCTGAACCTCATCATGTCTAGCCCGCCAAACAAACCCTCTGGAGTTGGCTTGCCCAAGACGCGCCGAAGCACTCTTAGAGCCAATTCCAATTCTCCGATTTCATTCAGCGCTGCCTCCTCTTGCTGGGCAGCCAGCTCTTTCCTGTCACGCCACCGAGCTGCCACGGCGCGCTTCTCCCCCATTTGGTCTTTAATGGCCGCCTCAATAGCATCAATGCTGTCTTCAAATTCTTGCATCTTAACCTCCTGCCTGATGTCTATGGTATAGCGTAAAGCATAAGATTTGTCAAGCCTAAGACTACTGGCATGGAAAGCGCAATGATGTTAGGTTGACAAAAGGGTTAGGCATCCGGTAACCTGTTGGCTTCACCAACAGGTTACCGGAAATAAAATGCGTCAATCGAATGGATCTTCGAAACCAAGGATCGTGACGGCGTCACTGTTCGAATGTCCAAGGATACCTATGAGAGACACCTGCCGATTCATCCTGAGATGGCGGACTACATCGAAGAAGCCAAGCTTACTATCCAAGAACCAGAGTTGGTAATACGAGATGATGACAATTGCTATCACCATTATAGGCTTGGGCTCGGACGAGGCAAATTCAAGGAATGCTATGTCCGTGTTCTGGTGCACTATCATCGTCCAAGGGGTCAAAAACAAGGTATTGTGTCATCCTACTGGTTGTCCAGAACGATCGGTGAAGGAGAGGAGGTAATATGGATAAAAAAGCGGTACTCATGAAAAAGCTGCTAGAGGCGAACACGGACTTCGAGGAGAGGTTACGAAACAGCGACATTAAGGTGGGCTACGAGAGTGAACACGATATGCTGTTCATTACTATCGGTCGACCGCAACCGGCAATTACGGAAGAAGTCAGCAGGAGGCTACATTTTAGGTTCGACCCTGATTCTGACAAGATTGTCGGAATAACTATCACCGCATTCAAGAAGGGTTTCCTTCGCGAACATCAAGATTTCAAGAGGCATTTCGAGACAGTATTCGAGCGCCGCAGGACAATTAAAGCTTGGGAATTCGTGCCCCAAACGGAGGCATCGGAAGAGGCAATAGGTGCACTCAGGGGATTGGTTCCGGCGTAGATCGCTACCCCGAGCCAAAACGATTGACGCAGGAGGACTGCAATTGCAGTCCTCCTAATTCTTTACATATTATTATTACACAACAGGCTAGAAGTTTTAAGTTTCCCCAAGATGTGATACAATCTATAGTGTGAAGAACCGTCCAGGCGTCATCGATACGCTCTCTCTAGGCTTCAGCGCTATAACTCAGCAGTTATGGGTCCTGGCTATCCCCGTGGCTTTGGACCTCTACCTCTGGCTAGGGCCCAGGCTCTCTCCCATCCCTCTTATCCAACGCGCCTCTCTCTACCTACCCTCCACCGGCCTCGCCATCCAGTTGCAGGAACTTTTAGCGGGTTTCAACCTCTTCTCCCTCCTCGCTTCGGCCATCTTGGCGGTTCCCAGTCTCATGGCGGGGGCGACTACCGTTTCGCCCCTGGGCCAAATGGTCATCGAGATAGATGACGGCCTCCCATTCATGGGTTGGGTTCTGGCCCTGCTCCCCCTCGGTCTCCTCGTGGGCTGCCTGTATTTGGGTCTCATCGCACAGAAGGTCCGCGAGAAACCTTACCGCTCTCTTCTCCATCGGATCTGGGGCTACTGGCTGCGGGTTATCCTCCTCTTGCTCATCTTCATAGGGGGCGCTATCCTTCTGGGGCTTCCCCTGGCCATGGGCTTCACTTTGGTCTCCCTTCTCAGCGAAAGCCTGGCGCCCATCCTCTCTACCTTGCTTCTGACGCTTCTGGTATGGATATGGTTCTACCTCTTTTTCGCCATCGACGCTATCGTCATCAGCGATGCGGGGCCGCTTTCAGCCATCTGGAATAGCATCAATGTGGTGCGACGCAACTTCTGGTCTTCCCTGGGCTTGATCATCCTCATTAACGTTATCGGCATGGGGCTATCTCTTGTCTGGCGGGCCCTGGGTGCCAACCCCTGGGGGTTAGCCTTGGGGATCGTGGGGAACGCTTACGTAGGCAGTGGGCTGGCGGCGGCCAGTCTTATCTTCTATCGGGACAGATATACCAGTTGGTTGGAGGAAACAAGTGGCAGTGGATAGGTATGAAGCCACAGATATCGAGATCCTAGAAGGCCTGGAGGCGGTGCGGCGGCGGCCGGGGATGTATATCGGGAGTACCGATCGGCAGGGGCTCCATCACCTGGTCTTCGAAGTGGTCGATAACTCCGTCGATGAGGCCCTGGCCGGGGCTTGCGATGAGATAGAGGTCACTATCCACCCCGATAATACGGTGACCGTGGTCGATAATGGCCGCGGCATCCCCGTGGAGACCCATCCCCAGATGGATAAGTCCGCCTTAGAGGTAGTGCATACCGTCTTGCACGCCGGGGCCAAGTTCGGCGGGGGAGGGTACAAGGTGGCTAGCGGTCTCCACGGTGTGGGGGTCTCCGCGGTGAACGCCCTCTCCGAGTGGCTGGAGGTGGAGGTCAGGCGGAACGGCAAGGTCTACCGACAGCGGTACGAACGAGGGGTGCCCACCTCCCCGGTTGAAGTGATCGGCGAGGCCAAAGATACGGGTACCAAGACCACTTTTCTGGCCGATGGAGAGATTGTCCGCACCCTAAACTACAACTTCAACTCCCTAGCCCAGCGGTTCCGAGAGATGGCCTTCCTCACCCGGGGCCTGAAAATCACCCTCAGAGACGAAAGGGAGGACCGAGAACACTCCTTTTATTTCGAAGGCGGAATACAATCCTTCGTCCGCTACCTCAACCGCAACCGTAAGGTACTGCACACCGAGCCTATCTATACGGAACGGACGGTGGATAGCGCCATCATCGAGATGGCTATCCAATATACCGATGGCTATGCCGAATCGGTCTACCCCTTCGCCAACAATATCAACACCGTTGATGGTGGCACCCACCTGACAGGCTTCCGCTCCGCCCTAACGCGGACGATAAATGACTACGCCCGGCGTAACAACATCCTCAAGGATACCGACCCCGGGTTCGCTGGAGAGGATGTGCGCGAGGGGTTGACGGCGGTCATAAGCGTGAAGTTGAAGGATCCCCAGTTCGAGAGCCAAACCAAGGCCAAGCTGGGGAACGCCGAGGTGAAAGGGCTCGTGGAATCGGTGGTCTCCGAGAGACTCTCCACCTTTTTGGAAGAGGAGCCTAGAGCAGCCAGGGCGATCCTGGAAAAGTGCTTGACGGCGGCCCGCGCACGGGCCGCGGCTCGCAAGGCCCGTGATCTGGTCATCCGTAGGAGCGCGCTGGAGAGCGCAACCCTCCCTGGGAAGTTGGCCGATTGCTCGGAGAGAGACCCTAAGAAGTCTGAACTATACATCGTAGAGGGGGATTCGGCGGGGGGCTCCGCCAAGCAGGGCCGCGACCGCCGCTTCCAAGCCATCCTCCCCTTGCGGGGGAAGATCCTGAACGTGGAGAAGGCGGGCCTCAATAAGATCTTGAGCAATAAAGAGATCCAGGCCCTCATCACCGCTCTGGGCACGGGGATCAGCGACCAGTTCGACATCAAAAATCTGCGATACCACCGCATCATCATCATGACCGATGCTGATGTGGACGGATCTCACATACGGACCTTGCTTCTCACCTTTTTCTTCCGGTACATGGAATCGTTGATCGCCAATGGCCACCTCTACATCGCCCAGCCTCCCCTCTACCGGATCGAGGCCAAGTCGAAGCATACCTACGTCTATACCGAGGAGGAGAAGGAGAGGTTGCTGAAGAAGCGGAAGGGCCAAAAGGCGACGGTGCAACGGTACAAAGGCCTGGGCGAGATGAACCCCGACCAACTCTGGGAGACGACTATGAACCCTGAGGGGAGGACCATCTTGCAAGTCACCATAGAGGATGCGACCAAGGCGGATCGGACCTTCAATATGCTCATGGGGGCCGAGGTGCCACCCCGCAAGCGGTTCATCCAGACCCACGCCAAGCAGGTGAGGCACCTGGACGTGTGACCCGTGCTTTCTGCTAGAACGCGGCTCAAGGCGACCCACAGAGGCTCTGTATCTTTGCCCACGAACTCAATAGAACGTGTCCTCAGGTCAATAGGCGGTATGAGGAGCGATCCGCCTCTTAACCAAGCGCATCGAGGTGGCCGAGGGGAAAATGCTATCCGCAGGCAAGATAGCCAAGGAATTAGATGTCTCCCCTAAAGAGGTAAAAAGGATCATAAAAGAAGCGGGGTTAGAGCCGGACCTGGTAAAGCGAGGCTGCTCCTACTACGGCGAGGCAAAGATAGAGACAATCAAGCAAAAACTGAAGGAGTAGCCTAATCCCCAAATAGAGAACTGCACCCTCATCTCAGGGTGCAGTTCTTGTGAGTCGCCGGGGGCAGCGACCTCCTCCTTTAGAGTTGCTAGAATATATCACCGTTCCCGCCCCTTGTCAAGGCCAAACTTGCCACTCGCCCCCGTTTATGCTAAAATTAGCAAACCCTGGAGCGTCCAGGGTTTTTGATGCGTTTACCATCAATGCCGAACCTGGATAGGGAGCACTAAATGGACCTAACGCTTCTGATTCCCCTGGCCGGGGTTGTGGCCCTGATATTCGTCGCTGTTTTCTACTGGCTGGTAATCAGGGAAAGCCCTGGTACTCCTCGCATGCAGGAGATCGCTTCTTTCATTCGAGAGGGTGCTAACGCCTATCTGAGGAGGCAGTTCCGGACCATCGCTTACTTCATCGTTGGCCTAGCAGCCCTCTTGCTCATCGCCATGTGGCCCCGCTGGCAGATAGCCTTCGGGTTCGTCGTAGGGGCCCTCCTCTCCCAGTTGGCTATCCTCATCGGCATGAATGCCGCCACGAGAGCCAATGTGCGGACCACGCAGGCGGCGACGACTTCCCCTGCCAAGGCGCTCATACTGGCCTTCCGAGGCGGCAGCGTCATGGGTCTGACCATCGTGGCCTTCAACCTGCTGGGGATAGCCGCGCTCGCGGCCCTCTTCGGCGTTGGCCCCGACCACCCCGAAAACGTGAGCCTCCTGGTGGGCTTCGGCTTCGGGGCTAGCCTCGCCTCCCTCTTCGCCCAAGTGGGGGGAGGGATATACACCAAGGCTGCAGATGTGGGCGCTGACCTAGTGGGCAAGATCGAGGCCGGGATACCGGAGGATGACCCCCGCAACCCGGGAGTAATCGCCGATCTGGTGGGGGATAACGTCGGAGATGTGGCAGGAAGAGGGGCTGACCTCTTCGAGTCGGGCTCCGATAACTTGGTGGCCACCATGATCGTGGGGCTCGCTTTCATACCCCAATATGGTTGGGCGGCTATCTTGTTCCCTTTATTAAGCAGGGCCATCGGTGCTATCGGAGCCGTTATCGGCGTGCTGGCCGTGCGGGAAACGAAAAGAAGAAACCCCATCACCGCTCTGAACATCGGTTTCTTCACCACGGGCATCTTCTCTCTCTTGGCCTTCTACGCCCTAGGACAATGGGTGATGAAGGATATAAGGATCTTCTACTGCCTCTCCCTGGGGTTGGCTTCAGCACTGGGCACCGCCCTGATCGTGCAATACTATACGGGGGCAAATCAAAAACCGGTGCGGCAGATCGCCGAGGCCAGCCAGAGTGGCCCTGCCATCACCCTCATGTCCGGCTTCTCCTGGGGTATGGAAAGCGCTGTCTTGCCCAAGATCATGGTAGCCCTGGCTAATCTGGCGGCCTATTACATCATGGGCGGGGGGATAGCGGGCTTCTTTGGGATCACGGCTGCCACTCTAGGCATCACGGAGATGAAAGGCATCATCATGGCTAGCGATGCCTTCGGCCCCATCGTGGACAACGCCAGCGGGATCGCCGAGATGGCTGGGCTCAGCGAGGAGGTCAGGGAGTCCGCCGATGTCCTCGACGCCGCTGGCAACATCACCAAGGCTATCACCAAGGGATACAGCATGTCCTGCGCCTTGATGACCAGCGTGGTGATACTCTTCGCCTACTTGGTAGAAGCGGCCAGACTCCAGGGCATCGAGTACACTCAGATCAACGATGTCATAATCAACCTCGCTCACCCCCTCAATATCGCCGCCATCATGATCGGCTCAACCATACCCTTCCTCTTCACCGCCCAGACGGTGCGAGCCGTGGAGAGGACAGCCTTTAAGATGGTAGAGGAGATCCGAAGGCAATTCAGAGAGATACCCGGCATACTTACGGGAGATGCGAAGCCAGACTACTCCCGCTGCGTGGACATCAGCACCAGAAACGCGCTGAGGGAGATGGTGGTTCCTACGGTCTTCGGGGTGCTCTTCCCCATCGTCGTGGGCTTCACCCTGGGGGTATGGCCTCTCGCGGCCTACTTGATCGGTGTGAAGATCATCGGGGCTACTCTAGCCATTTTCATGTTCAACTCCGGGGGAGCCTGGGACAACGCCAAGAAATATATCGAGGCTGGGCACTTGGGGGGCAAAGGGACAGAGACCCACGCTGCCTCGGTCATCGGCGACACCTTCGGCGACCCCCTCAAAGACGTTGCCGGGCCATCCCTGCACATCTTAATCAAACTGCAAAATATCCTAGCCATAACCCTTCTCCCGCTCTTCGTAGCGTACAGCCTCAAATGGCCGTGAGAATCAGGAGTTGCGCATGATAACGGGCCGAGGCATTGATGCCTCGGCCCGCTTTTGTTATACTGGGGGTCACTACGGTATCCCAAGTTAGCTACCCAAGGATGTAGATGTTGCGAGGAGAGTGGGGTGAACTTCAGAAGATGGTCTTAGCATGCTGGGACCGCACCGCGCGCAAATACGGCCAGGCGGGGCCACCCATCTTCTCCATTTCTGCCCAGCGGCTCCTGGAATTATTGAGCCTAGAGCCGGGAGATAGGCTCTTGGATGTGGCCTGCGGCACTGGGGCGCTGGCTATCCCCGCCGCCAAGCACGTAGGCCCCTCCGGCCAGGTGACGGCCACCGATTACTCCCCCCGCATGGTCGCCGAGGCGGAGAAGGAAGCCAAGAACCATGGCCTCTCCAACATCACTTGCGCCTGTATGGAGGCTCAAAACCTAAAATTCCCCGACAACTCCTTTGACGCCCTGACCTGTGGCTTCGCCCTCTTCTTCTTCCCCGATATGCGGAGAACCCTGGCGGAGATGCGCCGCGTTCTTGTGCCAGGAGGGAAAGTGGGCCTCTCCCTTTGGGCAAAAGGGGCTATCGTCCCCCAGTGGCCTATCTTAGGGGACACGATAAAAGAGTACGGCCTCCGGCCCGTCGTACCTAACCCCATCGCCTGGAGGCCCAAGGATATAGAAGCCCTCCTCACCTCAGCGGGTTTCTCTGATATCGAGATAGTCGAAGAGCGGTACGACCTCCCCTCCCGAGAGGCCTCAGAGGTCTGGGAGTTCACCCTCTCCGTGGGGCCCATAGAGGTGATGCTGGAGCAGTTACCCAAAAACAAACGTCAAGAGTTCATTGACGCCTTCCTCTCTCGTATTCAAGAACTGGCTACCCCAGAAGGCATCCCCGCCAACTTCCGCGTCCTCTACATTGTAGCAAAAGCGAGAACTGACCGATGACCACGGGCTACGTTTTCCACCCCATATATCTGGAACACACCATCCCCAGCCATCCGGAGCGCAAAGAGAGGTTGCAAAGGATAATGCGATCTCTAGAAAGTTCAGGCACCCTGGCCCGACTGGCCCCCATAGAAGCCACCCCCCTCGATCTAGAACTCCTCTCCACGATGCATGACCCAAACTACATCAAGCGGGTAGAAATGGTGGCGGAATCCGGCGGGGGCATGCTTGACCCTGATACATACGTGAACCCTCGCTCCTACGAGGCTGCCTTGATGGCCGTCGGAGGTCTAATCAACGCCGTGGAAGCGGTGCTCTTGGGGCAAGTGGATAACGCCTTTGCCCTCGTCCGCCCCCCAGGTCACCATGCCCTTCGGGATCAAGGGATGGGCTTTTGCCTCTTCAACAATGTGGCTTTGGCGGCTCAATACGCCATCGAGAAACACTGTTTGTCTAGAATACTCATCGCCGACTTCGACGTCCACCATGGCAACGGTACTCAAGATGCCTTCTATGAAAGAGCCGATGTCCTTTATTTCTCCACCCATCAATACCCTCATTACCCCGGAACCGGCCATTGGAAGGAAAGGGGACAAAGGGAAGGGGAAGGCTACACCGTCAACGTTCCCCTGCCTTACGGGGTTGGTGATGAGGGATATGCTCAGGCCTTCGAGGAGATACTTCTGCCTCTGGCTCGCCGGTACAACCCGCAACTGATCCTCGTCTCCGCAGGCTACGACGCCCATTGGGCCGACCCCTTGGCCGGCATGCGCCTCTCCACCGCCGGGTTCCATCGCCTCACCACCGCTCTGGTCTCCCTGGCGGAGGAACTCTGCCAAGGCCGCTTAGTTCTAACCCTAGAAGGGGGCTATGATTTGAGTGCCTTGAGCCACTCCGTTTTGGCCACCCTTGCCGCTCTCAAGAGAGAGGAGGCCCAAGACCCCTTGGGCCCCGCGCCTGGTAGATCTCCCTCCATAGGTGATCTCCTCCAAAATGTGAAGGGGGTCCATCACCTTACCTAGACGTTGACATTTGGGCTAAGGAGCCTCATAATAACTATAAGCCTGTCTTTAAGAGTGGGGGGTGAGAAAATGGCCGAAATAGGACTGGGCGAATATTGCCACGAAGTGAAGGAGTTGATCAAAGCCCAAGCCATCGATGGGGCTATAGTCGTCTGCCGCCATATCCTGGAGCGGTTCCCCAAGTACATCATGCCCTATCGGCTACTGGGAGAGGCCGCCCTGGAGAGGGAAGAGTATGACGAGGCGGCTAGCCTTTTCACCAGGGTCTTGGGCGCCAATCCGGAGGACGTGATCGCCCACGTGGGGCTAGCGGTGGCGCATGATGAGAAAAAGGAACTAGAGGAAGCGATCTGGCATCTGGAGCGAGCCTTTGAACTGGCCCCTGGAAATACGGAGATACGTCAGGAACTGAAAAGGCTCTACGGCGAACGGGAGGGCGTGGAGCCACCCAGGGTTAAACTCACCCCGGCAGCCCTCGCTCGCCTCTACTTGAGAGAAGGCCTCTACGACCGCGCCATCACCGAGTTGAGACCTCTTCTCAAAGAGGACCCCGACCGCGTCGATCTGAAAGTGGCTCTAGCCGAAGCGTTGTGGCGGGAGGGCCGTCGCCGGGAGGCCGCCGAGAGTTGTCAGGAGATCCTGGAATTCCTCCCTAACTGCCTAAAGGCTAACCTTATCCTGGGGGTCATCTGGAAGGAAAGCGGCCAGGAGGAGGAAGGCGAGACCCTTCTCGTCCGGGCCCAAGCCTTAGACCCTGAGAACGGAGTGGCTCAGGAACTCTTCGGCGAAGCCTCACCTCTACCGCCAGAGAAAGCCCTCCTCCATCACCTGGAAGAGATACCCACCCCACCACCGGTGCCAGAGGTGGAAGAGGCACCCTCGCCGGCGGAGATCGCTCCTCCGCCTGAGCCTGAAGAAGTGGTGAAGGAAATGGCAGAGGAGGAGATGCCCGAGTGGCTGAGGAGGCTGCACGAGGTCGCAGCCGAGGAGGTAGAGGCTGAGGAGTTGCCGCCCGAGGTCGAGGAGAAACTCCCGACGGAAGAGGTCCCCGAGGCTGCCCCTCCCCCGGAGGAAGTGCCTGACTGGTTGCGAGAGTTGAAAGAACTCCCGGAGGAGGCTCCAGCACCCGAGGAGGTACCCGATTGGTTGGAGAGGCTAGCCCCGCCGCCCGTTGAGGAAGTAGAAGGGGCGGTAGCGCCGCCCACACCAGGGGAGGAGATGCCCGACTGGCTGCGAGAGTTGAAAGAACTCCCAGAGGAGTTGGCCGAGGAGGAAGTGCCCCCCCTCGCCGAAGAAGAGGTGCAGTTAGCAGAGGCGCTTCCCGCCCAGCCGATAGAAGAGGAGGTGACCATCGAAGAGGCCCCACCTATCGCGGAAGAGATGGTAGAGGAGGCTCCTACTGAGATCATAGAGGAGGCCCCTCCTGTCGCCGAAGGGGTAGTAGAGGAGGCCCCGCCTACCATAGAGGGGTACCTGGATCGCCTGGCCGCCGAGCCAAGTGATCACGAGGCTCGGCTGGGGCTGGCTCGGGCCTATCTGGCCCAGGGGGAGCCTGACGAAGCCTTGACTCACTACCGAATCATCATTCACTCTGAGGCTGCGCTCATCGAGGAGGTGATCGACGATCTGGAGGCCGCAACCCAAGAAGCCCCACATCACTTCCCCACCCAACAACTCCTGGGAGACGCCTATATGAAAAGTGGCCGCCTCGAGGAGGCTTTGGAGAAGTATCGCTGGCTGCGGGAAAGACTGAAAAGTTAAGGAGAGAGAGCGAGGACATGTCCACTTTCCATGAGAGAACCTTGGTCCTTCTGAAGCCTGACGCGGTCAAAAGGGGGCTGGTGGGAAAGATCCTCACCAGGTTCGAGGATGTGGGGCTCAAGATCGTAGCCCTCAAGATGGTAAAGATATCCCGGGAGTTCGCCGAGAACCACTACCCCAACACCCCGGAATGGATCAGGGGGATGGGGGAGAAGACGCTTCATAGTTACCGAGAACATGGCAAGGACCCTATTCAGGAGATAGGCACCGACGACCCCATGGAGATCGGGGAGATGATCAAGGGCTGGAACGTGGATTATCTCACCTCTGGGCCTATCGTGGCCTGCGTCATAGAGGGGGCCCACGCCATCAGCGTGGTGAGGAAACTATGCGGCTTCACCCTGCCCGCGGACGCCGACCCGGGGACCATCCGAGGCGATTTCTCCACCACCTCCCCAGTAATAGCCAACGAACTAAAGAGAGCGGTCCGCAACCTCATCCACGCCGCAGGAGACCCGGAGGAAGCAGCCCAAGAGATCGCCTACTGGTTCCCCGATGGGGAATTCTGCACCTACAAGAGCACGGCGGAAGAGGTGATGTTTTAGCGGCGAGCGGCAATGGAACTGTGGTTCCGCCACATCCTCCGGGCTTTGGCTTCCAAGAAGAGTTCCCCTTTGGTCAACAATTTTCGGGTTTTGAGTACATTATTGGATAGGAAGTGATGTTGAATGACCTATGCCGACATTTTGCGTCCTTCCGTGAAGCGGTATGCCTTGCTTTATGATATCGCCTGGATTGCTGGCGGCAGTCTATTCATAGCCCTTTCCGCTCAGGTTGCCATCCCTCTACCATTCAGCCCCGTTCCTATCACTGGGCAGACTCTGGCCGTACTCCTGACCGGGGCCTTGCTTGGCAGCCGGCGAGGGAGCCTGTGCCTGCTTGCGTATCTGGCGGAAGGAATCTCTGGATTACCTGTCTTTGCGGGGGGAATGGCTGGACCTGCCCGCCTAGTGGGGCCCACGGGGGGCTATCTTGTGGGCTTTATCGCTGCCGCTTTCCTCACGGGGCTGCTGGCTGAGAGGGGGTGGGATCGGCGAGTTAGAACCACCCTCTTGGCAATGCTTCTCGGCAACGCTGCCATCTACGCTTTTGGGCTGCCCTGGTTGGCTCGTTTCGTAGGGGGCGAGAGAGTGCTGGCATTGGGCTTCCTGCCTTTCATCCCCGGTGATTTCCTGAAACTGATCCTCGCCACAATGTTTCTGCCCTCGGGGTGGAAACTACTGGGACGGAAAGGGGGCAGGGAAAGGGAGCGAGCTTCGGGCAACTTCGGATAACAAGGCGTTTGCGCCTCGGGCTAAAGCCAAATGCCGCCTTGGGCAGCACTTGGCAAGGCCCACTGCCCCGAAGGCGAGCACCTAGGGCCTGAAAAGCAGCGTCGGCTTCGAGGCCGACGCTAGAGTTTGTTTCGCGCCCTTCGCGGTTCTACTACTGTATCCTCACCACCAAGGGGGCGTCGCTCCAGAGCCCCTCTAGATGGTAATATTCTCGCTGCGGGGGGGTGAAGAGATGCACAATGACGCTCCCGTAGTCGAGGAGTACCCAGCCCGACTCCGGGGTGCCCTCCAAATGCAACGGCTTCCCCTCCGCCTCCCCCGTCTTAATCAAAACCTCCTCCAAGATGGCTTTCACCTGCCGCTCGTTGGCCCCAGTAGCGATGACGAAGTAGTCGGCCAACAGCGACACAGGCCGGATATCGAGCATCACGATATCCCAGCCCTTCTTGTCGGAGATGGCTTCCATCACCTCCCGTGCTAACCCTCCGGGTTCCAGGGCTCACCCCCCTAACAACAAGGATCGATTCTAATTATATCATAGAAGGTGAGAGAACCCGAAAGACTAGAGCCCCCATAAGGGGGCTCTTGACAGGCTATAAGAGTTTCACTACGTTGATCGCCTGGGGGCCCTTTGGGGTCTCTTCGATCTCGAACTCCACCTTCTGGTTCTCCTCTAGGCTCCTGAAGCCTGAACCCTCGAGAGCCGAGTAATGGACGAAGATATCTTCGCTCCCCTCGGCATCTGGAGTGATGAAGCCGTACCCCTTGGCCGGGCTGAACCACTTCACCGTGCCCGTCTGCCGCTCCTCGCTCAAGGACCGCACCTCCTTTCCTTGCTAAGTCCCTGGCTTGGCCCTCCTTCAACCCCCTGGCCTCGCCCCATCCGGAGTAGCCACCTACTTCCCCCAAGAGCAACCGCCAAGGCCGTGGTTCCGACCTCAGCGGTCAGGACAGAAGGACCTTCTGGGGGACGAAAGAGTTACAAACCTCGAGAAAATAATACCACAGGTCTACTATTTGTCAAGACCGGCATCGATGAAGGCCGCAAAGATAGCCTGGGCAATCACCTCTTAGTCCAAATAACAACCACTGAGCGGGGCACCGTACCCAGCGTTTCCGCTTATAACCTTGAGATAGTGGAGCGCACTCTTTCCACCCGCATCAGGAGCCGGTAAAGGGGACGGGAATAAACGTAGTCGAAGGCTCCGACAGTGCGCACCGCCCTTCCTCCGAAACCACGCTTAAAGCGATAGACCCCCCATAACCCTCCCTTCCTCTTCACAAAGTCAGGGGGCTCCCCATCCCTCCCCACCTCATCGGGGATGCCCCAAAGATCATACACTAGACACCCTCTCTCCTTGGCCCACCGGATCGCCTCCCACTGCAAAAGGTAGTTGGGCATCAGGCTGCGATGCTCATCGGACGAGGCGCCGTAGAGATAGTAGGCTCGGTGCCCAAAGGCGAAAGCCATCAGCCCTGCCAACATCTGGTCGCCATAGAAGGCCAAAAAGAGCCTCCCCCTCCCCTGGGGGGCGAAGGCCCGCCAAGCCTCAAGGTAATAGTGGCCACTGTGTACAAAGAAGCGATCTCGACGCCCCGTGATACGAAGCAACTCGTAGAAAGCGCCCAGATCCTCTTCCCTCCCTTCCCTCACCTCCACCCCTTTTCGCTCCGCTAGGCGGATATTATATCGGGTCTTGGGCTTCATCTGACTCAGGATCGATTCCAGACCCCCCCTTATATCCACAGCCAAGGTGCTCTGAGGCTGAATGCTCTCCGGGGCTCGATGGAACCCCTCCCTTTCCAGTAGACGCCCTCCCTCACCACCCTCCCAATCCGGTTCCAGACGTAAGAAAACTGAACCCTCTTGGCGAGCCAGAATGTGAAGTTGAGCCCATAGTTTCCCTAAGGTTTCCCCCTCTTGAGGATCGACCACCGGGCCCCGGGGGAGATAAGCCAGGCTCCCCAGGCGCAGATTGCGGACCAGGACCTGGGCTCCGGCGATGATCTGCCCTCCTTCCTCCAAAGCCACGCGGCTAGCCCGCCAGCCGAAGCGACTCTTGAACTCTCCCCACTCATAGGATTGGAGAAGATGGCCCCCCTTCTGGAGGAGGAAAGCGTTCCATGGTCTCCGATCCTCTATCTTGAGAAAGTTCATCTTCTAGAAAGCCTCCTTTCCCATTATACCAGATCGGACTCCTCCCTTCACCTTAAGTATCGAAGCGCCCACTGGGTACCACCAGCAGGAGGTTACAAGAATTTGACATTCGACTTCTCGTCCCTTATACTGCTTGCTGTTTTTCCCTAGAGAAGACAGCGTTCAAGACCCCTTCTACGAAAAAGGGTTGATCTTGCCAAGAGTTTGTGATATAATTCTCAAGGTTTCCCGACAGCCCCTAGGCTAGCAAGGGAAACAGGAGGAATTGTTGCTATCAGACTATGCTTTCCTTGGCTTGTTGCTCATCGCTGCAATCCTCTTCCCCCTCGCGGCCATGTTCATGGCCTTCCTCATTCGCCCCAAGAAGCCCGGCCCCACCAAAAAGTCCACCTATGAGTGCGGTCTGGAGACCATAGGCGAGACGTGGGTTCGCTTTCGAGTTCAATACTACATCTACGCCCTGGTATTCGTCATCTTCGATATCGAGACCGTCTTCTTGTACCCCTGGGCGGTGGCCTATAACCAGTTGGGGCTCTTGGCCTTGGTGGAGATGTTCATCTTTTTGGGGATCCTAGTAGGGGGACTCCTTTACGCCTGGCGAAAGGGCGTCCTGGAATGGTTCTAAGATGACCGAAGAAGAGCATATAGCCGAACAGATCAGGCGCAACGTCATCATCACCACCATCGACAAGATATATAACTGGGGGCGCCGCTCCTCGGTCTGGCCTATGGGTTTCGGACTAGCCTGCTGTGCCTTCGAGATGATCTGTGCCGCTGCGTCCCGATTCGATTTCGCCCGCTTCGGGATGGAGATGATGCGCCCCACGCCCCGCCAAGCCGACCTGCTGATCGTGTCCGGGACAGTGACCAAGAAGATGGCCCCCCAGGTGGTGCGGCTCTACGACCAGATGCCGGAGCCCAAGTATGTCCTGGCTATGGGAGCCTGTGCCATCTCCGGCGGCCCCTTCAAGGATACCTACAACGCGGTCAACGGCATCGACACCTATCTGCCGGTGGATGTCTATGTGCCCGGCTGTCCTCCCCGCCCCGAAGCCCTCCTAGAAGGGTTCATTAAATTGCACCAAATGATAGAAGGGCAGACGATCCTTACCTCCCCTTGGTACCGAAAAGAGGTAGAGAGGGAAATGCCGGTTCCCATCCTCGGGCCCAGGGGGCTGGTGCTCCCAGGAGAAGGGCATGAGTAGAGAGGTCTACGAACGGTTAGTCGAAGAGTTCCCAGAGACTTCTCTTGAGTATCTAGAGGGAAAGGACCCGGCGATATCAGTTAAGGCCGATGACCTCTTTGAGGTGGCTCGCCACCTCAAAGAGAAGCAAGGATACGATTATCTGTCGGCCGTGACTGGGGTCGATTACCCCGACCGCTTCGAGGTGATCTACCATCTCTACTCCATGAAGGAAGGGCCGGGGCCTCTAATCCTTAAAGTGTCGGCCTCGAAAGAGCAGCCGGAGGTCCCATCCCTAGTCTCCCTCTGGCCGGGGGCCAACTTCCAGGAGAGGGAGGTCTATGACCTGATGGGGATCCGCTTCGCTGGGCACCCCGATCTGAAGCGGATCCTTCTCTGGGAAGGGTATGAAGGTCACCCCTTACGCAAGGATTTCCCTATCGAGGGGTACCAGACCATCGGCCAAGAGGAGTCTTCCTAGCCAAATGCAAACGGTAGAGACCAGACTAAGGACCGAGACCATAACCCTCAATATGGGGCCCCAGCACCCCAGCACTCACGGGGTCTTCCGCATGATCATCACTCTAGATGGGGAGACCATCGTGGATCTGGAGCCGGTGATGGGCTACCTCCATCGCTGCCAGGAGAAGATAGGAGAAAGGAATACTTACCTTCAAAATATCCCCTACACCGACCGCCTGGACTATATCTGCTCCATGTCCAACAACCTGGCCTACGTGATGGCCGTGGAGAAGTTGGCCCAGATCGAGGTGCCCGAGCGGGCGGAATATATCCGTATCATCATGGTGGAACTCACTCGCATTGTGAACCACGCTGTGGCTATCGGAGCCCTCCTCAACGACCTGGGCTGTTTCTTCACCCCCATGCTCTATGCTCTTGAGGAGCGGGAACGTATCCTGGACCTCTTCGAGATGGCCTCTGGGTCGCGGATGATGTGTAACTATATGCGCTTCGGAGGGGTGAGGTACGATCTACCCCCCGGCTTCATGCCCGAGTTGAAGAGCGTCGTGGCCGCCCTCCCCGATTTCATTGACGAATTCGAACGACTCCTCACCGACAACGAGATCGTGCGCATCCGTTGCCAGGGGGTGGGTATCCTGCCGCCGGATGTAGCTGTGGGTTACAGTTGCACCGGTCCTCTCCTTCGCGCCTCAGGGGTGGACTACGATATCCGCAAAGTGGACTCATATTCCATCTACGACAGGTTCGACTTCGATGTGCCTTTGGGGACAAACTACGATGTCTATGACCGCTATCTTGTGCGCATTGGGGAGATGCGGCAAAGCGTGAGGATCTTGGAGCAGGCCATAGAGCAGATCCCGGAAGGCGAGGTCTCGGTCAAGTTGCCTCGGGTCTTCAAGCCCCCTGAGGGGGATGTCTATCACCGCATCGAATCCCCCAAGGGGGAGTTGGGGTTCTATCTGGTAAGCGATGGGAGCACCAACCCCTATCGCTACAAGATCCGCTCCCCCACCTTCATCAACCTCATCGTCCTACCGGAACTGTGCAAAGGACATAAGGTGGCTGATGTGGTGGCCATCCTGGGGAGCATAGATATAGTACTGGGCGAGGTTGATAGATAATGCCCTTTCTTAACGATCTCTTCGTCAACCTCAGTTATTGGATCCACGGCTTTCTGGCCCGTTTTCTGCCCCTCTGGGCGGCGGATCTGATCATGATGCTCCTCACCATCGCCTGTCTCATAGTCTTCGCTCTCATTACTATCATGCTCATCAACTGGCTGGAGCGGAAGGTGATCGGGCGGTTCCAGGATCGGTACGGGCCGAACCGGGTGGGGCCCCTAGGGATATTGCAGTTCGTAGCCGATGCGATAAAGATGTTCACCAAGGAGGATATCACCCCCGCCAACGCCGACCGGGTGATCTTCAACCTGGCTCCCGTCATGGTCGTCGTCCCTACCTTCTTGATGCTAGCCGTCCTCCCCTTTGGCCGGGGAATGGTGGCCGCCGATCTCAATATCGGCTTCCTCTACATCGTGGCTATCTCCTCCCTGACCACCATAGCCATCCTCTTGGCCGGGTGGGGGTCGCGCAACAAGTACTCGCTTCTGGGTGGGATGCGGGTGGTGGCCCAGATGATAAGTTACGAGGTCCCCATGGTGCTCTCAGCCCTGGGAGTCATCATGCTCACCGGTTCCCTGTCCCTGGTCTCCATAGTGGAGGGGCAAAGCCGGGTGCCCTTCATCCTCCTGCAACCCCTGGGCTTCCTCATCTACTTCATGAGCGCTATAGCCGAGGTGAACCGGGCTCCCTTCGACCTCCCCGAGGCGGAGTCGGAGATCATCGCCGGCTACCACACCGAGTACAGCGGCATGAAATACGCCATGTTCCTTCTGGCCGAATATATAAACGCTTTCATCGTCTCGGCCATCGCGGCCACCCTCTTCCTGGGCGGCTGGCAAGGGCCTTTACTCCCTCCCTACGTCTGGTTCTTCCTCAAGGCCTACGCTATCTACTTCGTCCTCATGTGGTTGCGGGGCACCCTGCCTCGCTTGCGCATCGACCAACTGATGGGGCTGGCCTGGAAGTTTCTCGTGCCTTTGGCCTTGGTAAACCTCCTGGTCATGGGCCTGGTGGCAACTCTAACCCAGGGGAAGGGGCTCTTCCCTTTGGTTCTCGCCTCCTTGGTGGCTAACGGCCTCATCGTGGCCGCCGTGGTCATAATCTATGCCTTCGCCATGCGGCGAAGAAGACAGGTAGAGGTTGCTGCCTAGATGCTAGGACTGGGGATACTCAAGGGCTTGTCCGTAACGCTCCGACACTTTGTGGAGACCTACGTGAGCGATCTGAAGCGCTTCCCCCACCGGTACGCGCCGCAGGGTCGAGCCAGGAGGCTACGTCCTACCGAAAGGGGCATCTTCACCGTCCAATACCCCGAGGAGCGGCTGGAGATGTTCCCCCGCTTCCGAGGAGCGTTGATGCAACTCACCAACCCCGAGACAGACATACCCAAGTGTACCGGCTGCGGCATCTGTGCTCGCTTCTGCCCCGTGGGAGTGATCGAGGTGGTGCGGGCGGAGGAGAAGAGGGATGGCCAGTACGTCCCCCAGAGTTACAGCTGGGACCTCTCCGCTTGCCTCTTCTGTGGGCTTTGCGTGGAGTCTTGTCCCTTTGGGGCCCTCTATCATACCCCGGAATATGAGTTGAGCACCTATGGCCGCCAGAAAGGCGAACTCATATACCACCTAGATAGACTTTTGGCCTGGGGCCAGAAGTATGCGCCCCTTGGCACCCCTCCCGTGGAGCAAGAGGAATGACCCTCATGCAGATCGCCTTCCTCATAGTCTCGGCGGTAACCATCCTGGCTGCCTGGGGGGTAGTGGTGGGTAGGAATATATTGCGTAACGCCCTGGCCCTCATTGTCGCCTTCTTAGGAGTGGCTGGCCTTTACGTGCTCCTGGAGGCTACTTTCCTGGCCGCCGTCCAGGTCCTCATCTATGTAGGGGCCATCGCCGTCCTCATCATCTTCGCCATCATGCTCACCGAACGTTTTATGAAGCAAGAGCGCGCCACCAACGAACAGTGGTGGGTGGTGCTTGTGGCCTCGGCGCTTCTGGCCGCGATCCTCATCTTCCTAGTGGGAGCCGTGGAGTGGCAGGTCACATCCGCGGAAATCGGGGGGCAACCAATTGCGGATCTGGGGAGGGCCTTGCTTACTACCTACGTCCTCCCCTTTGAGGTAGCATCTCTTCTCCTTCTCATGGCCCTGGTGGGGGCCATAATCATCGCCAGAGAACAGGAGGAGGCATGATCCCCCTTAGTTGGTACTTGGCCGTGGCCGCCGTCCTCTTCTCTTTAGGGCTCTACGGAGCCTTGGCCAGGCGGAACGCCATCGCCATCCTCATGGGGATAGAACTGATGCTTAACGCGGTGAACATAAACCTGGTCGCCTTCTGGCGGTATATCACCCCCCAGCAGTTCATCGGGCAGGTCTTCGCCATATTCGTCATCACCGTGGCCGCGGCGGAGGCGGCCATCGGGCTGGCTTTGATCATCGCCATCTACCGCCACCGTCAAACCATCGATATCGAAGAGATTGACCTTATGAAATGGTGAAAAGATGCTGCAATATAGTTGGTTGATACCCGTTTTCCCTCTCCTCTCTTTCACGCTCATAGTGTTCTTCACCAATAGGCATAAAACCCTCAGCGCCCGCCTGGCTGTAGGGGCCATCTTCCTCTCCTTCCTTTTGGCTATGGCGGTCTTCTTCACCGCCCTGGGGATAGAGGGGCTGGCCGAAGAGCCCTACCGGAGCGCCTTCTCCTGGTTCCCCACAGGGAAGACGAACCTCGAGATAGGCTTCATGGTCGACCCCTTGACGGCGGCTATGCTGGCTATGGTCACCACCGTCTGCCTCATGATCTTCATCTACTCTCAGGGGTATATGCATGGCGACCGACTCTATTCCCGCTTCTTCGCCTACATATCCCTTTTCACCACCGGGATGCTGGGGTTGGTCATCGCCGATAACTTGATGTTAGCCTTCATATCCTGGGAGATCATGGGGCTCTGCTCCTATCTATTGATCGGCTTCTGGTTCGAGAGGCCGGCGGCGGCCAACGCGGCCAAGAAGGCCTTCATCACCACTAAAGTAGGGGATGTCCTTTTGCTCCTGGGGATGCTCCTCCTTTACTTCCAGACCGGCTCTCTAACCTTCGAGACCATCTTCGAGGGGGTGAACCATCTCCATCCCAACATCGTCCTCGCCGCGGGGCTCCTCATCTTCGCCGGGGCGGTGGGAAAATCAGCCCAGTTCCCCCTCCATGTCTGGCTGCCTGACGCCATGGAGGGTCCCACCCCCGTCTCGGCCCTCATCCACGCCGCCACCATGGTGGCTGCAGGGGTATATCTCGTAGCCCGCACCTTCCCCATCTTCACCGCCGTCCAAGGCCACCCGGCCCTGGTCCCCGTGGCTATCATCGGGGCTTTCACCGCCTTCTTCGCTTCCACCATCGCCCTGGCCCAGAACGATATAAAGCGGGTCCTCGCCTACTCTACCATCAGCCAACTGGGATACATGATGACCGCCTTGGGGGTGGGCGGCCTCGTAGCCGGCGTCTTCCACCTCATAACCCACGCCTTCTTCAAGGCCCTCCTCTTTTTGGGTTCCGGCTCCGTCATCCACGGCGTGGGAACCAACGATATGATGGAGATGGGCGGCCTGAGGAAGAGCATGCCCCTCACCTTCTGGACCTTTTTGGCTGGGATGCTAGCCCTCTCCGGCATACCGCCTTTCGCTGGCTTCTGGAGCAAAGATGAGATCCTGAGCCACGCCTTCGACCATAATCAGGTCATCTGGCTGGTGGGGACCGCTGCTGCCTTCCTCACCGCCTTCTACATGGCTCGACAGGTTTTCCTCGTCTTCTTCGGCCGGCCCCGCAATACCGAGATCCACGCCCACGAGAGCCCCCCGCTGATGACCGGGCCCCTGGTCGTTCTGGCCCTGGGGGCTACGCTTCTGGGCCTATTGGGTGTCCCCGCCGACATGCCCCTCTTGGGGCCACTCTTGGGGAATAACCCCTTCCACCATTTCATAGGGGAGGCGTTCGAAGCGACCCCCTTCAACCCCCAAGTGATGGGCATCTCTATCTCCGTAGCCCTGGCGGGACTGGCTTTGGGTTGGCTTCTCTATGGACGCAGCCCTCTAGTAGCAGGCCAAACCGATCCCCTGGAGCGGTTAGGCCCCCTATGGGTCACCCTGAAGAACAAATACTGGATAGACGAGATCTACAACGCCACCGTGGTGCGGGGGACAATCTTTTTGGCCGATCTTCTCTTCGCCTTCGATGCGGGGGTGATCGACGGCTTAGTGAACCTGGCGGGGAAGGCTACAGTGGCTTTCTCCACCCTCAATGAGCGCTTCGATACCTACGTGGTCGATGGCCTGGTCAACCTGGCGGGGAAGGCTATAGTGGCTTTCTCCACCCTCAATGAGCGCTTCGATACCTACGTGGTCGATGGCACGGTGAACGGGATAGGAAAGGTGGCCGATATTTTGGGTAGAGAACTGCGCCTAATTCAAACCGGCAGGGTGCAAAACTACCTACTTCTGCTTCTGTTAAGCGTTCTGATGTTAGTCGGAGTCTTCATGTATCAATAATATAGGTCTCTTGGAGGGTATCGAGATGGAATTTCCCTATTTGACCCTAATCACCTTCATCCCCCTCTTGGGGGCAGTAGCCTGCCTTTTGATCCCCAGGAAATATGAGAGGGAGATGAAGCGTCTGGCCGTGGCCCTTAGCCTCATCCCTCTCGTCTTGGCGGCTATCCTCTGGCTCAACTATGATTATACAGCAGGGACGATGCAGTTCCTGGAGGAGTATGCCTGGATCCCTACCATCAACGTCCACTACCGCGTGGGGGTAGATGGGATAAGTCTGCCCCTGGTCTTCCTCACCTCCCTCCTCACCGTCATCTGCCTCTTCTACTCCTCTTATACCATAAAGGAACGGGTGAAGGAGTACTTCGCCTTCTTCTTTCTCCTGGAGATGGGGATGGTGGGGGTCTTCGTCTCCTTAGATTTCTTCCTCTTCTACGTCTTCTGGGAGATAGGGCTGGTGCCCATGTATTTCCTCATCGGCGTGTGGGGCGGGCCCCGCCGCCAGTATGCGGCCATCAAGTTCTTCCTCTATACCTTGACTGGTAGTGTGCTGATGCTTCTGGCCATCTTGGGCATGTACTTCGCTGAGGGGACCTTCGGTATCCTAGAGATGGCCCGACTCCGCCCCTTCGCCGATAATTTCACCCTCCAGAGCCTGGCCTTCTGGGGACTCTTCGCCGCCTTCGCCATCAAGGTGCCTTTATGGCCCTTCCACACCTGGCTCCCCGATGCCCACGTGGAGGCTCCCACCGCGGGGAGCGTGATCCTGGCCGGTATCCTCCTGAAGTTAGGGGCGTACGGCTTCCTTCGCATCCTGCTCCCCATCTTCCCCCAGGCCTTCCATCACTACGCTCCCATCATCGCCATCCTGGCCCTCCTGAGCATAGTCTACGGGGCCCTGGTCGCCATGGCCCAGTGGGACCTAAAGAAACTCATCGCCTACTCCTCGGTGAACCATATGGGCTATGTGATGCTGGGGTTGGTCGCTGCCGCCTCCGCCATCGGCACCTCGGAGAAGATCCTAGATAGCCAAGCGATGGCTCTCAACGGGGCGGTGATGCAGATGTTCAACCATGGCATCATCACCGGGGGACTCTTCCTCCTGGTGGGGGTCATATACGAACGCTCCCATACCCGGGATTTGAAGGGCTTCGGTGGGCTGGGGGTGACGATGCCTGTATATTACGGCATCATGACCGCGACCTGTCTAGCCTCCTTGGGCCTGCCCGGGCTGGCGGGCTTCATCAGCGAGTTCCTCGTCTTCCAGGGAGCCTTGAGCATCATCCCCCCCGTCGCCGCTATCGCCATCTCGGGGGTAGTGGTCACTGCCGCCATGTTCCTCTGGAAGGTGATTCAGCTCATCTTCCTGGGCCCCTTGAACGAGAAGTGGGCCGACCTCCCCGATATGCAGAGGTGGGAGGTGATCACTATGGCCCCGCTTCTCTTCTTCATGGTCCTCTTCGGCCTCTATCCCACCCCCATCCTTAACCTCATCAACGGGACGGTGGTGAAGTTGCTGAGTGGATTATAGGAGGTTTTCCCCTTGCTCGAAGACTTGGCTCTTCTATCGCCGGAGATCACGCTAGCCATCTTCGCCCTCCTAGTCTTGGGGCTGGATCTGGCTTTCAAGAGGCTCAAAGACGCCTTGGCCTACGTGGCTATAGGAGGTGTGATCTTGGCCATCGTGGTCACGGCTCTCCTCTTTGGCACTCAAGGGTCGCTCTTCTCAGGGATGCTCGTCGTGGATTCCTTTGCCTTCTATTTCAAGATCATCGCCTGCCTTGCCACCGGGCTGGTGATCCTCTCCTCCATCGCCTTCATGAAAGAAAGAACCCCCTATAGGGGCGAGTTCTACGGCCTGCTCCTCCTGGCCACCCTGGCCATAACGCTTCTGGCCGGAGCGAGCGATCTAGTCATGATCTACCTCTCCTTCGAGTTCGTGAGCCTCACCTGCTATGTTCTGGTGGGGTATCTCAGGGGGGACCCCAAGTCTAGCGAGGGGGGGATCAAATACTTCCTCTACGGCGCCGTCACCTCAGCGGTGATGCTCTACGGCATCTCCCTCCTCTATGGGATAACCGGCTCCACCAACCTGGCGGAGATCAGAAACGCTCTCCTCTTTCCCGCTTCCCCTGCGGCCTCTACGCCTTGGCTGATCTTGCCCGCTGTCATCTTCATGCTGGCCGGCTTCGGCTTCAAGATATCCCTCGTACCCTTCCACCAATGGACCCCCGACGCCTACGAGGGAGCCCCCACCCCCATAGCCGCTTTCCTCTCCGTGGGCCCCAAGGCCGCCGGCTTCGCCGTCCTGATTCGCGTCTTCTTGACCGCCCTTCCCGCCTATCAGATCGATTGGGTAGCCATCCTCTCTGGGATATCTCTAGTGACCATGACCTTCGGTAACCTGGTGGCTATCCAACAGACAAATATCAAGAGGATGCTGGCCTACTCCTCCATCGCTCAAGTGGGGTACATACTCTTGGGCGTCGTGGCTGCGGGACCAGAGACGTACGGGATAACGGGGGTGCTCCTCTTCATCCTGGCCTATCTTTTCACCAACCTGGGGGCCTTCGTGGCCGTGGTGGCCTTCTCCCATCTCACCGGCTCAGACGAGATCGCCGACTATGCGGGGCTCATCCGCCGGGCGCCGCTTCTCGCCGCGGCCTTGGTGGTCTTCTTCATGTCCCTGGCCGGGATACCCCCCACGGGAGGGTTCCTGGGTAAATTTTTCGTCTTCGGGGCCGCGATCCAAATGGGCCAGAAGGTATTCTACTTCCTGGCCGTGGTTGGGGTGCTGAACAGCATCATCTCCCTCTACTACTATTTCAATGTGGTGCGCCTGATGTGCTTCCTTCCGGCGAAGGATGAGACCAGTCTCCAGATACCCCGCTCTCTGGTGCTGGCCGTGACCATCACCATGGCCATGACGCTGGTCATGGGCCTCCACCCCCAGCCCTTCATAGAGCTGGCTACCCGTTCGGTGCTATCGATAGCCGTGCTCTCCCCGCTGTAATGTCTATACATTGACAGGGAGAGCCCTTTATGGTATACTCCTGCGGTGTCAGCAGAAGTGGAAGAGAGTTCGTTGAGTGGGCCAAGGAAGAGATAGGCTGAACGTCATAGAGCAGCTCAAGGAGGTCACCAAGCACCTTTGGATTCTAGGGTTCTCGATCCAGGCAGCGCTTGGTATCGCCCTCCCGGTCCTCTTGGGCGTGGGCGTCGGATGGTGGTTGGACAGCCTTCTTAACTCCTTCCCCTGGATCACCGTGGTCCTCACCGCGGCGGGGATCTTTGTAGGCCCCATTATCGTCTACCGTTGGGTCACCCGGAAGGTGGAGCAGCGCCTGAGGCAGGAGAAAAGGTCGTGAACTCCCTCCCCATACCGAGGTCGAAGAAGGGCATGCTGGGGTGCATCGGCGTAATCTTCCTCATGCTAGGGTTGTGTGGCAGCGGTTTCCTGGTGCAGGGCGTCCTGGGCAAGCAAGAGCCGCAGATCAGCCTGGCCGCCGAGAAGATCCCTCTCCCCTTTGAGGTTCCCATCTTCGGCCATGGGGTGCCCAATACCCTCCCCGCCACCTGGCTCACCATGGTAGTGCTCCTCGGTATCTCCGCCCTGGCCACCCGCAAGATGGAGATGGTACCCTCCGGCCTCCAGAACGGCGTGGAGGCGATAATCGAGTTCTTCTATGGCTTCCTGGAGAACGTGGCTGGGGAGAAGACACGGGCCTTCTTCCCCTTGGTGGCCACCTTCTTCTTCTTCATCCTCACCTCGAATTGGATGGGGATATTGCCCGGCTTCGGCAGCGTGGGGGTATGGGAGGAGCACCACGGAGAGCGCGTGTTGATCCCTTTTCTCCGCTCCGCCAACGCCGACTTGAGCACCACCCTGGCCCTGGCCGTCGTCTCCGTGATGGCTGCCCAATACTTTGGCTTCAAGATGCTAGGGGTTTCTTACATAGGAAGGTTCTTTAGATTCCATAGGCTCGTCACCCCCTTTGTCCGCCTGAGAGGGCAAAAGCGGCCCCGCGGCAGGTCCGAACTCATCAACTTCCTCCTGGACTTTCTGATCGACCTCTTATCTGGCGTGGTCGAAGTGGTGGTCGGCTTCCTGGAATTGGCAAGCGAACTGATAAAGATCCTATCCTTCTCCTTCCGACTCTTCGGCAATATCTTCGCCGGCGAGGTGTTGCTCATCGTCATCTCTTTCCTTTTCACCTTCGTGGCTTCACTGCCCTTCATGGGCCTGGAGTTGTTCGTGGGTCTCATCCAGGCCTTGATCTTCACCATGCTGACTCTCATCTTCTTTATGATGGCCACCATGGGCCACGGCCCAGTGGAATCGCACTAAACTTCTAAAGGAGGAGAATAATGCCACTACTGGACATTGAAGTCATCAGGTTGGTAGCCGTGATGTTAACCATCGTCTGCGGCACCATCGTGCCCGCCTTCTGCATCGGATGGATGGGCAAAACGGCTATGGAGGCCATCGGGCGCAACCCCGAGGCCGGGCCCACCATCCTCACCAATATGATCATGGCCATCGCCTTCGACGAGGCCATCGCCATCTACGCCCTGGTAG
>Ga0209979_1001411_pt1 | contig 26419 bp, 26 predicted proteins | sample AnhtaG_FD_183114 | JGI IMG/M metagenome (GOLD analysis project Ga0209979, IMG submission 183114) | Deep subsurface microbial communities from Anholt, Denmark to uncover new lineages of life (NeLLi) - Anholt_01485 metaG (SPAdes) (version 2) | ecosystem: Environmental > Aquatic > Marine > Oceanic...
GCGCTACCCAGGAGATCCCCACCATGATCGAGATGATCTCCACCCTGGTGGACAAGGGCTACGCCTATGTGGCCGAGGGCGATGTCTACTTCCGGGTCAGCGCCAAGAAGGACTACGGCAAGCTTTCTGGCCGCAGCCTGGAGTCCGCGGAGGCCGGCGCCCGATGTGGCGTGGGGCGAGAAGTGGAGCCCGGCGAGAATAAGGAGCACCCGGCCGATTTCGCCCTCTGGAAGGCGGCCAAGCCGGGGGAGCCCTCCTGGCCCAGCCCCTGGGGGCCCGGTCGTCCCGGCTGGCACATCGAGTGCTCTGCCATGTCGGTCAAGTACCTGGGCGAAACCCTGGACATCCACGGCGGCGGCGTCGACCTCGTCTTCCCCCATCACGAGAACGAGATCGCCCAGAGCGAGGCCTACACCGGCCGCGAGCCCTTCTCTCGCTTCTGGCTGCACAATGGCTGGTTGTACCTGGGCGAGGAGAAGATGAGCAAGTCCCTGGGAAACATCATCCCCATTGCCGACGCCCTCAAGATATACGGTGGCGATGGCTGCCGCCTGTTCGTCCTCAATTCCCACTATCGCAGCCCTCTCACCTACAGCGAGGAGGGGCTGGAGGCAGGCAAGCGGGCCGCCGAGCGCCTTCGCCTGGCCGCCCGCCTGCCCGGCGACGGCAAGGGGGACCCCATCGACCCTGAGGCCTTTCGCAGCCGCTTCATCGAGGCCATGGAGGACGACCTGAACACAGCCCAGGCCTTGGCCGCCCTCTTCGACCTGGCGCGGGAGATAAACCGCGGCCGCGATCAGGGCCAGCCAGTGGAGGAGGCCCAGGCAGACCTGCGCGAGCTGGCGGGGGTCCTTGGCCTGACCCTGGCCGAGGAGGAGGTGGGGCTGGCCGCTCGCCCCTTCATCGACCTGCTGGTGGAGCTGAGAGACGAGCTGCGGGAGGCCAAGCTCTACCAGCTCTCCGACAGGGTGCGCAGCCGCCTGGCCGAGCTGGGCATCGCCCTGGAGGACACCTCCGAAGGGACGCGCTGGCGCCGCCGGGGCTAAGGGCAAGGCCCGTTCGCCAGAGTAGCGTTCCGTCCGTTCATTTGCATCGCCGGTCTGCCCCGCCTTGACAAAGACGGCTCCGTGAGTATCATAGGTGGCAGCCGGCCTGGACCTGTTGCACATGCGGAGGAGCGCGATGCCACACGCCGGCAGCCGCAGACGAAGCCTTGTCCTCACCGCCTGCCTGACTGCGCTTGCACTGGCTGTGCTCGGCGCTGCCCTATTGGCGGACGGCCAGGACACCGCTTTGGCCGACGGGGAGTACGGTACCCTCTACATCGACGTGCTGCCCGACGCCAACAACACGACCACCGGCTTCGGCGACATCGACGTGCTGACGACCAGCGAGGACATCGGCGACGGCTACGGCGACGACGACGGCCTGCTGGAGGTGGGCGAGCGCTTCTCCATCGACATCGTCATCGCCGGCGCTCCCGACATAGTGGGTGCGCTGTATGAGCTCAACTACGACCCCGCCGTGCTTAAGGTGGCTGCCTATGATTGGGCCAGCTGGAAGCTTGGAGCGGGCCTGGGCATCAACGACGGCGTGCCAGACACCGACGGTCATTTCAGCGCCAGCTGGGCGGGTAGCACGACCAGCGGCGATGGCGTGCTCACACGCATTACCCTGCAAGCTGTTGCCGACGGGCAGAGCGACCTGTATTTCACTTACATTGAGGGGGGGTATTTGCCCCAGCCCCAAGTCGGCGAGCCCTGCCCCCCATGTCTCCCCCACTCCCCACCGGAGGTGCTGGTGCACGACCCGCCGGGGGACGTGCGGGTGGTCATCGTCATCGGCGACAGCGACGGCGACACCATTCCGGACGATGTCGACAATTGCCCAGACGTCGCCAACCCCGGCCAGGAAGACAGCGACGAGGGCGGGCCGGGCGATGTCTGCGACAACTGCCCCACCAGCGCTAACCCTGACCAGACCGACAGCGACGGCGATGGCCTGGGCGACGCGTGCGACGACGACATAGACGGCGACGGCATCCCCAACGCAGAGGACAACTGCCCTCTGGTCGCCAGCGCTGACCAGACGGACACCGACACCGACGGCCTGGGCGATGCCTGCGACAACTGCCCCGACGTCTACAACTCCGGCCAGGAGAACGCCGACAGCGACGGCGCGGGCGATCTCTGCGATGTCTGCCCCGACGACCCGCACGACGACGCCGACAGCGACGGCATCTGCGCCGGGTCTCGCTTCAACGCGCCTAAGACGGGCGGCAATGACAATTGCCCCTTCGTGCCCAATATCGACCAAACCGACGCTGACGGCGACGGCGTGGGCGACGCCTGCGACGCCGAGTACGGCACCCTCTTATGCGACGTGCTGCCCGACGCCACTAACACCACCACCGCTATCGGCCCGCCCGACCTATGCCGGGATATCGACGACCTCGGCGGCCCGCTGGACGGCGGTGATATTCTCACCATCGACATTGTCATTGCGGGCGCCCCGGACATACAGGGGGCAGAGCATGTGCTCAACTACGATCCCACCGTGCTTAAGGTGACCGCCTACGATTGGGCCAGTTGGAAGCTTGGGCCTGGTACGGGCATAAACGACAGCATGCCGGACACCGACGGTCATTTCAGTGCCAGCTGGGCGGGTAGCGACGTCAGCGGCGATGGCGTCCTCACGCGGATTACCGTGGAGGCCATTGCTGACGGGGAGAGCGACCTGTACTTCAGCTACCAAGAGGGCTTCGGGTGTACTCCACAGGTCTTCTCCCACGGTTGGCTGGTCTGCCCGCCGGAGGTGCTGGTGGTCGACCCGCCGGGGACTGTCCGCGTCGTGGTGGGCGGCTCTTGTCCCCTCGACGCTGACAGCGACGCCATCAGCGACGAGGAGGACAACTGCCCGACCCTGTTCAACCCCGATCAGGAGGACAGCGACGGCGACGGCCTAGGCGATATCTGCGACAACTGCCCCACCGACGCCGAGGACTTCGACAGCGTGGACGACGAGGACGGCTGCCCGGACGCCGACATCGTGGTCTCCAACTTCCAGCTGACCACGCCCAACCCAGAGGTTCTCCAGAACCGTGACGTGGGCGGCTGGAACCTCAGCTTTGACCTCACCAACGTCTCCAAGGGCCTTGGCTACCCGGCGGCCGAGGTCGAGGTAACGTTGCAGCAGATCAGCGGGCCGGAGTGCGTAGCCCACTTCGCCAGCGAGACCAGCACCCAGGTCCTCCCCGACCTGACCATCAGCGAGAAGAAGTGGGTCGAGAGCGGTCTGGCGGAGGGTGAGACCAGGCACATTGTTGCCGCGTACACCATCCACTGCACAGGCCAGCCCGGCCCCTACCTGGACAGCTTCTGGATGTTTGCTCAGCCGCTGCCGCCGGTCCTAGAGGAGGGCATCGCCAACAACTCCGCTTCCCTCGTCTCCCTGGTGACGGTCATTCCCAACGCCGACGGTGACCTGCTGGCCGACGACGCGGACGACTGCCCCGGCGAGGCCGAGGACTACGACGGCTGCCGCGACAGCGACCGCCGCCGAGGACTTCGACGGCGTGGACGACGAGGACGGCTGCCCAGATAGCGACGCTGGCGTGGTCGATATGACGTTTGACACCGACGGCGACTCGCAGGGCATGGGTCCGTCCGGGGGCTTCTTCCGCGACGGCATCGAGCTATTCGTGGGCACTGACCATCTGGACGAGTGCGCCGACACGTCTGACCCCAACGACGAGACAGGGGTAGGCGAGTCGCCCTGGCCGCCGGACTTCAACGACAACGGCATGACCGACATCGGCGACCTGGTGGGGTTGAAGAACCACTGGGTGCCTCTGGGCAACCCCTACGGCGTCCGCTACGACCTGAACGCCAACGGCATGTGCGACATCGGCGACCTGGTCATACTGAAATACTACTGGATAGGGAGCGGCCACGACACCTGCACCGTAGGGTAACCGCAGCGGCGGCCAGGCGCTCCAAGCGGGGTTTGCCTGTGGGCGGTTTCCAGGGAATCTAGCCAACCAAGGTTACGCTACCCCTTTCTCCTGCCCATTGCGTGCCCCTGGGGGTTGTGCTATCATCCGTGCTTGGCCCATCGGCTGAACATCTTGCCTGCCGCCAGGCAGGGGCGCGAAAGGGGGGATTGATGCACCTGATCATCGATGGCTACGGGGGCGATCCCCACAGGCTGGCTGACCTGGAACTGGTGCGCGCGCTCTTAGACAGGGTCCCGCTCGAAATAGGGATGGTCAAGATCGCACCGCCGCATGTTTGTCGCTATGAGGGCTCCAAGCCCAGCGATTGGGGCATCTCCGGCTTCGTGCTCATCGCCGAAAGCCACCTCAGCGTCCATACTTTCCCCGAACGCGGCCTGCTTTGGGCCGACATCTTCTCCTGCAAATCGTTTGACGCCGACCGGCTGATGGAAGCAGTGCGAGAGGCCTTCTCCTTACGGGAGGCGCGGGTCACCCTGCTGGGACGGGGTTTGGAGGACAGCGAAGTGCTGGCCCCGGCAGCCGCTCGCAGGGCATCTCCCTAGGGACAACGGCGGGTGCATGAGCTGTTCGGCCCTTCCGTGACCCCCTTCCCTGTGGGCGACAAGGTTGGCGCCGCCGAGCTGGTGCGTCGCATGGGCGGCACCGCCTTTCAGGCCCGCAGGCTGGCTCAGGCGGTGCACATCTGGGACGCTATGCTCCAGGGCGAGGTCACCATCTTCCTGGGCCTGGCAGGGGCTATGGTGCCGGCCGGCATGCGCTCTGTGGTCGCCTATCTCATCGAGAACCGCCTCATCGACTGCCTGGTGAGCACCGGCGCCAACCTCTTCCACGACCTCTACGAATGCCTGGGCTATCGTCACTGGCAGAGCGGCCAGGAGCCCGATGACCTCCGCCTGGCCAGGCAGCAGGTGTATCGTTTCTACGACGTGCTGGCCAGCGAGCATGATTTTTCTGAGGGCGAGCGCTTCATCACCGACTTCTCTCTGACCCTGGACCCCTCGCGCTCCTACACCACTCGCGAGTACTTTCATCTTCTGGGACGGGCGCTTGTGCCGGTGGCTAAGGAGGAAGGGATCCTGACGGCCGCCGTCCGGCAGGGCGTTCCAATCTACTGCCCAGCCCTGGGAGACAGCGTTTTCGGCCTGGCTATAGCCGAGGGTCGCCTGCGTAGCGGCCCTCGCCTCACCTTCGACATCATCGCCGATGTGGTGGAGATGGCCCACATCGCCACCCAGGCCAAGGCCAGCGGCGTCGTCTACATTGGCGGCGGCACTCCCAAGAACTTCATCCAGCAGGCGGCGGTGGCTGCCTATCTCTTCGGTCGCGAAGCGTCGGGCCATGAGTACGGTATCCAGATCACCATGGACGAGCCCGATTGGGGCGGGCTATCAGGCTGCACCTTCGAGGAAGGCCAGTCCTGGCGCAAAATGGCGGCCGATGCCACCTTTGTGACGGTGCGGGCCGAGGCCACCATCGCCCTGCCGATCATCGTCAGCGCCCTGGCCGAGGGCAGCGCCCAGGCCATCCGCGGCCGTCAGCGGCCCGTCATCTCCTTCGAGGGCCTCGCGGGGGCGTAGTCAGAAGTGGCGGCCATGCACCGTAGCTGCAGGGCTTCAGCCCTGCTTTTGGAGCGGGCAGACCTGAAGGTCTGCAGCTACGCATAGCGGCGATGACTCAGGAGCGCTTCTTTCCCCCCACCACCTTCGCTGCCGTCCCCGAGGAGTACGCTCGCTTCGAGCGCGCCCGTGTAGTGATCCTGCCTGTCCCCTACGAGAGCACCGGCAGCGGCCGTGCTGGCTGCCGTGAGGGGCCACGAGCGATCATCGACGCCTCGGAGGAGATGGAGCTGTACGACTTCGACTTGGAGTGCGAGCCCTATCGAGTGGGCATCCATACCCTGGCGGAGATGATGCCCCACACGGGCGACCCGCAGGTCATGGTGGAGCAGGTCGAGGGGGTAGTGGGGGAGCTGCTGGACGGCGGCAAGTCCGTGGTGACCCTCGGGGGCGAGCACACGCTGACCGTGGGGGCCGTGCGAGCGCACAAGCGGCGCATCGCCAACCTCTCCGTTCTTGCCCTGGATGCCCACGCCGACCTGCGGCAGGAGTATCTGGGCACCCCCTACAACCACGCCTGCGTCCTCCGCCGTCTTCTGGATGACCGCTGCTCCGTGGTGCAGGTGGGGCTGCGGAGTGCCACCCGTGAGGAGCACGAGCTCATCCGCCAGCGGAAGCTGCCCTTCTTCTCGGTCTCGGCCTATCGTGCTCTGGCGGGCGGCTCACGAGATATCGTTTCCCGCCTGAGCGAGGATGTCTACGTGACCATCGACCTGGACGTCTTCGATCCCTCCCAGATGGCGGCGGTGGGCACCCCCGAGCCAGGCGGCCTTTTGTGGGACGAGGTGGTGGCTCTGCTGGCGGCGGTGGCCGAGGAAAAGCGAATCGTGGGCTTCGACCTGACGGAGCTGTCCCCCCGACTGGGCCCTTTTGCCAACGCCCAGCTGGCGGCCAGGCTGGCCTATCGCCTCATTGGCCTGGCGGTAGCTGCTCCCGAAGGGCCTTGATCTGCTCCAGGTGCTCGCGGGCGTGTTCGGTCTGGAGTTGGGCCAACTGGGCCACGCTTATCGCGCCCCACTCCTCGTGGCGGCCTGTGCGCTGCCACTCTTCCTCGCTGAGGTTCTCCAGCAAGTAAGCAAGGCCGCCTGAGAAGGCGCGGGTGGCGGTCAGCACAAGGGCCATGCCCTCGTTCTGGTAGTCGCGCTCGCGGGCCATGGCCTCCTGATCGGGCGACGGCAGGAAGGGGTCGTCCTCGTTGAGCATGCGGTGGACGCGCACGCCCCCGATCTCGGAGAAATCGCGCAGGTGGCAGCAGACCTCCTTGATCGACCACTCTTGCGGCGATGGACGCCAGCGCAGGGCGTCTTCGGAGAGGTTCTGCACCAGTTCCTCCACCTGGCCTGGTAGGGCCCGCAGAGCATCTATGATCTCTTGGCGAGTCATGGATCATCCTCCCCCCTAGGTTGCGCTGGCCTCATACGCCCGCAGCCGCTCCTCGACCTGCTGGCGGCTGGGGATGGCCGCTGTGCCTGGCGCCTCCACCGAGACGCTAGCGGCGGCGGCGGCGAACAGGGCTGCCTGCCAGGCATCGTCCGTCTCCGCGTAGCGGCTGAGGAAGGCGGCGGCGAAAACGTCGCCAGCGCCGGTGGGGTCGAGCTCCTCGGACGGGATCGCCGGCACCTGCCGCCAGCACCCCTCGCTCCACAGGCGGCACCCCCTGGCTCCGCGCGTCAATGCCAGGACGGGCACCTGGGCCGCCCAGCGAGTCAGCGTTTCCTCCGCCTCCGCGGGCGGCAGGTCCTCGTCGGACACAAAGATGGCCCGGCTGTGCTTAAGGAGGAGGCGCGGTCGCCAGCGGCGGGGCGATATCTGCTCCACCCGGCCGTCGGGGAGGATGGTGCGCAGCCATCCCTGGGGGGTGATGGCCAGCAGGGAGCGGGGGAAGCAGCGCGCTATCTCTTCCTCCACCTCGCCCACCAGCGGCCCCAGCAGGACCACCCTGGCCCCCAGGAACTCCTGAGGCACGTCGCTGGCGGCGATGGTTCGTGCCCTTGCCCAAACGTATTGAAGGCGTCCACTAGGGCGGTAGACGTTCTCGAAGATGGTAGTTTCGTTGGCGGGGAGCAAGCGGACGTCGATGTCAGGCAAGAGCAGCGACGGGTCCAGGTCGCTGGCGGCGCTGGTGAGCACAGCCGTACGCAGGCCTAGCTTGCTGGCGGTGAGGGAGGCGTAGGCAGCACTGCCGCCCAGACGCCAGCCTTCGGCCGCCTTGTCCTTGGCCAGGTGGCCGATGACGAGGAAATCGGGCGCCCCCATCGGCGTTTCTAGGGCGAGCGGCGCTTGAGGGCGATGGCCACCTTGCGACTCTCTCCATCGCCAAGGCTGAAGCTAGCGACTTGGGAGTCACCGGCCAAAATGAGGTGGACGATGCGCCTCTCGTTGGCGGGCATGGGCTCCAGGGTGATGGTGCGACCGGTGCTCTTGACCTTCTCCGCCAGGCGGAGGGCCAGTCCCTTCAGGTTTTCCTCGCGGCGACGCCTGTAGCCCTCAACGTCCACACTCACCAGGGCTTTCGACTTGAGCTGGCGACTCACCATATGATTCACCATGTACTGAAGGGAGGCCAGGGTGGCGCCGCGTCGCCCGATGAGGATGCCCAGCTCTTCCCCGGCCACGTCCAGGACGGCGCTCGTCCTTCCCACCCCGTCGCCGGGGGTCTCGGGCAGGCGCGCTGTCACCTCAGCGTCGATGCTCGTGAGCTCCAGCAGGCGCTGCAAGAACTCGATGGCCATCTTGATGGTGGGGCTCTCCAGGCCGACCTGGTCTGTGGTGATGGGTCTCACCAGGACGCGAGCGTTCTCGCCGCCGAGGCCAAACAGGCCGGTACGCCCGGCGCTGATAATCTCTACCTCAACCTGGGAGCGATCCAGCTGTAGTTGTTCCAGGGCGGAGGCTATGGCTTCATCTACGGTCTTTCCGTTTGCCTCTACTTCTTCCATGTCTCAACCTCTTCTTGCGCTTACTCCCCGGGGACAGGGCAGCCTCGGCAGCCTCGGCAGCCTCCTCAGCCGCCTGCTCGGCTGAGGCTTTCTCCCTGGGCGACGGTTCCCCTCGACGGTTGGCTTGCCGGCCGGCCGGCGCGGCGGACGGCGGCAGGAGGACGGTGCGCCAGTTTATTGGCTCTGGGCCGTGCGTGAAGTAATACATGGCCACGCCGGCTATGTTGCTCATAGCCCAGTACACGCCCAGGCCGCTGGGGACCTGCAGGGTAAAGAAGGCGAACATGAGGGGCATCATCCACAACATCATCTGGTTGGTCGATTGGGTGCGGGGGTCGGTGGTGGCTGGGGTGGCCAGCCGCTGCTGAACATAGGTCGAGGCGAACACTATGAAGGCCAGGATCAAGCTAGTGTCCGGCTGCCCCAGGTTCATCCAGAGGAAGTTGTTCTCCAGGGGCACCGCCTGCTCGATGTAGCCCCAGGGGTAGAGCCGCTGCGATAGGCCAATGACGCTCTCGGGCGTTCCCCCCACTGTGATCCTTAGGGCATGATACAGGGCGATCCAGATGGGGAACTGAACAAGCATCGGCAGGAGGCAGCCTAAGGGATTCACTCCCGCCTCGCGGTAGAACTTCATCGTCTCTTCCTGGCGGCGCTTGGGGTCCTTGTACTTCTTCTGCAGCTCCTGGATCTTGGGCTGAAGGGTAGACAGGGCGCGCGAGGAGCGGATCTGGCGCAGGGTGAGGGGCATGGTGACCAGGCGCATCATGATGGTGAAGAGGATGATGGCCACCCCGAAGTTGCCCAGGACGATGTTGTTGAGGATGACCAGGGCGTTGGTTATGGGGTTGACGAAAACGAGATCCCAGAGAAACATGCCCCAGCTACCTCACTCGGTTAGGGTCAGCAGGGCAACCCTGCCATCCTTGTTCACTGTGAACAGGTCGCCGCCCTGAGCGCTGATGAAGGCCATGTCTCCCTGGGCCAAGGGGTCGGACAGGATAGTCTTGGCCAGGTCGATGGGCAGGGGCCACACGGGCTGGCCATCCTGGGGGTCAAGCCCGTACAGCTCACCCTTGCGGTTAACGATGAGCAGCACGTCGTCGAGGAGCACCGGCGCCGCCCGCACGGGCTCCCCCGTATCGAAAGGCTGCTCCCACTTGGGCCTGCCGTCGTTCACATCCAAGGCGTAGACCTTGCCGTTCAGGCAGCCAGCGTAGACGGTGTCCTCTAGCACCAGCGGTCGCGTCCAGAACCAGTCATCGGCCTTGAACTGCCACTTCTCTTCGCCGCTGGCGGCATCGAGGGCGTGCATCCTGCTGTCCATCCCCCCTACCAGGAGGGTCCCGTTGGCCAGGACGGGCGTGGAGGGCAGACCAGACTTGGCCTTGAAGTGCCACTTCTCTTCGCCGCTGGCAGCATCCAGGGCGTAGACCTTCTTGTCCATGGACGCCACGTAGACGACGTCATCCGCCACGAGCGGGGTCGCCCAGATGCTGTCGCCGCTCTTGAATCGCCACTGCAGGTCGCCAGTTTCAGCATCGAAGGCGTAGAGCTGGCCGTCGTCCGAGCCCACGTACACCACGCCGTCCTGAACGGCGGCGCTGCCGATGATGGGGCCGCCGGTCTCTACCTGCCAGCGAATGCCGCCGCTGTCCAAGTCCAGGGCGTAGACCCAGCCGTCGTAGGCGCCGAAGTAGACAATGCCATCAGCCACCACGGGCGTGCTGTAGATGGCCTCGGGCTCGATCTTGCTGCCGTCAGGATGCTTCCGGTCCTTGGGGGGGAAGCGCCAGAGCACCTGGCCGCTCGAATCCTTGATGTCGACGGCGGCCAGTTCTCCCCGCGCGATGCTGGCCACCAGGCGGTCGTCGGCCAGCGTCGGCCCTGCCCAGCCCTCGGGCCGGGCGATACCGACGCACGCTGTAGCAAGAAAGAGGGTCGCCAGCACCAGCAGGAGAAGGAAAGGCGACCCTAAGAGCTTTTCACGTCGAATTGTATTCCTCCTGGGAGAGGCGATGTTCGAAAGCCCGCCCTGGCTGGCCTGATGGATGGGCTAGGGGACAGGGTCACAGCCGCCGGCGCTGAAAGGATGGCAGCGGAGCAAACGGCGCAGGGTGAGCCATCCCCCCTTTGCTAGACCGTGGCGCTCGACGGCTTCGTAGCCATACTGGGAGCAGGTAGGGAGGTAGCGACAGGAAGGCGGCATCGTCCGGGAGATATGCCGCTGGTAGAAGCGGACGGCTGTCAGGACTGCTCTCTTCACCATTCCTCCCCCGCCTGCTGCCAAACAGGGTCAAGCCCCATCCAAAAGGCGAGCGCGGGATAGCAGGTTGGCTATCGCCTCTCGTAACTCGTGATAGCTTGCCTCGGCAGCCGGGGGTCGTGCCAGAAGGATCAGGTCCCATCCCGGCTGGACGGCCAGGGGACGCAACCCCTCCCTCAGTCGCCGCTTGAGCCGATTTCGCACTACTGCCTTGCCCACGCGCTTGCTAGCAACGAATCCGTAACGGTGATGAGGCAAGCCGCTCGACAAGGCGCGCAACACCAGCAACTGGTTGGCCCAAGCGCGACCCTTTCGATAGACGCTAACAAAGTCCTTGCGTGCCTTCAGCCGTTCCCTCTTCTTCATATGCCGACAACCCATGGCCGCAGGCCACAGCTAGACAGCGAGACGCCAGCGTCCCCTGAGTCGTCGGCGCCTGATTACGTGACGACCGCCGCGGGTACTCATGCGAGCACGGAAGCCGTGCTTGCGCTTGCGAGGGATTCGTTTCGGCTGATAGGTTCGCTTGGGCACAACCCTCTCCGCTGCCTCAGGCTGCCGCCATTATACTTCAGGGCTCGTCGCGGGGTCAATTGAACCTGCCTCCCGGCGGCCAGGTTCGTCTACGGGCCTGGGCCGGCCAGGAGGGTGGGATGGGCGGTGCCACCATAGACAAAGCGGTACATGGCGTAGTTCTCCAGCACCACTTTCACATAGGTGCGGGTCTCGGTAAAGTCTATGAGCTCGACGAACAGGTCCATGTCCGCGGTGGGAAGGCTTTCCCGCCAGCGGTTGACGTTGCCCGGGCCGCCGTTGTAGGCAGCCAGGGCGAGGAAGAGGTTGCCGTCGAATAGATCGAGTTGGCTGCCCAGGTAGTGGGCGCCGAACCGGATGCTCACCAGCGGCCGCAGCAGGTCTGAGGCCGAGAAGCCCTCAACGTCTAGGTTCCCGGCGATCTCCTGGGCGGTGAGGGGCATGACCTGGGTGAGGCCAAGGGCGCCGGCGGGCGATCCGGCCGTGGGGTCGAAGAAGCTCTCCTGGCGGATCATGGCCAGGAGGAGGAGGGATGACAGGCCGTTTTCGGCGGCGGCGGCATCGATGAGCGGTAGGTAGTCTAGGGGATAGGCCAGCTCCAGAAGGGCGCGCGGGGCCTGTCCCAGGGGGACGTCGGCGTCCTCCAGCAAGCCGGTAGCGGCGCGGGCGGCCAGATGGGTGAGGCCGAGGTCCTGCAAGGCGCGGGCCAGGCGGTAGAGGCTCCAGGGCTGCGAACGGCTCTCGTCGATAAGCCAGAGGAACTCGTCGCTCGCCTGTCGGGTCAGGCCCAAGCGGTGAAGCTCCTGGCCCCGCTGCCAGGCTGGCAGGGCGAAGGGCGACGGGCCGACCGCCAGGGCCTCCGGCCCCCAGAGCGAGGTTAGCCATCCTTCGGCTGCGTCCCAATCAGGGGCGGCCGCCCCTGTGGTCTCGTCGGGGCCGCTCGGGAGGGCGACGGCAGCCTGCCCCCTAAGCCAGGCTTCGGCTCGCAGGGCGTAGAAGCTGGCGGAGGCCGCCTCCAACGCCTGCTGGAAGTGGGCGGATGCTCCTTCCCTGTCATCGAGGAAGACCAGGGCTGCCTGCCCCAGCCAGAGATGGGCCTGAGCGCGGCGCTCGCGGCTGCTGAAAGCGGCGATCATCTCCTCCCAGGCGGCACTGGCCGCCGCCGGGTCGCTGGCCTGGTAGGGGATCAGGCCGCTGAGGAAGGCTGCCCTGGTCGCCCAGGGGGAGTCAGGGTGGGCCTGCCAGAACTGTTGGTAGGCTGCGGCGGCTTCAAGAGGCCTATCCGGCTCGTCAAGAACGAGGGCGCGGGCCCAGGTCGCATCCTCGGCCAGATCCCCGTCAGGGTCGAGTTGGAGCGAGGCCTCGTAATCGGTCAGGGCCTCTTGCGACTCGTCCTGTCGCTGGTGGATGACCCCTCGATAGTAGTGGGCCACCGCCGCTTGGGGCGCAGGCGGGTTGCCTGCCAGGAAGGAATCGAAGGCAGCCAGGGCTTCATCGTAGGCCCGCTGGCGGTACTGGACGATTCCCTGGGTCAGGAGGCCTACCGGCACGTCTGCCGCCAGGAGCGAGTCAAGGGCGTTCGCCGCCTGGGGCGACTCTGGGTGCTGCCCCACGATGTCCAGCAGGGCTTGCCGCCACCGCTCGCCGTCACCCAGGCGGCGGCTGAGGCTGGCGATGCGGGACAGGGCCAGGGCCTTGTAGGCGTCGGAGGGGCTCTCCTGGAGGAGCTTGTCGCACCACTGGATGGCCTGTTCGTCGTCACCCGCCTCGCGATAGGCGTCGGCCAGCCTCAGAAACAGGGTCGGCGCCAGCGAGGGTGGTACGTCGAGGGCCAGGGCCTTCTCCAGCTCCTCGGCGGCCTTGTCGTAGCGGCCCTCCTGAACGAGAAGCTGGGCCAGTTCCATACGGGCGTAGACGGCCGCCGGCCCCTCATCGTCGGCGTAGTCCTCCAGAGACTCGCGTGCCTTGTCTCCCTTGCCCAGGGCGGCGTAGGCCTGGCCTAACAAGAAGCGGGCGCGCAGGCTGTCCTCCTGCGAGGGTTTGGAGTCAATATAGGCTTTCAGTTCAGTGACAGCGTCATCGTATCGCTCAATGGTGATGTAGGTCAGGGCTAGGCCGTAGCGGGCCCGCTGCTGGGCCTCGCCGTCGGCCCGTTGGATCACCCCCTGGTAGGCGGCCACGGCCTCTTCGTACTGGCCGTTTCGCTCGTACTGGCGGGCCGCCGCCAGGTCGGCCGTCGTCTCGCTGGGCGCGGCAGGGGTAGCAGTGCCGTCCGGTGGGGGGGCCGTCTCGCCGCCGCAGGCCGCAAGGAGGGCCAGCCCCACCACCGCCAGCAGGGCTACCCCAGCCCTGGAGGGTACTCTCATGTCTTATGTTAGTATAAGGTCTATCTGCTGGCCCGTCTTCATCGTTGACAGTGCTCGAAGCGAAATGTTACGCTACCTCACACTGCTCAGGCAAGGCGGCGAATGCGGTTGTGAATGTGATCCGTTGTACGGTGGTGGATGAGCGGGGTGCCGTCAGCTTCATAGTCCATGCTGATGCTTTGGCGGCCCTGGCTGCTGCTTGCTCGGCCAACCCCTCCAGCCTGGACGAACTGCTGGAGCGAACTGAGCCCTATTATCACAACCTTAAAGAGCAGGTACTCAACGGCTTGGCTATCTTTGAAGAGCGTAATGCCAAAGGCAACTATCAGGTCATCCACCAAGCCCTGGAGTTCTGCCCTCCCCATGAGCAGCCCGTGTTCCGAGTGGTCGATGACTTGACCCGCGAAATCAGCTTGCGGCCGGTGAAGGCGGGCGCGGTGATCTTCAACCTGCGGGCCAGGCGCATCATCCAAATCGTCAACACCTATCAGGAGATACGGCGCATGGGCCACGCTCGCGTGTTCGATGGCAGCGGCCTCACCGATACCGTCTACAACTACCGCCTGCCGAGGGATTGGGCCCTGGTCCCCTGACCGGCGCCGACGGACCTTATAGAAACCTTTTCTGTATGGGCGCGTTCTAGATTACCGAGGTGGCTATGCAGCCGCAAGGCGTATGTTCACATCCTTGGCAAGGCCGGCCAGTGTGGGCGGAGATCGACCTCGACGCTCTGGCTGATAACGTCCGTCTGCTCAAGAGCCAGGCCAATGGCGCTGCCCTTCTGGCCGTAGTCAAGGCCAACGGCTACGGCCATGGTGCCGTAGCGGTGGCACGAGCAGCCTTGGCCGCCGGCGCCGATCGGCTGGGCGTCATCTGCGTCGACGAGGGGGAGCAGCTTCGCCGGGCCGGCATCACTGCGCCCATCCTAGTGATGGGCCACACGCCGGCGGCGGAGGCCCAGCGTCTGGGTGACCTGTCTCTCATCCCCTCGGTTGTCTCTGACCAGATGGCTCTCGCCCTCGCCCGCGTGGCCAGCGAGCGAGGCATCGAGATGCCCGTCCACCTGAAGGTGGACACCGGCCTCAACCGCTACGGCCTTCCCCCCAGCGAGGCCGCTGACCTGGGCCGCCGGCTGCGCGACTTGGCCGGTATTCAGGCGGAGGGCCTGTTCACCCACTTCGCCTCGGCCGACGAGGGGAACAAGAGCTACACGGTGGAGCAGCACAAGCTCTTTCTAGCCGTGGCCGAGCAACTGGACTGGGTGCCTATTCGTCATGTGGCCAACACAGCCACTCTTCTGGGCATGCCCGACATGAGTTTGGAGATGGTGCGGCCGGGCCTGGGTATCTACGGCTGCTATCCCTCGAGCCAGGTAAAACGAAGCCTGCCCCTCAGGCCCGTGCTGTCCCTCAAGGGCCGCGTAGCCCGTCTGACCTCCCTTGCGCCGGGCGAGCCTGTGAGCTACGGGCGTACGTGGAGGGCACCTCGTCCCAGCCTCATCGGCCTGGTGATGTGCGGCTACGCCGACGGCCTGCCCCGCGCCCTCTCCAATCGCGGCAGTGTGCTCGTCCGCGGCCGGCGGGCGCCGATCGTGGGGCGGGTGTGCATGGACATGTGCATGGTGGACGTCAGCGACATCCCCGATGTGGCCCTGGACGACGAGGTGGTGATCATCGGTCGGCAGGGAGACCAGGAGATATCGGCTGACGAGGTGGCCGAGCTGTGCGGCACCATTAGCTACGAGATACTGTGCGGCATCTCCGCCCGCGTGCCCCGTCTCTATCTCAGGCAGGGGCGCATCGTCTCCAGGCAGACACTGGTGATGGAGCTTCAGGATGAGGTGGCGGCGAACGTCCCCGAGGGGGTGCTGGCCGAGGGGTCTTCGCCGGGCGGTGATTGAGCAGATTGACAGAGGGTTTGAGCTAATCTAACTTCGCCTTGTGAGTGAGCATTCCGGTTCTGAAGAAGAAGGCCATCCCGCCGAGGGAGTGGAAGCGGCCGAGGGCAGGGCGCAGCGGAATCCCCTGCTCATCTTCGGTATCGCTATCTTTGCTGCTGCTGCCTTCTACCTGGCTCTCATCGTGGCCACCCAGGCCGACGATATCTTCCTGCCCGGCAATGAGCTCAACCTGCCCGGTCTCAATAGGCTGCCCGGCATAGATAGCGGTAACCCTGAGGCCGCCGCCATCGAGGAGCGGATCAATATTCTGGTGATGGGCCTCGACCGCCGCATAGACGAGTCGAAGGACTCTCCTACTCGCACCGACACCATGTTCGTGGTCAGCATCGATCCCTACAGCAAGACGGCCGGCGTGTTCAGCATCCCCCGCGACCTGTGGGTGGAGATTCCCGACCGCCAGGGAGGCTACGTCAAGGACCGCATCAACGTGGCCTACGAATATGGGCCCATCAGGAAGTATCCTGGCGGCGGGCCGGCCTTGGCCGTGGCGACGGTGGAGCACAACTTCGACATCGAGCTCGATCATTACGTGGTGCTGGACTTTGTGGGCTTTATGGACCTGATCGATGCCGTTGGCGGCATCGACGTGGAGGTGGAGGATCACATCGTAGACCCTTCCTACTGCCTGACGGCCCACTGCGATGACCGCCAGATCCTCGTGTTCGAGCCGGGGCTGGAGCACATGGACGGCGAGCGGGCTCTAGGCTACGCGCGCGTTCGCTACGGGTCCGGCGACCTCCAGCGCATCGAACGGCAGCAGGAGGTGATAAGGGCGGCGGTGGACGCGGCCCTGGACGCCAAACTGCTCATGCCCAACAGGGCCGTCGCTATCTACAATAAGTTCCGCGATGCCGTGAACACGGATGTGGGCGTTTTCAAGGTGCCGGGGCTGGCCCTGCTGGCCAAGGACATCCCGCCGGAGAACATCACCACCATCTCTCTGGCCTCGGCGGTGCAGGACGCAGTGATCGGCGGTGCCCAGGTGCTGGTTGCCGACTGGGACGAGGTGGAAGCGCTGAAGCGACAGATCTTCTTCGATGGCCGGTTGCGGTCTGAAGGGGCCTTCGTGGAGGTGCAAAACGGCACTGGGGCACCCGGCTTGGCCACCAGTGTTGTGAACTACCTGGCTGGCCGCGGTCTGCCGCAGACAGACATCGCTGTCAGCGATGCCAGCGACGGTCTATATCACCAGGAGACGCTAATCTACGACCTGGCGGGGAAAGACTACACCGCTAAGAAGCTGGCCGAATGGCTCGGCCTGCCCAGTAACCGCATACGGGAGGTGGAGACAGACGAACCTACTCCTGTCCCCACCTCCTCGGCTGATATCGTCGTTGTCCTGGGCGCTGACGCCCAAATCCCCGAGAGTTAAACCCTCGGCCTGTTGGCTGATGCTGAGGGGCGGTTCGTAGTCTACTGCTCGAACCAACTCCCCATCTGCATGAGGGTGCCCATGTCGCCGGTGAAGGTAAACTGGCCGCTCATGAAGGCGGTGGTTGCGTCCAACTCGCGGCGCATGATCTTCAGCCAGACATCGGAGGGGGTGTTGATCGTGACTGTGGGGCTGGCGTGCTCCCCTTCGGTGGCAGTGCAATTGCCTTCCTTGACTTCGAGGTAGTAGTTGCCGGTCTCGGGCCCCGTCACCTTGAACTGGATGACCGCGCTAACGCCCGCCGCCTTGTCGGCCTTGAACTGCGTAGGCATTCCGAGAAGCCCTTCCTTGCAGGTCTCGGGAAGTTGCTGAGCCATACTGCACCTCCTTCTTGGTGACTGCTAAGTTCGCGACGCAGTGCCGCACTAGGATACCACCAAAGACTTTATTCAGTCCATACCCAGGCGCAAGGAATCCGCCCTGAGTTCATGGGAATTTTCAAGCGATGGATGCTTATTTCTCTCGCCGTGAAGCCGTTCTGGACAGGCTGCGGACCCTCAGGCCCAGCCTATTTCTCTTTCTTCTTGCGAGGGCGCCCCTTCTTGGCGACTTCTTCAGTGGGGGCTTCCTTCTTCTTGGTACGACGCTTTCGAACCGGCGCCGCCTTCTCCTCGGCGACGATAGCCGCTGCCAGCACAGTGCTGTGCTTCTTCATGAGGCGGGCCTTGCGGCGAGCGACGCTCTTGGGGTGGAGCGCTCCCTTTTGGGCCGCTCGATCCAGAGCGCTGATGGCTATCCGCACCGGCTCGGCCGATGCCTGCGGGTCGGCGCTGTCCAGGCTTAGCTCGGCACGGTGAACGGAGGTCTTGGCGGTGCTGCGCTGTGCTCGATTGCGCAAGCGCTGCTGCTCCGACCTTCGCCAGGCCTTGGCCGCTGAACGACTACCCAAAGGGACGGGTCCTCCTTCGAAGCAAACTGGAGCTATCATAAGCAAGCCGGGTCGTTTTGTCCAGTGGAACTTGTGTGGGGGACTGTTGCTATAATGAATGGCCTGTGAGGCAGGGAGACAATGACAGGGAAGAGCGACAGCGAAGCGATCTTCGTGCGGCCCTGGGGCGGGGTAGCGGGGGCGGCCATTATCGTGGCAGTGGGCTTCTTGGGCAGCCGCCTCCTGGGCGTGGTCCGCACCATGTCCATCGCCGACGCTTTTGGCACCACCCCCGACCTTGACGCCTACTGGGTGGCCTTCCGCCTGCCCGACCTTATCTTCCAGGTGCTGGCGGGCGCCGCCATGGGCAGTGCCTTCATCCCAACCTTCGCTCGCTATGTGGCCCAGAAGGATAAGGAGGAGGCCTGGCGCCTGGCCAGCTCAGTGCTGAATCTGGTCGCTGTCCTGACCGGCGTCTTGGCCGTGGCGGCGGTGATCCTGGCCCCCTGGCTGGTGCCTCTGATGGCGCCGGGCCTGGAGGAAGGGCTGCAGGACAAGGCGGTGGAGTTGACCCGTATCATGCTGGTGTCGCCCGTCCTGTTTGCCATCAGCGGCATGTTCACCGGCATCCTCAACGCCCGCCAGCACTTCTTCCTGGCGGCCCTGGCGCCCATGTTCTACAACCTGTCCATCATCTTCGGCGCCGTCTTCCTGTCGGGGCCCTGGGGGGTGCAGGGGCTGGCCGCCGGCGTGGTGCTTGGCTCTGGTCTCCACCTGCTGGTGCAGGTGCCGGGGCTTCTCGGTGTGGGCATGAGGTATCACCTGGAGGCCCACTGGCGCCATCCAGGGGTGCGGGAGGTGGGCCGCCTGATGCTGCCAAGGATGGCGGGCCTGGCCGCCGCCCAGGTCAACTTTGTGGTGGCGATCTTCTTCGCCTCGCGCCTGGAAGAGGGCAGCATCTCCGCTCTCAACTACGCCTGGATGCTGGCGATAATGCCCCTGGCCTTGTTCGGCGTGGCTATCGCCACCGCCGTCTTTCCCACCATGGCCCAGCAGGTAGCCACCGATAGCCTGGATAGAATGCAGAGGACGCTCTACGCCAGCCTCCGCTACATCCTCTTCCTTATCATTCCAGCCAGCGTCGGTCTTATTCTCCTGCGGGATCCCCTGGTATCTCTCCTGCTGGAGCGAGGCGAATTCGATCCAAGGTCGGCGAGCATCACTTCCTCCGCCCTCCTCTTCTATTCGTTTGGGTTGTTCGCTCACAGCGGCGTCGAGATCCTCAGCCGCGGCTTCTATGCCCTGCGCGACACCCGCACGCCGGTGGCCTTGGCCGTGCTCTCGATGGTGCTGAACCTACTGTTCAGCATAGCCTTGGTGGGCCCGATGGAGCATGATGGCCTGGCCTTGGCCATGTCCCTGGCTACCATAGTGGAGGCCTCCCTTCTCTTCATCGTTCTCCGGGGGCGGCTGGCCGGCCCCGGGGCGGGCCTGGCGAGCTTCCTCCTGCGCACGATTGCCGCTACCGCCCTCATGGCGGCGGTGGTGTCGGTGTTCATAGCGGTGGAGGAGGCCGCCGACCCTCTAGGCAGCCATACTGTCTGGGAGGCCCTGGTGCAGGTGACAGCGGGTGGTGCCCTGGGCGGTGGCAGCTTCTTCCTGGCCGCCCTTGTTCTGCGCTGCGAGGAGGCCCGCGCCTTGTGGCGTCGCCTGGGTCTGGTTCGTTGACGAGATGTTTGTGGTTGCTTTTACAGCCGGTATGACCTATAATTTGTCTAGAAATGGCTTACAGCGATAAGGTTCTCATATGCCGCGATTGCGGCATCAGTTTCACCTTTACGGCGGGTGAGCAGGCTTTCTATGCCAGCAGGGGCCTGTTGAATCAGCCCACCCGCTGCCCCTCATGCCGTTCGGAGCGCAAGTCGGGCCGAGCGTCGGAGGAAGGTGGCTACGTGCACTATGGGGCCGCCGCCAGCTTTGGCGGGCGTACGCCGCGCCAGATGCACCCCGCGGTGTGTGCCGAATGTGGCCAGATGACGGAGGTGCCCTTCCTGCCCAGGGGCGACAAGCCTGTCTATTGCAGCGAGTGCTATAACAAGATCCGCGAACGCTCATAGGGAATAGCGGCAGCCCAATCCCAGGGGCTGGTATCTGGCCAGCCCTTACCTTTTTCGGTGGAGCGCTGATGAGTACGAGAATAGCCATTATTCAGCTTTCCCGCCTCCTGGGCAGGGAGGAATTCTACCGGTATCTCTCTCTAGAGGAGGGTTCAGAGCCGGACGATCTGAGCGGCGAGCAGATGGCGCGACTGCAGCTGCTCCTGGACGAGCGGCTGGAGGAACTAGTGCGGGGGTTGGCCGCTGAGGTGGTGGCCTCTGACGATGTGACTGACGTTGTGTCGGGCGTCGCCTATCTGGAGGACCGTCTGTCATTCTTCAGCGAGCTGCTGACAGAGGGCCAGAAGGAGAAGGTTCGCGATGGTTTCCGCAGCTTCTCCTCTCGCTGGGGGTGAGCCGACACGTGTACGCCATTGACACAGGCGGGGGCCACGGCTAGACTGAGGGCGAATCGGACAAAGGCGACGACGGAGACGAGTACGGTGGCCCATCTGCCTGCCCCGATAGAATCGGGGCGCAGCGAGTCCCGGAGGGTGGAAGGGGACGCAGCGCTGGCCGCTCGAAAATCCCTCCCGAGCCGCCGACCGAACGCCCCGACCGGTCGGGGTCAGTAGGCTCGGCCGGAGCGCCCACCGTTACTAGGGGCAGGGGCATAACCAGCCGTCGCGAACAGGAGTTGGCGTGCCTCGAAAGAGCGTCCCAGCATCGCTGGGGAACAAGGGTGGTACCGCGGGTATGATGAGAACGGCCCGTCCCTTTGGGGGCGGGCCTTCGACATATCGGGCAGGTGGTGCAGATGTTTCGGCCCGTCAGTAGCAAGGTGAGCTTCCCCCAGCTGGAGGAGGGCATCCTCCGCCTGTGGAAGGAGCGGAACATCTTCCACAAGAGCATCGACCAGCGCCCGGAAGACCGCCTGTTCATCTTCTACGAGGGCCCACCCTACGCCAACGCCAGCCCCGGCATCCACCACGTGCTGGCCCGCGTGTTCAAGGACGTGATGGTGCGCTACAAGACCATGCGGGGCTATCGCGTGCCCCGCAAGGCGGGCTGGGATACCCATGGCCTGCCCGCTGAGCTGGAAGTGGAGCGAGAGCTGGGCTTCAAGAGCAAGGCCGACATCGAGAGCTTTGGCATCGAGGAGTTCAACCGCCGCTGCCGCCAGAATGTCTTCGCTTATCTGAAGGAGTGGGAGGCCCTCACCGAGCGTATCGCCTTCTGGCTGGACCTGGGCGAGGCCTACATCACCTGCACCAACGACTACATGGAGTCCTGCTGGTGGGCGGTCAAGCAGTTGTGGGATCGCGGCCTGGTCTACCAGGACTATCGGGTGACGCCCCACTGCCCTCGTTGCGGCACGTCGCTGTCCGACCACGAGGTGGCCCAGGGCTATCAGGAGAACACGCCCGACCCCTCGGTATGGATAAAGTTCCGCCTGACCTCGGAGAGCGAGCAGAAGCTGGCTCAGAAGATGTCCGGCGAGGCGCCCGCCTACTTCCTGGCCTGGACCACCACCCCCTGGACGCTTCCCGGCAACACCGCCCTGGCGGTGGACCCCGACGCCGACTACGCGGTGGCGGAGGTGGCCGGCCGCGACGGCCCCGAGCGGCTGATCCTGGCGGCCAGCTTGGTCGGTCTTTCGCTAGGCGATGGGTGCAAAGTGGTGGCTAAGGTCGAGGGGCGGGAGCTGGCCGGCTTGCACTACCAGCCGCTGTACGACGCGCGAGAGTGGGGCGTGGAGGCTCTTGGCTTCAATCAGGAGGGCCGTCTGGTGCTCCTGGGGCGGGGGGAGACGGTGGAGAAGGCCTACTCTGTCATCACCGCCGACTTCGTATCGCTTACCGAAGGCACCGGCATCGTCCACATGGCCCCTGCCTTCGGTGGCGAGGACTTCGAGGCTGGCAAGGTAGAGGGATTGCTCTTCGTCCAGCCGGTGGACCTGCGGGGCCAGATGACGGCGCCGGGCACTCCCTTCGCCGGCTTGTTCGTCAAGGACGCCGATGAGCTCATTCTGGACGACCTGGAGCAGCGGGGCCTCCTTCTGCGCCGCGAGACCATCTATCACACCTATCCCTTCTGCTGGCGCTGCGCCATGCCCCTCCTTTACTACGCCAAGCCTAGCTGGTACATTCGCACCACCGCCGTTAAGGAGCGCCTGGTGGCCCTCAACCGGCAGGTCAACTGGTACCCGGGCCACATCAGGGAGGGGCGGTTCGGCAACTGGCTGGAGAACAACATCGACTGGGCGGCCTCGCGGGAGCGCTTCTGGGGCATCCCCTTGCCCATCTGGCGCTGCCAGGCCTCCGCCGGAGGCGGATCCGCCTCTGAAGGATGCGGCCAGCACGACTGCATCGGCTCCCTGGCCGACCTGCGGGAGCGGGCGGAGGACAAGGCCAAGGCCGAGGCCCTGGACGACCTCCATCGGCCCTACGTGGACGAGATCACCCTGGCCTGCCGCCGGTGCGGCGGCAGCATGCGGCGGGTGGTGGAGGTTCTGGACGTCTGGTTCGACTCGGGGGCGATGCCCTACGCCCAGTGGCACTACCCCTTCGAAAACGACGGCACCTTCGCTAAGAGCTTCCCCGCCGACTTCATCTGCGAGGCGGTAGACCAGACCCGCGGCTGGTTCTATACCCTGCACGCCCTGTCCACTCTCCTGTTCGATAGCGTCTGCTTCCGCAACGTTATCTGCCTGGAGCTCATCCTGGACGCCAAGGGCGAGAAGATGAGCAAGTCCAAGGGGAACGTGGTGGAGCCCTGGGCGGTGATCAACGCCCACGGCGCGGACGCTCTCCGTTGGTATCTGTTCACCGCCACGCCGCCGGGGACAGCCCGTCGCTTCTCCACAGAGCTGGTGGGCGAGGGGCTGCGCAAGTTCCTCCTCACCCTCTGGAACACCTACTCCTTCTTACTGACCTACGCCCTCATCGACCGCTTCGATCCGCGCGGCCAGGCCCAGGGCGAGAGGTCGGAGCTGGATCGCTGGGTGCTGTCGGAGCTGAACGTCCTGGTGGACAAGGCCACGCGCCACATGGAGGGCTACAACCCCACCGATGCCGGACGGGCCATCCAGGCCTTCGTGGATGACCTGTCGAACTGGTACGTGCGGCTCAGTCGGCGTCGCTTCTGGAAGAGCGAGGACGATGCCGACAAGCTGGCCGCCCACCAGACGCTCTACACCTGCCTGGTGACGGTGGCCAAGCTACTGGCGCCCTTCGCGCCCTTTGTGGCCGAGGAGATATACCAGAACCTGGTGTGCAGTTGGTTCTCCGAGGAGCCGGAGAGCGTGCACCTGGCCCTCTGGCCCCAGGCCGACACCTCGCTGGTCGACGAGGAGCTGATGGAAGACCAGAGGGTCGCGATGCGGTTCTCCAGACTGGTGCTCAACGCCAGAAGCAAATCCAAGATCCCTGTCCGCCAGCCCCTCGCCCCTCCCCATGTCAAAGGGCGCGACGAGCGGGAGAGGCGATCGCTGGTGCGCGTCAAGCACATCGTTGCGCGGAATGCGAACGTCGAGACCCTCATCATCACCGACGACCTGGCCAACTGGGTCAGTCTGCCCAACATTTCGACGGCGGAGGACGCAGGATCTGCCGTGGCGCTCGACACTGACATCACCCCGGAACTCGCTGATCTGGGGCTGGCCCGCGAGCTGGTGCACCGCCTCCAGACGATGCGCAAGAACGCCGGCTTCGACATCGCCGACCACATAGCCACCTACTATCAGGGAAGCGACGAGCTCGTCCGCATCATGGAGACGCACAGTGGCTACGTCCGCCAGGAGACGCTATCGCGGGAGCTGATCGAGGGGTCGCCGCCAGCCGGCGCCTACGTGGAGGAGCAGAAGATCGCTGGAGAGGTGATCACGTTGGCGGTGGAGCGACGGCCCTGATCCTGCCCGAAATTCGCATCGCGCCCAACGTGGGCGGGGGTTGACGTTGCCTATTAGCCCCTTTATAGTCGCTCGTGTGTCCTGAGCCCCTGATAACCCCCCTGGGCGAGATGTTGCAGCGAGCGCGTCAAGCCCGGGGGCTGACATTGGAAGAAGTTGAGCGGGATACCCGTATCTCGCGCCGCTATCTGCAAGCCCTGGAGAACGAGAACTTCGGGCTTCTGCCGGCGCCGGTATACGCTCGCGGTTTCCTGCGCACCTACGCCCGCTACCTGGGCCTCGAGCCTGCCAACCTTCTTCCCCTTTTCCCCGTCGGCTATGTGGATGAGCCGGTCCTTCAGCCCTGGCCGAAGGTGGCGACGCCTCGGACCTGGCCCAGCAGCGGCCTGCTGGCGGGCTCCGTCGTTGGTGTGCTCATCCTCATCGTGGTTCTGCTGTACAGCCTGGGGGGACAGGGGGAGAGCAGCCAGTCCCTCTTCGGCTTCCAGACCGTCACCCCTGAGACGGCCGCAGTGCTGCCGGCGGAGGAGGCGCCTGTAACCGCCGCAGCCGTGACCGAGACGCCGCCTCCTCCCGTGGAGATCCCTCCCGGAGCTATGCCCGACCTGCGAGCGCAGCTCCTGGCCGACGCCGCAGCGACCTTGCGCGACATGGGCGTGAGCTATCTGGTGGTGCAGGTGCGCAGCGAGGAGATGCCCGAGGGCCACATCGTCCGCCAGAGCCTCGAGCCCGGCAGCGACATCGACCCCAACCAGGTGGTGACTCTGGAGGTAAGCCGGGGCCCCTAGCCCATGGCCCAAGCCGATAGCGCCCCTCGTGCCGGCAGCCGCTGGCTCCCCACGACCGTCAAAGTCATCTCGATAGTGCTGGCTGCCCTGGGTGCTCTCGTGGCCTCAGCGGCCTACCTGTGGGTGAAGCCGCTTCGCCTCCTGCTGAAGGAGCCCGTCCCCCCCGACGTCTCCGCCGAGGACGTCTACTTCCCCAGCCGCGACGGCATCCGCCTGCACGGCCTGTACATGGCCGGCAGGCCGGGATATCCTGTCCTTCTCCTCTGCCATGGCTACTTCAAGAGCGTGGCCGAGCCCTTTGAACTCGCCTGCCAACTCAACCGTCTGGGCTATCAGGTGCTCCTCATCGACTTCCGGGCCTGTGGCCTCAGCGACGGCCGCTTCACCACCCTGGGCTATCGGGAGGTCCTCGACCTGCTGGGGGCGGTAGATTACCTGCGCGCTCGCCTGGCCGACCTGCCCATCGGCGTGCTGGGCATCTCCATGGGGGCGGTGGCGGCCGTCATGGCGGCAGCCGAGTGCCCTCATATCAAGGCCATGGTGGTCGATTCGGCCTACGCCGACCTGGAGAGCGCCATCGGAAAGAAGCTGGCCGATTATCTGCGCTTGCCCTTCCTGGTGTCCCTGGGATGGGTGAGCATCAGGTTGGGGGAATGGATCTCCCAGGGGAAGGTAGCGGCGGTGCGGGCAGTGGACTACGTGGGTCGCCTTGCGCCGCGGCCGCTACTGATCATCTACGGCGAGCTCGACGACTACTTGCCCTCTGACCATCCCCATCGCCTGTTCGACGCAGCCAACGAGCCCAAGGAGCTGTGGATGGCGACGGGCAGCGGCCACGCCATGGCTCGTCTTGACCATCCTCAGGAGTACGTCCAGCGGGTGCAGGCCTTCTTCGGGCGCTACCTGTCGTCGGTCTAGGTGGGGATCTCAGTCGCCCAGGGCCTGGATGATCTCGATCTCGTAATCGACGAGCTCGGCGTCCAGGCGCTCCTTCTGGATGAAGCCCACCACCCTGGAGAGAACCTGGTGGGCGTGCTGGCCGCTGGTGCTAACGCAGCTAATGCCTATGGACGTCATCTGCCAGCGGTCGTGCTCGTCGATCTCGGCCGCCGAGACGTTGAAGCGGTTGTGGATGCGAGCGATGAGGGACTTTATGACCCGTCGTTTGCCTTTCAGGGAGTGGTTCTCGGGCAGGTGCAGCTGGACGCGGCAGAGCCCTATGGTCATGCTAGTCTTCTGATTCGGCTTCCGCTTCTCTCAGGGGAGGCAGGTCCTCCGGCTTCTCCAGGCCGAAGTACTCCAGGAAGCGGAAGGTGGTGCCGAAAAGATAGGGGCGGCCCTGAGCGTGGGCCCGTCCCACCTCGGCGATGAGCCCCCGTGCCTTGAGGGAGGCGATGACTTGATCGCAGTTGACGCCCCGGATGGCCTCAATGGTCATTCGGGTTAAGGGCTGCTTGTAAGCGATGATGGCCAGGGTCTCCAGGGCGGCCTGGGACAGGCTGCGGTCCTCATCCAGGCCCAGGAATCGCTCCACGTAGGGGGCCACCTCGGGGGCGGTGACCATCTGCACGGCGCTGCCCGTGCGCTGGAGGCGGACGCCCCGCTGGCGGCATTCTTCGTTGAGGGCGT
>Ga0209979_1001412_pt1 | contig 26403 bp, 26 predicted proteins | sample AnhtaG_FD_183114 | JGI IMG/M metagenome (GOLD analysis project Ga0209979, IMG submission 183114) | Deep subsurface microbial communities from Anholt, Denmark to uncover new lineages of life (NeLLi) - Anholt_01485 metaG (SPAdes) (version 2) | ecosystem: Environmental > Aquatic > Marine > Oceanic...
AAGCTGATGATTTTGGCGATATGGTAGAAAAGGGCATTATTGACCCGAGGAAGGTGGTAAGGTGTGCTTTGGAGAATGCAGCTAGCATTGCGGCTATGGTTTTGATTACTGAATCACTGGTTTCCGATATCCCGGAAAAGGAGAAATCGCCAGCGATGCCTGGTGGTGGTATGGAGGGCATGTATTAATCAGCTTTCCCTTGAGTGAATTGAGAATAGCCGTGGTCTTCGGACCGCGGCTATTTTTTGCTATAGCTCCAGGAGTTCCTCCAGGGGTTCAGCATCGGCCACTGGACCAACTACCGCTAGGCGGAGCCGGCTGCCTGCCAATAGTTCCTGAGCTAACTGCCTAAGCTCCCCAGCAGTAATAGCATCAACAATAGATATTACCTGTTTAACACTAAGAATACGTCCGGTTAGAATCTCTTGTCCCCCCATCCAGCCAGCAACATTGCGGCTATCCTCCATACGTAGTAGCAGGCGTCCCTTTGATAGTTCCTTTGCCTTGGACAGTTCGGATTCAGGGACTAGTTCCTTGAGCTGCGATAGCTGTTCTAAGATAGCCTTGATGACCGTTGACAGATTTCTGGGTTCCACTCCAGCATGTACGGTAATCGAGCCTGAGTCAAGGAAGTGCTCGACATAGCTGTGGATGCTGTAGGCAAGCCCTAGCTTATCCCGAATTTCAACAAACAAGCGACTGCTCATACCCTCCCCCAGGATGACATTAAGTAGGTCAAGGGTAAAACGCTTGGGGTGCAGAAGCGGCAGACCAGGTAACGCCAGGCACAGGTGAGCTTCCTCGGTATCCTTTCTCTCAACCCGTAGTCGCGGGTTCTGTTGTCCCTCATAAGCCAGATATCCAGAACGGGGCTGCTGACTAGTCCACCCACCCATGGCTTGGCTAACCGCGGTCACCACCTCCTGATGCTGGATATTGCCGGCAATGGCAATCACTGTACTACCAGGAAGATATTGACCTGCCATGTAGTCAAGCATCATCTCCCGGGTAATGGCAGCCACTGATTCCTTGCTGCCAGCTATATCACGCCCCAAGGGATGATTAGGCCATAGAAGCTCATCAACAAGCATATCAACCTGTTGCGATGGCAAATCTTTACTCATATTAATCTCTTCAATGATAACCTGGCGTTCTCGCTCTATATCGACAGGGTCAAACTTGGAATGGAGGAGCATGTCAGCCAACACATCCAAGACTCGAGGGAAGTGAGACTGAGCTACCTTACCCCAGTAGACAGTTACTTCTTTGTCAGTGCCCCCGTTAAGGATCCCGCCTACTCCTTCTATCGCTTCCGAAATTTCCCTGGCCGTTGTCCTCTTTGATGTGCCCTTGAAACACAGGTGCTCAATGAAATGGGAAACGCCTGCCTGTGACTCGGTCTCGTATCGGGAGCCGACGCCAATAAAGATACAAATGGATACCGCGCGGGTATAGGGCATAGTGGCAGTGATAATACGCAGCCCATTGTCCAGGGTAGTCCTCTGATACAATATTCCGCCTCTTTGGTCAGTATAAATGATATTCTAATGGTATTCCCAGTTCAGGTCAATTCAGGGGACCGTTTAAAGGGATAGCCGAGGAATAGACCAACTTGACTATCACTATTACAAGAGGGTAGAATTACGAATGAACTAGGCAAGATATACAAGCTCTAAGTCGGACAGGGGTGTAAAAGGTGGGTAAAGTCTACTTGCTCGATGTAACCAATCGTGACGGAGTTCAGACCGCCAAACTTGGTCTATCCAAACTCGCCAAGACAATGATAAACATATACTTGAATGAGATGGGCGTTTATCAAAGTGAGTTTGGCTTCCCTACTACCAGACACGAGTCTCATTACCTTCAGGCAAACCTTAAGCTGGCGGAAATGGGTGTGCTGAAGCCCATCCGCTTGGGGGGATGGATACGGGCGACGACTGAGGATGTGGAAAGAGCTTTTAGACTGGTGCCAAATATCAAGCACCTTCAGCTTTCTATTTCCACCTCTGACCAGATGCTTACCGGTAAGTTCAAAGGTGCCAAGAGTAGGCAAGATATATTGCTGACGGCGGCCGAGGCTATAGATGCCGCCAAGTCACACGGTGCCGAGACTATAGGGGTTAATGCTGAGGATGCATCAAGGACAGATACCGATTTCCTCCTCCAATTTGCCTCGGTAGCTAAGGAACATGGAGCCGATAGGTTCAGGTATTGTGATACGCTCGGTTATGATAATCCGCTCACCATATACAAAATTGGCAAGATGCTGGCAAAAGAAGTGGCGATGCCTATTGAAGTCCACTGTCATGGAGACCTGGGAATGGCGGTTGCCAACTCTGTCACTGGGGCACTGGGTATCATTGACGGTGGGCAGGACGCCTATATTAACACCACAATCAATGGCATCGGGGAAAGGGCAGGCAATGCCGACCTCGTCGCTGTAGTATTGGCACTCAAAAAGTCCAAGGGGCTAGCCAAAAAATACAAGTTTGGTATGCCGATTCAACTATCGATGGCATGGAAGATTTGCAAATACGCCAGCTATGCCTTTGACGTTCCCATCCCGATAAATCAGCCTGGGGTTGGGGCTAATGCTTTCGCTCACGCTTCAGGTATCCATGCTGACGGAGTGTTAAAGGACCCGCAAAACTACGAACTATATGATTTCAAAGAGCTGGGTAGGGGAGAGCCGGACATAGTCGAAACTGGTAGAGAGATATGCTCTGGCGAGTATAGCGGGATATCTGGTTTCGGGCACGTCATGGGGAAAATGGAAATACGCTTTGAGCATAGGGATAGTGCTGAGAAAATCTTGGAACTGGCAAGATACGCCAACGTGCTAGCCCAGAAGCCTCTTGTTGCTGATGAACTGCGTTTTATCGCCAAATATCCAGATATTACCAAAGAGTTGCTTACGCTGGCGCCACTGACCTAACTACTTGCTTTTGAGGATACTCCTCCAGTTAACTTGGTAATTATGGCGTCTGTCATCTCAGAGGTTCCTACGGCAGTGGGGTCATTGCGCTTTGGTTTTAAGTCATAGGTAACTGATTTGCCCTCAGCTATAACATCAGCTACAGCCGCCTCTAGCCTATCGGCAGCCGCTTTCTCGGTAATATACCGAAGCATCATGACACCGGATAGAATCATCGCTGTCGGGTTCACCTTGTTCAAGCCGGTGTATTTCGGGGCACTGCCGTGGGTAGGTTCGAAAATGGCTATCTCATCCCCAATATTTGCTCCCGGAGCCACCCCCAGACCACCGACAAGCCCAGCACACAAATCGGAGACAATATCTCCATAGAGGTTGGGGAGCAGAAGTATATCGAACTGATGGGGTCGCTGAACGAGTTGGGCGCACAGGTTATCCACAATTCTGTCCTCAAACTCGATGTCAGCATAAGCCCTGGCAACATCCCGGGCCACGTTGAGGAACAGACCATCGGAGAACTTCATAATGTTTGCCTTATGAACAGCGGTTACCTTTCTCCGGCTATTGGTCCGGGCATACTCGAAAGCAAATCTGGCAATTCTCCTGGATGCTGTCTCGGAGATTAACTTGAGGCTAATGCCAGAGTCCTTTGGTGCCTTCTCGCCCGTGCTTTTCAAGACGAAGGAAAGTAGCTTTTCTGCCTCTGGGGTACCTTCAGCGAATTCAATCCCGGCATACAAATCCTCAGTGTTTTCCCTCACGATTATTATATCCACATTTTCATATCTCGATGGGATACCTGGGTAACTTCGGCAAGGACGAAGGCAGGCATAGAGGTCAAGCGCCTTTCGAAGCGCTACATTGACACTACGAAAACCGGTACCTACTGGAGTAGTTGTTGGTCCTTTGAGCACCACCTTATTCCTTCTGATTGACTCAAAGAGGCGGTCTGGCAATAGGCTACCCTCCTTCTCCAAAGCATCCGCACCAGCGTTAACCACCTCCCACTGGAATTCTACACCAGTAGCCTCTAGTGCCCGTCGGGCAGCGTCCACCACCTCCGGTCCGGTGCCATCACCGGGTATTAACGTAATAGTATGCTTCACTACAGTTACCTCCGTCCTGTTCCAACATCTTTAGTCTGTTTCTGCTTCGTCCTACACAGTTATGACTACATTTCCCTTTTTGTGTCCTTTGTCGACATACCTGTGAGCCTCGACAATTTGTTCCAACGGATAGCGTCTATCTATGACCGATTTTATCTTCCCCGCCTCAATAAGCTCTTTGAGGAAGAGTAAATCTTCAGTCTTTGGGCCGTCTCCGGAACCGGAATCCTTATTAACGTTAAGATAGATTCCTGTCTTCTTTAGAGACTTTTTACCTCGTGAAGACGAAATCTTGTCTACAGCGTCAAAGATAACATCATAGGTCTCACCGCTTTGGGTAAAATCCTCTTTGGTGTAATCAATTACCTTATCGGCTCCCAGAGATTTCACCATTTCTAGATTCGTGGTACTGCATACCCCGGTAACTTCCGCCCCAAAGCACTTGGCAAGCTGTACCGCAAAAGTACCTACACTTCCAGAAGCTCCATAGATAAGGACTTTTTGTCCGCTCTGGATATTTGCCTTTCTAAGAACATACAATGCTGTAATTCCCCCAGAAGCAGCGCCAGCGGCGGCTTCCTCATAGGTCATATTGGCCGGTTTTATTGCCACCAACCCTTTTTTTACATTCGCCCCGTCCTCAGGCAGACATATGTACTCGGCATAAGCACCGAAAACAAAACCGGCTGATGCAAAAACCTGGTCACCTTTCTTGAATCGCTTCACGTCTTTGCCTACTGCTTCAACTTCCCCGGCTAGCTCCATCCCTAGTATGCTTCTTTTTGGCTTTCTAAGACCTAAATATATTCGAAAGGGGATCATTTGCCAGAAAGGGACTTTGAAACTTCGAATTCTCACATCCCCTACGTGACAGGTTGTCGCATATATTCTAATAAGTACTTCGTTATCTTTGGGAACAGGTTTTTCTACCTCTTTGAGCTGAAGAACATCCGGTGGTCCGTATTTTGTGCATACTACAGCTTTCATAAGTATTCCTCCTAATTTACTTTGATTCGGTCATCTTCAGGATAGTTTATCATACTTTATAAGATACGATGCCTAAATCAAAGTAAAGCTCGGGCTAACTAACCGCGAAGTCCTTATGTTTCTTGATATAAGGAATGAGTCCGCCTTCGTTCAGGATACGGAGCATAATGTCAGGCATTGGGCTGAAGCGAAGCTCAGTGCCATTGGTCAGGTCAATAATACTTCCCAACTTCAGGTCTACTTCTAGCTCGTCACCATCATTAATGCTATCGGTGTCACAGATAAGCACCGGAAGCCCAACATTAATAGCGTTTCGAAAGAAGATGCGAGCCACTGACTTGGCTAGGATAGCACCCACCCCTGACATCTTAATGACCAGCGGAGCATGTTCCCGGCTTGAACCAAGCCCGAAGTTCTTCCCACCAACCACAAAATCACCCTTTTTCACGCGCTGGGTAAATGTAGGGTCGGCATCCTCAAGCACGTGCTTTGCCAGCTCCGGCAAATTGCTGCGCAGGTGTAGTAATCTCCCCGGGACGATGTGGTCAGTAGAGATATTGTCGCCAAACTTAAAGGCTCTACCTCTTAACATTTTCAAACTCTCTCCCACATTTAAACTTTTTTAAGCTCTAGCCCCTTCGGACTTCCCTCGCATTTATAAAAACTCCCGGGGGTCAGTAATCTCACCACGGATAGCCGTGGCCGCTGCCGTTGCCGGGCTAGCTAGGTAGATAAAGGCAGCAGGATTCCCCATGCGACCCTTGAAGTTGCGATTGGCCGTAGACAGGCACACCTCACCATCCCCCAACACTCCCTGGTGTACCCCTAGACAGGCGGCACAGCCGGGCGGGACGATGGTCGCCCCCGACTCAACCAAGGTAGCAATATACCCTTCAGCCAAGGCTGCCAGAAGCACCTTTTGGGAGGCAGGAGCCACGATAAGCCGGGTATGTGGGTGTCGCTTCTTACCGTTTAGGATGCTGGCAGCAATTCGGATATCATCCAGGCGCCCATTGGTGCAGGTGCCGATAAAAACCTGATCAACGTGAACTCCTTTGAGTTCCTTAGCTAGAGCAACATTGTCAACTGTGTGGGGTTTGGATACGGTAGGCTCAAGCCGAGCGGCATCTATCTCAATCGTACTCTCGTAGCTGGCGTCGGCATCTGGAGCCAGAGCAACATATTGCCCTTCTCTTCCCTTGTCTGCCAGGTAGCTTTGGGTGACGCTGTCCGAAGAGAAAAGTCCAACCTTAGCTCCAGCCTCTACTACCATATTGGCAATGGTGAGACGCTCTGGTATCGTCAACCCAGTTATAGTGTCACCACCAAACTCCAATGCTTTGTAGGTGGCACCGTCAGCTCCAATCTGGCCAATAAGATGGAGGATAAGGTCCTTGGCATAAACGCCTTTGGCCAAGCGACCGTGAACTACCACCCTGATTGTTTCCGGGACTCGAAGCCAGGTTTTGCCCAGAGCCATGGCAATAGCTATATCTGTGGAGCCCATTCCGGTGGCGAATGCCCCTAAGGCTCCGGCAGTAACGGTATGTGAGTCTGCCCCGACGATTACATCTCCAGGCTTAGCAAATGATTCCGCCACTATTTGGTGGCAAACACCCTCGCCAATATCACTTAAGACGAGACCCTTTTCCTGGGCAAAACTTCTAAGGAATATATGGTCGTTGGAAAGCTCTTTGGCCGGGCTGGGTGCGGAATGGTCGATGAATAAGATAGTTCTTGACGGGTTATGGATAGTATTTAGGCCAGTATCACCGAGTTGCCTCAATGTCAAAGGACCTGTGCTATCGTGGGCAAAGACAAGGTCTAGCCGCACAACAACGATATTGCCAGCACAGACCTCAGCGTCCGACTTGGCACTGAGGATTTTCTCGGCTAGAGTCTTCCCCATTATCACACTCTACAATGAGTTATTGGCATTCTAGCGATTTGGTATTGAAGAGTCAAGAAAAAAGAGATTGTTTATTAACCTCACCCCCTTAATCCCCCTCTCCTTCCCAAGGAGAGGGGGAAGAATATTATAAGAGAGGCTTCGCTTCTCTTTGACTTTTCTTTAACACTTACTCCTTAAAAGGAGAGGGGCGAAACCCCTCTCTTACCTACACGCCCCCTTCCCTTATTAAGGGAATGGGGTTAGGGAGATAGGTTGCTAAACGACTTCTTTAAAGGTTGTTAAATAAACCCAGGAAAGGGGCAGGGGGTAGTTAATCATAAATTGACTTCATTGAGTAGCACTGCTAACATTAGGGAAATGGTGCCCAGACTTTCTTTATTTCCCTTAACCGCTGAGGTGAGCAGCCAGGGGCATCTCATGATTGGCGGCAGTGATACCGTTGAGCTAGCCGCTGAGTTTGGCACACCTTTGTATCTCTTTGATGAATTCACCTTACGGAATCAATGTCGGGAATTCAAAGCCGAATTTGGCCAGCGCTATGCTGATACTACGGTTATTTATGCCGGTAAAGCCTTTATAAACGGGGCTCTGGCACTAATCTTAAACGAGGAGGGGTTGGGGCTGGATGTAGTCTCGGCTGGGGAACTTAGTATTGCCCAGTCGGTTGGCTTTCCCTTGGATAAGGTCTATTTCCACGGCAATAATAAATCGGCCGAGGAAATCAGGCTTGCTTTGGAGTGGCATATTGGTCACATAGTAGTCGACAATTTTCATGAGCTTGAAATGCTGGGGGAAATGGCTAAGGAGCAAGACTATACACCTGATATATTACTGCGCTTGTCCCCCGGGATAGACCCTCATACTCATAGGTATATTGCTACCGGTGTTGTTGACAGTAAGTTTGGTTTCCCTTTGGCTAGTGGCGAAGAAGCGGTGGCTCAAGCTATGTCAGCACCTAACCTGAACCTTGTCGGTTTGCACTTTCACATAGGTTCTCTTATCTTTGAGGTTGAGCCGTATCAGGAGTCTATTGAGGTTATACTTAACCTTGCCGCTGAAATGAAGCCGAAATATGGTTTTGAACTCAAGGAACTAAACGTTGGCGGTGGGTTTGCTATTCAATATGCCCTGGATGCCCCAGCTCCAACCATTGCTGTTTTTGCTGAGGCGATAGCTTCTAAGATTATTAGTAAGTGCCAGGAGCTACACCTACCACTGCCGCGGCTTGTCATTGAGCCGGGTAGGGCAATTGTGGGACGGGCTGGGGTGGCACTGTATAAGGTAGGAGTGGTCAAGGATATACCCGGTGTCAGGTGCTATGTCTCAGTAGATGGTGGTATGGCTGACAATATCCGTCCTGCTCTTTATGGGGCTAAACATGAGGCAATGGTAGCTAATAAGATGCTGGAAAAGGAAATGGGGAGGGTCACTATTGCTGGCAAGTTCTGCGAGTCTGGCGATATATTAGTCAGAGATATTAATTTGCCCCTGGTTTCAGCCGGTGACATTATAGCTATAGCCGACAGTGGTGCTTATTGCCTGCCACAGGCAAGCAACTATAATGCCTCACTTAAGCCGGCGGTTGTTCTAATCAAGGGTGGTAAGGCACGCCTTATTCGACGCCGAGAGACCTTTGACGACCTAATCAGGTGTGATTTGGTTTAAGGAGGGCTTTAGAAGGTGAAGGAGTAAACTCAGATGGAAAAATGTCTTACTACTGCTATACCACAGGAATGGATAGGACAAAAAGTGAAGGTTCTCACTAGTATAGCCTTCGGTAGCGAAATTAAGGGTATACTGAGTGAAATAGGCACAGACTATATTGTAGTTGGTAAAGATATAATCAACGTTGGGCATGTAGTTAAAATTAGAAGGGCTTAAGGGGTGATATTAGAGTGTGGCAGGTAGTTGGTCAAACCAAGGTTGTTTCCTTACTCCAGCGCAGCCTGGAGAAGGGATCTCTGGCTCATGCCTATCTATTGATCGGTCCTGCCCATGTGGGTAAGATGACGCTGGCACTAAATCTGGCTCAGGCACTGAACTGCGAGGCACTCCAACCCCCCTGTGGTGAATGTGCTTCCTGTCAAAAGATAGCTTCGGGCAACCATGCTGATGTCCAGATTATAGGCTTGACCTCTAATGGGAATTCAGCCGAGGCTAAGCCTCGAGCCGAAATCAGCATCGACCAGATTAGACAAATGCAGCACGTAGCCAGCTTGCCACCCTTCGAAGGTAGGTGTAAAGTATTCATAGTCGACGGGGCTGAGCAGTTATCACACGAAGCAGCCAACTGCTTGCTTAAGACCTTGGAAGAGCCTATAGGCAGGGTAATCTTTATCCTCCTAACCCTAAATGAGCGACTCTTGCCACCCACAGTGACCTCTCGTTGCCAGCGACTGAAGTTACGTCCCCTAGCGGCTACTGAGGCAGAGGCTGCCCTTAATAGTGGCTGGGGCATTGAACCACAGAAGGCTGAGCTTCTGGCTAGGCTTTCCCATGGTTGCTTAGGTTGGGCAATACTGGCTGCCTCTGATGATGGCTCGCTTCAGCAACGTACTCAGCAGTTGGATAGATTGCTTGATGTCATTAATGCTGATTATGAAGAGCGCTTTGCTTACGCCAGCCAGTTAGCCGCTCAGTTTAGCCAAAATAGGGGATGGGTTCAGGAGATACTGGATTTGTGGCTGGACTGGTGGCGTGACCTGCTGTTGGCTAAGGTAGGCTGCAATGATACCATTACTAATGTCGATCGTTCAGCCACGCTTATTGACATGGCAAGGGAGTATGGTCTGGCTCAAATAAAGGTTTTTATCAGTAATATTCAGGCAGCCGGAGAGTATCTCAGGCTGAATGCCAACCCACAGTTGGTGCTCGAGACGTTAATGCTTAGTATTCCCGGGAAGAAAGGCGAGGTGGGAGAAATCCCGCTACCCAATTTGAGGTAAATTATGGCTGAGATTGTTGGAGTACGTTTCAAGAGAGCCGGTAGGATATATTACTTCGACCCAGCAGGTATTGACTTGGCGGTAAATGACTATGTAGTGGTCAAGACAACCCACGGCCTGGAGTTGGGGCATGTAGTCATTTCCCCTGAGCAGGTATTGGCTAGTGAAATACCCACACCGCTAAAGCCGGTATTGCGCAAAGCAGAACCTGAGGATATTAAGCGTGCCCAGGAACTTGAGGACAAGGAAAGCGAGGCTCTAGCCGAGTGTGGTAAGCTGATTGCTAAACTACAGCTGCCAATGAAACTACTATCTGCTGAATATAATCTTGATGATAGTCGCCTCGTCTTTTTCTTTAGTGCTCCGGAGAGGGTTGATTTCCGCGAGCTGGTTCGGGAATTGACTAGCCGTTTTAAAGTACGGGTGGAGCTGCGGCAGGTAGGACCTAGGGACGAAGCCAAGTTGATAGGCGGCTTTGGCAGATGTGGCCGCCCGCTATGCTGTATGAGCTTCTTAAGTGAGTTTGCCCCCGTTTCTATTAGGATGGCAAAGGAGCAGGATTTACCCCTTAACCCAATGAAGATATCAGGTGTTTGTGGTCGCTTGCTGTGCTGCTTGGTCTATGAAAGTGAGCAATACCATACATTGAAGGAGCGACTGCCCAAGGCAGGGCAGCGAGTATCCACACCTATGGGGACGGCTAAGGTAGTCGGGGGTAACCCACTGAAGGAAACGGTACTGGTTGAACTGAAGAGCCAGATGACTGTGGAATTGCCGCTCAGTGAGGTTACTGTTGAGGATGAGCACCTACATAAGCAGGAATGAAGGGGTTAAAGAGCCGAGGTCAACCCGCCAGGAGACTCATGGGGGTGATAAACAATCTGAGGGGGGAGGTATTTTTGCCATTCACTCCGGATTTGTAGGTAGTGGTTGGGGATGTAAAGAAAGCGGCTACCACGTGGTACCGAAGGAGGGCGGATTAACTTCATCCCTGCTTGCTCAGGGGTCTTACCCGCCTTATGACGATTGCAGGGTATACAGGCACTAACCACATTTTCCCAGGTATGTTCACCACCCAGGTGCCGAGGAATGATATGGTCTAAAGTAAGTTGCCGAGTTTCCTTACTACAATACTGGCAGATGTATTGGTCACGGTTGAAAACCTCAAGGCGAGTCAGCTTTCTCTCAAGCCAGGGACGCTTAATCATATAGGCTAGCCGGATTACTGAAGGCACTGGGAAATCATAGCTGGCTGAATGGATAAAGCCGGTGCCATTCTCTAACATCTCAGCCTTACCCCGATAAAGCAACACTACTGCTCGCCGAACTCGGCATACGTTAAGTGCCTCATAGTTCTGATTTAGGACTAGAACGGGAAAGTTTATCACCTCTGGTCCCCTCTCTACGCTAAGACCTATTCATCTTACAAAAAAATCTCTGGCTATGCAAGTTACTTCCTAGCTCCAGCGCCCACTCTTGCCACCACGAGATATCTTCTTTCGGCTAGACCGTAAATCACCCCGATAGTCAGGAGCTATGATATTCCATACCAGGCTGAGGCGAGGATCTTGCAACCGGGAGCTAATACGACTCTCAAATTCGTCCAGTGAGCTACAGGTGGTAATTACTGTCGGCAATCGGGCGTTATAGCGATAGTTGATAACCTGATAAAGCTTTTCCTGTGCCCAGGGCGTGGCTGTCTGCTCACCAAAGTCATCCAGGACGAGCAGAGGGCTACTTTTTACGCTTTCAAAGACTTGGTCATAGGACACCCGGCTCTCAGGGATGAAGGTGGAACGTAGGTGGTCAAGAAACTCGGGGACTACTATAAACAGAGCCGGCTTTTTGGCTTGATAGCGATAATTGACAATGGCTGCTGCCAGGTGGGTTTTACCACAGCCGTTAACACCCAACAAAACTAGCCAGCCCTCGGGCGATTTGGCAAAGTCAAGGGCCAGACGGAACGCTTCCTCCAGATTCTGGCGTTGCTCTGGCAGCAAGTTGACCCGCTTCCAGTCAAAGCTGTCAAAGGTCATACCTTTTTGTAGTTCCAACCCTGTACCCCAAGCATATTCCAGCAAGGGAGCGCATTTTTCCTCAACCACACATATGTGGCACAGCTTAGGGTCGGTTAGGCGAGTACGCATTCTTTCTTCTAGCTCGTCAATAGGGATGATAGTAACAATCACCGTAGGCAGTTCGTTATTAAAGCGATAAGTTAGCAACTGATCCAACTTTTCGTTAGCCCATGGCGTGCTGGTTTGAGCACCTAAATCGTCCAAGACTAGCAGGGGCGCATTGCGCACCTGGTCAAAGAACGCATCATAGGGTGTTTCACTATCTGGGCTGAAGGTAGAACGCAGGTGGTCAAGCAGGTCCGGAGTCGTGATATAGAAAGCAGGACGATTGTTTTCTATGCAATAGTTGACAATAGCCGCGGCTAAATGGGTCTTGCCGCAGCCACTGGGGCCAATCAAGATTAGCCACCCTTTAGGTTCAGCAGCAAATGCCTTAGCTGCTTGGTAAGCCCGATTAAATTGCTCTTGGTTAATGGGATTCCCACTCCTGCCTTGAGGGAGCAGGTTGTCAAAGGTGAGGCGAGTCAACAAACCCAAGTTGCTATATTGTTGTAGCCGGATCTGGCGCTCTTTACCCAGTTCTTTCTGGGTGCAGGAGCAGGGGATAACCCGGCTAAAATCTGGCTTCCCTGAAGCTAGAAGAGGATGAACGAATCCCGCTCCTTTACAAACCGGGCAGGCCGAACTAGGTGAGGCTTCTTCTGGTTGTTTAGCGCCTGACCACGCCTCCGTATTTTCCCTTGATATATTTATCCGGGTCTGTCTTAGAATATCGCCTATATGTTCCATTACGCCTACCTTCTGATGACCAGCGCTCTAAAATTGCTGAAATATAGTTCCATTTGCGTTTGTTCTGGTTAACCGCTTCTTTGATAGCGTCTCTAATCCAGCCTACAGGGTAATGTTTCTCTGCCTCGAGTAGCTCCTCAGCAATCATCGGGGTCAACATACCAATATTCTGTTCATAAAGGGTGAAAATGTCAGGCTGCTCCTCGGTCTTACTAAGGGCTTGTCCCCCAGCCTTCAGTCCAGGGAGGCGGAACTCACCATTTCGAATTTTAGCTACAATCTGACTATCCGACTCAGTATTAAGGAAATAAATGTCCTCTGGGGCTCCATCTCTGTCTACTACCATATGAAGTAAAGTTCCCCGCTTGATGGCCATTTCCAGGGCGTTACGCAATATCTCATCCGGTGATTTTGCCCCCCCGGTGAGGCTGCTCATCAGGCTGGTATTGCCCAGCAGCTCGCTATAAGTGATAAAACGAGGATAACCCCGCTTATGGTAAAGTGACCCAAAAATGTGGAGGGTTGTCTTTAGCTCGGCAATATCGCTGATTTGTGGCAGCAAGCGGCTGAAGAAAACATTGGGTATAGGCGTAAACTGCATCTTGGCTGGGAAACCACTAAACTGCTTCATAGTAAGCTCGGCTCTTGGCTAGTAATATCTTCGAACTTAGCTGTGCCGGGTGAGAAATGCAGCTTGATTTCACCGGTAGGGCCATTGCGCTGCTTGGCAACTATGATGTCAGCGATGCCTGCTGGGTACTCTTTATCCGGGTATTGAGCTTCCCATTCCTCTCTGGTCTTATAGTAGTAATCATCTCGGTAAATGAATATGACCACGTCTGCATCCTGTTCAATACTACCGCTTTCCCGCAGGTCAGAGAGTTGGGGTCTATGTGATGCACGCCACTCCACGGCTCGGCTCAGCTGTGATACCGCTAGCACCGGCACATTAAGCTCACGAGCTAAACCCTTGAGGGAACGAGTGATATAGCTGATCTCCTGAACTCTGCTTTCTATCCTTACTTCACTCTGCATCAATTGCAGGTAGTCAATAATAATGAGGTTAACGCCGCGCTCGAAGTAGAGACGGCGGGCCTTGCTTCGCATCTCTACTACCCGGAGTTGAGGAGAATCATCAATATAGATTGGTGCTTCAGAAAGGATGCCGGTGGCATCCATAATCCGTTTTTCCTCGTCTTCGGTGGTGTGGAGCCCGAGGCGAACCCGTCTTGAATCAACATTGGCTTCACTGGCTAACATGCGCAGTACCAACGGCTCACGTGCCATCTCCAGAGTGAACAGAGCCACACATGCCCCTTGCTTCACGGCAGCATTCCTGGCGACACTGAGAGCAAGGCTGGTTTTGCCCATACTCGGTCTGCCGGCAACAATTATCAAATCAGAGCGCTGGAACCCGCCTAGGAATTCATCCAGACCGGCAAAACTTGACAGCACATAGGAGATTGGCTCACCGTAGCCTCCGGCTTCTGCCGAGGGAGGGGTCTCAAAATACTTATCTAGCACCTGGCGAATATGGATAAAGTCCCGTGGGCTTTGTCCACGGCGCAGCTTGAATAGGATATCCTCCGCCTTATTCAGGCTACTATCAACATCAGGGGCTGCTTCATAACCGATAGCTGCAATTTGATCAGCAGCCTTAATGAGGTGACGCATCACCGATAGGCGATAGACAATATTGGCATAGTCCTCAATATCAAGAGAGGTAGGGACTATAGATATCAGATGACTTAAATAGGCAGCACCGCCACATGCCTCCAGTTTCTTCTGTCGGTCCAGCTCTTGTGCCACGGTGATTTGGTTTATCGCCTCGTCGTGCTGGTAAAGCGATAGGCATGCCCCATACAGCCATTGATTCTGTTCATGGTAAAAGTCTGCTGGCTGAAGAAAGGTGGCAATTTTATAGATTGTCGTGCCATCTATCAAGAGCGAGCCGATTACTGCTTCCTCAGCATCAATATCATGCGGCGGCAATTTTTCGCCATACATCCTAGGCCGTCTCCTCTTCTACTACCCTAACCCTCATTTTGGGTACTATATCCTTAGCCAGCCTAATGGCTACCTCATAGCTACCGAGGTGATGGATAGGCTCGGCTAACTCTATCTTCTTTTTGTCAACAACTAACCCAGCACTGCTCTGCAACTCAGCAGCAATATCGGCAGTGGTGATTGAGCCGTACAGTCGCTCTTTGGCGCCAACTCGAGCTTTCAGGGTAACCTCACTCCCGTCTAGATGGTTAGCCAGCTCAACTAATTTAGCTTGGTCTTCAGCCTGGTTCTTGGCTTTTACCCTGGACTGTACCTCAACTGTATTAGTGCTCCCGGGCTTGGCTAACGAGGCTAGCTTTTGGGGTATGAGAAAGTTCCTGCCGTAGCCATCAGCTACCTCTTTTATCTCACCAACTTTAGCCACATTGGGCACATCCTGTAAGAAAATGACCTTCATATTTCCCCTTTTTATTATTATACTTCACCCATTAGTTGAGTTAAAAGTTAATGACAGGCGACTATCTATATAACGCTGGCTCTGGCTCGCTGGGGCTTGCTTAAATGTTTAGTCTCTTACACTATTGCATTATGAACCTTTCAGCGTAAATAGCAGCAGTAGCCCCATCTCCAGCAGCGGTTATGGCTTGCCGAGCCGAATTGTGGCGTATATCGCCAGCAGCTAAAATACCGGGTATTTCGGTCTCCATCTTGTCGTTGGTGATGATGTAGCCAGCGGCGTCTAATGGCAAGACACCCTTAAGATAGTCGGTATTAGGCTTAAGCCCAACAGATATAAAGATTCCAGATATATCTAGCGTAGATTCTTTGCCTGTTTTCACCTGATGAAGCCTGATTCTTTGCACTAAATCTGTGCCCTCGATTTCCTCAGCGACGCTATCCCACAAGAATTCTATTTTGGGGTCAGCGAAGGCTTTCTCCTGCAAAATACGACTGGCACGGAGCTGGTCACGGCGGTGTATCACAGTGACCTTAGAGGCAAACTTGGCGAGGTGGAGAGCCTCAGTAATAGCGGCGTCACCACCACCGACCACGGCTACTGGCTTTTCTCTGAACAAGGGGGCATCACAGGTAGCGCAGTAAGACCCCCCTTTCCCAGTAAATTTTTCTTCTCCAGGTATGCCCAATTTACGCCGTTCTGAACCACTGGCTATAATCACTGCTTTGGTGGCAAAGTTGCCTTCAGTGGTCTTTACCACTTTTTGTCGCTCTTGAAGTTCGATACCAGTAACCTCAGCCAGTAAAGTTTCTAGTCCGTATTCGGTTGCCTGCTGGTGCATCAGCTGGCCCAGTTCAAAACCACCAATACCTTGAGGAAAACCGGGGTAGTTGTCCACCTGTTCGGCATCTGCTATCTGACCACCAACTCCCATCTTTTCTATAAGCAGACTACTGAGCCTGGCTCTTGAGGTGTAAAGTCCGGCGCTAAGTCCAGCCGGACCACCACCAATTATGATTACTTCGTAATCCTTTTTCATGATTTGATTTCTATCTCAGCATCAATAGCATCTAGTAGCTGGTGAATATCAAATTGCCCTGAAATTCTAGGCTCACCGTTAATGAGCAGCAGTGGTAATGAGAGGTTCTTACTCTTGATCTCTTGGTTCAATTCTAAGGCACGGCGATTAGCCACCGGTTTAGACAGGTCAAGGTATTCCAACTGTATATTGTCGCCAAACCTGTCCTTGATTTGCTGGCTAGCTAGAGCAATGGTTTCTACCGAAGACCAGTCTACCCCACAGTGAGCGTGGCACTTCTCACCCGTACTATCATCAACTATGGTAATTTGAATAGCCTGCTTAATCAAGAACGGCATCCAAGTCTCGTTTTAGCTCTGCTTTGGGTTTATAGCCGACTATCTGTGAGACCGGCTTTCCATTTTTAAACATAATGAGATTGGGAATAGCCATTATTCTATATTTAGCGGCAGTTATTGCATTCTGATCAACATTCAACTTAGCAATGGTTATTCTACTGCTATACTCTTCAGCTAGCTCTTCTAGCACTGGGGCAGCCATAATACAGGGGCGGCACCAGGGTGCCCAGAAGTCGACCAGCACTGGCATCTTTGATTGTAATACAACTTGCTCAAAATTGCCGTCATCTACTTCAAGCGGTTTACTCATTACTTTCCTCCCTAATTATTTGTGAAATGCTTCGTTCTACCGTCTTTTTGGCTAAACCAATAGCATTTTTAATAGCCCTAGCCTGACTGCGGCCGTGAGCTATGATGATAGTTCCTTTTACTCCCAGGAGACAGGCACCACCGTATTCTTGGTAGTCCAATCTTTTGGTCCAAGAGTCCATCCCAATATCACGGCGCAAAGCACGCGTTGGAAGGCGATAGGCTTTGGAAAAGACTTGCCCGGCTTGACCAAGCGAATACAGCCAATTACCACTCATACCCTCGATAGTCTTGAGCACTATATTGCCGGTGAAACCATCGGTTACAATAACATCGGCTGCTTCTTTCAATATATCCTGGCCTTCTACATTGCCAATAAAGTTCAAGTTGCTCTTTTTGAGCAGTTGATAGCTTTCTTGAATCAAACGGTTACCCTTTGTTTCCTCTTCGCCGTTGTTTAGTAAGCCCACACGTGGGAAACTAATGCCAAGAATTTCTCTAACATAGACAGAGCCTAGCTGAGCAAACCAGACGAGGTGTTGCGGTCGGCAATCGACATTAGCCCCAGCATCGATGAGAAAGGCGGGTGCTGAAGGAGTAATATTAATAAAGCTACCTATGGCTGAACGCTCAATGCCTTCTATCTTTCCCAGGTTAAGCAGGGCAGCGCCTATTATGGCTCCAGTGTTGCCTGCGGAGACAAAGGCTGAGGCGAAGCCATCTTTTACCAGGTTAATCCCGGTGACTATTGAGGACTCTGGCTTGCTACGAAGTGCCTTTATTGGCGACTCGCAAGACTCAATAGTCTGGTTAGCCTCAATGATAGTAAGGCCAGGTTTCTTTAGATGGCGTCTTGCCAGCATCTGGAGTATGGTTCTCTTACCTACCAGGGCAATAGTTACCTTATATTCCTCAACTGCTTTTATCGCCCCTTTGATTATTTCACGGGGAGCGTACTCACCACCAGCAGCATCAACGGCAATTATCATCTATTTCCTCTTTTAGCTACTTTGGCTTCTTTCCCACAGGTCACAGCGACCTCCCCAGCGGGCAAGAATCTGACCATTAAGAGAAAGCTGAGCTATCTCACACAGGTTAGGGCAGGATTTGCATTCAAATGAGGAAGTATGATACTTTACCTCGCTCACACCAAATCCGCTAAACCGGCTTCCATTATCTTTACCTAGCATCTCTTCATGTGCCAGTAAGGCAGCACCTATCGCCCCCATGACCTCATGGTGGGCAGGAACAATGACTTCGGCGCCAAGTTCTTCTTGAAGTGCCTTCACTATACCCTGGTTAAAGGCGACCCCACCCTGAAATACTATTGGCGGTTGAATATCCTTGCCTAAGCCAACATTATTAAGGTAGTTGCGTACCAATGCTTGGCACAGTCCATAGAGGATGTCCTCAATTCGATGCCCCATTTGTTGCTTGTGTATCATATCTGATTCAGCAAAAACAGTGCATCGCCCAGCAATACGCACTGATGCCTGGCTGCCCAGGGCCCGCTGGGCAAACTCCTCAATGCTCATATTAAGGCGCAGCGCCTGATGGTCAAGAAAGCTACCGGTGCCAGCAGCACATACGGTATTCATGCCAAAGTCAATTACTATCCCGCCCCTAATAATGATAATCTTACTATCTTGCCCGCCAATCTCAATAACAGTTTGCACCTCAGGGATATACTGCAAGGCAGCCACAGCATGACTGGTAATCTCGTTCTTGACTAGATCAGCGCCAACGATAACCCCAGCCAGGTAGCGGGCACTACCGGTGGTAGCCACGCCACGAATATCAACGTCTTGAGGCATTTGCTGTTTGATTTGTTTCAGCCCTTGCTGCACCATTTCAATGGGCTTGCCCTGTGTCAACAGGTAAATGTGAGAAACAAGCTCATCATACTCATCTAGCACAGCCAACTTGGTAGTTACTGAGCCAACGTCTATACCCAAATAGGCTTTCATTACTCCCCTTAGACGGTTACTTGCTGTCGGGCCTTATTACGCACCCGCCGCTTGCGTTCCAGCAGGTCAACGAAGGCTTCCAGTCTGGTTAACATACCCGGCTTAGCCATTTGCTCGTCACAGAGTATGGTTAGCACCGGGATATTCTCCTTGGTTGTCGACATGATATTTTGGGCTACTATTTCTGGCATACAGGTGAATGGTGCCAGATGAATTATACCATCATATTCTTTAGCGTGGAGCACCTTTTCCCCTACAGATTCCCAGCCATCACCACCAACATCCCGCTTCAGGTAGGGGTGGGCTGCCTTGTGAATTCTGGCCTTTTCATTCATGCCCAGGGGGTTTAGAAACAGGCTGAATTTAGTCCACTCTGAAACGAAGGTCGCCCGCCTTACCTCTACCCCTAGCTTGCCCAACTCAATCTCTACATCCAGATTGGAGAATGGCTCCAGCACTACATAAAACTCCCCGGTAATGCCAACTATCAACGGCTCATACCGGGTATCCTTATCTATTTGATTGAGCTGGTTAACGTAGTCTACTTGCACCTTCTTCAGGGTATCATAATCACCTGCCGTGTCAATAGCATCAATTGCTTTGGTAAATAGACGATTGGCGGTTCCCTTTATTCGCTCTACAGGGCGTACTTTTTGCACTACTCTCTCTACTTTATCCAAAGCATTTAGCTTAGCCAGACCGAAGCGGAAGGCTGAGATAATCTTAAACCAGGGGGCATAGTTTGATAAGCGCTTAATTATTTTAAGTAAACCGAATAGCTTCTGCTCAGAAACCCCTAATTGGATCATTTCAAAATCATATCCCAGGTCACGAAGAATTTGCTCCTGCGTCTTAGCATAGTAGCCCAAGCGGCAGATGCCAGAGCCACCAGCCATAAGCAAAGTATCCGCTCCCAGCTCAGCAGCCTCAATCAGGTTACCTAAAGTCAGTTTGAATGGGATGCACAACCCTTCCGGGGAATACCTGACTCCTAGAGACAGAGTTCGCCGGTTATTGACCGGTGGTATTACATAGTCAATATCCAGCCTTTGAAACAAAGCTTTAAAGGGTATGTATAGATTGCCCATATGGGGCATGCCTATACGCATACTTCTATCTGACTCCTTTTCTTTCGGTATAGCATATCGACAAAGGCTTCAACACGATTTATCATCCCTGCCTTCCCGGTTTGTTCGTCATAGATGATATTAAGCACTGGAAGTCTCTCTTTTAGTGACGGCATAATATTTCGAGCCATGATTTCAGGCAAGCACCCAAACGGTTCAAGGTGAACAATTCCATCCCAATCTTTTGCGTGCAATACCTTCTCTCCCACCGATTGCCAGCCGTCACCACCGACATGACGGGAAAGATACGGCTTCGCTGCCTTGTGGCTCCTGTCCTTCTCCCGTAAACCAAGAATGCTGAGAAAGGGGTTGAACCTAACCCAATCTCGGACGAATATAGAGCGCCGGACCTCAACTCCTAGCTTTCCCAGTTCAATCTCTATGTCCATATTGGCGAAAGAATCAAGCACGACGAAGAACTCACCAGTAACGCCAATCTTTATTGGGTCAGGAAAAGACACAGTGGGTAAGTTCCTAAGTCTGTGTATATGCTCTCGCTTGGCCTGGTCAAGTGCCTGGTAGTCCCCTGCGTTATGGATAGCCTTAATCCCCTCTCTATAGATTCGAGTAGCTTCACCCTTATCCCGCTCTATGGCTCGTATTTTGTGCACTAGCCGTTCGAGTTCATCGAGCGCCGTTAGTTTGGCTAAGCCAAAACGGAAAGCTACTAGTATTTTCCTCGCAGAAGCGCCATTGGTGAGGTATCTTATCATTTCGATTATACCACGGTCCTGGGTTACCATGTGAAAGTCATAGCCCAGCTCGTGCAAAATTGACTCCTGAACCTTATGATAATAGCCAAAGCGGCAAGGAGCAGCTCCCCCTGGCATCATTGTCGTGTCTGCTCCCAGCTCTAACGCCTCAATCATGTTGCCAAGGGTGAGTTTGAAGGGAAGGCAAGCCATCTCCGGTGAGTACTTGACACCTAAGGAGAGGGTACGGTGACTTGTGGGCGGTGGAATGACAAGGTCAACACCTAGCTGGTCAGCCATAGCCTTTACCGCCACGTAAACGCTACCCATATGGGGTAAGCCTAGACGCATACCTGCCTCCTTTTTCTTCTATATATCATATCAAGGAATGCTTCCAATCGAGTAACCACCCCGGCTTCAGCAGTGTGTTCCTCCAGGGTCAGGCTGGTAAAAGCGGTAGCCCTCAGTCTAGCTGCATGCCGGCGCACCATGTCCATCATTAGCGAATCTGGTCCACAGCCAAAGACTACTATACCAATAACACCATCGGTTTTGTTTTCCAGGTAGTGCACCCCAGCGCCTACCACATCTTCTTCATATGTCCAGTAGGTTCCGCCTACCCCCTTGACAGTAGCTGATACAAGCTCCACGGTAGTGAGCATCTCTGGAGTTAACACCCTATAGCCTGCCTGTTCAACTCGGTGGATAAGGCGGTGATTTATATGTTCATCGTAGACGAGGTACGGGTGCCCAATGATGGCAATGGTGCCTCGTGTTGAAGTTGAGCAGCTGGAGGCTGTTTCTAGCTTTGCCTCAGGTGTGCCTGATATTCTTTCGATTGCCCGCGGGGGTGTTAAGCCATGGCCGGACATTAGCCGGTTATAGCTCAAGTGGGCTTGCCAAGCGGCTATGCTGGCTTGCCTGACCTTTAATGGATTCCAGGTAAAATGTCGTCCCAGCTTGTAAATAGCTTGATATAGCTTACGCTTCCCCTTATTAACATCTATATCTATATCCAAAATAGGCGGTAATTCAGGAATAACTGCCCGGGTCATATCAGGCAAGCCAAGGAACTTAGAACAGTTGTAAACCCTTCTTTTCACACTGCGGATGGCAGGGATAAAAATGTAGTCGCACTTGTCTACCAGGGAAAGAACATGACCCAAGAAGATCTTTACTGGCAGACAGGTGTCACTTACCACTCTTGACGAACCCGATGCCAGAATGGTCTGAGAGGTTGGTGGTGAAACCACTACTTCTGCCCCCAGTTCCTCAAAGAAGGTCTTCCACATAGGGTAGTATTGGTAGTAGAGTAGAGCCCTAGGAATGCCTACCTTAATCATTTATTTCGCCCAAACTCCTCTTTAACCTTAATAACTATTTCAGGATTGGCTACCAGGTCAACCACAGTCATAGCTAGAGCTTTGGCGCCATCAAGTAGCCCCTTAATACCCGCTTCTGAGGCGGCGGCCTCAGCAAACTGGGAGGAATGGACTACTACTTCTTCTGGGGCTATAGCTACCCGGGGATGAATACTGGGTACTAGCTGGCTGACATTACCCATATCGGTACTGTCAAAGGCTTGCCTAAGGTCAGCGAGGCTAACCTTACGTCCCAGGGATTGCATATTCCGCCTAAATAGGCGGGCCAGGGTTAGATTATTACGCAGCGAAGCATAGCGTGTGCCTCCCCACCGATATTCAAGGCGGGCTCCGCTAGCGGTGGCGGCTCCGATGAAGCAGTTTAACACCCTTGCCTTCAGTTCCTCAAGATAGGCGTCATCTTCAGCACGCACCAGAAAGACTCCAGCACTATGGGCTGGGACAATATTGGCTGCTTGCCCACCATCAGTAATGATACCGTGGATGCGGGCTCTATCCTTAATGTGCTGCCTCAGTGAATTGATGCCAGCAAAGGAGTTGAGCATAGCCTCCAGAGCGTTGATGCCTGCCTCCGGCCTGGCTGCGGCGTGAGCTGCTTTGCCAAAGAACTCAACCTCCAGTGTCTGGCAGGCAAGGGCTCGGCTGGTGGCGGTATCATATACCCCCGGGTGCACCATCATAGCCATGTCCAAATCGTCAAAGGCACCCCTCTCAGCCATTATTGTCTTGCCCCCGTATAGCTCCTCAGCCGGCGTGCCGACAACCAGGATACTGCCGCCGAATTGGTCGATAGCCAGCTTAGATGCTACCCCAGCGCCAACAGCGCTGGCAGCTATAAGATTGTGACCGCAAGCATGACCAAGATCAGGTAGGGCATCATACTCAGCCAGTATAGCGATAGCTGGTTTCCCTCGCCCATAGCTACCTCTGAATGCAGTCGGTAGCTCACAGACGCCCCGTTCTACAGAGAAACCGTTTTCCTCGAGGTATTGAGCTAACCAGGCGGCTGCCTTGACCTCGTGGAAGCCTAGCTCAGGGTTGGAATGAATCTTCAGGCTCAGGTCACTGAGCTGATGGCGGTAGGTATCTACTTCACTCACCACCGAAGCCTTCAGTTTTTCCATGTGCATACTATCCCCCTACCACGCCGCCGCCTTAACTACTATGGTTAGGACTTAATTATAGCCTAACGCAACCAGGATTTCTAGGCTTCAATCCCTTTAAGCAATTCAATTCAACCTTTTGACAGAGAACCCCCTTCAATAGTAAACTATTCAGCGGAGTTTTGCCTCCAAAGGGCCAACCATAAATGGAAGGAGGAACGGGCAGAATGAATATCGTTGTCTGCGTTAAGCAGGTGATTGACCCTGAGGCACCGCCAGCCAGCTTCAAGATTGACCCCGCCACCAATAAGGTGGTGCCTCCGCCCGGTGTACCACCGGTAATCAGCACCTTTGACGAGTACGCGGTAGAGGCGGCACTGAGAATCAAGGATGCCCAAGGTGGTAAAATCACAGCTATTAGCTTAGGCGCTAACTTGCTGCGGGATGTGGTGAAGAAGCCGCTATCTATGGGCGCTGACGAACTCATCCTGTTAGAGGATGAGGCTTTTGCCGAGGGTGATAGTTGGTCAACCGCTTACGCCTTAGCTATGGCTATCAAGAAGATAGGTGATTATGACCTTATACTCTGCGGCAGGCAGGCTGCTGACTGGGATGCCGGGCAAACAGGGTCGGGCATTGCTGAGATACTGGGACTGCCTAGCGTAACTGTAGCCAAGAAAGTAGACATCATTGATGGCAAGGCAAGGGTAGAACGGGTAATCGCTGATGGCTACGAGGTCATTGAGGTGCCCTTACCAGCTTTGATTACATTGAGCAATGAGCATGCTGAGCCACGCTATCCCACCCTGAAGGGGATAATGGCCGCAGCCAAAAAGCAACCTATTATCTGGAAATCAACCGATATAGGGGTTGATTCTTCCCAGGTCGGTGACGCTGGCCGACGTACCAAAATGCTCAAGCTGTTCCAACCAGTTCGTGAAGGTAAGTGCGAGATTGTTGAAGGGGAGAGCCCGGAAGAGGCAGCGGCAAATCTAGCCCTGAAACTCAGGGAGAACAAGATACTATAAAGCTGGGGTTTTCACCAGTGTGAATTAGAGAGGTAAATCTTTATGTCTGAATATAAAGGTATCATGATTTATGGCGAGGTCACCAACGGCAAGCTAGCCGCCATTACTACCGAACTATTGGGTTGCGGCAGAAAGCTGGCTGATGACCTGGGACAGCAACTATGCGCTGTGTTAGTTGGCAGTGGCATAAGCAGTTTAGCCCAGGAGGTTATTGCCTATGGCGCTGATAAAGTATACGTTATTGATGACCCGCTGCTTAAAGACTATCAGACAGATTCCAATGTACTGGTTATGGAAAAGTTGGTTAAACAGGTGATGCCCCAGATTCTTATCCTGGGACAAACATCTATTGGACGTGACCTGGCACCCAGGCTAGCCTTCAGGCTGGAGACGGCAGCCTCTGTGGACTGTGTAGAGCTGGCTATTGACCCCGACTCAAAGTTACTTCTACAAACCAGACCTGTCTATGGAGGGAATGCCCTGGCTATCTTCACCTGCCAGTCCTACCCACAAATGGCTACGGTCAGAGCCAAGGCAATGTCACCCCTGGAGCCAGATGCTTCCAGGCAAGGGGAAGTCATCACTGTTGACGCTGGCCTCGATCCGTCAGCCATAAGAACCAAGGTTCTGGAAAAGGCGCAAGAGGAGGTAGCCGGGATAAAGCTAGAGGAGGCCGAGGTAGTAGTCACTGGAGGTAGAGGCATTGGCGGGGCTGAAGGTTTTAAACAATTAGACGAGCTGGCTAAGATACTAAAGGGGGCAGTAGGTGCTACCAGACCGCCTTGCGATAATGGTTGGGTGCCAGACGGAGCACAGGTGGGGCTCACCGGCAAGATTGTTGCCCCTGACCTCTATATTGCGGTAGCCCTCTCTGGTTCCAGCCAACATATGAGTGGTTGTTCAGGTTCCAAAAATATTATCGCTATTAATAAAGACCCCGAGGCGAATATCTTTAGGGTAGCCCGCTTTGGTGTAGTCGGAGACTGGAAAAAGGTAATCCCCGCCTTTACCGAGAAGGTCAAGGAGCTTCTGGCCAGGTAAAACCAGTAGCCACAGCTAAGGACTACAAATAAGGTCAGGCCTTCTTGGCTTGCCTTTCAGCGATAATCTTTTGAGTAATATGAGTCGGGGTCTCCTCGTAGTGGCTAAATTCTACAGTATAGCTGCCCCTGCCCTGAGTTATTGATTTCAGGTCTATGGCATAGCGCAAAATTTCAGCCAGCGGCACTTGAGCTTCAATAACATTGATTTTACCCTCGGGGTTCATGCCTAGTACTCGGGCACGCTTGCCATTAAGGTCGCCAATAATATCACCGGTGAAGTCCTCGGGAACCTTCACCCTGATATTCATTATCGGCTCGAGGAGAATAGGTTGCCCCTGAGATAACCCCTTCTTCAGCGCTCCTGCCCCAGCAATTTTGAAACATATTTCCGAAGAATCTACCGGGTGAAAGCTACCATCATAGACTTTTGTCTTTATGTCAACAACTGGGTAACCAGCCAGCACTCCTTCCCCAACTGCTTCATTAACCCCTTTCTCTACCGCTGGAATATAGTTTTTGGGTATGCGACCGCCAACTACCTTATCGACAAACTCATGACCGCTGCCCCGAGGTAAAGGCTCCAGCGCCAACCAGACATGCCCGTATTGACCATGCCCTCCTGTTTGCTTCTTATGCTTATACTCAGCCTTGGCTGGTATAGTAATAGTCTCTTTATATGGAACTTCGGGGGGTTGCAACTCCACACCGACACCGAATTTACGCAACATCTTCTCTGCCGCCACTTCAAGTTGAGTCTCACCAAGCCCGGATAGAATGGTTTCACTGGTGTCACTATCTCTATGCACCCGAAGAGTAGGGTCTTCCTCAGCTAGCCTAGATAATGCCGCTCCCAGCTTATCTAGGTCAGCCTTGGTCTTAGGACGCACCGCTTTGCTAAAAATCGGCTCCGCGAATGAGATGGGAACAATCTTCACTGGCTTATCCTGACTACACAATGTATCCCCGGTGCTGGTTAGGCTCAATTTGGCTACCGCTCCGATATCTCCTGCCCTAACCTGGGATATCGGCTCCTGGGTCTTGCCTCTTACAGTAAATAACTGACCTATACGTTCTGCCTCGCCTCGAGTAGCGTTCCACACCTGAGAGTTGCTATCAATAACACCATTGTAAACTCGGAAGTAGGTGAGTTTGCCAACATACG
>Ga0209979_1001413_pt1 | contig 26395 bp, 22 predicted proteins | sample AnhtaG_FD_183114 | JGI IMG/M metagenome (GOLD analysis project Ga0209979, IMG submission 183114) | Deep subsurface microbial communities from Anholt, Denmark to uncover new lineages of life (NeLLi) - Anholt_01485 metaG (SPAdes) (version 2) | ecosystem: Environmental > Aquatic > Marine > Oceanic...
TGGCAACAAGCCGGAGGCTCACCTTCACCAGCTTATCAACAATGGGGATAATGATAATCAGGCCGGGCCCCTTGGTGTTGATGATCCTTCCTAAGCGAAAGATCACCCCCCTCTCATACTCCCTGAGCACCTTGATGGCTGCACTCAGAAAGAGCAGGAGAAATACTATTGCAAGGATATAGAACATAGTAACCTCCTTTAACTATTTATTGCACCATGCAATAGGGAATCCATCTCCTGTAAAGGACTGAGCATGGGGAACTATCCTTTGTAGACAGGTTCAGCCATGCGGGTGGATGGAATCCCCTGTCAGAATGAGATCTCGAAGCCCTATCTTGCTTAACTATTCTAGAATCTCCAGGACAGATCTCTTTTTCATCTTGGCCGAGGCCGCACCAAGTATGGTTCTTATCGCCACAGCGGTTCTTCCGTGTTTGCCAATTATCTTGCCAAAATCTTCTTTGGCTACCCTCAGTTCAATCACACAGATCTGTTCTCCCTCTATTTTTGTGACCATGACTTCCTCTGGCTTGTCCACTAACGCCTTGGCTATGTATGCAATCAAATCTTTCATTTCAACTCACCTCTATATTTGATTTCACCGCCACGTCACTTCAATGTGCCGTTGAAGGAGATTTCAGTAACCCTTGTTTCTTTCGGTAGCCACCCCCAACAGCCACAAGTTTGACATTGTATAGCTTCCATCCTCTGATAGTGGTATCTCCCCATGGATGATCTTGCTCCAGAGGCTCTTTAGGGTGTCTATCCTTTTCCTTTCTGCTCATGGGACAAAAAGGACTTGTCATAGTCATTCTAATGGGTAGGAAAGTTCTACTATGACTCTGTTATGTCCGATGACGCTTAATAGGAGCGTCTCCTACCACCTTGTCCTCCTCTGCCACCACCATATCCTCCTCTACCACCGCGACCTTCGGTGCGAGGGCGAGCCTCATTAACATTAAGCGTTCGTCCCTTCAACTCCTTGCCGTTCAGCCCGTCTATTGCGGATTGAGCTTCAGCTTTAGCAGGCATCTCCACAAATCCGAATCCTTTTGATTGGCCACTGTACTTGTCCTTAATAATGCTGACGGATGCGATCTGCCCGAAGGCTTCAAAAGCCTGTTGCAGATCCTCTTCGGTGACCTCGTACGACAAATTGCCTACATAGATATTCATTCTGCCCTCCTTTTTTTTTGTTGAATATTTATACCGGGATCTCGCCTAACGGTCCCAGCAAAAATGTGGGCGAGTATTGTAAGCCACGAACCTTTTATGCTGTGTTAGGTGAAGTTTTTTGTTTTTGAATATTTTCACAAACAATTTTCGAAAATCTTTCGAAAATGGAATCCGTAAATGGCAAAGGTAATTGCCAAATGGAAAAGTTGTGGACGCCTGAATAAGGACCAGAAAAAGAGCTTCCAGTAATAGACCCTTTCTTTGTCTATTATGCCCAGGAACAATATTGATTTAAAGAATGCCCCAAGGTAGTTGCAATGAAAGTGAAATGCCTTTTTTTCAAACGGCTCATATTCTCTCAAAAATGTCATAACCCGTTTAAAGTAAGGTTCAGGGGAATAAATTCTGCTGAGAATCCTTTCATAACCCTTAATGAGTATTTCGTAGTTCATTTTAGGGGTAAAGTTGATCGAAAAGTCTGTATTGTCGCCTGACACATCCTTCAATAATCTACCCTCTTTTACAAGTCGCTGGTGGAGTTTGGTACTGTGAGGAGCATTTAATAGTCCCACCATGGCGGTGACAATTCCACTTTCCTGAATAAATGTGCTAAGCCTTTCGAAAATTGAAGGAGGATCATGATCAAACCCTACGATGAATCCCCCCTGTACTTGTAAACCAAATTTCTGGATCTTTTTTACGCAGGCTACTAAATCACGATTCTTGTTCTGAACCTTATTACATTCTGTTAAGCTCTCCTCGTTGGGTGTCTCAATGCCCACAAATACTGAAGTAAAACCCGCCTTGCCCATTAACTGCATAAGCTCCACATCGTCAGAAAGATCTATAGATGCCTCTGTATTAAAAGAGAAGGGATATCTTTTTCGTTCCATCCATTCAATCATAGCGGGCAAGATTTCCTTTTTCAATCTTTTCTTATTCCCTATGAAGTTATCATCAACAAGAAATACATCATCCCTCCAGCCCTGGGAATAGAGACTTTCTAATTCGGCTACTATTTGGGCTTTGCTCTTTGTACGCACTTTATGCCCATAAAGCGCCGGGATATTGCAGAATTCACAATTGAAGGGACAGCCCCGGGAATACTGGATACTCATAGTTGCATATTTCTTCATATTGATAAGTTCCCAGAGTGGAATAGGTGTGTTTTGCATGTCAGGTAATTCTTTAGAGGTATAAATACGTTTACCACATCCATTTTTCAGATCCTCTAAAAAGGGTGGAAGCGTGATTTCAGCCTCATTAAGCACAAAATGGTCTATGTCTTCCAAATCCTCACATCCAGTAGTAAAAAGAGGACCACCAGCGATAATCTTGATGCCCATTTTTTGGCACCTGGTGATTACTTGTTTAACCGATGCTTTTTGGATAGACATAGCACTGATAAAAACGAAATCAGCCCATTCAAGGTCTTTATCCCTTAGTGCGGTTACATTCATATCTACAAGTTTTTTCTCCCACTCCTTTGGAAGCATTGCTGCCACAGTCAACAACCCCAACGGCGGATGAGTTGCCTTTTTGGAGACAAATTTTAGGGCGTATTTAAGACTCCAGAAGGTATCGGGATATTTTGGATAAACGAGAAGGATTTTCATATTAACAGTCCTCTTTTTACTTCTTTCGAGAAGCGAGAAAAAAGTTTTCTCCCAATTTGTGTATATTGAACTGATCAGCTATACTACCAATTTGGGGGTATATGCGAACTAATTCGGTATATATTTCCCCTACCCTAGTTAACACCTATAATCATGGGAAACCTTCAAATCGGTCAAAAGGAAGGCTGTTCAAACGTATTTCTACGAGTACCAAATTCAAAGTCCTTTTAGGAGATAAGCGGGCATATTTTAAGGCACTTTTCCATGGGATAACCTCTCAATAGAGGCTAACCGATTGAAGGAAAGATCTTGACCTAAGAAAATAGTAAGAACATCTGGAAGTCAAGAAAAATCGACTTCTCTTTATAGATTTCTTCGAAATCTATGTTTGGTAGATTTGTCTAGCACATCTCAAAGGGAGGAGGCAACATATTGTGGTTTGTCATTATAGTCTAAAACTGGAGGTTACTTGCCAAAGTCATCATCTGGTGATCAATCATTTCGGTTATAGATCACGGATAGTAACCTTAAATCTTTTGGCCTTTCGTTTCTTTTGTTTGACAATGAAGAACTGAAAGGGTTACCCAAAAACAGATACTGAAGAGGTTGCTTTAGACTTAATTGCCTTTTTTGTAATAGTGCATCGCCTTTGGTATTAATTCTCTTATTTTTCTAATTCTCCTTTCATCGGAAGGGTGAGTGCTCATAAATTCTGGCGCTGTCTTTCCGCCTTTCATTTTCGCCATCCTTCCCCAGAATTCCACTGCCTTATGGGGATCGTAGCCAGCCATCGCCATGAATATCAACCCGAGATGGTCAGCTTCATTCTCATGAAGGCGACTATAGGGAAGGAGAACCCCAAATTGAGCACCAATACCGAAAGCTACCATCCAGAGCTCTTGAGTTTTGTCCGGTTTTTCTTCCAGGGCTTTTGAAAGTGCCATACCGCCCATTTGGGTGATTAAACCCTGACTCATTCTCTCATTACCGTGTTTGGCAACTGCATGAGCTATTTCGTGCCCCATTATTACGGACAAGCCGGCTTCATCCTCGGTGAGGGGCAAAATTCCCGTATAAATCACGACCTTTCCCCCCGGCATACACCATGCGTTTACTTCTGGACTTTCCACGAGATTAAATTCCCACTCGTAATCTTGCAACTCACGAGACATGTTCCTCTCAGCAAAATATCCCTCTACTGCCTTTTGAATCCTCTTGCCTACTGTTTTCACCGTTTGGGGCTGCCCCACGTTGGTGCTGAGTTTATGGGTCTTCAGGAATTCATCATACTGCCGAAAGCTCATAGAGAGCATGGTTGAGCCTGGAATCAGACTGAGTTGTTTCCTTCCCGTCACGGGCACAGTGGCGCAGGATAGTAAAAGAAAACAAACGGCCAAAAATAAGCTAATATAGCCCTTGGAGACTTTCATAGTGGGTTCTCCTTTTCAAAATGATTTTTTATTTTAGGTGACAGAACGAACTTAGACACAGCCAAGCCCCAGTATATTCCGGTTAGTTCCAGCACCACGAGGCTATTGATTGCCTGACAAATCTGATAGTCGCTATCAATTGGATCTTATTCAAGCATTCATTTTGTGATCACAAGGTTATCAAACGATGAATGATCAGGTCAACTCTCTATAGATGTGAGAAGGAGAAAGATGGATTTAGCAGGAAGGTTAAGTTGATCCCACAAAACTTTTCGGCTGTGAAAAGTATAGACTACACTTGCTGTACTTAAATTTTTTACCCTTTCATTTTTGGTGTTTGATGGCACAAGCCTTTACTTTTAGAAGCTAAATCATGACCACAATATATGGGAATTCTGACTAAATGGGCAGGGTCGTTTGACCCTGCGTCTGTCTGATCATGTAACTTACAAACCGGTGTTAAGATTCACATCAGCTCTATATCCAATAATCAGGTCTCAGGGTATTTTAGATTCACGATTACCGTTGAGGGAACTCCACTGCAGCTAGATGGCTCATATGCAATAAGTAGATACTCTGACAAAAGAAAGGCTAAGCTATTCCTAAGCCTACCCAGTTAGACCTGTTCGGGAATGATTTTGTTTTATCCTTGAGGGTTTCCTTCTTTTTCCATAATTTCTTTTATCTTCTTTTCTTCCCACTCTTCACCAAGAAATTTGCCTTTGAGAATAAAAACCTTTGAGGCATGAAGTAAGAGAGCAATTCCCCAAAAAACAGTTACCCAATAAAACCATAAGCTTCCAGGACTCATAACAAGATTTATAATTATAAGAATAACATTCATAACAGCGAATGAAACTAGATTTCTGTAGAACTTTTTTAACTGTTCTACTCTTTTCCTTGCTTTTTGGTATTTTTCGTCATTCATCATTATCCCCTTTGTTTGAGTTAAGATTTCGCTTTGTTCTCCAAGTTCAGAATTACAGACTAACTTGGCAAATTTGACACCTGAATTCTATTTGATTTTTTTCAGAGTACAAACAAGATACTCAAATATCTTGTCTTTCAAGTTTTACAGGAGCATGGGAGTATGAGGGCTCAGATCACTATTCTTGACGTTTTTCCAGCCCATCGAGATTTTACTTCCACCTGCCACGAGTAAGAGTGGAAGAAAGGCGTTGTGAAACAGATGTCATTTTTTAATCTACTGTGGTCTATACTGCTGTCGAAGCAACAGCCGATGTAGCTCATGATCTGTGAGATAGCCCTTTTCTCTCAAGATCCTTCCCAGCCTCCTCTCCATTCTGCTCAAGGCCCAGTTAATGTCTTCCTCAGTTGCGTGTCCGAGCTCCTTCAGTATGTCACCGAGGTTCTTGGAGACCTTTTTTTGATAATCCAATGCCTCGTTTAATTGTTGTGTGGTTATGCGACCCCCTCGGACCAACACCTCCCCGATCCTAAGACTTTGCTCTGACAGCGCCTCTTTCAGTTTTTCCTTTGTCAGGTAGCTCTCGGAAACCAGGATTTCGCCGAGTTTGGGCCTAAACCACCTCATCCGGCGTAATCTTCTATAAAGGAAGAAGATAAGTTCGGATAGAGTGAAGGCGATAAACAGAAAACAAAGCGCCAAAAAGATACAAGTTAACCACACACTCTGAAAAATATTGGTTACCTGAGCCGGAGAGCTTTTTGGGAAGAGAAATAGACAAAACAGGTAACACACCAAGATGCCATAAAATATTGCTACAAACAGATAGGCTTTTCTTTTTGGGAACATGACCCCTCGCACGGCAAAGTCAAATATCCCAAGGGTTCACTTGCCACTACCAACAAAAAAGCTCAACTGTAGGTTCGCTTCTGAATCCGAGGTTCCGATGATTCTTCTGTTTCGCTATGCAAAGAGATGTTTTTCTAAGATATTAAAAAAAGAGATAAGAATCAACCCTTGATGGCCCTTTTGGCGGTGTTGGCGATTCCTTTTACGAGTGCTGGCCTTGCCCTCAGCTACGGTCCGAACCTTGCCGCCGGTGTCACAACGATTGTACTTGCAGGTGCGGTCTGCCTTGCCGTGATTGTGATACCTCGATTCTTTAAAGTGCGACGTTTATAAATGCAGGCCTGTCCGTTGCTCTCTCCTAAACTTCACATCGAACGTGCGGGGGCTGATTTTCCCTCCAAGAGCCTTTTGAGTCTATCGTTGAATCCATAAGGGTATAAGGAAAACATATCAGAAAGTCTCTCCTCCAATCCATGAAAGATCCTCTCTGCAGTGGGACTGCTCAAACCTGCAAGCCAATTAAATTGTTTTCTAACCCTAACTCTCATTTTCATCTTTTCTATCTTACCCAGTTTTGGCGTATAGTTAATCTCATCCTCGAGCATCTGAAGTATTTGCCTTACATCACGTGGACTTAAACGGGGCATGAACAACCTCCATGAATCTAAGATTATGGTCGCCTCTTATCTCAGCATAATCCTGGCGTCTATTACCCAGTAACCTTCTCCCTGACCCATTGTCTTCACCGGGTTGAAGTCCAGCTCGGCAATCTGGGGTGTATCTTCAATCAGGGCCGAGAGTCTGAGCAGCAGATCCTCCAATGCCTTGGTATCGGCGGGCGGTGAGCCCCTGAACCCCTCAAACAGCTTGGCCATCTTGATGGAGCCCACCAGCTCTCTGGCATCCAAATCGGTGAGCGGGTGCAACCTGACGGCTATGTCCTTCATGAGTTCTGCATATATTCCTCCGAGGCCGAACATTATCAGTGGCCCGAAGGATGGATCTTGAGTCATACCGACGATTGCCTCTATTCCTCCCCTTACCATGCGCTGCACAGTAACGCCCTCCATCTCATGCTGACGGCCGATCTCGGCAAGCCTTGCCCTGATATCTTGGAAGGCTTTTTCTACTTCACTTTCTGACCTGAGGTCAAGCTTCACCCCGCCGACATCGGTCTTGTGCACAATGGTAGGTGAGGCGAGCTTGACTGCAACCGGAAAGCCCACTTTCGAGGCTGAAGCAGCGGCCTCAGCCGCCGTCTCGGCCATCAGCGTCTCAGCAAAGCGTATGCCATAGCAGTCGAGTAGATCTGCTATCTCCCTGGCCCAAAGCCAGAATGGTCTGCGGGCACTCCGGGTCATGGCGGACTCAATGAGCCTTTGTGCCCTTTCCCGCCTGATGCCACGGATCCTAGGGATAGCTCCCTTGGGCTTTCTCAGCCATTCGCCGTACTCAGCCGCCTTGGCCAGTGCTGACACGGCATCCTCAGGGAAAGGATAGGAGGGCACAAATTTTCCCCTGGCCTGCAGCTTTCTACTGAAACCCTGCTGCCCCATAAAGCAGGCCAGCAGAGGCTTCTGGCGGCGCTGAAAAAGAGGGGCCACTCGCCGTACGGCGTCTTCGATGCCCTTAGGGTCAACGACCGTAGGGGGTATAAATATGGTGATAGCAGCATCGTTATGGGTATCATCGGCCAGCACCTTCAAGGCACCTTCGAACTCCTCTTCTGCGGCACCGGCAGTCATGTCAAGGGGATTATAAAACCCGATGTCCCGGTTGGTAACAGACCTCAGTCGCTTTATGGTCTCTGGCGAGAATTCTGGCAACACCAGCCCCTGGTTCTCGCAGGCATCAGCGGCGAGTATGCCCGGGCCGCCTCCATTGGTAACGATCACCACCCGTTTGCCTTTGGGCGTTGGCTGGTTGGAGAGCAAAGTGGTCACATCGAAAAGCTCCTCCAGGGTATTTACCCTTATGATCCCAGCCTGGCGAAACAATGCGTCGGATGCTATCTCTGGGGTAGCAAGGGCCCCTGTGTGGGACGAGGCAGCACGGGAGCCAGCAGGGGTACTGCCACTTTTGACTACTACTATCGGCTTGGTGGCTGATACCCTTTTGGCAATACGGGCGAACTTACGTGGATTGCCGAATGATTCAAGGTAAAGCAGGATAACCCTGGTCACCGGATCCTGCTCCCAGTATTGTAGCAGGTCATTGGACGAGATGTCAGTGCGATTACCCACGCTCACGAAGGTGGAGATGCCCATATGAAGGTTATTGGCATAGTCTAGGACTGCCAGCCCCAGTGCACCGCTCTGGGAGAGAAAGGCAACATTGCCTCGTGGTGGATAAACCTGTGAGAAGGTGGCATTTAGACTTATTGTGGCGTCTGTGTTGATGACGCCCATGCAGTTTGGACCTACGAGCCGCATGCCGTGGCCCAGACTAATATCGCGTAGCTCCCTTTCCCGTTGTGCCCCTTCTGGCCCTCTTTCCTTGAAGCCATCGGAGATAACCACTATAGCGCGCACCCCCTTGCGCCCGCACTCGTCGGTTACCTTGGCCACAAGCGGGGCCGGCACTGCGATAACCGCCAGGTCGATATCGCCAGGGACGTCAAGTACTGAAGGATAGGCCTTCACCGACATTACCGCTTTGGCATTGGGGTTAACCGGGTAAACCACCCCGGAGAATCCGTTTTGCATTATGCACTGGAAGAGGAGCTGTCCAATAGTGCCCGGCTTCCTAGAGGCACCTACCACCGCCACTGAGCTCGGGTACAGGAGAGAACGAAGTGAGGCCAGCGTTGAGATACGCTCCCTTTCCTCCTCTCTCCTGACTACCCGTTTGGTTCGGGCTATAGGAAATGTGACATGATATACACCTGCCTCAAGCTCGCTGGTAATGTGGAAGCCGTAGTCCCTCAAAACAGTCATCATCTCTTTGTTTTCGGCCAACACATCCGCCTCGAAGGTGGTAATGCCGTTGTCGCGGGCCACATTGGCCAGCCATTCCATGAGCCTGGTACCGATACCCCTCCCCTGGTAGGCATCCTCGATGACGAATGCCGCTTCTGCTGACTGCTTGTTGGGCAGACGGTAGTAGCGCCCGATGGCTACGATGCTCTGGCGTTGCTCCCTCAGCACCTCAGCCACAAAGGCAAAGGTATTGGTGTAGTCTACCGTGCAGAATCGAATAGCATCCTCGAGAGTCAACTTGGGCCAAGAATGGAAGCGAAGGTATTTGGTACGGGGGCTAAGTCTGGATACAAAGGCAAGCCAGCGCTCAATATCCTCCCTTTTGATAGGCCTCAGCATCATCCTTGACCCGTCCTTCAGGAGCACCTCGGTCTCATGTTGTGATGGGTATTCTATTTCAAGCTCTCCGGCCACGTTTATCTGCCCTCCGCTGCACTAGCCTCATATAATTATATGCTAGAAACTAAGCAAATTCAAATGATAAGGACCCCCTTACAGGTAATGCTTTTATTTTGACCCCGAATGGACTATTATTAATCTCCCCTAACCGGATCTTTCCTTTATCCAGGCACACGTTATGTTGATACAGGGATTCAAATCGCATGAGACCCTGAACAAGCTGTGGTGGCTCCATGACTCTTTCTGGCACGCTGAACTTGTCAAGGAATTGGGGCCTGATCTGGCCGACCGGCTTAACCTTGTGGTTTCCGAGAAAATATTCAGAATGCTGACCATCACGCTGCTCCGTGAAAAGACTATTCAAGTACCACGCTCAATTCAGGAATTGATGTTTGTCTTTAAGAGCGTGTGGAAAAGTGCGTTTTTTGATGAGCTTTATATAAACGAGCCTATTAGATATGAAGGAGATACTGCTATTTGGACAGGAACTCGATGTCATGTCTATGATTCCCTCAGCAAGGCGAACATGCTGGATGGCTATGAGTGCGGCTGCCAGGCATTAGGAAATGGGGTTATGAAGTCCCTGCGCCTTAAACCCATTCACGAGATCAGGGAAAGCCTGGTGAAAGGCAACGGCCGGTGTGTCATCAAAATCACCTTCTCCCCCAATGAATAAGGGTGTCCTTTAGCTTTTGTCCGGAGCGCCACCATTTTCAGCCCAGTGTTCATGAACGCATAACAACTGTGCCTTCATCTCCTGGTAGCCCCCTTCCATCAAGGGCTTGAGATGAAGAATGTCAGCGGTGTTATAAAGGATCAAGCGATCCAGTGCGCTCTCGTCTCCCCACTGGTATGCCTTCCAGAGTAAAACAGCCTCATAGCCGTCTATACCATCAATCTCAGGGGCACGGGAAAGGCCAAGGGATTTTTCAATTGCCTTGAGACCACCTCTGTAGCCTAACCTTCTCAAGAAAAAACGCAGGTCGATATGGGCAGGGGGCAGTGAGATGTTGGGAAACTGGCGCCTGATGAAAGGCAGGTCAAATTGGGATCCATTGAAGGTAATGGCCACTTCATAGGATATTATCTCGGATTCAAATTCGGTTAAATTGGTGCCTCTCACAAAGGTCTTTACTGTGTGTCCGTTATAGAGGCCAATAACGGTGATCTCATCAACTCCCTGGCACAGTCCGCTTGTTTCAATGTCTAGATATACCGCCTTATCCTTGAAGCTGTGAAATATCCGCCATAGATCCGAAGAGGATAGCCTATTTATGAAAAAGTGGATGTTGTCCCTGTTTTCAAGAGAGGCCTCCAGATTCTTACGGATAAAGGCATCCCGATCCGGCGGAAGGGGAGTCTTCTTATTACTGAGGAAGTGCTTCCAGGTGAGGATGCCATGCCGCCAGAGATGTTGCTCGGTCTTTGGTCCAATGCCAGGAATATGGATAAAGGTGTGCTCAAGCAATTGAGTTTCCCTTTTTCATTGAGCCACACTGGCCAGGCCATCGACGTTACAGAGAGGTTTGCCATGACCTGGATAGATATTTTTTATGGTAAGGGCTGATAGTTTTTTAAAAGATTCCTTTATTGTATCACCATCGCAGCAGAAACTATTGAGCTCACCACTACCCTTCATATTCAGGATGGTATCCCCGGAGATAAGAGTTCTCTCATCCCTGCTATAGAGGCAGACACTGTCAGGGGTGTGTCCCGGGGTTTTTATCAATTTCCAGTGGGGAAGATAGCGGATGAATTGGTCTTCATCCAGTATACATTCAGCCTTATAGTGAGAAGGGAGAAGCCTTCTTAAAAAGGGCAGGGGGATGGCGACCTTGTCACTTCTTAGGGCAGCTGCTGTATTTTTGAGGTGATCATCCTCGGCCATAAGCACAGGCAGCAGCCCCTTGAGCCATGCAGTTGAAGAAAACAGGCAGATCTTGTCTTTTCCTTCGAGGTAGTCTCCCGCCATCGTAAAGAAGCAGACCCTGGTCTTAGGAAAAAGATGGACGATGCCGGATATGCCAGCAACATGATCTATATGGAAATGGGTGGCGGTTACCATGCGCAAGGAGGCGGCGTCTACTGATCTATGAGAGAGGTATTGATATATTCTTTTGGCAGCGGAGGAGGTGCCGACATCCACAGCAACAAAGGAATCCCCCTCCTCTATCAAGTAGGTATTGGCATAGCCACCTCTGATAATATGAACGGGCATGTTAAGAGTGCTCGGCGATCATATCGTAGACCTTGGAGAGGGCATTTTTGAGTTCGGATATCCTTGTTCCACCCCCCTCTGCCATATCCTTTCTTCCGCCACCTTTCCCGCTAACAAGGGCTGAGAGGGCTTTAATAATTTTTCCGGCATCGTATTTACCAACCAGATCAGGGGTAACCCGGCAGAGGAGAAATACCTTATTGTTAGCCCTGGCACCGAGGACGATTATTCCGGACCCCAGTTTATCCCTTAAATGGTCGCCAAACTCCCTCAGGTCCTTTGGGTTAGGTGCACCGACCTCCTGGCTTATGACCCTGACACCGTTTATCACCTTGGCGGTATTGATTAAATCCTCGGACTGTTTGGTTGCAAGCCTCGCCTTGAGAGATTCTATCTCACGCTCCTTTTCTTTATGATCCCCAATCAGGTGTTCGACCCTCGTGACAAGCTGATCAGGAATGGTCTTGAGGATTCCAGATATGGTCTTCAGATTGTCCATCTCCTTCTGTATTTCCCTGATAGCACCCTCTCCAGTGAGGGCCTCAATCCTCCTGATACCTGCTGCAACCGCCCCTTCGCTCATAAGGAAGAAAAGGCCTATCTCTCCTGTTGAGGTAACATGAGTCCCCCCACATAGCTCCCTGCTCACGCCGTCCCCGGTGGTCATAACCCTCACCTGATCGCCATACCTTTCTTCAAAGAGGGCAATGGCACCAAGCTTAAAGGCCTCATCCCTTGGTAATATTTGGGTTGTTACAGGGAGATTCTTTTGTATGTTGAGGTTTACAAGCATCTCGATCTCTTTTAACCTCTCAGGCGTTATCTGGGCAAAGTGGGTGAAATCGAACCGCAATCTTTCAGGCCCTACGTAAGACCCTGCCTGTTTGACATGCTCCCCCAGGGTCTCTCGTAATGCGGCCTGAAGGAGATGGGTCGCTGTATGATTGTCGGCAATATTCCTCCTCCTTCCTTCATCCACCATGGCCTCGACTTTATCGCCCACAGAGATCATACCTTCAATAACCTTGCCCTTATGGACAATCAAATTTTTGGGGTACCTGACGGTATCCACAACCTCAATCCTCAGACCATCATTACCTATCCATCCAGTATCACCAACCTGACCACCGGATTCACCATAAAATGGGCTTTGATCGAGGATAATCTCTACCTGCCCATCTCCCCTTGCTGAATCAACCTCTTCACCATCCTTGAGGATAGAGATAACCGTTCCCTTTGCACTTAACGTTTCATAGCCTAAGAATTCAGACTCGATCCCTCTTGAGTCAAGTCTTCTGTAAATCTCAGGCATCTCTTCCGCTCCACTTCCCTTCCAACTTCTCTGAGATGCTGCCCTTTGTTGTGCCATGGCATTATCAAAACCCCCCCTGTCTACCCTGAAGCCCTCATCTCGGGCTATGTCCTCTATCAGGTCCGGGGGGAAACCAAAGGTGTCGTAAAGCCTGAAAACCAGCCTACCGGGAATAGTAAGCCTCTCCTTTGATCGCAACCCATCCATCTCTTCCCTGAGAATGGAGAGGCCATGGAACAGTGTGTCGGCAAACCTTTTCTCCTCATTGACCACCACTTCATTAATAAATCTCCTGGAGCGCACTAGCTCCGGGTAGTCGGTGCCCATGACATCAACAACCGTATCTGTTAAACGGTGAAGAAATGTGTCTTTTAGGCCAAGAACCTGGCCGTATCGTAAAGCCCGCCTGATTATCCGCCTGAGCACATAACCCCTGCCCTCGTTTGAGGGCATAATGCCGTCAGCTATCAGGAACGCGACAGCCCGACTATGATCCGCAATCACCCTGAAGGAGATATCACTTTTTTTATCTTGGCCGTACCTTGATCCTGCAAACTGCTCAATGAGCTTTAAGATATCAGAGAATAGGTCTGATTCGTAGTTTGAATAGACATCCTGCATAACCGCAGCCAGTCTCTCCAGACCCATACCCGTATCTATATTTGGCTTAGGAAGGGACGTGAGTTCGCCATTAGGCTCTCTATTGTACTGGGTGAACACCAGGTTCCATATCTCTATGTACCTGTCGCAGTCACAATCTACCGAACAGGTCGGCTTACCACAGCCTATCTCAGGGCCCTGATCAACATAAATCTCCGAGCATGGGCCGCATGGGCCTGTGTCTCCCATGGACCAGAAATTGTCCTCTTCTCCAAACCTCATGATCCTATCATCAGGTAAGCCTATGTTCTCGTTCCAGATCTTGTATGCCTCATCATCATCCTTGTAGATCGATACCGAGAGCCTTTCTTCAGGTAGGCCATATCCTATAGTCATGAGTTCCCATGCCATATCAATGGCCCCTTCTTTGAAATAGTCACCAAAGGAGAAATTACCAAGCATCTCAAAGAAGGTATGGTGCCTGTTAGTATAGCCTACCTGATCGAGATCATTGTGTTTTCCTCCGGCCCTGACACATTTCTGGGAGCTCGCTGCCCTTGTATATGACGCCTTTTCAAGGCCGAGGAAGAGATTTTTAAACTGGACCATGCCGGCATTTGTAAAGAGGAGGGTTGGGTCATCCTTGGGAACCAAGGATGAGCTCGTTACTATCTCATGGCCATGATCTCTAAAGTACTGTAAAAATTTTTCTCTGACTTTCCTGCTATCCATCGGCAATCAAACTCTATTCTTTCTTCGGGTTATCGCTTTCCTCTTGAGAGAGATCCCTCTTTTTACCCAAGCCAAGCTTTTCCTTCACCCTGTCAGAGATATCCTTCATTATATCAGGGTGTTCGGCCAAAAATCTCCGCACATTTTCCCTTCCCTGGCCAATCCTTTCTTGATTAAATGAGTACCAGGAGCCGGTTTTCTCTATTATATCCAATTCCACGCCCAGGTCCAATACGTCTCCCTCTTTTGATATCCCGCTACCAAAGATAATATCAAACTCGGCCATCCTGAAAGGGGGGGCAATCTTGTTTTTTACCACCTTAACCTTGGTTCTGCTGCCTATTATTTTGTCTCCTTCATGTATCGAGGCTATCCTTCGGATGTCAAGGCGTTGCGTGGCGTAGAACTTGAGTGCAGTTCCACCACTGGTAGTCTCCGGGTTGCCAAACATCACCCCGATCCTCATCCTGATCTGATTAATAAAGATAACACATGTCATTGATCTATTAATGCTCGCTGCCAATTTCCTGAGGGCCTTGGACATCAATCTTGCCTGCAACCCAACCTGCTGGTCCCCCATTTCCCCTTCAATCTCTGCCCTTGGAACAAGCGCTGCAACAGAATCGATAGCCAGGGCGTCTATGGCCCCACTTCTCACCAGGATTTCAGCTATATCCAGTGCCTGCTCACCTGTGTCAGGTTGGGAGACAAGAAGATCATCAACCTTTACTCCGAGTCTCCTGGCGTAGGACAGATCAAGGGCATGTTCGGCATCTATAAAGGCAACAATCCCATCTTTGGCCTGGGCCTCTGCAAGAATGTGGAGGGCGAGGGTGGTTTTTCCTGAGGCCTCCGGACCAAAGATCTCTATCACCCTTCCCCTTGGCACACCACCCAGACCAAGGGCGTAGTCCAGGGCAAGCGAGCCTGTAGAGATGAGAGGAATATCTATCAGCGCCCCATCTTGCCCCATCTTCATTATAGAGCCCCTTCCATACTGCTTTTCGATCTGGGAGATAGCCAGATCAACAGACTTTCCCTTTTCTGATTCTATCGCCATAATAACCCCCCCTTTACCAAAGCGTGATTATTCTATCCTTAATGGCCAAGAGGCCATTTTTGTATACACCGGGCCATCTGGTTTAAGATCGCTTTTAAAAAGAACGAGTTCATTTAGAGAATGGAGATCACTAATAAGGTCATGATATCTATCAAGAGCCCATTTCAGTTCCTCGTCCCGGTCTGTCAAGCCTTTAAAACGGCCAATGGTGAGATGTGGTTTGAATGGCCTTTTTTCTGGCCTGAAACCCAGCACTTTCAGCTCTGTCTGTAATTCATCCCGGAGATTTGACAATCTTTCTATCTCGCCATTAAGGCTGATCCAGACGACCCTGGGCCTCCTCCAATCAGGGAATACTCCAACACCATTAAGCCTGGTCTTGAATATGGAAAACCTTTTAACCACCACATTTGCCTTTCCTTTTATATCATCTATTTTGGCTTCATCAACAGAGCCAAGAAAGATTATAGTGAGATGAATATTCTCCACCTTAACCCACCTCACAGGCAGGGTTAATTTTTGTAGTTCTCTGGAAACCCCCCTAATTTGTTCCCTGATCTCAGGGGGAAGTTCAAATGCCAGGAATGAACGGATACCCATTTAGGTATCTCCTGACCCAATCGAGGGCCATCGCTGAGGTATTAAGCTTAACCTTATCCCTGTCCCCTGGAAGATGGTATTGGTCAGAAAATATTTTGCCGTCTACAGATAGGCCGATAAAGACCGTACCGACTGGTTTATCCTCTGTACCTCCTAAAGGTCCGGCAATCCCTGTTACAGCAAGCCCCATATCCGTTTTAGCAATTTTCTTGACCCCTTCTGCCATTTCCCTTACTGTTTGATCACTGACAGCCCCATATGAATTTATGGTTTCTTGTTTTACGCCCAGTATCTCGACCTTGGACCGGTCACTGTAAACAATTACCCCTCTCTCAAAATAAAGGGAGCTCCCTGATATCGATGTTAGCCGATGGCCAATGAGACCTCCCGTACATGATTCAGCTACGGATATGGTCATCTTCCGCTCCTTTAACAACCCTCCAACTACAGCCTCCATAGTCTTATCATCAGATGCAAAGATATAAGGCCCCAAAAGGTCCCTGATTTTCTCCTCGGCCCTATTAAATTCCCTTGCAATCTCTACATCCTTTTTGCCCTGGACCGTAATAGTGATATGGTTTTCAGGGAAGCAGGGATAAAAGCCAAACAGTACCCTTTTAAGTTCATCACTGAGGTCTTTGAAGGTTTCCGCAATATAGGATTCACTCAATCCATAGACCTTAAGTGCCCTATGCCGCGGGATATTGGCTGGCCTGTACCTTCGAAGAATATCTGGAATAACAAACCTATTCATCAACTCCCTCATCTGCTCTGGGACACCAGGCAGGAAATAGAGGAGACTGTCCCCTTCAGATAATGAAAAACCGCACATCCCCCCTTTAGGGTCTAAAATCTTCGCACCTCTGGGAAGCCAGGCGAGTTTTTCCAAACAGGGAGACCAGCACAGTCCCAATCTTTTTCTATTCTCCTTTATATGATCAAGAACGGTCTGATCGAGGAAGAGGGGCCTGTCTAAGGCCTTGGATACTATCTCGGTGGTCAGATCATCTTCAGTTGGTCCTAATCCACCAGTAGCAACTATAAAATCGGATCTTTTTGCAGCTGCCCTTAACACAGAAGAAAGTGTATCGTAGTTGTCACCGACCGTTGTAATTTCACTCACTTCAAGGCCATGAGATAAAAGACAACCTGATGCGTACCAGGCATTAAGATCTCTTTTTCTCCCTGAGATCAGTTCATTGCCTATAATTATGATCTCTATTGCCATGATCTCCTGGTCACTATCGCTAGCTGTGATTTGCGATCATCCGACATCTCATCAGGTGAGCATATGGAGTAGGAGCCTTAAAGAGAGATGGGCGTACACACCTGCTACAAGATCGTCGAAGACAACCCCAAAACCTCCCCTTACCTTCTGCTCTATTTTCTTTATTGGAGGTGGTTTCAGGATATCAAAAAACCTGAAGAGAAAAAACCCTGCTATGAGGTTTAACCAGGTAAGGGGAAGAAAAACAATGGTTAACAGAAATCCGGCTACCTCATCAATAACTATCTGCCTTGAATCAACCTTGGCCAGTATACGTCCAGCCCTCTGAGATGACCAGATTGCCCCACTTATTGCTATCAATAAAAATAAGGCCTGGTATCCGGGGTCTAAAAGATCCATTAGTAAATATAAGGGTATTGCCCCAATTGTGCCAAGGGTACCCGGAATTCCCGGTAGGAGGCCTATCCCGAACCAGATGGATAAAATTAAGGCGATCTTGTCTAAAAGATTAACGTCTTTAGTTACCTTTAGCAATTTTAACCTATCAGATTGCTTAAGAGACATCAAGTAAGAATACTCTCAAAAGACAAATAGACACAAACATCCTTCCCAGGCCAATTCCCCTACCTAGCTGGATAATACTGGTCTTCATGCCGGATGAGGAGTTACAGTTCCTCTTGTGCTTGGGCCTTAACCAATGCTCGAAACTGCTTATGAAGGAGAGGGTGGAAGTACTTCCCTGCTTGGCGATCCATCCAATTGAGTGCATTGGTCAGAGATACAACACCTTGCTCGGGACGGTTCCGACGAAGGTTGTCGTAGCTGTTGGTGATGCAGGTAATCATAGCAGCGAGATTAAGCTGTCGCTGCCTCTCTTGCTTGGGATAGCCTCCGCCATCATAATGAAGATGATGCTCATAGGCGATCATGGGAATCAAATCAGGCATCCCGGGTGTTGCCAACAGAATTTCAGCACCACGAATGGGGTGCTCCCACCGGCGCTTCTTTTCATCTAAGGTGACGGCCTGGCTTTTTGTAGGTGGAACTGGGGGAGTTAGCTGTAAGCCGATATCGTGGAGGAGGCCGCCAAGGCCCACCTCCTGAATGACTGCCTCCTCCAGATCAAGCCGTTTGGCCAGAGCCATGGACAGGGCAGAGACATTGATGGCATGAATGTAAGGGTCGGGATCGGTGTTCCTCCGATACATGAGTATCTTCAGAGGGATTTCCCCGGTTGCAACCATCCTCTGGATTGTTTCCGTGGTTTCCTTTGCGAGGGACACCTTGTTCTCAGAAAGAGGCCCCTCAAGATCTGCGAACACATCCTTGACTTGGTCAGAGAAGGAGAGCACAGATTGACGGGCGGCCTGAAGCACGCCGGACACCTCCTCATAGGAAAGCTGAGGGCCAGTCTCGAAGGCCAGGGTGCCAGGGAGTATGTGGGGCAACCGATCCTGGTTCTTGGCAAGGACCAAATCAGCACCGCTTGGATTTTTCAATAGAGGCAGCAACACTTGCAAGAAAAGAATGAGCTCCTTTGAGGTCAGGCCTCGTTGAAACAGGAGGCGCTGGAGCTTCATGGCCTCCAGTCGGTTAATGAGTTGCGCGAGAGTGCTGCTAAGTTCTGGAAGCGGGGTATTTTCCACCACCATCTCACCATTAAAAAAGAACAGTGTGAGGCTGGACCGTTGATCCAGATATTTGCTCAACCGTTTAAAAAGATTGTCGACTTTTTTCCTGGTTTCGGGGTGGTCCTCAGGATAGAGGGATAGGGCACGGAGGCTGGCAACAAAGCTCACACAGAGATCGCGGTAGAACGCATGGAGCTTTTCATTTTTTCTCTGAGCTGACATGCCTGTCTCCTGCAAGCTTACAACAGTTCCTGACACAGGGCCTGGAGGTCTCCTGGTCCCTGGCTGATTACCTGTTGCAGCACATCTCGGGCCTTATCTGTTCCAATCTCAGCCAAGGCTTGTGCTGCAGCCATTTGTAGGGACTTCATCTTTTTGGTCCTCAGCCAGGATTTTTGCAAAACAATCTCTGCCAAGCGAGGTACCGGCCCCTCTGCCTTCAGGGCTCCTAGGGTGCTGGCCGCCTTTATGCGGATCTCATGGTTCGGATGCTCGAGGAGCTGTCCCACGGCAGTGGCAAGATTCTTATCTGTCGATATGGTGGCCAGGCTAAGAAGCCGGGGGAGGGCATGGTCTGGGGCGCCCAGCAGTCTGCGGCTCAGTATCCCGCTCAGGCCTGGACCCAGACCTACCAGTGTTGTCGTAAGCCAGCGGCCACGGGGGCTGTCATTATCCTTAAGCTCTACCAAAACATCCAAGAGGAAACCCCCGGCCTTTACCGGACAGAGCTGACAGATCGCATCAATGGTTGCCGTTTCCTTAGGCTCATAGGTGCGACATCGCTTCAAAAGATCCAGGAGCAGTGACCGAATGTCTTCGGCATCTAGCAGGGAATTCATGGCCTTCCTAAAGCTGGCTTCTTCAGGATAATCGCTCAGGACAAGGAAGAGCTCGCGTAGCAGGTTGCCAGCGGTGAGAAAATCTCCCTGGCTCAAGGAATGGCTCAGAATTTCCCCGATGCCTTTGAGCAGATGAGGAACATAGGTTTCTGGCCGGGTGGCATGGGGCCCGCTGATAAGATTAATGATCAGCTGGGCCTTGGCCAGCCTTAAGGACTCAGGGGCAAGGGTCTTGAGCAGACGAGCCATTTCCTCTTCTTCCACCATGGGAACCTTCATTTCCGAGGAGGTGGCAAGGGCCTCGATCTCGTTGCGGTATTGTTTATTAAATTCTTCCATCTCCTCCTGCCTGATAAGGAGCTGTTCCAGTTGTTGCCAGTGACTCAAAGTAGCAGATTTTCCTGCCTGAATGGCCCGACGTATTTCCTGGCGGATCAAGTTCAAGAGCGGAGGGGGCTTCTTGTAGTTGGCCAGGGCCTGGTTGAGAAGATTTCTGAAACAGGGCGAATTTGCACCAGCCTCTTTGAGGGCATCGCCGAGTAGGTAGACGAGTTGGTTATCGGGCATCGCCTGAAAGATTTCATGGAAAACGTCACTGTCCTTTTCCCTGATAGCATCGGGCGCAACTGAGCCGAGAATGTGTATTTTTAGAGGCGGCTCTAGAGAATCGAGTATGCCCCCTACTTGCTGGGCGAACAGTTTTCTTTTTATCGGTGCAATGCCCGATAGTATGCCAGCCAGGTTCTGGATGAAGTTGCCTAAGAGGGCGCCTCGATGGGCGATATTGGCTCCCTGCTGTCTTTCCGCCATATCGGCATCCATCTGCAAGAGCAGCTTCTTTAGCCCCTGGACATCTTCGCAGAGGCGCGTTAGTTGTTTGGCTTGCTCGGGGCCCAGATTGAAGGCTCGGGCTTCTGGAGGTTGGAGAATGAGCTGCCGCCAAATTGCTTCATCCTCGGTGTTTTGGGTGAGCTGGGCCGCTATTTTTTGAGCAGTGGAGAAGATAGTGTAGTCAAGGGGACCAAGCCTCACATGCTTGATATTTTCGCGGGGCAAGGCTGAACAAACCTCATCGCCTTGTCCCTGCTGGGCTCCGGCCAGAAGTCCGATGAAAGATTCAAGCTCCTCGGGGGTGATCTCTTTGTCAAGGAGTATGTAGGCGATTCTCAGGGCGTGGAAGAATTTCAGGAACTTCTGGAGGTGGACATCCGTGGCTTGATAGAAGGTGCCTTCTAGAAACAGGGTATCGCTGGCGCACCCGAGAAAAAGGAAATCGCGATCGGCCATAGCTTCATGGAGCTTGGCATAGAGCTGTTGAATGTGTTTTTTGAAGATGTCATGGCCTCTCGCGTAAAGCCGGGCGGTATTCAGGGCGCGCATAAAGACGACGACGAAATCGATGATGCGGCTGGGCAGGGGATTTTGATCTGAGGAATTGGTAGCTTGTATTGTCATGAGTGAGTGGTAATAAGGTGAAATAATTCGCTTTTGGATAAAAGAGTTTAGGGGAAAAGTGCCTGTGTGTCAATGGAAAAGGCATCGCAAGATATGGCGGCCGGATGCGATCCTTTTACTGAAAGGCTTAACGACGACAGCCAATGATAGAGACTGAAATAATCACGTCACAAATGCCTTGAAGTTCTCAGGAAAGATGGTTACCAAATAGTTGTTTCTGATTGTAATAACAAAATACGGCGCGGTACTGTAAACCATTGTTCACTTATGTTCACCCCAGTCACCTTTGAGGAGATAAGAAGGCACCCCATTGTCATTGGAGAAGTAAAGGTATATTTGGTCTGGTTCGATTCTTATGGTGCGAAATCAAGTTGTGTGCTGATTAAGACGCCTGACCTAAATCTGGTGGTTGATCCGGGGGTTGCGGCTTTGCAACCTAGCTATCCTCTTCCTGATGCAGAAAAAGAAGAGCTACGCCAAACAGCCTTGGAAACGATAATCAGATTTTCACGCCAGGCCGATAGGGTTTTCATCTCCCACTACCATTACGATCACCATATCTCCCCCTTGAAGACTGAGGAAATCTATAAAGGGAAAACGGTATGGATTAAAGATCCTAATCAGTGGATCAATCGCTCTCAATGGGAACGGGCAAGGGTGTTTGTAGGCCAGTTATACGAGATCTCTGGAGCCGGAAATCTTAAAGAAATCTACACACAACCTCTCGATCAGATAAAATTTGATGATCCTTGTGAATATTTACCCTTGGCGATGGCTAAGGATTACGGCGATTATCAGCAAAGGAAGAATCAGCTCCTTAATAAAGGCCGCGCCTGGTTTAAGAAGATGGCCTTGACCTGGCAGATGGAGGAATGGGCTTCTGAGGCCAAGCTGAAAGACATAGACGTTCAAATCTGTGATGGGCGGTTATATAGTAAGGGATCAACCTTTGTACGGTTTACTGAACCCATGTTTCATGGCATTGAGTTTGATCGTGTTGGCTGGGTAGTTGGCTTAACTGTTGAACATGAAGGTACGAAAGTGATTTATACCTCTGACTTGCAGGGACCGGGTATTGAGGATTATGCTCAATGGATTATCAAAGAGAACCCCAACATACTGATCTTGGATGGACCACCCACTTATCTATTCGGATATATGCTGAACCGGATTAATTTACAAAGAGCGATTGATAATGTCTGCGCTATTCTAAGGGGGGCCACTACGGACGTAATCATTTATGACCATCATCTTCTCAGGGACGTGCGCTATAAGGAACGGCTCATTGCTGCCTACACCATGGGAAGGAAGCATAAGATGACCCTCTTAACAGCTGCTGAATGGATGGGATATGATCCCTTAATTGTGCAGATCACCCAAAAGGCTGGAAGTGAATGATGCAGAACTAAAGACGGGCAGCACGATCCTGCTGCTGCAAAGGAGTGTGAGAAGAACGATTTGATAAACGTTTAGGCCTGTTTGCCTGTAAAATATTCCCGTACTGCTTTCAGAGATATCTTTTTGGGAGGATAAAGGAAGCGGTTTATGTAGTTGGTAGCCCTCTCTAAGGATCTCTCCAGTCTTTCAAAAGAGATATCTCCCCTTAGCAACCTATCTCTTATGAGCTCTATGCTATTAACGAGATGAGACTGGCTTTTACAGATAAGCAAAAGATCAATACCTGCCTCAAAGGCATCTGCTGCCCCTTCCGGCAGTCCCCTTCCCTTCGCTATCGCTCCCATCTCCAGATCATCTGAGATAGTCAGACCATCAAAACACATTTTTTCCCTCAACAGATCGGTCATAATTTTCCTTGAGAGGGTTGCTGGTATACCGGGTTCCAGGACCGGATAAACCGCATGAGAACTCATTATACCCGACACATTAGCCTCTATGGCCCCGGCAAACGGAGGTAGATGGATTGATTCCATCTCTTCACAAGTGGCATTAATATAGGGAAGGTGAAGGTGTGGATCGAGATCAGACTTTCCTAAGCCAGGAAAGTGTTTGGCAACAGCCATTATACCGCCTTGCTGCATGGTATCGATAACTATCTCCCCCAATCTGGTTACCAGTAAAGGTTCGTGCGAGAAGGACCGACCTACCAAGTGAGAGTCCATATTCGGTTGGGCTACATCCAGAACAGGTGCCATATTCATATTAAGTCCAACAAGAGACATTTCCCTGGCCGTGGTGCTGGCAAAATGAAGGGCGCTCTGTTCTGGATCGGAGTTCTCCCCTATAGCAGCATTCCCAGGGAACTGACTAAAAGGTTCTTTCAATCTGGCTACCCGGCCTCCCTCCTGATCAAGTGCCAAAAAAAGGGGGAAACCCCTATATTCCATTGATACCATCTGGAGATCCTTACACAGACGAGCTAACTGGAGTGGATCTCTTATATTTCTGCTAAATAATATAATGCCGCCCAGATGGTAATTCTTTATAAGATTGGTGGTGTTATCATCCAATTCTGTGCCGGGTATACCCCCTATGAATAACCGGCCAATGTTTTGGGTGATCTCTGAAAGTTCAAGTGTAGGAATCATCACCGGGAGTGTGTTGAGTTTCGTTATTATTCATGTATAATTACTGAAGGATAATTGCAATCAAAAAGGCAGAACTATGAAGGCAATGATCTTGGCCGCTGGTGAGGGAAGGAGATTAAGACCTTTGACCAATGTACACCCTAAGGTCTTGATGCCCGTTGTAAATAGGCCAATAATAGAGAGGATTATAGAATTCCTTAAGATCCATGGCGTCCGGGAAGTAATAGTTAATGCCCATCATCATTACCAAAAGATACTCGATTACACTAAACAGGGTAATCCCTCTGCCATAAAGATGGAGATCAGGATTGAAAAGGAGATCTTAGGAACAGGGGGCGGAATTAAGAATACCCAGGATTTTTGGGACAAAGAACCGTTTCCCGTTATAAATGGAGACATCTTGACTGACATAGACTTAGGAAGGGTTTATGAATTTCACGTGAAGAGAAATAACCTGATCACTATGGTCCTTCATGACCTTCCCATATACAACAAGGTGAGGGTGGACAATGAGATGAATATTGTCTCTATTGGTCCTGGTACAAATCTAAATGGGGCATTAGCCTTTACCGGTGTTCAAGTAATAAGTCCTGAGGTACTTGATTTTATCCCTGACAATAAAAGGTATAGTATTAAAGCGTGTTATCGGAGGCTCATAGATTTAAGAAAGCCCATCAGGGGCTACGTGGCAGAGGGTCATAGGTGGATTGACATAGGAACTGTACCCGATTATTTGAGGTCTAATTTTGATTTTTTGCCTGCTGACAAGATAGCTATAGCGGACGAATGCTGCATAGATCCTGATGCGACCCTGGAAGATTGGACAGTCATTGGAAAAAGGAGCTCGATTAGAAGGGCTGCCCTTGTGAAAAGATCGGTTCTCTGGAACGATGTCACTGTTGCGGAGGGGATTAGGGTAGTCGACAGTGTAGTTGCATCTGGCGTTGTTTTGGAAAAAGACCTTGTTGAGGGTGTGGCAATAGGGTAGGGGGCTGTAAACCCTCTCCGCCTCGCCTGAGCGAGAGGTAGCAACTACTAACCTTCTATGTTGTGCATAATGAATCTAAGGGAATTTGCCAAATCGTACATAGATGATACCTATATGGATAATAGAGAATTTAGCTGGAAAAGGCTGCCCAGCGATGGTTCAAAGAGGACCTTTTATCGCCTGAGCAGTAAAAAAGGCTCATTTATACTTATGGCTAATCCACCTACACAAAGGAATACAGAAAAAGAGAATATAGCCTATCTGAGAATAGGTGAACATCTCTACAGTAAAGGCGTCCCTGTTGCCTGTATTTACAGGTATGACCTTGACCATGGCTGGTTTATCATGCAAGATCTGGGGCAGAGGAATCTTCAGGAGATTGCAATCAGCTCAAATAATCGCATAGGTATATACAAAAAGGTTATTGAACTCCTGATGAAGATCCAGTTTGAGGGTAGAGAAGAATTTGATCCTGAGTGGTGCTGTCAGACTAAGAGGTATGATAGATCAGTTATGGAAAGACTCGAGTCAGATTATTTTCTTACCTATTTTCTGAAAGGGCTCCTTGGACTAAATCAGGATCTGTCTGATCTAAGATGCGCATTTGAACACCTTGCTTACCATGCATCTTTTGCGGATAGCGATTTTTTCCTGCACAGGGATTTTCAGTCGAGGAACCTTATCATCAAAGGGGGCAGAATAGGGGTTTTAGATTGGCAGGGAGGGCGCTTAGGACCATTGCAGTACGATCTTGCCTCGCTGTTGATAGATCCCTACGTGGGACTGAAAAAAGAGGAGGTAATGGTCTTATATGATCATTATCTAAAGCTCATTGAGGAGCGACTTCCAGGTATATCTGGTTCATTTAGCAGGTATTACCCTTACCTCGCCATCCAGAGAAACCTCCAGATACTGGGTGCCTTCTCATACCTGAGTAAGATCCAGGGGAAGAATAGATTTCTTGCCTTTATTTCCCCTGCCCTAAGATCCCTTGGGGGACTCCTAGAGGAACTCGATGAACCCGGATTATATCCACTGAAAAAGCTAATCAGGGAGATCGCTGCCGAAAGAAAAAGGGGAGAGCAGGGCCTTGAGATGCGAAACGATAGGTTTTTCGCTCATTGGTAGTTGGAGATTACTATGGAATCACCGATCAAAACAGAGAATATCACCATACCTGACAGGGTTATGGACAAGTTTCAGAGTATTGTAAACATTATGGCTGACATCTTTGAGGTGCCGGCCGCCTTGATTATGAAGGTCGAACCGCCGCACATCGATGTCTTCTGCTCCAGTGAGTCGAGTGATAACCCTTTCAAAGCAGGAGACAGGTACAGATTAGCAGGTGTTTATTGTGAAAAGGTGATAAAAACAAAGAAAAAGCTTCTGGTACCTAATGCGCTGAAAGACAAGGAGTGGGACTCAAATCCTGACCTTGAATACGGCATGATTTCCTATCTCGGATTTCCGCTTGTTTGGCCTACTGGTGAAGTCTTTGGTACCATCTGTGTATCCGATACAAAGGAAAAGGATTATGGAGAAAAGTATGGGAGGTTAATGTTACAGTTCAAGGGGCTTGTCGAGACTCACTTTGGCCTTTTATACCGGAATTATGAACTCGAAGACAAAACCAGCAGACTTCAAAAAAGCCTCAATGACATAAAATCCTTATACGAAAAACTTAAGGCAGAGAAAGAAAAGACACGCTCCCTCAGAAAGGCCCTCGAGGATAAGTACGGCCTGGGAAATATCGTGGGCAAGAACCACAAGATGCAGGCCATCTATGAGCTGATAGAGGGTATCTCACAGA
>Ga0209979_1001414_pt1 | contig 26357 bp, 24 predicted proteins | sample AnhtaG_FD_183114 | JGI IMG/M metagenome (GOLD analysis project Ga0209979, IMG submission 183114) | Deep subsurface microbial communities from Anholt, Denmark to uncover new lineages of life (NeLLi) - Anholt_01485 metaG (SPAdes) (version 2) | ecosystem: Environmental > Aquatic > Marine > Oceanic...
TGGTAGTTGGTGTTCGCCGCATGACAGAAGTTATCATCTTATACTTCAGGCTCCTCTCTTTAGCGGAGGTAACGCCCTTAACTGTTGGCCAGTAATAGTATGGTAAATCTGTTTCCTGCATCCCGAAACTGCGCTTGAAAGATACTAGTCCCAGATTATCTGGTGAGGCGCGACCACCGTCAAAAAACTTGTAACCTTTTTCACAACCGTACTGAATTGCATCCCAGACAAGAAAATGATTCGGACGATATTGCAAATAATTGCGATCGGATGCATTGAACTTGTAATAAATTGTATCTCCGTGAGCAAAAAAGACCCCACCTGCAATAGAGGTACTCTTGTGCTTAACAAGTGACACAAAAGCAAGTCTAGTTAAGATTAGCTCTCGCCAGATATTTTCAAAAAAATCGTAAGGTTGAGGAGGTACACCATGCTTTTTACGAGTAGCTAGGTTAAGAAGATAAAAGTCTCTCATAGCTTTTTCTGTTTCACTCTTTTCTATCTTAAGCTTTGCCTTTTCGGCCTTTATAACGTGCCTACGAGTGGTTTTGTGAAGACCTTTCCAGAGCGAGTCTGTACCCCGAGAAAGGTCCAATCTAAAGAGCTTATAATAGCTGTGGTTCTCAAAATGCCAACTTTGTAAAAAAACATCTGGATACTCTCCTCGAACTTCGATATAGTCTACGTTTTCCTTTTTTGCTTTCTCTATAGCAGTAGAAAACAAGGATTTAATATCCTCATCAGAAGTCGCCAAAGGAAAGCAAGTATCCGTAAAGGGTAAGCAGACGAGCCGATTTCCAGTAAGCCAACTTTTGATAAGGAAAAATGGACATCCCGCCCTGATCTTTTCATTGGAGTCTTCTAGAATGAAATAATAGGGAATATATCCATAGGTCTTTTGCAGCACCTTTGCCCAGGCTGACAAGTGAAACACAGTCCCTTGGGGATGGCTTTTTACAAATTCATCCCACCTTCTGTCTTTTAATGGATCAATAATTCTTATTCTCATAAGTACCTTACTTTGTGAGTAACAAAGAAATTCCAATGACTTATATATGGCAAATTCTCCAAATTTAATGTATTTTCCCAGAAGGCAAAAAAATCAATCCAGAACTTGCGGGCAAGGCTATTTCTAGAAAAAGGCAACCAATTGTAGCCATACGCTTTCTTAACTAAAAATCCTGTTTGATTAAGTTCCTCTGTGGTTTGCCTATAAGATTGCTTATGTGCGGATGGAGTATAGTCCCGCTTACTTCTTATGATTTTCTTCATTACATTTTTATATGAAAGCGTGTTTATTGTGGTAAAAAGGAGAAAACCCATATTTCTCAGTACTCTATTACATTCAGCCAATACGGATGGCCTCTCGCCCCTTGTTTTAAGATAGGAGAAAACTCCGATCACAATTATGCAATCAAAAGAATTTCTAACAAGAGGAAGTGATTTAGCATCTCCCTGAATGCACTTCATATTTTTTTCTTTGTCTTTTAACAATAATAAAAGTATCTTATCCATCTCAATAACTGTAAGCTCATACCCTTGTCTATCCAGAGGGATAGCGAATCTTCCACTCCCCCCGCGACATCTAATATATGCTTTTTTGAATCCCTATTCTTAATTGATCTCTGGATAAATTGCTGCTCTTTCTGTGTCGAATATAATCCAAGCGGGGTATTATTCCATATATCCCAGTAATATCCAGTATTCCTTAAGTGTGCCACCTGATTGGAATTTGGACCTTCCAAAATCTCTGTCACCAAAATTCTATCACCGTGGTTTCAGGCTTCCCAAACTCATTCAGAAAAGACTCTTTTAAGTTCTATTTTCTATATATCTTCTTAGGATGATGCAATAAAAGAGGAACAGTTATCGGTATTAATAATAATTTTAGATTTTTCTCCAAATTAGTTGCTTCAAATGCTGACTAAAATCCGTACAGACTTGAAAATAAACCTAATTTTATCCTTATTTATCACTGTATTTGATTATTTTTTCTAACTCTCTTGAAATAAATTCTGCGAGGTCATTTCTGTAAGTGTAATTTCCAGTGTAATTTTTAGATCTTTTTGCAAATTTAATATCGGGTAAATCTGAAACTGCGGTAATAAATTTAAGTCTTCCTTCATTTCTTAATTCTTCATCAACAGCAGCTCTTTTTCCCAAAAATATACTGTAGACAGGTGTCCCCATTATTGCCGCTTCTCTGGTTATTGTCCCTCCCCCTCCGATTACGATATCTGAACAATAAAGTAAGCTAATAGAGTCAATAGGCTTGGGAAGAATAACAAAATTATCCATTTTTCTAAGCTGTTTCTTGAGAATCTGATATTGTCCTCTCCCTCGAGGCAATAGAACTACTGTTACATTAAGTTTTTGACCTAATAGGTTTAATACCTTCTTAAATAATACATTCTCTTTATCTTCATAATAATGAGCATTCCATGCAGGAGGTCTTAAAGTAACTATTACTTGGTCATCGTTTATTCCAAGTCTTTTAAGAATTTGCTTGTCAGGGAATATTGAGTATGCATACACCTCCTCTTTAAATCCCGGATACTTCACTATTTTTTCAATAGAGATTCCTTTTTTAGTTAAAACATTGGTAGGAACATATTGTGGAACAAAAAGTTTCCATACAAATTTTTTATACAAAGAAATATTAGAATATTCGTAATCATCGAATGCTATTACCGGAACTCCTAAAAAATAGGCTGCTAAAATATGTGATCGAGAACCGTGATTTATAGCCACGCATATACTTCTTCTATAGTTAAAAAATTTAATAAAAAGTTTAAATGCTCTTAAAAGAGTTACAATTACTTTTAATACGTAGTTCTTACCATGATATTTAAAAGGTTCGGTTATTCCAATGTAAGGAATTTTGTTCATTTTGAGCAATTCTAATGTTTCCGATTTATCTCGACCAGTAATAATAAATTTGGTATCTCTTTGTGTTAATCTTTTTATAATAGGCTTAAAAAAAAGCACATGTGGAGAGTTTTCTATATCAATCCAAATTGTTTTTTTCATAGTTTGCTTTTAAAGTTATCAGAGCATAAAACATCCAAATTTCTGCCCATCTAATATAAGGGATTTTATTCAAAACATACTTGCTTTTTCTATAATAAAAATATCCCAAATTTTCATTCCAAAATATCTTTATCGCCTGTTTGATGACTTTTTTTAAAATGGGCTTGCTTCTTTCTGACAAATAGTCTAAAGTGGAAAGTGTTATAATAGCGTGTGCAAAGCAATGACAATCCAGAGGATACAGCTTATTATAATAGTACTTCACAAGGCCATTTTCAGTAAAGAAATTGTCTAAGTAAAATTTATAGCCTTTAATAAAATTTTCCTCAAAATTTTTCTCACCGGTTATCTTTATATATTCTTTTAATGCCAATAAATTATAACCTGTATGAAAACTATCAATCCATCTTTCTTTCCAACTTACACCATAAAACCAGAAGCCATCTCCATTTTGATAATTCATAGAAAATCTCATGCTTCTTTTTGCATAATCTAGGTACTCTTTATTGGGAACATAACCGTTAACCCGTGCCAACAGAGTAGCCCCTAACATGTTAGCATTATGAATACAAGCACGATCATCAATAGGAGTATATGAAAAACAGAATGAGTTATTTTCCTCGTATTTGTTTAAATCATTTATTATGAACTCACAAGATGACACTGCAATTTTTAAATATTTCTTTTCTTTAGTAATGTCATATAAATCCAAGAAGCCATTTGCAATAAAGGAAGTGTTCACAATCGTTGGAACCCTCTTTTTGAAAAAAGAATTTCTATTAGGCCAATCAAAGTTATAGCCCCAACAATAACCGGAATAATCTGGGGAATGATTTTTGATTAACCAGTCTGCAAAATATTTAGCTTGCTGTAAGTCATTTGGATCATTTGATAATTCATATTTCAAAACATAACAAGAAATTAAAAGTCCAAATCCTTTGGGATTGATACCTTTTTTAATTAATAAGATTGGTCTTAAATTGATAGAAGATCTTTTTAGCAGTTGTAGAAATATAATTCCCAAAAATCTATTACCAAATGTTAGCGTTTTCAATATAGGACTATTAAGTGCATCATAAGGATCATAACCCTTCCAATTCTCTCTTTTACAAAAGAGTAGTAATCTCTCAAGCGAATCCTTATATATATCCATTCTGTTAACCTAAGTCTTCGCTAATCTGCATCTGTTTCCTTCTTTTCGTTATGACCTCTGTCTTTTTCATTTCTTCAGATACTGAAAGTTTTCAAATCTGGAATCACGATAGGAACTCCCTTCTCAAGGGATTCAAGAATCTTGAAAGTAACAAGAGTAGCACTTACTATCTCTTCAAACTTAATAGGCATTTCCTTGTCATCTTTAACCGCTTCTACAAAAGCCTCAAGTTCTCCCCTATAGCCCTTGTCTTGATTCATTTTCTTAATTTTCTTTGTCTTGCCTTTCCTTGTAAAAGTAGCCTTTTTGAAATCATCGATTAGCGCCACCGAATCCTCTCCGAACACCTCAATCCTTTCCTTGGGAAAAGAGCTATCCCCACAAGCCAAATAACTTATACAGCCTATCGAGCCATCGTTGAATTTGAGGGAAATGCTCAGGGTATCATTATTAACAGTATCTTCCCTATCATCTAAGATGGATTGAGCATATATCTTTACCGGCTCGGCGTCCACAAGATGCCCGAGTAAATCCACAAAGTGGCAAACTTCGCCTATTATCCTTCCTCCGCCTTCTTCCGGATCCTGAATCCAATGACTCTTTGGAATATATCCAGCATTGATTCGATAGACTATCGCCAATGGTCTTCTTCTCTCATAGAAAAATTTTTTGGCCTTTTCAATTAGAGGAGCAAATCTACGGTTAAATCCTACCATTAGCTTTCCTCGACTTTTCTCCCAAACTTTAATTACTTCTCTTAATTCCTCCTCACAAAGAGATAGAGGTTTCTCCACGAAAACCGCTTTATTTTTCTCCAAAACCTTGATGGCTAACTCTGAATGAAGATTGTGCCTAGTGGCAATTATTACAGCATTTATTTCTGGATCATTAATGATATCCTCCGCCTTGCTGGTAGCATGTTCAAAACCAAATTTCTTTGCTACGTACGTGGCATTCATGCCCGTACCAGTAGCGACATCCTTAAATCTAACTGAAGGAATTTTCTTGAAGGTAGGCAATAAAACATTCTGGGCAAAACTCCCCGCCCCAATAACACCTAAATTTACTTTCTTCAAAGGTTGGCAAGGCTTATTTTTGGAAGCATTGACAGTCTTGCGAGATATTTTACTTTTTGGTTTCTTATCTCCATCACACTTCAAGAGAATGCCCAAAAACTTCTCCTTTCTTTTTCCGGTGATTATCTCATACGCCTGAAGAGAGTCTTCTATCTTGAATCTATGAGTAATAAGGGGTTTTAAGTTAATTCTCCCCTCGCTTACTAGCCTTAAGAACTCTTCCATATTCCTTTTTTCTGTCCATCTTACATAGCCAATAGGATAATCGATACCCTTCTCCTCGTATATGGGGTCATATCTACCTGGTCCGTAGGACCGGGAAAGAGATAGAGAGAGCTCTTTTTCGTAATAATCTTTCCTCGGAATATCCATTCTCACCGCTCCCACGACTATTACTCGCCCCCTATCTCGCAGGATTCTTCCAGCTAATTCCACCGGGTTATTGCTGGAAGTTTGTGCCGTTATGATGACTGCATCTATCTCTCGCCCACCAGAAAATGCTTTTATTTCCTTTAAAATATTACCTTCACTTTTGACTACACCTGTGTCAATACCTAACCCTTTAGCAAGCTCTGTTTTCCAGGGATCAATATCTATACCCATCACCCTACATCCCGCTGCTTTCACTATTTGAACAGTTAACTGCCCCACAACTCCCAGTCCGATTACTGCTGCGGTCTCACCTAAGGTTAACTGAGCCTGCCTTACTCCTTGTATTGCTATAGCTCCTAAGGTTGTAAAAGCAGCATAATCAAATTCCACCTTATCGGGAATTCTAACACATAAATTCTTGGGAACAAAAATCACTTCTGCGTGTCCTGCTCCAGCACAGGCAACTCTTTCTCCTACCTCAAACTCATCTATTCCCCTTCCTAGCTCAATAACTATCCCGGCTGAACTATAACCTAAGGGGCTGGGAGCCCCCAGCCTAGTCATTACCTTCCTATAAGCACTGATGATTCCTTCTTTCTTGACAGTCTTCAGAACCTGCCTTGCCTCTTCTGGTCTTTCCTTGGCTTTGGCAAGAAGATTCTTCCTTGCAAGTTCAACCTTTACTTTCTCTGTCCCCGTACTTATCAGAGAGTAAGTATTCCTCACAAGTACTCCACCCGGCTTTAACGCAGGTGGCGGCACTTCTTCAATCCTCAGTTCGCCTGTTTTGTAGTTCTGAACAAGTTGCTTCATGGCTTAAACCCAGAATTTTGATAGCTCAAACTTATTTTCCGTAATTATTTTCATGTGTTTTTTGAATATACTATTCATCGCAGTTAGACGAAGATTCTATTTAAACAAATTGGAATTTTCTCCCTCATAATCCACATCTATTTTAGCGTACTTTTCTTCGTCAATAAACATTTGAGATGCTTTTTCTGCCAAATATGAAACCCAAAAGACATCGTCATTTTCATATAAAGCTTTTCTGCCTGTTTTTGTTGCATTTAAAAATTCCTTATACATTTGACCGTGCCCCTTGTCCCTTAAAAGTTTTCTCTTAATAAAGGCTCTCCCATTGTTATAAATGATCATTTTCTTATAGTCATCAATAAAAATTGTTTTATCCTCGGTTCTGACTTCTATTCTCTCTTGCACTCCTCTTAAATTGTTACCTTGATCTGATGCTATAATATTTACCAGTGAATCATCTTCAAATAAGATGCTCAAACTCACTGAATCATTCGAGCTTAATAGTGACATTTCACAAGGTTTACATTTGAGCCAAAAATAGGACAAGTCAATCCAATGGCATAGATTTCCTGTAACACGTGTTCCCTGATTAGACCAATAATACCAGTGAGAGCGCGGTATAAGCACCTCTTTAATTGACATATTAATAATTTTAGGAGACCGAGTATTTATCAATATTGACTTTATATACCTATTCCAATCAATGTATCGTCTGTTATAACCGGCATCAAACCAAAGCCCCTTCTTTCGAAGACTTATCAATTCCAATGCGTCAGAAAACTTAACAACGAGTGGCTTTTCGATAAGAATTTTACCATTCGCGTTGGCATAAAAGAGTTCCTTGGTTATTTTAAAATGTGAAGAATGATATGTAGATATTATCGCTATAGGTTTCTCTATTTTACTATAAAGAGACAGGGAATCTCTGAAATCCTCGAAAAACGAAACTTTGTGCGCTTTATTAAATGAAGAAAGTGTATCTCTATTATAATCAATTACAGAATTTATATTATTGTTAAAATGTTTCATAACATAAGTACACGAATAACTTCCAAAACCATATATAAAAACTTGCTTGGAATTTTTATTAATATTTTTTTCGGGCTTCCAAGTATAATTTTCCTTAAATACAACATCAGCAAGCTCTAATCTGGGATTCTGGGACACCATTAATGAAGGCAGATCATTATCGAACGGACATTCGTCAACCGGCAGGAAAGACGAAATTTCTAGTGAAGTACTTCGATCAAGTTTGAATTCACTTAGATTAAATTTACATTTGTTACATATTTTAAAAACTAGTTTAGGGTGGAACTTCTTCGATTTGCCCTTGCGCAATTGCCTTCCGATACCTACATAACGAATATTATTTGAATCATTTAAAACGAATTGACATGCTATTACTTTTTGTGCTGACATAATCTTTCTTTGTGATTGCACAGACAAAATCTTTCTCAATGTTTGCCTAAGTCCTTCGTTCAACAAGAAAAAAATAACCTTTCTAAATTTATTCTTATATCTTTGTTTTTCAAAATTCTGATAATTACTCAATGAAAGCTCAACAAAATCCTCTGACTCAATTTTTATATAAGTATTCATAAATGCCTCTGGTTCTAAGGAGTAATAAAACTGGATCTACACAACCAGTATCAAGTAACATCTTGATTCTGTCTTTTACTTCGTCATGGCTACAATTGGATTCTACTCGCCTATATACAGCAACAATATCATTTTTCATGCATTTTCTCTTTTTAGAGTATGGTCAAACACCTTAATCATATTCTCAATATTTTTTTCCTGAGTATAGTATTGCTCATATCTTTTTCTTCCAGCCATTCCCATCTTTATTCTAAGTTCGGGGTGCTCGATAAGCTTCATAATGGCTTGGGCAATACCTTCGGGATTCTTTTCCTCTACTAGAATTCCTGTTTTTCCGTCAATAACGGTCTCTGGGATTGCACCAGCATTCTTCGTTGAGATAACTGGACATCCGGCTGCCATTGCCTCTATAATCACAAGACCAAATCCCTCGTACTTGTGAGTAGGAAAAACAAATATGTCTGTATCTACCAGAAACCTCTCTTTTCTATCTCCCAAGATTCTCCCCATAAATTCGATTCTATTCTCAAGATGGTTTTCCGCAATAAATCTGGAAACGGATTTCTTCGTTTCCGGCTCCTGTCCGAACCAAGGACCTGCAAATTTGAATCGCGCCCTGGGACATTTATCCGTCACAATTTTTGCCGCCTGTATGGTATCAAGAACGCCCTTACTTCTTAAGAGATTACTCAAGTATGAAATGGTCAAAGTATTTCTATTCCTTTTGAGCTTATTGCCTAGCTTAGGATTAAATGGTGTTCCATTGGGTACAACCTGGACATCCTCTACCCAACCATTGAAAATATGCTTCAGACGGCTCCCCAGAACTATAGCCGTATCTACTTGTTTCATAGTGAAATCCATGAACTGTTTCATGAACCTGTTGGTCTTATCATAATATTCTTTGAAGTAACCGCCATGTAGATGAATTATGATTTCTGCTTTGCTAAAAAACTTAGCGATAGCAATAAACATTCCATCTCTCAGATAGGCAATATTTTGGGCTATAGGAAGGTAAACCAAGTCTGGTTTTTTCTTGAGACATAACTCCATCAAATCCCAAAAATTTCGAAGTGCCAAGCAAACATTCTGCAAATCAACTTTACCTAAGTTATCTAAATTCCTCGTATCAGAAATATCCAGATGATATACTTCGTAAACGTCGGATATTTTCGAATTCAATAGTTCTTCATTGAAGACAGTTACTCCATGATAAGGAGGCGGAAGAGCACCGATAAAAACCAACACCCTTCGTCTCATAGGACATCTCCTCTTGACTACTCCTACTTCTTTCACTTTTTTCTTAATACTACAGTCACAGAGTCTTTGAGCGGTAATTTCAACCTACTAAACTTTGAGGCTCCTCTCCATACTGTATAAAACCAATATCTACTTGGATTCACAGATGGTTCTATATAGCTTCGATACAAACTATGATAACCGAATTTCATATCAATAAATTCAAAACAATACTTTCCTTCTTTAGTGGGTTGACCAAGTTCAACAACATTAAAAATAGAAAATATTGCCGAAGGTCGATAAGGCTTAATGTGTGTCGGATCATTCCAAAAGGAAAAACTAGGTAAAGGTGGTTTTATTACAACTACCCCTCCGCTCTTTAGAACACGCCCAATTTCATTCGCTAACTTAAAAACATCCTCAGGATACAAATGCTCAATTAAATGTGAGCAATAAACACCATCAAAAAAGTCATCTTTGAATGGCAAATTCAAAACATCACCTTCGACTACATTCAAACCTTTTCATTTACATATGGAAATTGAGTCTGGGGTACGCTCTAGTCCAATTATTCTCTCCGGTGACGAAGAAGCAAAAAATCCTTTGCCACAGCCTATATCTAAAATTCTGTTACAATTCTTAAAATATTTCAGGTGTTTCTTGTATAGTAATTCACTTGGAAATAGCTTGTAATAGAGTTTCTTTACTTTGAAATATATTACTGACATTTTGCCTCTAGCGATTTCTCGCACGCCTTAATAAATCCCTCTGTCGCTACATCGAAATTATATTCTTGGACCTTTTCAATAGCCGTTCTTGAGATTTTATTATATAGATTTTTATCATTTAAAAGCTCCAAGGTCTTTTCAACCCATAAATCACTGTTTAAAGGGAGCACAAAACCAGTAACTCCATCAATTATTAAATCATTGGCTGCGCCAGCATTATCACAGGTAATGACTGGTGTTGCCACAGCACAGGCTTCGTTAGCAACAATTCCCCATGAATCAGATCGAGTGGGAAATAACAATAATTTGCTACTTGCATAATATTTAGGAAGATTCTCCTGTTGAACAAACCCAGGAAAGTCATAATTTATCTTACTTTGATTTAATTCTCTTAATATTTTATCCTCCAATGAGCCTGAACCAATCAGCAAAATTTTTAAATCTCTCTTATATTCTTTAAGTTTTTTTACAATCTCAAGGAAAAAAAATGGCATCTTGCTTTCTATGAATTGCCCGGAAAACATAACATCATATGTTTTTTGAGTACTTATAAATTGTCTGAATCTTTTATTATCAACACAAAGCTGGCTCTGAAATATTTTTTCTTTTGGTATGCCATAATGTTCAAACATAGATAAAGTATGTTTACTTACTCCAATAAAAGCATCTGAATATTTATAAACTATTTTTCTAATAAAAAAATGTAGCTTAGACAAATTAGCTTCCGATTTTAACCATCCATCAGACATAGGAATATGTTTTTTTCTATAAATGACTGCGTAAAGCCAGCCTAAGAGCACGGTAGGGTTAAAACCTACGGTAATTACAACGCTAGGATCATAATTTTTTAGTCTTTTCCATATTTCGGGATTGAAATAAATATATCTATCCTTATATTGGAATACTCTTTCTTTTAGAAAAATATGATTATGTCTTAACTCCCCTATACTCCACTTACGATTTGATTCTATCTTAGCACAATAAAAAACAGTAAAATTATTATCTAATTCTTTAGCAATCTTATTATATACAGGGATTCTATATGGTGCTGGAATGTTAGTAATCAAAGCTATTTTCAATGGTATTATTCAAAAGCTCCTAGAAACTTTTTGGCAAAAATTCTTGATGAAAAACAACTATTTGCCTTTTTCTTTGCTGTACAAGATAAATTTCTTGCTAAATTTTCATTACTAAGTATTTTCTCAATAGCATGAAAACAGTTAATTGAAGAGGTCGCATTCTCATACAGAATGCCATTAACATTATCTTCTATTAATTCTGGTAAAGCACCTGCATTAGCAGCCACAATTGGACAACCTGCATACATTGCTTCAACTACAGCATTTCCAAATCCCTCTTTATGAGAAGGATGAACATACACATCAAAATATTTTAAATACCTCGAAGCATACGTTATTCTATCCTGAAATCTTACTCTTTCTTTATACTTCACCTCCTCCCAAGCTTTCTTTGTCAACTCAGAATGCTCTCCCATACAAACCAAATAAGTATCTTTGTGTTTTTCCGCAATTAAGTTAAATGCTTTCACTAATGTTATATGGTTCTTCCACCAACACCAGCCGCCAATAAAACCGATTACAACTGCACTTTTAGGAATATTAAACCTCGTATAAAAGTCAGAAGAATCCATTTTCAAAAAATTGTCACTGACCCCATTATAAATAACCTTGTAATTTTTAACATTGTTTATGTTGGCAGTATAGTATGAGTTTACCAATGATGTTGTATTATTGGTTATATTAAAAAAGGCTTTTTTAAAAAAGGTATTTAAATAACCACTACCACGAAACCACATTATAATCTTATTAAATGGCGCTACTATTTTTGCAAACATATAGGTTCTAAAACAGGTACAAACAACATAATCGTAATCATCTTTTCTTAAAATTTTATAAATCTTAAGAAACTGTTTAATCCTATCATGGGTATTAAAATGTATAACATCGACTGAATTATCTCTAGTCTCTTCCAATAATTGTTTATCTGCATCTTCCAACACTATATAATTTAGCCTTGCTCTATGTTGGAGATTTTGCTCTTTCCACCCTGTAGAAATATATTTCAAACTATGTGGAATCCCACCAAACCCAACAAAATTACGAGTAAGAATGACTATCTTCATAAAAATTAAGATCCTCCACAGATATGATCTGGATCTTTGCCTTTTAATTTTCTGATTAATCTTCTTAACGCTGGCATTTTTTGAATGGTTTTGGAATAATAGAACATAATAACCTTCTATTCCTATGAAAATGATTCTCGTCTAATGTTTTCATTTTATTTTTATGGGTTCTGGTATAATGTTGTGACATCTAGCTGTTCTTCTCTATAAGTTGTCAAGCCCCTGGATTTGGTCTTTTGAAGGGTCAACAGCGGAATTAGCACATCCCCTCATACGAATCTCTCACAAATCTTGTTCAATTCCAAGAATAAATTGTCCCAAGAATAGTTCTTTACTATTTCAATTCTGTATCTTTCGTTATCTGGAGAATCATTTTCAAGCCAATATTGAATTTTACCTACAAACTCCTCATAATTATTGGCGAAACCAATAGCCTTACTTATATTTTCATCCTCTAAAGCTTCCATTCTAACTGAAACTACCGGTTTCCCGTAAGCTAAATATTCGTAAATTTTCAATGGATTAACACTTCTTGATACTTGGTCTACTCTAAAAGGATTTATGCAAACGTTAAATTGGCTTATATAACGTGGTACTTCCTCTTTTTTCTTGTCTCCTAAGAAATATATATTATTCCTCTTCTTTAACCTTTGAATATATTTGTTTATTCCCCATCCAATAGGCCCTACTAGCACTATTGACCAATTCTTATTTCTGTCAGCGATATAGTCAATCAAATCGTAATCTAAATGAATAAATAAATGCCCTACGAAACCAATTATAGGTCTTTTCACGTTTTTTAACTCAGATGGCGCATCTTTCCTTGATTTCAAAAATAGCTCAAAGTCGACCCCATTAGGTATGTGAAAGATTTTTCCTTTTGCTTTGCTCCGATACTGTTTGAATAAAGTATTTGCAGTAACAATTACTAAATTACTTTTCTCTAACAATCCACACACACATTCATTAATAAAGTGATAGGTAGCACCTTTTTGTTTATGAAAAGCTGCTTTGTCATCCGTTAAATCGAACACCAACTTTTTATTATTGAAGTATTTTAGCGCTGAGAAATACTCTGGACTATATATCCACAATACGTAATTGGTCATATCAAGGGTACGCGTAATCCTATCAATAGTCTTAGCGAACCAGATGTGGTTTATTTTTGATATAGTAGGATTCATACGTTTGGGTAATGCCCGAGGCAGCTTTAGCAGAAATATATTTTTATCTATTTTCTCCAAAGCTGACTTAAAAAACCTGTTCCCAGTAACATTTCCAGGCGATTTCCCCACCAAAGATACTGTGGGCTCAACATAAAGAATGCGATTGTTGTTCTTAGCAAATCTATACATAAAGTGCTGTTTTCTGTACCAACGGCCATTCCAGCAATTATCCGAAATACATACTATATTCTTATTGGTGAAGTATCTCATTTCTTTAGTTCAAAGTACTGAAATTTTCTAAATTTAATATAAACTCCCGATATTATTCCAAAGACCATAAAAAGAGGCATATCTGCACCAAAACCACCAAAGCCAAGGGGTATTAAATAATAAATAAGATACAGCAGACAAAAAAAGCTAAGTGTCTTTACTATTTTATTAGATGCACGGTTAAAAACGCATAAACTTGTCTTTATTCCACTAAGATATATCCAGAGGAATGGGATAAATCCCAAAAGCCCGGTGGTATACAAAAGCGAAAGATAGGTTCCATGCCCACCAAAAAGGAGTACCATGGTCGCAAAATGACTTAAGCCTGCTCTTTGTACATTGTCACTTCCCATAGCAACTCCAAAGACAGGATTCTCAAGGAACGAGTTCCAGAAAATAGGAAAAACTGTACCTCTACCGCCCTCCAATTGTTCAAGTGAGCCCCAAATTCTGAATATTCTCTGCAATTGCGACGGAAGGATATCGTAATATACAAATACGCTCATGTAAATTATAAACCCTGTAACCAAGAGAAGAGGAAGAGCTTTCCATTTCCTCTGCAAGACCATCCAGAAACAGAAAGCAAGGATAGTACCTACAAATCCTGCCCGCCCACCACTCAACGTAAGGCTACACCACAAAAATCCGTAAAGTAACCATTTTGAGAGGCTGCTTACTTTTTTTGACCCGCTAAATAGCAGAAGCAAACCTACCGAAGCCATCGATCCAATAGTACCTATGTGAGATGCCCCACTGACCGTCCTATAGCGTGTTTCAAGCAATTCAGACCCACCTGTGTCAAAAAACCTAGAAGAGAAAATATCCTGGGCATGAAGGCTATGAAGAACATTTTGCGCTGGATATGAGTAGATTAAGACAACGCCCAAAAGACAAAGGATGAGAGATATTTTCCAGAGAAGCTCTTTAATCCCCCGTACGATTTTCGTATCCGTAGATACAGCCCCAGCAAATAGAAAATACGCACAAAAACATAGGAAAAACTCATAGTACCTTCTTAATCCACCCATCTCCTGTGGTATTCCAAGAATGCTTGATGGAGGGAGGGGATTTCTTAAATAATTCGCAAAGATTACGCCAAAATATAGCAAAATTGGAATTAAGAGAGGATTAACACTCCTTTTGAAAACAAATATTGGTTTTCTTTTAATAATTTTAGAAAGAAAATACACAATCGTGATCAAGGGAATGACAACTTCGGTCACCTGTAAACCAGGTATTTTAAATAGATTCCCTATAGAAAGAGGAATAAAGATCAATACAATAGTAGCAAAAACACCTACATGCGGCTTTATTAATACCAAGAGCAAGAACCAAAAACCTATTAATAACATTAGTATCTGAAAAGGCTTAAAGGAACCCTCAGCTATTACCCACCCTACTATAAGAAGAGCAAAAAGAACCACTACCATACCAAAACCTCTATTGTTCTTGCCGGAACCAATGATTCTGCGCCAAATATGACTCAAAATATTCATATGGAAATTGAATAGCGTGTATGTGTACCTAATGGAATGTTGCATATTTAACCCTTCACAAATTTCTTGATTCTTCCAATTACTTTTGTCAGATTTAAATTTAGAATTCTGTTTAAATTGAAATATAGTCTATGTCCTAAAAATGAAGTCAGAAAAAGTAAGAGGATTTTTAAACTGAATGGATTAGTTCTTATTGCCCTTTTTAGATTTTGTCTTCCAATCTTAAAAATCCCTTCGGCGAAATAGGAATTTGTCAATGCAATATACCAATCAGCTAATTCGGCGGTGTTCATTATTTCAGAATATCTGTCAAGCAGGATGGGTATAACCCCTCTTTGGGCCCGAATATCGGAGCTTACAGAACCTTCTGTGCGATACAATTTTACAAGAGGTTTATCAACATAAATTGCCTTATAATGTTTTAGAATTCTAAAAGACAATTCGACATCCACAAGGATATTTATTTCCTCATCAAACATCCCCGCTTTTTGAAAAACCTCTTTACGGACTATCCACCTTGATGGAAAACCTATAGATGCCCCTTTTTTTCGTTGCTTTTTTTGTTGTTTTCGAATATTCAATACTACCCCTGTATCGGGACATATACTATAAAACGGGGCAAAAGCTAGGCCTGTTTGTTTTCCTTCTCTATCCATTACATTAATCATAATATCTAAATATTCGGGGAGCCATTCATCATCATCATCCAGAAATGCAATGTATTTCTCGTTCGCATTTTTGATCCCAGTATTTTTTGCACCACTCGGGCCTCTGTTCATCATATGACGGATATATAGTATTCTATTATCATTGAACGCTTTACTACTTCCTCTGTACCATCAGTGGAGGCGTCGTCGACCACTATAAGCTCAAAGTCCCGATAAGTTTGATCTAACACACATTGGATTGCCCTTCCAACCAGATTTGCTCGATTATGAGTCGGAATGATTATACTAACTTGAGACATTTAATGCTCCTTCGTCTTCCTAAGGCCCACTAAGATCTTTTATCTCCAGAATTTTGTCCTTCGGTTTGCCAGTGCTTGGATTTCCTTTAGTTGAAACTCTTGTAATAAGAGCATCCCAAAGTACATCAATATCCCTAAACGTATCCTAAAATTAAGCCATATAACTATACTTTGACCTATTTTCAAGCATTGCTTCTCCTAGATCTCTATCCGAAACTTTGCTTCAACAGGTGTTGTTGCTCTTAATGTTGAGGTAAGTTTTTCGGTCTTACTAATTATTCCATATTCAGAAGAATAAAAAGCAGGTTCTCCATGCCACTGAAGTTTATCAGAGCTGACATTCAGATTTCGCCCAGATTCTGGTGACAAAATAAGATTCCATTCTAAACTATGTTCTCCCTCTCCCCCGAATTTATCTATTATTTCCAATTTCCCTTCTTTTTTATGAAATTTTATTTCTCTTTTGTGGATAACAGGACGAGAAAATCTTTTATATCCGTAATGCTCTCCAATAAAGACATCTATTTCATCACCTATTTCCCATTTTAGACATTTAGCTGTAGCATTATTTTCCATCTGAAATAGATTCTTTTCACTAAATCTATTTTGTTCTTTATCATCAATCATTACAGTATTATGATATACAGTACTTCTAAATTTATTCCTCCATTCTGGTTTAGGAGTATAAGCATATGTTCCAGGGTCAACAATTATATCTTCTCCATCTGTGCATAGGTCAAAACTCAACTTATCGTTATGGCAATGACCGCCGTTTCCATTTTGTCCATTAGAACCGCATGAAATAATGATATAATCTTTATCATTCCTCATTATATACCAGCCAGCATCGGGAAATGCCCGACTACCAATATTTGCAAGGCAATTCTCTTCTAACTCCTGCCAGATTTTATAACCTTGTTCTCCAAAAACCCATAATGCCTCCTCAGAAAAACCAAATTCTTTTATCTTAAACCTAGGCTCCTCAAAGAATATAGACCCAAGAGTAAGCAGGTATCGCATATCCAGAACCTCCCCCTTAGTAAATATATGAAGTCTGCCGTTGTCATTGTCCCCAATCTGAGGCATTCTACCATTGGGCTTTAAGGCATAGAGAACGAATTCAAGCATCTTGTATAGACGCTGGAGGTATTCTTGACCAAATATTTCATTTCCAACTTCTATAAAATTGTCTTCTTTAAAATTCTTATCATTAATTATTACTAGCAAAGTGGCATAGAAGAATAGTTCCAATACCAAGCGATGATAACAGGTGGAGGCCTCAAAATCAACGCCATCGGGATAAACTTGCTTTTTCATCTCCTTTTTAAGCTGCTCTATACCAAAACTTTTCCATTTTTTAGATTCTTTGAACTCTGGAATTAAGACTCCTAAATAAACTAATCCGACAATATCAGAAAGATAATGATTAGAGGGCAGGGTTTCGCTCCACTCTAAATTATTTTGAATATGCCTCCCGTGCTGGAGTAAGCTCTTTAAAAATTTGATGATGAATTCATTGCTAATCAAGAAAGAATCTTTAAAAAACTCCCATGCTAAAAGCCAGTTACATGCTCTGATAGCCACGTCCATGGTGCAGACCCAGTTAACCCCAAACTTAGGGGGATTATGTTCAATCCAATCACTTACCTGATTGGTGAATTCCTTAACATATTTTTCGTTCTTAGACAAAAAGTAAGCCTGCCCCAAAATAGTCAAATGTTGAAAACGAGATAGCTCCCAGGGAACTTTTACATCTACGCCCAGTTTATGTCCATATTTTATATCCTTATAATACGCCTTTGGATTCCACCGGTAGCCAGATTTAAAGTCAATATGCCAGTCAATTGGTTCATAATTGTGAATGGTGGATGGTGAATAGGGAACGGCGGATAACTCCTCACTGCTGATCTTCGTATTGTAACAATGCCCCTCAAATCCTTTGGCTTTCATTCCATAGTAAACCTTGACTGATCCGTTCCCCAAAAGGTGAAAAACGTGCTCACAGATTTTATCCGCCTCTCTAGGGATTTTATCTGGAGCATCTGGAAAATGCTCATAGAGGGAAGAAATAATACCTTCCTGGTTTAATGAGCCAATGAAAAATTTTGGTTCTTTTCTTTCACAGAAATGCATCTGTAGTTCTTCCAAATTCTGAAATTTATACACCGAATTCCAAACGCTGTTCCAAAACTCTGTATCTATCATTTCGGTGCCGAAAATCCTACCGGCTATCTTGTCAATGCTATTTAATCCTTTGTTTTTAAGCTTACCCAAGGTTTTTTTAATTACTACCTCGTAGGGTAAGGTTTTCGCTTTACGAAGATAATATTGAAGTCTACTGTTTAACAGCATTTTTCCAATTTCCTGGTGATTCCTTCTTCACCTATTATCCAATAGTTTAATAAGCTCCCGTAATGTGTTGAAACAGAACAATTTTTCCATATTCCGCTTTCTACTCCGCTGAAGAAAACGCCGTAACCCGAATGCATCAACAAGACACTTGGGGTGTCCCGTTGCTACCAAAGGATATACTCTAGTTTTCGATTCTCTATTAATCGCTGATTTCACAAAAATGGAAAACGTTCGTTCTGTTGATGATATATCTAACATGGTTAATTTAGGCTTCAAATAATCCATTATGTTTAGGTTTTTGATAAATCGTTTCTGTGACTTTTTTATCTTTGGAAGGGAACCATAGCATCCTTCAGGAAATCGGGGAATCTTTTTCAGCATACGCCACAACGTCGTCCCAAAATCTCGTTCCCAGAAATGGACGTATTTGGTAGCGATAGGAATTTCCCACAATGTTCCCCCTGGATCTTCCTCAGCTACTGAGTGCGAAATTCGCCACAATGGTTTGTCTGGAACATTGTAGAAATCATAGAATTCGAGTCCGTCATTCTTCTTCAATCCAGGTGCTACCGATGAGTCCGCGTACAAGCCGACTTCCTTCATTGCTGCCAGAACTTTATCCTCAGGTTGGATACTTAAGGCACCAGCTCGAAAGGCAACACAACGATATAGTGGATCAATAGACCTCAGCAGATCTTCTAATGTCTGTTTCCCCTTGCGAAATGTTCTCACAATATGTTTGTCCTCCAACGCGGGGGTCCGCCACAGCGAAAAATCGACTTTCCAATGACCACCCTCAATCTCAGCGTTTAACCATTGTGGATGTAAGTGCAGCTGCACGTCGTGCCCGCGACGAACAGCCTCCTGTGCCTGATGCGCCATCTCGGCTGCGGGGTCGTAATCCAAATGATTCAATTTACCCTCAGCCTTTGCCTGCCTGAATGCCCAATATTCGCAGACGTCAAAGAACAGTGTCAATTTAGCTCCATATTTACCACACAAATCCAACAATCTGTTAGTGGGATTGATTAAGCAGCAACGGACATCCCCACTCCCGTTACCAAAGATTTCGTAGTCAGCAGTCAGAATTAGGTGAACCATCGTAGTTCTTTTTCCAGACCAAATATTCTAAGTTCTTATAATACGTAAATGGTAGGCGATTAAGATACCTGCCCCACCGGATCAGTAACGGAACTGCCCAAGGACAGAATTTCTTATAGAATCCCCATTCAAAGCTATGCAACAATGTCCCTTGTTCCAGCAACTCAAACCCGGCCATTTGAAAATCACCCATCAAGTTTCTCCGTACTTCCGCAAGTCGACGACTATGAGAGGGTCTCTCAACCTTCATTTCCGGTAGCGCTCCCACACGCTGTAGTAATTTAATAAGTAAACCCTTCGATCTACTCACAATAGAAGGGAATACAAAAGGATCAATAAATGGCTTGTGCACATCAAGGTACAACACTCCTTGAGCTTTTAAAACACGAGCACATTCCTCTAAGACCGGTAAATTTTCTCTCACGTGTTCAAGTACGCTAATAACTAACACAGCGTCAAAGCTTTCGCTTTTGAAAGGCAGAACTGTTACATCAGCGTTAAGAAAAGGGAAATAGCTATAACGCCTTTTAGCATATTCTAGAACGGTACGGGAGATGTCGATTCCGATTATGGAGCTATCTCCTTGCATGACCTCTCTCAATCTTTCCATGAAGAATCCTGTTCCGCACCCACAATCCAGGAAACGCCCCTGTTGTAAAAAGTATCGCTGCCATACTTGATTCTCTCGCTCTCGTCGATGGGGGTCCAGGTGCCGGGCATTGCTAATGGCTATATCTAGTTTATCTTCCGCAAAATGTGCTGCCCAATAGTCGATCGCCTCAGAAAAACGGATTTCGGCATAAAGGCGTTCCATAACTTCCCTGTGGGTATTTGAATCTGTTTGTTTTGAAGCTATTAAATCTCTTTCTCTCATTTTGTGAGTTTCGCTATAAGTCTAACGTACCAGCTAAAATCTATTTTATCTCTATTGATCTGACCTGCCGCAAAAAGAAACAGACCATAGTAAAACAATGACGTTTGCTTGGATTTTGTTGATTAACCTCAAAAATCTTTCGCGATTGAGACATGATTGCTCATTAGTTGCATCCAGGTCATATTTTGACAATAGCAAACCCCTCACTTGAAACTCAATCTTTTTACAATCGCAACAACGTATTGCAAAATTACAATGAACTCCCCTGGCTGCAACCAAATATAACACTGGACCGTAATTATCAGAAAATTGTTCTGAGATCTGAAAATATGCATTGTATCTAAATCGCTGTGAAGCGTGATAACTGAATCCCCAAAGTTCTTTTAAGCTGTCGTACGAATTATCGAAATATTCTTTCCTACTGAATTTTAGATTTTTCATGGTATCAATCCACTTGCTGATTCTTTAATTTTTAGCTTTATGAGAATATATTCAAAGACTCGTTTCATTCTTTCAATTTCCTCCTTTGAATAAAATCGCAATAGATATAAAATTAAGGGATATAATAGAATAGTACAAACTTTGAAAGCTACCGACGCAAATAAGTTATTGATTGTCACTCTATACCCAATTGCAAAAATCAGTGCTGTTACTAAAGATATCTTCAAAATTCTATTCCATTCATAATTTATTTTTATTAATTTCTGATTATAGAAATATACAATTGCGATCATTATGATGAAGGATATCAGGGTTGCATAGGCTGCTCCTGTAATTCCATATTTGGGTATCAAAATAAAATTCAGTGTAATATTTGCTATTGCGCCTATAAAAAAGTATAATGCCACTATTTTTGTTTTTCTTTTCAGAGTTACTCCAACATTCAGGATAATTTCCACAGCATAAGACAGATATGTTAATGCTATTAACGGAACCACTATATAGGCATCCCAATATTCTTCATTCGTAAATATCTGAATGACTTCTCTCGAAAGTAATGCTGACAGCAAAAATAGGAAAGAGCCAATAAAGATTGTATATGTTAGTGCCTTATTATAAAAATCTTTTGCATTTCTATGATCCTTAACAGACAAAAACATTGGGCCCCAAACTAATCTAAGCGGGGCAACAAATATTAGCGTTATTACCATTCCGAATTGATAACCTAGATGATATAATCCCACCATATTTAATGTACAATAATAACTCAGCGTATATCTATCAAAGTAATTCATAATAAGAGCAGCCAAATCTGCGGGTACTAATGGTACTCCGAAATGTAGCATTTTCCGGGCTTCTAATTTTGAAAACTTTAAAACTATATCTTTCCTGATGCAAGAGTATAACGTACATGAGGATATTATTTCAGTCATCAAATATCCAAAAAGAACCCCAAAAACTCCCCAATTTTTGATTGCGACGAAATAAATTATTGTGCCTATCCCAAGGATAAAAAAACAAATTTGCAAAACAACATACTGAACTGATCTCTTTCGAGCTCTAAAAACGACAAAGGGTACAGAGTTTAATATTCCAAACATAGAAACAATGAATGCTATTAATAAATGAATTTTATAGTTAGTATTACCAAATAGTAGGACTGATAAGTAACTTGAGAACAAAATTCCGCAAACGAACAAGATTCCACAACTGATTGCAATTAAAACCAATGCAGTAGAAATTAGTTCTCTTCTATTTTCTTCGTCATCATAATCATAATATGATCTAAACAAACCAGAGCCTAAACCAAGCGCGAAAATAGCCGCAAGCATCCTGCCTGTTATTAATATTAGTCCTAGCACCCCATAACTTGAAGTTGTCAGACGTGTAGTATAAAGAGGGATCAACACGAAACCGATTGCGCTTGTTAATATTGTTCCTAATCCAAAAACAATTCCGTGTTTTCCTGTTTCTTTAAATTTTTCAAATAATGATGTTTCTGTATTATTTGTCATCGGATATCAATGATGAAGGTAACTCTTGATCTGTTGCATAGCTTGGAACCCTTGGCTCAGTACAAGTCTCTAATCTCACAATGGAAGTTTATCCGACCCTCGATGCTAAGGTTTGGGTATAAGTGAATTCTGTCTACTAATTTCATGCACATTTCTATACATACGCTCATAGGAAGATAAGAATATAATCCCAACCGCCCCATTGTTATTAAATTACCCTTTTGACATGTAAGTAAAAGATACTTTTCAAAAAGTTCTTCATTCTCACTCGTATTTATGGGATAATGCAAAGGCTTATCTCCAGGGAATTCTCGGCTTATTATTGTTTTTTCACTTTGTTGTAAGTTGTAATGTTTATATTCGCAGATCCTGGTGTATTCATAATCATTAGGGAATGTAACCCATGCATAATTGTTAGGCCAATAATGTCTTTTATTTAATACCTCTACTTCCAATCGATAACCACGATAAGGTAATCTACCTAACTTATACGCATGTAATTGATCAATAGGAATAGTTGAGATACATAAATCTTCTCCCAATGAACCTACATTGTAGGAATTGATTTCGCGATTGCAAATAATCTCCGTTTGTCCCATGAGGCAACGAAAAAATTCGTTATAATCCGGCTCAGGATAGGCTTGCCAGTCGTCTTTGAAAAGTCTCCTATCGTTCGTCCTGAACGATATTCTATGAGGAACCCAGGAACTAGAGAGTTCACATGGGTCGATACCCCAAAATTTCTTTGTATATCCGTGAATAAACAAGTCATATAATGTTTTGCCCATCAGTGAAGCTACGTATGTTTGAAAGTTTCTCCTATCGGGAGCATTAGGATTAAGGTAATAGAGCTCTTCGATAATCTTTTTTTTCTCTCTAAGGTTAAAAATGCTCGATATCGATACAGGATAGTCCACTAATTGACCCTCTACATATGCAGCCACATATACAACTGTCGGTTTTACATCTATAATACTTGTAATAAAATCTATCACCTTCTGATTTCTCGAGTATAGAATATGTGGACCATACTCGTATTTGAGTCCGTCTTTATAATATGTCTTGCCCATCCCTCCAATATCATTATCTTTCTCGATAACTGAAACGTTATAACCCTGTTTTTGTAAAAGGTGAGTAAGGGTACAACCAGCTAATCCGGCTCCTAATATTGTGATTTTCATTTATCTTTCCCATCCTGTTTCAGCTACATTGTTTCCGAACTTGGTCATACAAGGCCTCAAGTCTATAAATATAGTTATCCATTAGCAGACCGATCCGCGTCAATTTTACGTTGTTCTCTAGTTCCCTGTAGTTCAATTCACCGAATCTTGATGATAGTTCTGCAAGATCCTTGATGTTTATCACGAACCCAACATTATTCGCTCTCACGATCTTAGCTATATACTCATAACTATCGCCAACGACTACTGGTAAACCGGCTTCTAAGTACCCAAAAAGCCTGTTGCCTATAGCTGTCTTGTAGAATACATCTTGTATTATCGTATTCCTGAAATCTTGCACTAACCAACCATAATCATACTTGCTTATCTCTCTTCCAAGATCTTGATAAAGTAAGCCTTCGTGCATATGGAAGTAAGGATTCAGTTCAGCCAGTTCCTCATAATGGGGTAAAGGCTCTAACTGATACGGATTTGGATATATATGAAAATGAATTCTCTGAGCGATAACCATCTTGGCAATCTCTACATACTGAGAATATCCATATCTTTCTTTGGGGAGATCCATCCGGAAAACGGATCCGGTGTGGACAATATGTATTCCCCCATCTTTATCAGAAAGCTTTGGCAGAGGATTCTCAACTATAAATTCCTTCACGCAATAATCTTGAAAATGCAATGTTGGCGCTTCAATATTATATTGAGACCTCATAAACTCAATCTCTGGACCCTTGTGTACAATTCCTGCAGCATTTTCAAAACAGAATTTTTCATCTCTAATTTCTTCTTCACCTAAATATTTTTCATTTAGCCTTACGCTTGTCAGGTCGTATGCATCATAAACAACCGGAGCTTTAGCATGCCGTATTGCAATTGCAGGAACGCTGCTAGGTTCTGCATGAGCATGGATAATGTCAACATCTAATCCCTTCAGGATGTGCTTTAATTGCCATAGCCCAAGCACCGACTTTAACTTCCCTACTCCCCGGATCCTCAGCTTAGAGTTGAGTAATGAGCCAAAGGTAATAATCTCATCAAAAACTTCGTCGAATAAATTAGGATCGTATCTCTCTGGCACCAAAGTTAAATGGTGTCTACCTGTCTTCTTCAATCCCAAAGCTTGTTTGAAAATTCTAATCTGTGGGTTTTTCTTAACAAAGGCTATTTTCATTTTTTCATATCCAAACTTTCTCTGTTTGGTAGAATCATCTTTGAAGCTATTGTCCGAGGCTAAGAACTATAGTGCAAATTAGATTCTTTGCAGTAGCTTGTTACTGCACTCCATCTTTCTTAACTGTTCCTTAATTCAACTTCAAAAATTACTGTCCCACCACCAGTAAATTCACAAGGATCCAAACATTGAAGATAAGCTTTATTTCCTTCTTTAGCCAAGCCTAAAGTTTTAGGGTCTGCTCCTTTGGATAAGGCTACATAATAAGGTATTATGGAGGCTAAAGAGTGCATACAGACCTGGTCTGTTTCTTTGAGACTAAGTTTATAATCTTCATTAATGACTATCCTATCGCTGACTTTATAAACCGGGCAGGTGCCTTTTATCTTCAAGACTTTTATGATAAGTCGGTTCATTACACAGCCACATTCCCCTGGTATTAATGATGAGGCTACCCCTCATCTTCTTCAGAAGTGCGTCAAGGTTGATTCCCTTGAATTCTTGATGGTCCACAAGTAAAACCAAACAATCTGCACCCTTCACTGTTTCTTCTATAGAAAAAAGAGGGAATTCGGCAAAATCCTTAATGTAAGGATCGCAGGCTCGAACAGTATAGCCTTTTTCTCTTAATCTTCTTACTATGCTTAAGGCAGGGCTTCCTCGAAGGTCATCTGTGCCGGCCTTGTAGGTTATACCGAGACAAGCGATAATGGGGGTTTTTATCTGTGCTTGTTTTACAGCCCTTTCTACTTTTTCAACTATATAATCGGGCATGGAGTCATTAACACCCCGGGCAGTTTTTATTAATTTTGCCTCCCCCGGAGCTTTCTCTACGATAAAGAAGGGGTCTACAGCGACGCAGTGACCTCCCACGCCGGGGCCCGGTTTCAAGATGCTCACCCGAGGGTGCTTATTAGCCAGTTCAATGACTTCCCAGATTTTAAGATTAAGTTTATCGCAAACCCTGGAAAGTTCATTAGCAAAGGCAATGTTTACATCACGAAAGCTGTTTTCCACCAGTTTTGCCATTTCTGCCGTAGTAGCATCGGTAAGGCAAATTTCTCCTTCCACGAAACTTTGATAAATTTCTTTGGCTAATTCGGCCGATTCCGCATCAATTCCTCCAATTATGCGATCATTTTCCGCTAGCTCCTTGAGGATATTTCCTGGAAGAACTCTTTCGGGACAATAGGCTAGACATAGGCCGTTTCCTATTTTTAACCCGTTTTTCTCTAAGATCGGTTTGACAATTTCTTTGGTGGTTCCTGGCGGGACCGTAGATTCCAGAATAACCAAATTTCCTCTTCTTAAATAAGGTAAGGCACTTTTAACCGCAGTTTTTACATAGCTAAGATCTGCTTTGTTTTCCTCGGTAGGAGGAGTGGGAACACAGATCATAAATACGTCTGCCTCTTCTGGGCTAAGTTGGGGAACAAAATTACCTGATTTTATTGCTGAATTTGCTAAATCAGCCAATCCCGGCTCGAGAGGATCTATATTAGCTTCACTTAGGCCTTCCACCAATTTTTGGTTTATATCTACACCTACTACTTTGAATCCTTTGCTTGATAAGATGCAGGCTGTGGGTAAGCCAATATACCCAAGACCGATGATGCAGACTTTCTTCATCCTTACTCAACTCTCCTTATTGCTTTTCCACTGCATAGGGATTTG
>Ga0209979_1001415_pt1 | contig 26350 bp, 21 predicted proteins | sample AnhtaG_FD_183114 | JGI IMG/M metagenome (GOLD analysis project Ga0209979, IMG submission 183114) | Deep subsurface microbial communities from Anholt, Denmark to uncover new lineages of life (NeLLi) - Anholt_01485 metaG (SPAdes) (version 2) | ecosystem: Environmental > Aquatic > Marine > Oceanic...
TGAAGGGATGATCTGCTCCGAAAGGGAGCTGGGCATCTCCGAGCGCCATGAGGGGATCATGACCCTGCCCCCTGATGCCCCCTTGGGCGTCCCCCTCGATGAGTACCTCGGCGATACCATCCTCGACCTGGATATAACGCCCAATCGCCCCGACTGCCTGTCCATCATCGGCATCGCTTGGGAGATCGCTGCCCTCACCGGGAAATCGGTGCGCCTCCCAGAAGTCAGCTATGACGAAACGGGGGAGCCTATAGAGCGAAAAGCCTCGGTGGAGATCGCCGATGCCGATTTATGCCCCAGATACTGCGCCAGCCTGATCACCGATGTCAAGATGGCAGCATCCCCTCCCTGGATAGAGCAGCGGCTGCTTGCCTGTGGCATGCGCCCCATTAACAACATCGTCGATGTCACCAACTACGTCATGCTGGAGTATGGGCAACCCCTTCACGCCTTCGACTACCAAAAGCTGGCCCGGAATAGGATAATCGTGCGCCGGGCTCAAGATGGTGAGATGCTCACCACCCTCGATGGGGTGAAGCGGGCACTCAGCAGCGAAATGCTGGTCATCGCCGATGGGGAGGGTCCCGTGGCTATCGCTGGGGTCATGGGCGGTGGGGAGAGCGAGGTCACCGAGGAGACCACCTCGGTTTTGATCGAGTCGGCGAACTTCAACCCGGTGAGCCTGAGGCGCACCTCGATGGCTTTGCGCCTCAGAAGCGAGGCTTCGCTACGCTTCGAGAAGGGGATTAGCACCGAGCTTCCCTTGCTGGCGCTCCAGCGCGCCACCCAGCTAATGGCTGCCCTTTCCGGGGGCAAGATAGCAAAGGCCATCATCGATGTGTATCCAGGAAAGACAGAGCCGAAGCCGATTTCGCTGACCACGAGACAGGTAAGACGCATCCTGGGGGTGGACTTAGGCCTGGAGCAAATGGTTAAGGTGCTAAGCTCTTTAGGGTTTCAATGCGAGAGGGTAAGCCCTCAGGAAATATCCGTCCTCGTCCCCTACTGGCGCACCGACGTTCGGCTCTCAGACGACCTCGTTGAAGAGATTGCGCGCATCATTGGCTACGACGAACTCCCCACCACCCTGCCCAGTGGCGCCCTGCCCAGGCATGAGCCCACCCCGATGCGGGCTCTGAGGGAAAGGACGAGCCAAATCCTCGCAGGCTGCGGCATGCAGGAGGTGATCACCTATTCCTTGACTAGCTTGGCAATGATGCGCAAGGTAGTTCCCGATTCCCAGCTCTTCCCGCTACGAGTTGCCAAGCCGATAACTACGGAACAGGAATACCTGCGCACCACCTTGCGTCCCGGGCTCCTACAAACCCTTTCTTCAAATGAGAAGCACGAGGAGGATAGCATCAGGCTATTTGAGGTGGGCAAGGTATATTTGCCCAGGGAGGGGGACCTGCCCGAGGAGCGCCACATGCTGGCGGGGGTGCTCAGCGGTCCCCGCCTCGACCGGAGCTGGCATGGTGAGGGTGAGGCGCTGGATTTCTTCGACGCCAAGGGGGTTTTGGAGCTTCTTTTTGAGCGCCTCGGTGTAGCGGTTAGCTTCGAGCCTACGGAGGATGAGACCCTCAGTCCCGCAAGAAGGGCAAAGATTGTGCTTCAGGGCGAGGAGGTGGGGGTTTTAGGGGAACTTCATCCCGGGGTGGCGGAGGATTTCGACATCTCCTCTCGCTCCGTTTACCTCTTCGAGATCGACCTGGAGAGGCTCCTCCCTGCCACCCTGGAGCCTCATAAATATCGCCCCATACCGAGATTTCCCGTCACTCTCAGGGACATCGCCCTGGTCGTGGACGTAGCGATACCTTCCAAAAGGGTGCAGGATATCATCGAGGGCTCCCCTCTGGTGGCTAGAGTCACCCTCTTCGATGTCTATACCGGGGAGCAAGTTCCCCAGGGGGAAAAGTCCCTCGCCTTCAGGATCCATTATCAATCGCCAAGTCGTACCCTCACCGACGAAGAGGTGAACCAGGCTCAAGGGGAGATGCTGGAGAGGCTCCACCGGGAGCTGGGAGCCGTCCTCAGAGCCTGACCCCCTGCCACTTATCTCGTTCAGATAGATCGATGACACTTGGATCGTGGGTTTCGCTTCACTTGTCATTGCGAGGCACGAGTGCCGAAGCAATCCCAAAGGATGGTAATGAGATTGCTTCGCTCCGCTCGCAATGACGGCATGGAATGCTACCAAGAAAATCCCGAGAAGAGGAGATGTGTCTCTAATCTACCGCAAGAGTACAGCCCCTTGCTTTTTGGGCTCAGTTGCCATAGAATACCGCTTACCCCTGGGTGCCTTGCCCTTCTGGTACAAAACTGACAAAGGAGGAGTGAGATGAAGTTTCTGCTTTTCACTATGTGGGATGCGGCTAAGACGGCGGAGGTGGCGCAGGCTGCGGATAAGGTAGGGGCCAGCCCCCCGCCGGGGGCAAAGATGTTGGCTAGCTATGTGTGTCAGGGAATCCTCTTTCCCGGCGTTCTTCTTCCTCAGAACACACTGGTAGGTGTTGGCATCATCGAGGCCGACACCAATGAGGCGTTAGCCGCAGCCTCTTACCCAGTGGTGCTCGCAGGCGCATCGGTGTGGCACGTCCCGGTACTGGAGTTGCCTGTGGTCGGCGCAGCAGAAGTAGAAAAGGGACTTAGGGGTTGAAGCAAGCCAGGCGCTGATTTTTTCGGGGAAAAGGCACCGGGGCAGGCTAGCAGACCATCGAGGGCCTGCTAGCCTTTGCTTTCTAACCGTTTCCCTTTCCGCCGAGAAGGTGATAAAATAGGGTAGTGACAACGATCGTTCTCACCGGTGGAAAGAGCCTGAGACTGGGGCGGGACAAGGCTCTGGAGGAAATCGGTGGCCAGAGCCTTATTGAGCGGGTCATTGCTCGGCTTACCCCGCTGGACACAGAGATTATCCTGGCAACTACGCAGAGTAACCTGTCCCTTCTCCCGGACCTAGGGGTGAAGACGGTGGTCGATGTTTACCCCGGTAAAGGGGCATTGGGGGGCATCTATTCGGGGCTTAGGGCATCGCCCTCTTTTCATAGCCTGGTGGTCGCTTGTGACATGCCGTTTTTGAACATCGCCCTCCTGCGCCACCTTATAGAGCTCTGCCCCTCCTTCGACATCGTTATTCCCAGGGTGGATGAAAAGACGGAGCCACTGCATGCAGTCTATTCCAAGAATTGCCTCGCTCCCATCGAAGCGATGCTCAAGCTCGATAGGCTCAAGATCAGCGATCTCTTTAATGAAGTAAAGGTAAGATATGTTGAGGACGCTGAGATCGAAAAATTCGACCCGGAGCGCCTAAGCTTTTTCAATATCAATTCTAAAGCCGATCTGGAGCGAGCGAGGGCGCTCCTGGAGAAGGAAGAGACCGGCATGAGGTATGCGTTGATGAGGCATGGGGAGATCCGGCGCGAGTTGGGAGAATCGTGATGATCACTGTGGAACAGGCTCTGGAGAAGGTTCTTAGCTATGTCCAGGTGCTCGATAGGGAGGAGAAGCCCATCCTGGAGTGCCTGGGGCAGGTCCTCGATGAGGATGTCTATTCCCCGATAAACGTTCCCCCGCTGGACAACTCCGCCATGGATGGCTATGCCCTGCGTGCGGAGAGCACCCTGGGTGCCACCGAGTCGTCACCTGCCTTCCTCGATGTTATCGGCGAGGTCAGCGCTGGCGCTATATCGGAGCAGGAGGTTGGGGCGCTCACGGCGCTTCGCATCATGACCGGGGCACCCCTGCCCAAAGGCGCCGATAGCGTGGTGAAATTTGAGGACACCGATGAAGCCCTGCGCCGTGAGCGCCCCCTTTCGCACATAGGCGTACTCTGCCCAGTGCCAAAGGGGCTGAATGTCAGGCGCGCTGGCGAGGACATCGCCCAGGGTCAGTTGGTTTTAGAGAAGGGGACCTCTCTGCGCCCCTCAGAGATCGGGGTGCTTGCCTCCATAGGGAAAGCGACGGTAGGCGTGATTCGCCGCCCCGTAGTGGCCATCCTTGCCACCGGCGATGAGCTGGTGGAAGTCGATCAGCCACTGCCCGAGGGGAAGATCTATAACAGCAATAGCTTCAGCATCGCCTCCCAGGTGCTCCGCTACGGCGGCATCCCCAGGATCCTGGGCATCGCCAGGGATGAGGTTAAGGAGATCGAAGACAAGATAAAGGAGGCCCTCGATTTAGACATGCTGGTCACCTCGGGAGGGGTCTCTGTGGGGGAGTACGACCTGGTGAAGGATGTTCTGGCAAAAATGGGGGACATCTCCTTCTGGACAGTGCGGATGAAGCCAGGCAAGCCCTTGGCCTTTGGCGTAATCAAAGGGGATAGGGGGAGAGGCGTGCCCCATCTGGGGCTTCCCGGAAATCCTGTGAGCTCCATGATCACCTTCGAGCTCTTCGCTCGCCCCGCCATCCTCAAGATGATGGGGAAAAAGAACCTCGCAAAGCCGATGGCTAGGGCGATTCTGGAGGGCAGGGTGGAAAATACCGACGGTCGCCGCATCTTCGCCCGGGCGATGGTGAGAAGGGAGGGCGATCAATACTTCGCCCGGCTCAGCGGACCCCAGGGCTCCGGGATCCTTACCTCCATGGCCAGAGCCAACGCGCTTGTCATCGTTCCAGAGGATGTGAAGACAGTCAAGGAGGGGGAAACGGTTCAGGTGCTCATGCTCGATTGGATGGAGGAATAAACGAGACCAGCTCTATGCATTATCTAAAAACACCAAGGCGAGGATGCCAAGGAAAGGAGAGTTCGAAAAGATGCTACCCATTGTTTCCATAGTGGGCAAATCGAAAGCGGGCAAGACCACCCTGGTGGAACGCCTGGTTGCTGAGCTGAAGGGGCGTGGCTATCGCGTTGCCACCATAAAACACGTCGATCGAGATTTTGAACTGGACCAGTCGGGCAAGGATAGCTGGCGACACGCCCAATCGGGAAGCGATGCCGTGGTCATCAGCTCCCCGCGGAAGATTGCCCTTATCAAGCCCGTGGACCACGATGCCACCATCGAGGAGGTGCTGCGCCTCATCGGCGAGGACTTTGACATCGTGCTCACCGAGGGATTTAGAAAGGGCTCTGCCCCCAAGATCGAGGTGCACCGCAAGGAGCTAAAGGAAGGTCTCCTCTGCCCCCCCAAGGAGCTCCTTGCCCTCGTCACCGACGAGCCCCTCGATGCCGATGTGCCTCAGTTCCCCTGGGGCGATGTCTCAGCAGTCGCCAGCTTTATCGAAGAGAGGTTGATCGCCAAAAGGGCAGCGGAGGATACGGTGCTCTTTATAAATGGCTCCCCAGTCCCCCTCAATCCCTTCACCAAACAATTCATCAGCGGTACCCTGATGGGCATGGTATCGGCGCTTCGGGGTGTAAGGAAGATAAGGAGCGTGGAAGTCTTTGTGAGAAAGAAGAACTGATGCCTGCCCCGACCCAGCCCCAGAGCCTAGCCCAGCAGGGAGAACCTAGAGCCCTCCCAGACCTCCATGGTGTCGCCAAAGGTTGACAGGATTTTGCTCCTCCTCCACTTGATGTACTCAAGTACCCTTTCCTTGTCCTCCAAGGGGAGCTCTGCCGCCTGCATGACTATCTCCCGCAGACGTGGATCCTCAAGGAGGAGGGCTTGGTCTCGCCAATACCTGTCAGCAGAGGACTCCAGGAAGTAGTTTAGGGGTTTTCTCAGGGCCTGGGCGATCTCCTCCAGCTTAGCGAGCTGCAGCCTTCTTTTCCCCAGCTCATAGTTGGACAGCGCGGACTGGGTACAACCAATTCTTACCGCTAGCTCCCCCTGCGATAGGCCTGCCTCCTCCCGCGCCTGTTGAATTTTCCTGCCCATATCCGAGTAGCCCATGCTTTCCCTGCCCCTAAATCCTTTATCACACTTTGTGATTGATTCTAGCACAAAAACAAGAGAAATACAACAAAAAGTATTGACAATTCTGTGACAATATGTCATAAATATTATGACGATTTGTTGAAGAAGGGCGCTACGAGATCCCTTCGTCCCTGGGCTACTGGCCTACGACCGGCAGCAACAATGAGAGATGAGAGGGCAGAGAATTGTCAACAGTCAAGCTAACTGCTGAGCAAAGGGAGGAGATCCTGAGGGATAACTGGAATTCCCATGATGCCCGATGGTATCTCAAGGTAGCCCAGGAGCTGGGCTTTGATGTTGCCAACAGATTGAATCACATCGTCATCAGGTCTATGGGCAAGACCGAAATGAAAAGGTTAGCTCAAGCTGTCGGGGCGGAGAAGGTCAGGGACGTCCAGGAGCTCTTGGAGGTGTTCGATCTGATGATGGAGTTGTATTTCCCGCAGCAGGTTTACCGGCAAAGGATCGAGCACAAAAAGCGTTTCCGAAGCACGGTTGCCAAGTGCTTTGTTGCCGAGATGGTTCTCCAAGCTGGCGCCGCCGATGTCTACGATTGTGCCTGTGCCGCTCGCTTTGAGGGCTGGCTCGCCGCGCTCGGCCTCGAGGGCGGGGTATCCATAGAGAGGAGCATGCTGTGGGGAGAGCCAACCTGCGAGATCGTCTTCAGAATAGCTAAGTGGTAGTTCACCCACCTCGGAGCCTATGGCTGCTCAAAACCTCACCTCGAAGTGGCTATAGGCTCCGCTATGTTCCGACCAATTTACCTCCACCCGCTCCACCCATGCCCCGCGTGGTCCCACCTCCAAATGCCTCAAGAGCTGCTCCAGTTTCTCCCTCTCCCCCTCAGCTTTTACTTCCACAGCCCTCTCCAGGAGGAGGTTTCTTACATAGCCGCTGAGGCCGAGGTCTCTGGCGTGGCGCAGGACAAAATAGCGAAAATTTACCCCCTGAACAAAACCATGCACAATTGCGTGAAGACCTGCCTGCTCGCACATTTGCTAACCTTTTTATAGCTAGAGGAGCCTTGCCAGGGAACGGGGTCTGACCCCATCTAACCTCTCCAGGCCGTGCTCTCGGGCGAGGTTCACCGCCTCAGTAAACTCTTGCCTTGTGAGCGGACGGGAAAGCGAGGGGATCTTGAAGGCACGATGCGAGGGATAGTACTGAGCCATCACATTTAGATAGGTATTGGTGGAGATCTCCTCGGCGATGAAGCGCACCACCCCCTCGGTTCCGGCGATGCCATTAGGCAAAACGAGATGCCGGATAAGGAGGCCCCGCCTAGCGATACCCCGCTCATCCACCTCCAGGTCGCCAACCTGGCGATGCATCTCCTTTACCGCCGCCCGGTTCACCGAGGGATATTCCTTGACCCCGGAGAATCTTCGGGCGTTTCTCTCATTGGAATACTTCATATCGGGCATGTAGATATCGACGATACCGTCGAGAAGCTTCAGGGTTTCCAGCGATTCATAGCCGCCGCAGTTATAGACCAGAGGAGCGGAGAGCCCCAATCCTGCCGCCACCAGCAGTGCCTCCAGGATCTGGGGGACGACATGGGTGGGGGTGACCAGGTTTATATTATGACAGCCTCGCTGCTGGAGGGAGAGCATCATTTTTGCTATCTCCCCCCTGCTCGCCACCCTCCCCTCACCCAACTGGCTGATGGAATAGTTCTGGCAGAACATGCATCTCAGGTTGCAGTGAGTAAAGAAGATCGTCCCCGAGCCATGAATTCCCACAAGGGGCGCCTCCTCACCGAAGTGGGGCCCGCAACTTGAGACCACGGCCACATCGGCGGTGCGACACATGCCCGTTTCGCCTCCGAGCCTGTTGACGCGGCAGCGGCGGGGGCAAAGCTCGCAGCTGTGGAGGATCGCCCGAGCGCGATCGACCCTCTCCTCCAGCTCCCCAGTTTTATAGAGCTTCTGGTAGGCTGCCATTATTCCTCGCCCTTCGGCTTCTTCCTCTTCTTGATCACCTCAATGGTCACCGGGGGTTGAACCACGGTGGTGCCCACCGATTTTTTGACCCCCTTTTTGTGTTTCTTTGACTCCCGCCTTCGATAATCTCGGCCACCCATTTTGACACCTCAACCTTAGCACCCTCCAATTAGAAAGTTTACCAGAAGAGAGTTGTCTTGACAAGGTAGGCTTGCGCTGATACAATGCGACATCGAGCCCTTGGCCCAAGTTTCGACCAAGCCTCTGGCCCCGTAGTGTAGCGGCCTAACACGCCACCCTGTCAAGGTGGAGATCGTGGGTTCAAATCCCATCGGGGCCGCCAGAAAGGCCTTTCTTGGTCGCTACCCCCCGTTGTGACCCTTTAGAAATTCCCGCCAAACAGCGGGACCATCAAGGAGGAAGACTTCATGGTCGTGGACGAGATAATCAGCGCGGCGAGAAAAGAAGGGAGGACATACCTAACAGAGCTAGAATCGAAGCAAATCCTGAAAGAGGCGGGGATAAATACCACCGAGATAAGACTTGCCCGGGCAAAGCAGGAGGCGATCTCCTTCTCAAGGGAGATCGGCTTCCCAGTGGCGCTAAAAATAGTCTCCCCCGATGTCCTCCATAAGACCGATGCCGGAGGGGTGAAGCTGAGCCTGAGTAGCGAGGAGGAGGTGGGTAAGGCTTTCGATGAGATCATCTCCTCGATAAAGGCTCATGAGCCAACGGCGAATATTCAAGGGGTATCGGTTCAAAACATGGCAAGACCGGGGACGGAGGTGATCATTGGCATGTCCAAGGATCCCCAGTTTGGGCCGGTGCTCATGTTTGGGCTTGGTGGCATTTTGGTGGAGGTGCTTAAGGATGTCTCCTTCAGGATCGTCCCGCTAACGAGGAGGGATGCCCACGAGATGATCAAGGAGATAAAGGGATACCCCATCCTTGAGGGATATCGGGGGCAGGAGCCTGCCAATATCGCAGTGCTGGAGGAATTTCTGCTTAAGGTTTCCGATTTTGTGGAGCGTAAGCCAGAGATAAAGGAGCTGGACATCAACCCTATCTTCGCCTATAGCGATGGTGCTATGGCTGTCGATGCTCGGGTGATCCTTGAAGCTGAGTAACAGGGCCAGATTGAAAGACATTGTTAAAAAGCTCGATCGCGCCTTCAACCCGCGCTCTGTGGCTGTGGTCGGCGACAAGCGAGAGATGGACTATATGTGGCTGAGGAGCCTGGCTAACTTTCAGGGGAGGCTTTACTCGGTTCAGATCGATGAAAAGGAGCTGCCGGGGATCGAGGCACTGGGGGTCAAAAACTACTTCAGCCTTCTCGATATCCCAGAGTCGGTGGATTATGTTATCGTTGCCGTGCCCAGAGCAGTAGCCCCCAAGATCGTAAAGGAGTGCATCGATAAGAAGGTGGGGGGAGTGATGCTCTTCACCTCGGGATTCGCCGAGACCAATACCGAGGAGGGGATCAGGCTACAGAAGATCATCACAGAGATGGCCAGGGAGGCCGATTTAAACCTCATTGGACCCAATTGCGTGGGCATCTTCAACCCCAGAATCGGACTGTGCCATGCCGTGGATCAATACTACGGCGACGGCGGCCCGGTAGGTTTCATCTCCCAGAGCGGCACCCATGCCACCTACTTTAGCCTGGTGGGGGCGCTCAACGGGATCAAGGTCTCCAAATCGGTAAGCTATGGCAACGCCGTGGTTCTCGATTGCACCGACTATATGGAGTACCTCGCCGAGGATGAGGATACCAAGGTAATCGGCATGTATATAGAGGGGGTGAGGAAGGGGAGGCAGTTCTTCACCTCCCTGAGGGAGATCGCCAAGAGGAAGCCTGTGCTCATCTGGAAAGGGGGGGAGACCGAGGAGGGAACCAGAGCGACAGCATCCCATACCGCCTCTTTGGCGGAGTCCCCTCTCGTTTGGGATGCTCTGATCAAGCAATGCGGGGCGATCAAGGTGGATAACTTTGAGGAAATGGTTGATACCACAAAGGCATTGCTCTACCTGAAACCGACCACCGGGGCCAGGGTGGGGCTTTGTGCCATGACCGGGGGGCAATCGGTGGTGATCGCAGATGCCTTCGCCAAGGCAGGACTGGAGATCCCCTTGCTCAGCGAGAGGTCCTATCAGGAATTTGCCTCCTTCTTCAATATTATCGGGAGCAGCTATCGAAATCCTCTGGATATAAGCTCCAATCTCATACCTATGGACAACATCATAAGGTGCATGGATATCCTAAACGAGGATGAGAACCTTGACTCGGTAGTTCTGGAATTGTCTGTTGCCTTCCTGACGCGAATAGCGCGATTCATCCCTATCTTCTTGGACGAGCTCATCGATGCCCTGGCCCTCTACAAAGCGAGGTGCAACAAACCCTTTCTCACCATCCTTTTCGCTGCTCATGCCGAAACTGAAGCCATCGAGGCGAGACAAAAATTAGTGGAAAGAGGTATCCCCAGCTTCCCCAGCTTTGAGAGGGGGGCTAAGGCCTTAAAGAAAGTCGTGGAGTATTATAAAAGCCTTTAGGCGCCACGCCCCACGATGCTGACCGGCGCGGTGGACTGATCCATAGCCCCACTGGTCAGCCTTAAAGATATACCAATTAGAAGACTTCAAAGGGTAAATTATATCTTGCGGGAGCAACTTTCCCCGTGGCAAGCTGGAAACTCCTGAGGAGGTAAGCCATGGACTGGAAGGAGGAATACAAGAGGAAGCTGGTTTCCGCTGAGGAGGCAGCCAGGATGGTGAAATCCGGGGAACGGGTGGTGATACCAATAGGCCCTTCGGCGGATGTGATCCCCAGGGCCCTTGCCGCACGAAGGGACGAGCTGAGGAACGTAGAGGTCCTGCATGGCGCACCCAGTGTCATGTACGATTGGTTTCAGCCGGGCTGGGAGGAATCCTTCCTGGTGAACCTGGCGTAATATACCGGGGCTATCCCTCGGGGGATGATGCTGGAAAGGAGGGGCGACTTCACCCCGGTCACCTTCGCTCTGGAGTTGAAAGACCTGGATGAACGCCGACCAGGCATTATCGAGCCCGACGTCCTTATCACTGTAGTCTCACCACTGGACGAGCATGGCTTCTGTAGCTTTGGGCACTGCATGTGGCAGAAAAAGGAGTATGTCAAAAGGGCGAAAAAGGTCCTCGCCGAGCAGAACAGGTATCTAATTAGAACCTACGGCGATAACTTCGTTCACGTCTCGGAGCTGGACTGCATTGTAGAAGCAGACCCAATCATTCCATCGGCAGAGGAAATGGAGGCCATCATTGCTCAGGCCCCGCCGCAAAACCAGGAGAAACTGAGGTGGATCGTTCAGCAACAGACACTAGACCGCCTATCATCAGTCAAGGACGCCTTGCTCTTCTTTCAACCCGACGAGTTGGCGGTGCTCTTGGGACTGGGTGAGGCAACGGAGGTCCACTATGCCATTGCCGGATACCTCTCCGAGCTGATCAGGGATGGCGACACCGTGCAAATCGGCTACGGCACCACCTCCAACCCGCTGGTGACCGCCGGGCTTTTCGACAACAAGCAAGATTTCGGGCTTCATACGGAGGTGTGCCCCGGTGGGTTATTCGATCTGGTGAAGGAAGGGGTGTTTACCGGTAAATACAAGACCCTGCACCAGGGGAAAGCGGTAGCCACCTCCTTCTGGCCTGCCGCTCGACCGCCGGATCTGGAATACATCGACGGCAACCCCCTCTTCGAGCTTTATGGCTCAAACTACACCAACAACATCAAAACTATTGCCGCCCACGATAACATGGTAGCCATCAATAACGCTATGTTCGTAGACCTCACCGGCCAGATCGGGAGCGAGACCACCATGGGCTTTCGCTTGCAGAATAGGCCGGGGGGACAATTAGATTTCACCATCGGGGCCCTTTACTCCAGAGGGGGGTGCTCGATCACCGTTCTCCCCTCACGGGCCCTGCGCGGCGCTGTTTCCCGCATTGTGCCCTTGATGGAGGAAGGCATCATGGTGACGGTGCCCCGCACCTATGCCGACTTCATAGTCACCGATCAAGGGATCGCCAGCCTCCTGGGGAAGTCGCAGCGGAGAAGGGCAGAGGAGCTCATCGCCATCGCCCACCCCGACTTCAGGGCCGAGCTGAGGAAGGAGGCGCAGAAGCTTTTCTATCCCCAGTGAACAAGGGCAACTGAAGGGCGTTGACGCAGCAAGGGGGTTTGTGTTATATTTATGCTTGCGGGCTGGCAGCGTAGCTCAGTGGAAGAGCGGGGGACTCATAAGCCCAAGGTCACTGGTTCGAATCCAGTCGCTGCCACCACACATAGGTAAGCAGACTTCTAGACCTCGGGAGGTCAAGGCGTGGTCAAGCCTTGACCTCCCTCCCTTAAAGAGTTACTCTCCAAGTCCGGCTGGCTTATTCCTCTCTAAAGGCTTCCAGGAATGTGTCAGGAATTCTGGGGACTTGAGCTGCTACCCACCTTTGAAGACAGGTAAAGGAGCAAAAGTCATAGTAGTCCACAGACTCTATCCCTTTCCACAGGGAGACTGTTAGCCAACCGCTGAGCACCTTGCAACGGGCATCCTCAGGTGGAGCCCCCCTATAGGAGCACTCAGTGTATTCCATTTTCTTACCGCAAGAATAACAGACGGAGCATTTCCTTTTTGGCACTATCGTCCCTCACTTAGAGTGAAAGCTTCTTTAATTGTCCTCCAAATCCGCCTGCTGGGCCGCAATATACCTTACGTTATTATAGCATAGGAATTGCCTTTCGGTATAGCCCTCTCCTAGGGTTGCCCCTTTTCTATTCCCTATGAAGTGTATATATCAGGCATCATCCCTTTAGATTCCAGATTCAATCAAGGCGATCCAGATTCACGGGGCCATGGGTCTCTCCGACGAGTATCCTGTGGAGAGGTACTTCAGGGATGCTAGAATGCTTACCATCCCCGATGGCACTACCCAGATTCAGAAGCTTGTGGTAGGGCGCGAGGCTATCGGGATAAGAGCCTTTGTCTAGAGAAAGGATTAAGTTTGAAGCCCCAGCCGCACCATCTACGTTGCTTTCGCCATGAGATCGCCTTAACGTAAAAGGCAAGTTTAGCGAGAACGCATGTCCGAAGGCACCTTGCATCGGAAAGAGGAATACGTAGGTGAAAATCGCCTTTCTGACTAGGGAGTATCCTCCTGATACCGCATGGGGCGGAATCGCTTCAGTTCAGTGCACCTTAGCCTAGGCCGCCTGTTACCGGGGACGAGGGCAGAGAAGTCGTAAGAGTGCTTCAAAAGATAACTGGCCAGATTGGTGGAGACCCGGGGAAAGACCGATTAAAGGAGTAGCTATGTATAAGTTCATAGCAAGGCATATGCTCGCTCCCCTGCTGGATGTTTTTAGAGGTACAAAGACCATGAAGCGACTGGAGCAACTCGAGAGAAGTCAACGGTGGCCTCGGCACAAAATTCTGCGGTAAGCTTCGGGAACTGGGTGCTGAGAATCTTACTGACAGTGAGCTTCCATCAATCCTAGTAGCACCCGGCATAAAGGGCAAGCCGGCTGAGGATTAAGAGACCGAACAACAGAACATCAGATTGTATTCTCGGATGCATAAAACCCCCTAATGTTAAATGAGTGTAGTAGTCTCCGACACGCATCCAAATAAATGAAGTTCTTGCTTCCCCCACGCCGCCATAGTAATGAGCTAATCCTGGTCCGTTGCTTCCCCTTTCGGCCCGCCTCGGCCGCCGGTTCAGGCCGATAGCGGCGGACGCCGCTCGGTCCACGGCCGCGCTGCCTCAAGTTGCGCCCCGAGGCGGAAGAGCGTTGCCTCGTCGCCGAAGCGCCCGGTGAAGTGGGTGCCCACCGGCAGGCCGTCGGCGTTCCAGAAGAGCGGCACCGACATGGCGGGCTGCCCGGTGACGTTGCAGATGGGCGTGAAGGGCATAAATGCCGCCGCACGTAACAGCCCCTGCAGGGGGTTCTCCGCGGGAGAGTCGAAGGTACCGAGGGGCACGGGCGGCTCGGCGAGGGTGGGGGTGAGCCACACATCGAAGTTCACCAAGAAACGAGCGATGTCACGGGCCACCCTCTGGAGCACGGTCACGGCGAGCAGGTAGGCCGATGCGCTTTGCTGGCGCCCCATCTCGTACAGGGCCCAGGTGAGCGGTTCGAACCGGTCCGGGGTGGGGGTGCGGCCGGTTACAAGGGCCATGCCGTCTATCGTCCAGGCGCACCCCGCCGACCACAAGGTGATGAACGCTTGGATCAACAACTCACCGGCCACTTCCGGGGCTGCCTCAACCACCTCGTGGCCTACGTCGGCGCACAGCGAGGCCGCATCCCGCACCGCGCTGACACAGTCGGCGTGCACCGCTGCACCTGTGGGCGCCTGGGTACTAAAGGCGATGCGCAGCCGCCCAGGGTCGGCGCCTACCTCCTGGAGAAAGGGGCGCGCCGGCGGCGGTGCCCAGTATGGGTCGCCCACATCGGGGCCCGAGGTGGCGTCGAGCAGGGCGGCGCTGTCCCGCACCGAGCGGGTGACGGCGTGCTCGACCACCAGTCCGCCAAAGACGTCGCCGAAATCCGGGCCGAGGGGGTTGCGCGCCCGGGTGGGCTTGAGGCCGAAGACCCCACAGCACGAGGCCGGAATCCGGATCGATCCCCCGCCGTCGCCGCCATGCGCCATGGGAACCAAGCCAGCGGCTACAGCGGCGGCCGAGCCCCCGCTGGAACCGCCCGTGGTCCGGCCCGTGTTCCAGGGGTTGCAGCTCGGGCCGAACAGACGGGGCTCAGTGGTGGGAAGGATGCCGAACTCCGGCGTGTTGGTCTTCCCGAGGATGACCAGCCCGGCGCGCTTCAGCCGTGCCACCAGTTCACTGTCGTGATCGGGCACAAAGTCACGCAGAAAGGTCGACCCCAACGTCATCCGCACCCCGCCGTAAGACGCTAGCAGGTCCTTGAGCAGGAACGGCACGCCGGTAAAAGGTCCATGGGGCATTTCGCTCGTGGCCGCGGTGCGCGCCTGTTCGTACATCGGCGTCACCACCGCGTTGAGGGTAGGGTTCAGACGCTCGATCCGCTCGATGGCCGCGTCCACGAGCTCGATCGCCTTGACCTCCCTCCGCCGCACCAGCTCGGCCTGGGCGGTGGCATCGAGGAAGGCGAAGTCGTCCAATTTCGCCACGGTTCTCACCTCCTATGAAAGCATAGTGCAACCGCTTGTCAGCGCGTTTCGCCGTCACGAGGGTCCCTATGTCGAGGGAACAGTTTTGGCGGACTGCCCAGAAACGGTTTGCAGGGCGCTTATATGCCAGACTCCTGCGCGACGAGCCTAGCACAAGGGCTGCTAGTTGTCAAATTGTGGCTGTAACCCCTGCTTGGTAGAAAGAGTCTCGGCACTCAGAAATGAAGTATCGCAGACATGGTTGCACCAAACGCTAAATTGTGAGCTGAATGAACAAGTGGACTTTGTTACTTGAACAGGGCTTCCCTCTATAGGGGCTTCTCGCCGACGAGCACCCTGGCCACGTTGTCGGCGGCCATGGCGATGATCCGAGCCTGGGACTCATTGTTGGCCCCGGCGATGTGGGGGGTCAGCATGACGTTCTCCAGGCCAATGAGGGGGTTTTGGGGGTCAATGGGCTCACCATCGAAGACGTCGATGCCCGCCCCCGACAGTCTCCCTTCCCTTATGGCCTCGTCCACCACCCCACCCCGCGCCAAGTTGAGGAGGATGGCCCCAGGCTTCATCCTGGCGGAAAGAAGCGGATTGGAGGTTTCGTACTTCAAGATAAATTTGGTAGCGCCGGCAGCCAACAATCTCTCATAATCCCGCCTCCCCCTTCTCCCGATGCAGAGAATGACTGTCTGCTCATTCTCCGACGTTGCCCACCTGATTGCACCGCAAAGGTCGTCTAAAGGGTATTCAAGATCCTCACCGGATTGTAGGAAAAGGGTGCCAATCCCCAGTTCCCTTGCCTCCCTCGCCTGTTGTCGGATGTCATCAACAGATAGCCGGTATCTTTCCAAGCTATTGTTTTCACGCCTCATCCCGCAATAAAGGCAGTTGCTATGACAAAAGTTGGAGAATTCCACCAGTGCCCTGACAAGCGCCCTCCCCCCGAAGTGCTGCTCGAGCGAAAGCTCCTTTACACTATGGGCCTTCGCTAATATCCTCTTGAACTCCACGGCTATAGCGCCACACTAAAGGCTTCTAAATCAGAGTCCCGCTATTAACTCCCCCAGGACAGGAACACCACTGCCAGCGACGATTTGGAGTGTAAGTCCAGAGATAGGACCCTGTCAAATGGCTGCAGTCGCCCTAAACTTGCCTCTTACGATAAGACGACCTCATGGCCAAAAGGACATAAAGACTTATAGCCCCATGGGCCGCGATCTAGGTATAGCCAATGCCCACGATTCCCGTTGCTGGCGTAACAAGGTAGCTCGCTAGAAGCACAGCAATGGTTATGAATCCAGAGATGGTCACTAGCTCTCTTATTCTGCCCGCCACGCGTAGAATACTCATATAGACACTGTTTACCCCTACAAACATGCTTGAAAGGCCTAGGATCCATAGCAACATCAAGGCATTCGCCGAATAGCCTTCCCCAAAGAGGAGGAGGAGCCATTTGCCTGCTAACAATATGATGATGATTGCTGGGATCAACAAGACGAAGATGAATCTGAGAGACTTTCGCACGTTCACTCCCAATTCCTCTTCGAAGTGCGAGCCTTCAGCGAAAAGGGACCTGGACACCGCCAGCGGGATGGCAAAGAGCAGGTTGGCAATCATCCAGGCGATGTAGAAGTAGGCATTCTGCTCTGCTCCCAGGAGGTTAACGACCATTATAGGCAAAACCAGGGCTGGAGCAGATAAGAATAGGATGGCAACGTAGTTTCCCGCGGAATACCTCCATGTATTGTTGATTATGCCTACATCCAGCTTGGGCATCGGCTTATATCCATTTTGAACCCGGGGCACGAAGAAAAAGAGGGAAATGACAAAGGCGACTATGATAGCGATGCCCCAGGAGCCAACGATGCCAAAGGCGTGAAAGAACAGAACCAAGAGGACGGCAAGGGAGATCCTGAGCAGAGAGGAGATGGCACTCGTTGATAGAGCAAATTCGGCCCTTCTCCTGGCTATGAAAGTGCTTTCCATTAAGGTGGATAGCGTAAAGAAAAGGACGAAGGAAATAAAGGCCACGAAGAAGATGGCATTGTCCTTGATGAAACCCAGAGCAGGAGACCAGAGGCCCAGGCCAGCAACGAAGATCGCCGCTAAAGCTACGGCTACGATCCCGCCCAGGGTGAAGCAGGTGTTTATCATGTCCACAGGCTTCTCAGCCTTGGGCAGGAAGCGAACAAGAGCAATTCCCAAACCCAGTGTGCTCAGTAGACCCAAAACGGAGGCAGCGGATATAATAGCTGCCCCCAAACCAAGTTCCGCTTCTGTATAGAACTTGGCGACAACCATCTAGAAGCAGAAGCCCAGCCCAGCGGCCACTATGGTGTTGGCCATCAAGAAGATAGAGTTCCGATACAGAGGCTCCCTAATCTGTTGCCCTACTCGCCTCATCGTCGAGAATATCTCCTAGAACCAGAGCCACTGCATCTGGTAACCCAGTCTTTTTCCTCCACCACCAGGCATGAGCTCCTTCCAAAAGATTGCCTGCAGAGCATTGTTCGATTATACTGTAGGCCAGCGCCACGAGCAAGAAAATCAGGGTTGGAAACGAGCTTTTGCTCCTGAATATCCTCGTTGTTCTGCTGATCGTCATCATCGCCATTTCTCCATCAAATGTTCTGCGCATCATACTGGGCTTGCCTTTCGTGCTCTTCTTGCCTGGCTATGCGCTAGTATCAGCCCTCTACCCCAAGAGAGGGGACCCTGGCGGCATGGAAAGGGTTGCTCTGAGCTTTGGCTTGAGCATTGCGGTAACCATCCTCGTTGGATTTATTTTCAGCTACACCCCTTGGGGCCTCAGTCTCTATCCCATCCTTCTCACGCTGACCTTCTTCATTGTGGCTACCTCGGCCGTTGCCTACTATCGACGCCACAGGCTGGCCGCAGAGGAGCGGTTTGCCCTTTCCCTCCAGATGGCCCTCCCTCGATGGGCAGGACTGAGCAATCTAGATAAGGCTCTCTCCATCGTTCTCGTAGTATCTGTATTGGCTGCCATTGGGGTCTTGGCTTATGTTGTCGCTGCCCCAAAAGTTGGAGAGAGGTTTACCGAATTCTATGTTCTGGGGGATTATCCTGAGGAGCTGTCATTAGGCGAGGAGGCGACTGTTACCCTGGGGATAACCAACCACGAGGGCCAGGAGATAACCTACTACATAGAGGTGATGATAGATGGGGTGAAGAATGGGGAAGTAGGGCCGCTTATACTTGCTGATGAAGAGGAATGGGAGCAGGAGGTGCGCTTTGTCCCTGACGAGGCTGGCGATGACCAGAAGGTGGAATTCCTGCTGTATAAAGATGGAGAAAGCGAGCCCCGTGAGACGCTTCACATCTTTGTCGACGTGGAGGGATGATGACCGCACGGCTGTTGCGCTCTTTGCAGCAACTTGCCCGATTCAGCATCTATGGAGTCACATACTCGAAGATCTCCACGTAGGAGACCCTCTCGTCCCCTGACTGCAGAACCGTTGAAGGGGATTGATAGACTAGCTGGTACCGGTCCAGTTCCTCCAGTGGCACAGGGCTAGCGAATCGGTCGACACCCACTATACGATAGTTGGGGGAGCTCTGGCTTTCCAGATAGTCTACCGCCTCTTCATAGGTGGCGAAGCGTCGGGCGCTAGTGATCTCCTTGGAACCGTCCTCGTGCTCGGTGTAGGAAATGACCCAGGTGGAGTCGTCCGGGACCACGGCCTGGCCTCCGAAGTTATACAGCCTGACGCACATGGATTGATAATATTCAGGGTAAAATAAGGTCATAGGTTCTAGTTCTCCCTCTGCCGTTCGCTGATGATATACCTCAAAGAATTGCGACTCGCTTGCTCCAGTCCAGATCGCCATGGCGTAGAATTTTGCGGTAGCCATTAGATAGTCAATGATCACATATTTAGAGCCCAGTCTATCGAGCACTTCATTTGCCGAGGATTCATCCTGCGCCGTAAAAAACAAAGCCGCATCCCTGGCACCTGCCTGAAACGGATTGGCGTTCGGTATGCGGTGGGCGGTATAGGTAATCCAATGGCCATAGTCCCACCAGCTCATCACGCCATACGCCGATTCTGGATAGTCATACCTCTGTCGAGCCGGAGGTCTGTCATATAATTCATAATAGAAGTCGGGGTCTTCGAAGGGTTCCGGGGTATTCTCCCTCATCCAGACCAGTGAATCATGCCAATCTTGTTGGGGACCTCTATCCGCATCGGCGCTGTCAATTGCCTCTAGAATATTGGGATAAAATGCCAGAAAGAAGACGACTACTATCGCTATCATGCCGTAGGCATACCTTGTGCTCAGATATCTTGTAACCGGCGCTCTTGTTTCTCTCCTCCGGGTTTTTCCCTTCTTACGCTTCGCCTCTTTCCTTAGCCTCGCTTTTTCCCCCTTCGCATCCCCTTCCCCCGCCACCCCTTGAGGCGGTTTCCTGAAGCCACTCAAACGCAGTATTTCCCAGGAGAGGTATCCGGTGAGAAGGGCAACATTTACCGCGAAATAGTATGCAAAGCGGTTTTGACCCAGCGTGGCCGCTAACATTATGACGCTCCAGACAAGGAGCAATGTCTTGTCAGCAGCTCCCTCCCTGATGACGAGGTAGGCTATTATGATGAGGGATATTAGAGCCAGGAAAAAGCCCGTGGTGAACTGCTCCCATGCTGAGGATAGCGAGAGCGGCATCACCTCGGTAATTGTCAGTGCCCCTACTGTTGGCGCAAATACGCTGAACTTCCCCAGGATCGAGGCCAGCAACGAGGGTGCGATGAGATAAAATCCAGCCAGGCCGATGCCCCCCAGGCCGGCCAGGGCCAGCGGATAATAGGCTCGCCTTATCTTCTTGCTGGCCATCAAGAAGGAAAGACCACTCAGCCCCAGGAACGCCAGCATGCCGATGATCAATGCTGGAACCTGGAGTGCCGACCCTGGAATTTGCCCGGAGAAAGGGGCGACCATCAACAGGGCGACAAGGAAGGAGGGCACGCCAATGATACAAAGGTAGTCGGTTGATCTGCCCCTTAAATGGTCTATGATGGATTGAATGATGGCATAAACAAAGATTATGAATACAAGCAGCGCCCCACCCACCCAGGAAAGGAGGTAGCATCCCAGTGCTATCCCGGTCAGCAGGGAATAGATCAAGGGCTTCCTCATGCTTCCCCAGTCCCGCCGCCACAGGTTATTGAAGGAAAGCCCTTTCTGCCTCGAGCTTTTCACTGCAAGTATCAGGAACATGACCGCCAGCGCGCTGAATAGGGTCTCGGCGACATGATGGTCGGTGAATCCTAGTAGGGTGCGCATCAGGAATTGGCCAGGCAATATGGCAATCAGAGCTGCGGCGAGAAGTCCCGCCTTCCTGTTGAATAGCTCCCTCCCCATGAAGTACACCGGTAAGGGGACCAGCGCCCCCAGAATTGCCGGGAAATAGGCACCCACCGTTTCTATCATTTGCCTTGATGGAGAACCAAGCCCGATGACCCATATGAAAAAGCCGAGAAGCAGGTCAAAGAAGGGGGCAAAGGGTACATCCTGTCCATAGGGAAACAGGGTAAAGGGGTCGAAGGCGATTCTTTGCGGGAAGTGTTGCGCCAGGTTCTCCACCAATCGCATGTGATACCAGGGGTCGTTTATCTGGAACCTGACGTAGTCGCCGCCAAAGACGTTGTCGTAGGGGAAATAGATGCGCAGGAACAGGGCGATGCCAAATATCAGTAACAGTGCGAGGCCAATTATTAGGCCCCTTCTGGGCTGGCCCCTTATTCTGCTAGCTAACTCAGAATTCCCTACGTCAGACTATGCCGAAGGCGGCACTCCCTCTGCCATTAATGGCTTACAGCATACCAGTGAGCGAAAAGCCTCGTCAAGCGGTGTCCCTCGGTTCCCCTGCCAGGTTTTAGAGTCTCAAAGGACATGGCTGTAAGTGGCGTGGCTGGGGTCGGGTATGTCTAGCCAGTGGTAAATGTACATTCCACCGAGTTGAATCTCGCCCACGCCTGAGTTTCAGCCTGCTCGATGTCGGGTGGAAAAAAGAGAGAAGCGTCATACCTGATAACCCCAGAGGATATAGACATAAGCTAGGCGGTGAGGGGGATAGAACCTCCCAAGAATTACCTTTACACGTGATTACATGTAAACGATTACATAGGGCACTCACCCTTGGTGAGGCGGCTCGGCTGGCTTTTGGGCCGGTCCTCTCTTGATCCTGGGACATGGGATACTGGAGCTAGGCGCTGAAGTACAGCAGCACAACCTCTACTTCACCAGCAAGTATGGCAACAGCAATCGTGGGCCCTTTCTCTGCAAGATTCGCGCTATTCTGCTCCCGCCCGTCGTGCGATTGCTATGATGGCGACGATCAAACCAAGGCCGGCAACACCGATAACCACCCATATCCACCACACCAGCCCACCGCCCTCAGATTCAGCGAGGATCGACCAAACGCTGACGTGGCTTGTCCAGGCGCAGGCGAGGCCTGTCACTGTGTTGACATCTGTCTCCAGCGCCACCCATTCGCCAGCGGTCGCATCGTAGTAGGCCAGGGCCAAAAGCTGTGGGTCGCCACCGGCGGCCGCAATATCGGCGGAGGAATACTGGACGCAGACCTGAATCGGCGCCTCAAGCTCCGTCACCGGGGTCCCACCACATGGACCACATGTTGCCTCAATGGAGAACATGGTGCTGCCCAGCCTGAAGCCCCCGGGTGCAGGGCCGGGTGCAGTGGAGGGTGCAATGCTCACGTCGGTATCGTTGGTCACCGCCCCAGCGGGGAAATTCAGGTTAACCCTGCCATCGTCGGTTGAGACTGTGCCCCCTGCCGCTGTCACCGTTCCCTCGCCAGAGAGCGCCCCCGGCGTTGGTGAGGGCGTTGGCGTTACGGTTGGCGTTACCGTTGGTGTCGGCGTAACCGTTGGTGTTGGCGTCGCTGTTGGCGTGGGGGTTACCGTAGGCGTCGGCGTGGGGAGGGCGGTCACGTGCAGGTCAAAGTTCCAATTGCTGTATGCGGCCTCGAAGGTGTCGGTCTCCGCTGCCTTGACCCCGTTGACGAAGAACTCGATGGTGCCGGTAACACCCTCGGGCGGCCCAACCACGAGGACGAAGTAGTAGCCGGTGGCGTCGGTGGTAGCGGCATCGGTGGTGTAGGTGCCGATCTTCGCCGTTACCTGGAGCCCGGCGCCGCCGGGCGACCCGCCGACATAGACATATCCCGCGTAGTCGGCGGGGATGGGAGGCTGAGCCAGGGCAGTGCCCGTGCCGCCGATAAGCGCCGCCACCACCGCCAGCAACACGATAAATGTTTTTGCTCTATTTCCCAATTCTCACCTTTCAGCTAATCCCTCCCCCCCGGTCTCCGGGGGGGAGGGATTGCAATTAGGCTACAGCTTACGCGTTACGGCCCGAAGCTTGCGGCGTCGTGAGCCCAGAACCAGTAGCCCATGCCGAAGATCATGTCCTCTTCGTACCAGCTCCAGTGGTACTCTTGGCCGCCGCTGTGGATCCTCACCCAGCCCGGACCATCATCATATTGGTCGCACGGATCATAGTAGTACAGGTGTGTCGAGCCTAAATGGCGGAGGCCGATCAGGTAGTGCTTGATGTACTGGGGAGGCGAAGTCTGCGGTGACTCGTCAAGCAGCACCGTGTAGCCGATCATGTTCCAGCCCTTCACCACGCTGTATGTAGGTGGCGGAGTCAGCGGGTCAGGCTCTACTACCGTCATCAGCAGCTTCAGCTCGGGTGGCGAGACCCACACCCAGTAGGCCTTGCCCGGCACGATGGTGGTTATGCTGCCGCTCCAATACCCGCTTGTCGGGTTGAGGAAGGCGTACTGCCAGTAGCCATAGAGGCCGCCGGTGTAGTAGTAGACCTTGGTGATGCCGCTCCCATACCTGCCGCCGAAGAACCCCTGAACCGACGGGTCAACGAGGTCCCAGGGCACCGAGATCAGGTTCCAGCCCTCGCAGAGCCAGACGGGGAACGCATCCTGCGACCAGAAGAGGAGGCTTTCCTCGGTCCACTTCTCGTGCTTCCACCACTTGGGATGGGATACGCACTCGTAGTCCTCCCAGTAGCCGTCATCTCCCATGTCCTGCCACCAGTTGGTGAAGTCGTGGGCAGCAACCTCGCCGAACCAGTCGTCGTCAGGGCCGAAGGTGTTGGTGAAGGTCACCGTCCAGACGTATGGCGTGGCGCCCTCGGTCATCACCAGCCATCCACCATTATCGTGCCCCGGATACAGAAGCCACACGGGGTCTTCGTGCCAGTAGGGCGGCCAGCCGATGGGCTTGAGGTGGTCCCAGTCCCAGTCGTAGGGGGGCCCAAACCTATCCATACCAGCCTGAGTGGGGAGGAAGAGGTAGGCCGCGGAGAGCGGCTCGCTGGAGGTGGCGGTCACGGTCACCGTCTCATTGTAGCCCGGGTCCTCGGGCGAGGCGGTAACGGTGATGACCGGGGCGATGCCGTCCTGGGCTCTCACCGTCTGCGGCGGCGGATCGTTTAGATCGTTCAGTGTTGGTGGATCCAGAGGGCACGTCCACTCATAGTACTTGTCGCAGGGGTTGCCCGCCAGGTCCTCGACTACGCCCACCTGGACCACCATTGGCGTGGCATCGGTGGCCAGCGGCGTCGCCAGGGTCAGGAACACCAGCCCGTAGTCGTGGCCGTTTGGATTGGCATAGTAGTAGTCGTGGTATTCGACAGCGATGGGCGTGGCGTAGTCGACCGTGAAGTCGGTCTTCTGCACCGTCATCGGATCGAGGCGCTCGCTGAAGATGACCATGATGCTGGTCCTGGTGTGGGTCTGCCTCGGCTGGGGGCGCGGGCCCCAGGTCCAGGTCCAGCCGGTGATGGCGTCGATCATCATTGGCGGCGAGGACTCGACCTCGAAGCTCCAGTCGATCTCGGCCCAGTTCCAGCAGCAGTCGGCGGCCTTGACCCTGACGTAGTAGGTGCCGTCGACCAGCGGCGAACTAGGCGTGTAGGTCAGCGTCCCGTCTGCAAAGTCGAAATTCGCCGGGGCGACCTTGTCCTCAGGGTCGAAGGGCGGATTATCGTCCTTACTGCTGACGTAGAGGCTGATCTTGTCCTTGGTCACGTCGCACTTCGTGTCGCTGATGTCAACCGATATCGTAGGCAGACTCTCGTTGGTCGAGGGATCAGGCGACATGTTGCTCATCACCGGCGGATCGTTGTCCACGCCGAACCACGCAAAAGCGTACTGCGGGTCGTTTTCCGGATACTTGAGCTCGATCGTGCTGCAGTGAGGAGCGTTCAGGTTGTGCCTTTCATAGCCCGTGGGCGGAGGCGATGGGTCCTCGGTGGGATCCGTCGTCGGGTAGAGGATGCCCTTGAAGAAGCCGCTGTCCTTGTCCGGCTCCAGGGTTATCTCGTCAACCTCGATCAGCTCTACCGCGACCGTCCCGCCATTGCCCTCAAGCTGCGCGTAGACCGTCACCGTGTCGTGCTGGTGCCACTCATAGGTGAACCACACGTGGTTCACCGCCGAAATCTTGATCGCGGTGGCGGCTGAGTTGGCGCTGTAGACGGCATCCACGCCGGCAGCGTTAACGGTGCCGAACGCCTGAGTGGTCGTCTTCTGGCTTGAAGACGAGAAGAAGAGCAGCTCGTTGATCGCCGTCCCCGTGCCGCCAGCGCCGGTGGTGCCCGTTATATGCACGTACAGGAAATCGTTAGCGCCCGGCGCCGTCTCAACGCAGTCGACGGTCTGGGGATCGCCATCATCTTCCCAGTTTAGCGTGGTCACCGTGAGCTGTGTCGGCGTCGTCGGCTGGCTGTCGAGGGTGATGTTATCCTCGGCGTGGGTGCAGGCAAGGAGGCCGTACTCCGCCGGAGGCGTCTCGTCGATGGTCACCGTGCCCGAGCCATCCACCTGGGCGACAGCGTTCACCGTCAGCTGATTAACCAGGTCGTAGGCTTCGGTGACCTTCTGCACCGATTTCGGCGCGTGAGCGACATCGAAGATGCTCGCTGAGCCGTCGGGGTTGGTGCTGGACTGCTCATCGTACGACCAGTCCTGGATGTCGGCACTCGGGTCATTGACCTCGATCTGGATCGGGTTGCCGCTCTTGGCCGCGCCCAGCTCGGACTTGACGCAGTCCTTGTCGATGGGCTCCAGGTCCCAGGTGCGGCCGTTGACCACGATGTCATCGACGAAGGCCTCTCCAGAGTAGCACTCTGGGGCTAGGTTTCTATAGCAGTCGTAGCCCACCATCACCGCCAGCACCTTGCAATCTGGCCCAAGCGCACTTACCAGGGCAGACCATATCAGGCCAGTGCCGTGAGTCATCGTGTCCCACATGTCGGCGCCGGGGGTATGCGACCACTTGAGCCAGGTAGGGGAGGACGCTGGCCGTGAACTCAACCAGGCATACTCATCGGGCGCGCCGTCATGGTTGCAGTCTATGGCCAGGGCCATGATCGGAGCGGGCGCCTCAGAAATCTCCCTGTGCCAGAAGGAGAGCTCGGCGCCGGTGAGCTCTCCGATGGTGCAGCCCCAGGTGACGATGACCATCGCGCTGTCGCCCTGGCTCAGCGCCTTGAGGTAGGCCGAGTGGTTGGAGCTGTGGTAATCGTTGGGCGGACCGGGCTCAACGATGTTGTCCCAGACCCAGCGCGCCATGCCATTGCCGGCCTCATCGAGGATGAAGTCCGAGCCGTAGGCCGTGGCCCCGTTCACCATGTTGGCGCCTGCCGACGAACTCAGGGTGACGGCCAGCGCCGGCACCATGGAGAACGTCAGCGCCAAGGCAAAGATTATGTACAGTGCCTTAGCGGGCGAACTTATCTTTTTTGCCATGTGTTACTCCTTTCCAGTAAAGATACACAAAGTCTCACAAACTCCTCCTTCACAACCTACATTTGCACCTCCCCTCAGCGTTTTTCATGCTAGCTGGCCCACAATCACCAAAAAAGGCTGAATACCAATATTGAATCCGGCACCCAACCTCTTGCCTCAGGCATCCTTATTTCCCAGGGCTCCGCCACTTCACCCCCACTCCATCGCCCTGTGGCATCGGTTGGGGGAGTTCATCAAGCTCTCCCTTTGGTACCATCAAGTGGTACTTCTGTCCGCCGATATGGTACTTCAGTACCATTACCTTATAACATAACTAGGTTAGGATGTCAAGCATTCTGCGCTACTTGAGGGCACATTATGGCCCCTTTCTATATAATTTAGTCTTATTTGCTCTTTTTTTGGTATAAAATTATCCGCTTTTGGATTACATTGTGTTAATTTTCCCAGCGGTACCAGGGTACTATTGAAAGAGGTGACATAATCATATGCCTGCAATGACATTAGGTGGTTTGGGGTTGCCGTGGTAAGGAAACTGGCGCTCATCTCCCTTATTCAACTGCTCATGTT